>JAEIGA010002474.1_pt1 | contig 29489 bp, 37 predicted proteins | sample 9270691 | NCBI WGS metagenome assembly JAEIGA01 (sample SAMN17057246, study PRJNA624740) | gut metagenome | biome: biome; isolation source: fecal sample | host: Bos grunniens | place: China: Xizang | collected 2019
GAGGAGTTGTAGCACCTGCGAAGGTCATTGTCTCCTTCTCACCCTCGATATAACCGAGCTGAGCAACCTTCTCGCGAGTCTTGTAGTAGCTGGAAGGGATCTGTCTCGCCTTTGCGCCATCCTTCTCTCTGAGAGCATAGTGAGAGTCGTCAAGGTACTGCTTGGTGTACTGGATAGAGGTAGAGTAAGGAATATGCTTCCACTCCTTCGATCCGATAAAAGTAGTCTTGTCGACTTTAGGCTTGTTACCGTCAAGAGTCGCGCCCATGTATCCGATGCCGTCCTCGATGACAATGCTTTCAAAAGCAGAGTCGGAATCCGCTACATGATAGAGCAGGTCTGTCAGCTCGTAGTCGCCTGCAGTCTCGATCATGGTGTCCTCAATGACCGCAGAAAGCTTCGTCATGAATTTACCTATACGGTGATCCTTCTCACCGTTAATGAGCTTGTTATAATCAAAATTTACAATTCCCATTGTTTTTTATCTCCCTTCTTAAGACTTCACGTTGTTGTGCAGAAATCTGACAAGGATCTTGTCGCCGCTCTTCTGCGCACTCTGCGTGTCCACGATCTGGCAATATTGGCTTGCCGCTTCATCGGCAAGCACCCCCGTATTTGCAAAAGCTATAAACTTACCGGGAGAAAGAGCCGCAATATTGATATCTGATCCTACCACGGGTGCTTCAAGTATCATATCCTCGGTCAAGAGCATTACCACGACCTTTTCGGGATATCCCATTTCTTTTTTACCGTATGCCTCGCTCACTATCGCATCAGGGCAGAACCGTCCATCCACAGTCTGCGCCCCCCCTTCGATAACACAGACGAGCTCTCCGAGTTGAGCGAAGTTTGCAGAACCGTCCACCTCGATCATTCGGCCCGCGTTCACAGGCGAGCCATCTCTAAGTGCTATTTTGTACATAGTTTAAAATTCCTTTCTTTTATTTCGCCCTTGTGCGGCGTTCGAGAGCTTTCGTCGCGCGCTGGGTCGCATTTGTGCCACGTTTTACGAGGCAGGCACTTACCTCTCTGATGTCCTTCTGCGAAAAGCCCTCCATACCCTCGCCCGACAGGTTTCTTGTACCCGCAGACTTGATATGAGATTTTCCCGCAGCCATGGCGGCAGCTCTCTCGTTCTTTGCCGCTTTCTTTGCATTGTCCTCGGTCTTCTTTTTCATGTCCTCGGTCAATGCCTTGAGATCGTCACCGACGTATCCCTGCGCCTTCAGAAGCTTCACAAGCTCAGCATTGGTATCTTCGCCCTCGCCATCTTCTTCGTCCTCTTCTGCGCCATCCTCGCCGCCGTCCTCATCTTCGGAAGCTTCCTCGACGTCCTCGTCAAGCTCTTCCTCTTCTTCGTCGTATTCCTCGTCGAAAAGATCCTCATCCTCGGCATCTTCGGTCTCGCCGAAAAACTGCAAGGATAGTCTCAAAAGCTTTTTTTCTTCCATCATTTGCTTCTCAGATCCTTTCCCTTGTGGATTACGACCGTTCCCTTAGGCTTGCTGTCCGAAACCTGCTTCTTAACAAGATTTGCCGAGTTGCCGGAATAGGGATTGCCCTTGCCACCGTTTGTACCGTTTGCCATATTCTTTTCTCCTTTCTGAATTTTGGTTTTTGGGTCAATTCCATACTACCAAATTAACCACCCCGATTCGTCATCATCTTTTGAATATAAATCAAAGTAAACCGCCCCCAAAAAGCAAAAAAATACCACCCCCAAAGGGAGTGGTATAAAAATTTTACTGTTTACTCTTTCTTCTCAACAACCGCGCCGTCCTTCACGTCAAGATTAAGAGCCTTCGCGATCTGCTCCAGCACGTCACCCGACAGCCCCAACGAATTGATATACTTAAGTACACTCTTCGTCGTTGCCTTGCCCTTGTATCCGTTTGCGTAGGCGATTATAAGCTGATCCTCCTTCGAGAGATCAAGCCCCTTTAAATACTCCGCAAACTGCTCCTTCACCGTTACAGTCCTGCCACGCTCGTCCTTATGCTCTTCAAGACCGCTCTTGTATGCCTTGGATGCCATAAGCGCCGTCACATTGCCCGTCAGATGCGAATAAGCGACATTTACGCTCCAATCCTTGCCCATAACCTGAGCCTTCGCAGAATCAAAATATAAGCCGTAAGTGTTGCTGATAGCCTTCGCCTTTGCTCTGTCGTCAAGCGCCGCGTAGTAATCACTGCGGATAAGCTCGTTCACCTTCGCAGACGACTGCGAATATATCTTTTCAAACTGTTTCCTCTGCGCCGCGTTCATCTTCGTATCATCGTCAAGCTTCTCGGGTATCCTCTGCGGCAATACGTTGTAATGCTTGCCGCTCTCATCTGTCAAGCTGTAGAGACGAACCACTTCCTCAAGCTCTTCGGATGTATATACGCCCGAGATCTCGCTCTCGTAAAGCTTTTCGAGCACATATTCAGCAAGCTCACCGTCTCCGCTCTCAACCGCCTTCTTAAGGTCTGCAGTGTAAGAAGGATTTCCGAATATGTCATTGTAACCGTAGGCAAGCTTCTCGCCCCCGGGGACAAATCTTATAAGACCCGTAACCGTCCTTTCAAGCGGCGATACGGGAAGACCGAACACCGATGCCACCGATTTGAATACACCCGTGCTTTTCTCGATGATCTCATTCTCGGGAACGTATTCACCCGACATAGATTTTCCGACCATCTTAAACGTGCCGCCGAGAGAATCAAGAGTGTCGTTCACCACGTCAAGCACGTTGATAGACATGTCGTAATCGAATACTATCTTATCTATGACATCAGAAGCAATAGGCAGTATGTTAAGAGTAGAACCCGCAACGTCGGCTATAAGATCCTTCTGCTTGTCCTCGGGATCCTCCTCTTCACGTCCGTAAAGATACTTGAAGCCCTGAGTAATAAGACCGAGCATTAAGCCGGTAGCCGCCAGTGTCCTCAAGCTCTTGCGGACATCCTTGCCCGCCTGCTTCATTTCCGCTTCATATGCGCCGTCGCTGGCATTGTTGCGCATCCTGTAGGCATTCCATTTCATTATGTTGCCGTAAAGGTGAGACAGATTCTTAACGGTATCTGAAGTAAACATCGCGAACATCTTGCCGATCTCGCTTTCGCTTCTCTGAAGTGCCGATCTCTCCGATGCGCTCGACATCGCCTGAGTGGTGTATATAGCCTCGTCCGCAAGCTTACCCGCAAGACGCGCGTTTTCCTCGCTTCCGACAGCATATCCCTTTTGATCCTGAACCTGCAGCTCCGCCGCGTGGAACACCGCGAGACATATTCTCTCGTCCATCCATCCGATCGCCCAGCCTGCCTTTTCACCCAACGCGCTCACCTTGTCGATGTTGCCCTGCGCCTTCAAGGCTCCCATATCAAAGCTTCTCGCCTCGATAATATCGCTGTACTTATAAGCCCTCTCGCGTATCTCGTCAAGACCGGGAAGCTTGCCGGGAGAAGCGAGATAAGAGCTCTTCGCGATATACTTGGCGCCTATCACCTGAGTAGCCGATACAAGCGACGTAGTCTGAGTGGTAACAACCTTCAGATTTGCGCCAAGCACCGAGTTGACCCAACCCGAACGAAGCTTACCCACAATATTGTTGACAACGTCGTCACGGTGCTCTCTCTGACCCTGAATGTCTGCAAACAGATCCTTGAAGTATTTCTCGGTACCGTTCCACACCTCATTATTCAGCACTTCGCGGATAGAACGAATTGAACCGTCATTTGTCGCAACCGCCTTGTTGTAGATGCGGTCGAATGCCTTCAAGGGAAGATAAAGCTCGGTGTAGTCCGCAAGTCCGTCAGCATGATCGTTGATAATGCTCATAATGTTTTTTCCTTCAAGAGCCTTTGCGTTTTCAACAAGATTTTGGTTGAACGACTTGTTATATACCGTAACTATGCTGCCGATGCTCTGTCGCGCGTCGGTAACTCCGTGCATTCTGCCATACCTGTCGCGGATCATAGGCACGTAATAGCCGTCTTGAATGTTTGTATACCCGAATATGTTCATATCGGCATCGTATTTGATCTTGCTCGCCGTCTCGTTGAAAAAGCTCTCAGCCATTTTAAGGAACTCAATATCGGTCGCGTCAAGCTGATTGTAGATATTATTCCGTGTGACCTCAATATCCGTAAGCCTCAGCTTGGCTCTCTTTTGATTCTTATCGTCGTAAACGATATAGCCCTCCTCACGCAGTCCCGCATGCGCAGGCTCACGCTTGGTCAGCATGTAGAGATAGATCGCCTCGCCCAACGTCAGATCTACAACACCGTTCGCCCCGTCAACACTGATCATCTTCTTATTCAGCTTAGTACGGAAAGAGTGCTTGATTCCCTTATCATCAGTGTACTTGTTTTCCTTGCTGTCAAGAAACTCCGCAAGCGGCTTTTTCATCTGCACCGCAAGATGCTCCGCCTTCTGCTTGTGTACGCGAATAGAGTGATACAGCCGCTTCAAAAGTCCGTTTTTGCTAAAGCCTTCAAGTGTTTCAACCACCGTCTCGGGTGTGAGTATCTTGTAAAAATACTTTTCTTGAATCCAATCCACCGCTCCGCCAAGCGTTTTTGTGACCTTGTTCTTGTATTCCTTGTCTCTCCAATCGGCAGTAAGCTCGGCAACACAATCCTTCGCAGCCGCTTCAGCATCCACCCAATGCCCGTTAACGTATTCCTTGTTGTAGCGCTCGATCGTGGTCTTCATAGCTCGAAGCACGTCAGCGGCAAGCCTCATTTCTTCGGCGCTCAATCCCTTTCCTTCGCGCCCCTTTCGCAAACGAAGGTATTCGTCGATCATAAATTTCATCTCGTCATTGACGACCCACGCGAAATCCGAAAGGCTGTAGCTGTCCTTGCCGTCCTCGGTCTTGAGCATATTTCTCTCGCTCTCCGCCTTCATTCTCTCGCCCTCGAAGAATCGCGCCGCTTCGCCCATAGCCTTGTCAACCGCATTAACTCTGATATTGCCCTTCACGTCAACGACCGCCGAGAGCTGCTTTGTAACAAGCGAGATATCCTCAGCCGCCCCGTCCCGCTTTTGCGTCTCAACAAGCTCACGAAGCTTCTTTCCTTGATATGCGAGATTCCGCGCCTCCTTACCCGCACGCGCTCCGCTTAATTGTTCTTGGGAAAAAGCTTCATTCTGTGCGCGTATTATTGCTTGGAATTCTGCGTTTTGAGTGGCACGACCCATATGCGCAAACTCACCGAACAGAAGATTTGTCAGATCTTGCTTAAAGCCATTTATTGACGATTCGTCGTATATGTCACTCAGGTGCACGCTCTTGCCATCCTCGCCCTTGATCTGTGCAGAATCAAGATAATCGCTTGCGATCTTCGTAGCAAGAGCCTTTACAGCAACGTATCCCGCGCCAACTCGCCCCTTAGCTCCCTCCTCGTGAAGCGCCACGTAGATCTGCGAGATCATCTCTTCTCTCTTAGCGCGCGTCATTCCTTGAAGCTCCTGACCCTTCGCAAGGCTCAATACCTCCTCCTGGGTCCAGCCTTCAATCGATTTGACCGCGATCTCAACGTCCTTCTTCGCAAAGACCTGCGCGCCCTCAACCTTCGCACTCTCCGCTCTTTCACGTGCCATCCTCTCGCGCATACCGCGTTCTTTCTTTAACGTTCTATCAAGATCTGTGACCTCGTCTCTTAATTTCTTTATAACGTCTCTGTTCGATTCAATACGCGTAACGTATGACGTAGACATATTGATCACGTCCGCCATAACTGCAGATTGCATCTCGCTCGGCAGCTGTGCATACTTGACCGAGGCCTTTTTCAAATCTTTTGTTTCGGATAAAACAGAAGCGATCTGTAACAGCTGATCGTGAATGTTATTGATCTCGTCGGAGAATAAGCCGGGGAATCTGTCGCTCAGCTCGGAATAAAATATATCGATATGAGAATATTGCGTGTTTTTATCCGATGCAATACGCCCCTTCAAAGACTTATAAATATCCTTCCACTCGTTTCCCATCTCAGATCTGAAACGCGAATCAACCCTGAAACGCTTGCGCACCATATATCTTGAAAAATCGCTCAAAACGTCGTAATCCGACGCTATTTCAAAATTCGCATTTTCCACGATTACTCCGGCAATGTTCCCGACGCGCCTGCGGAACACGTCTGCATACTCTTCATCACCCTTGACAAAAGCGTTTTCAATACCCTCAAGCTCCGCTGCGATCTTCTCACTCGCGACCTTATCAAGATCAAAAGATTTTTCGAACCGCTTTGAGTATTCGCCAACAACAGTCGCGCTCTTCCTTGCGGATTGCTTTTCTTCCGCCTTCGCCGCGTCAACCTTCTTCCCCGCCTCCTTCGCATTCGTCTGCGATTTCTTCGGCGCAAGGGAATATTTTTTCGTAGAAGGTGTTGACAAATCCGATTTTTGTGGTATACTATTAGTAGATGCAGAACTGATGTCCGGTCCCTTCTCCTTCTCGTTAAGGAGGATATCGGAGCCCGTAAGTTCTGCATTTTCGTTTATATCTTTATAAACGAAAACCGAACCGTCAGGCATTAGTATCCTGTGCATCTTATATCTATATTTTCCGGTTTTTCTAACAACAACGGCAACATTGCCTCGTTGCCCATTAATAACAACCGGTGCAGCGAAAGTATATGTCGGGAAACCTTCACCTTTATGATCGTTATGTCCAGATATTAGTTTGCCTCTTTTTAATACATTTGGAACGGTCATCCATGCTGCAAACTCTGCCGCAGTATTTGCGTAATTTGAACTTAATTCGACCTCGCTTTCGCCCATTTCAATTATGCCAAAATTCTGCCTATCAAGTTTATATCCCTTGCTTTTGTAAAAATCTTTTGTATCTTGTTTTGCTTTTTGTTTATTAACAACTTGATACCTTACATTTGCAACCGGCTCCATTGCATTGACTTCGTCAAGATGATTTCGAAGTTGCTCTTTGGTGGATTCGTTTTCTGCGTTTTTGTTATTCGCCGCAAAATAACTAACCGAACTTTTATCCGCAAACACAACATCCTCCCGATCCACATCAGGTCGGGTGTTTTTTCTTTGCTCTTCGGTAAGATCGGAACGCTCAGCAGCGTCTCTTGCCTCTACCTCTCCTGCTGTTGCAAAATACATTTCTTTAGGCGTTGCCCACTTCCCATCTCCCAAACTATTTAATTCAGACAGACGACGTTCATATTCAGCAACTTCTCTTTCAGAATTTGCGATTTGTCTTGCGTACTTAGAGTTTTTCTTAAAGTCTTCAAGGGCTTTCCAATGCTCAGAAAGCGTTATTTCTTTTGCAACTACGCGTGACATCGACTCTTTTGCAAACTGAGGATAACCAATATCTTCAAGCCACAAATCAAGATTTGCGCGAGCTCCCGAAACGTTTTCTATTGCTTCATTACGAACTTTGACCCAATATTCGGGAGACGAACCTTTTGCAAATTCTTCTATATGCTGAACCGCATGCTGTATTTCGTGTATCAGCGTTTTCTTAAGCTGTTTCGGATTGGTTTTTAAAGATTTGGATAAAACGATTTCATTAAACTCGGGATTAAATACACCTCTTGTGTCGTTCAATCCTTCTTCAAAACGAATTTTGACGTTTTCAAGCTCCGGATAAGCTTGAAATAGCGCAGGATGATATATAAGATCGCCAAGCGTACCGGGGGCGATACTTCTGTCACCAATCGAAGTATCTAACTTTTTCAATTCAGAAAGTTCTTCTTGGGTCGCTGTCATTTCAAAATATGCCTTATTCATGAGATCTAAATATCTTTTTATTTCAGGATCTCTTGTATATTTACCCGCTGTCGATACATCCATTTGTAGATCGTTGATCTCAAATTTCCACTTACCGTCATAGCCCTTAAACCAGCCCGTCTCACGGCGCACCGTCTCGCTGTCAGCTCCGCTCTCAAGCATTTTTTTCGCCGTTGCAAGCTTCATCTTGTCGGCTGTCTTTGCTTTATCACCTGCAAAAAGATACTTCTTCTCGCTCTTACTCTCGCCCACATTTTCCATCCGCAACAACCTATCCATACTCCTGATTGTCGGCATAATGATGTCCGCAAGCTCGTTGTTCTCTTCTCCCTTGCTCTTCAGTTCCTTCACCATCGAACGAAGGAAGCTCCAAGCCTTCTTGATAAAGCCGTCGGTGTTGCCGATACGGGCATAGCGTGAGAGGAATTTATCGTTGTTAAGCGCCTGACCTACAAGCTCAGCTGTCACCTCACTGTCGATCATAGCCTTATGCTCCGCGCTCGCAAGCTTCTCCGCTACCGCGATATCAAGCTTCTCGCCCTTAAGCCCCTGCTTTTCAAGCTCTGATCTGTATTCGACCTTATAATGCTCGTTATACCTCTCGGTAACGTCCTTCTCGATCTCCGCCTTCTTTTCGGGCTTCACGCGCTTCATCACGTACTCCGCGAAAGTCTTGTACCCGGGCTTATTCTCAAGGTAATGCACAAGCTCGTGCGCCACAGTACCCTTGACCGTCTTCTTGAAATCTGCCTTTGAGCTGACAAGTATAAGCGTCTTGTCCCCGATCGTCGCCGTCAAGCCGTATTCACTCACCTTGTCGTCAAATCTAATTTCAAGATCAGCGCCCGCCTTAATAGCCATAAGGTTGGCAATACCCTTAACCGTCTTCTCGTCAATACCCTCAGCCGAGCGAAGCATCCTTATTATCGACTGTCTCCTTTCAGGCGACAAATTGTCAAATCCTTTTACGTAAGACCTCGCGCGATTCAGCTCCTTCACCGAAGGGGCATTTTCTTTTCCCCATTCGATGATCCGCTCCGCTCTCTTGCGGGCTCTTTCCTTGCGCTGCTCATCGGTCAAGGACTCCTTCGCCTCCGAGATCTTAGGCGCGTCATTCTTGCCTTCGGTAGACTTATCCGCACTCTCACTCGCTTTTTCTTCACGCTCGCTCGATTTTTCCACCGCCTCGACACGCTCCTCGCTTTTGCCTCCCTGTCGAGGGAGGGGGACCGCGTCAGCGGTGGAAGGAGTTGTCGCCGCCTCCGCGCCTTTTTTAGCCCTGCCCTGAAGCTCCCTCTTGTATTCGTTAATGATTGCACCTTTGATCTTTGCAAGATGATTTTTGCCAACTTGATGCGTGATCCTGCCGCTCTCACCAAGCTCCTTGATATCAACAAGTCGCTCATTAACAGCTCGAGTGATAGCCTCTTCCTCGCTCATACCCTGGCGAAGGTATTTCTGAACACCGCGCGAGATCTCATCAAGATGCTTCTCGCTCAGTTCATATATCGCTCCGTCAACCGTGATCTTTCCGACAGCGCGCTTTACGTCACCTTTAATGCGCTCCGCGTCGTCATCAATTTCTACGGCACCCGTCTCAATATCCTTCGCATCCTGTCTTAAGCTCTCATTCGTTGTAATATCCTCCACGCGCGTGACATTGCCGCCCTTGCGGTCCACCTTCAACATCTTGCGCTGAGGAGCTTCCGCAACCGTTTTGTCAACCGTTTGGGCAACCGCAGGAGCAACCGTCTCCGCTCTCGCTGCCGCCGCCGCAAATTCAGGGCTCATTTCTGCCCCATCATTGGTAGGGACAGACGCCACCGACTGGCCATCTTCAACACCCTCGTTTCTCTCGTCCGCTATAACCGAAGCGATCTCCTGCTCATATTCCGCGTCACTTCTTATAGCATCGTAGTTGAGCGCAACCCCCGCAAATTCCATGATCGCAAGCTGACTCGCGATCTCGTCGGTGTTGTTTGCCACGTCCTCAGCCGTATAGGTTCTCGGACGGTCGCTCTCCTTCACCGTCATATTGATATACTCCGCAAGAGCCGCTCTGTCCTCTTCGCTTGCGTTCTTGATCCTCTCGGTAATGCCCGCATGTGCCGCCTTGGTTTCTGCAAAATAAAGGTACGCCTGCATCTCTCCGAGAATAGTCTTTGCGGATGCGCTCTCACCCTTGCCCTTCTTGACAAGGTCGTTATAAGCATCAACCTGACCGCGCAAAGCTGTCACCCATTCTGCCGCATCCTTGAAGACCGTACCCTTAGCCGCGAGCCTGTCGGCAACCCTCGTCGCAGTATTCACAAGCGTCTGTGAATTTCCGCGCTTGATTATAGATTCGCCCTTATTGTGGAAATTAATACTTCTCGGCACCGTCGCCACACTTGTGGAAGTCGCGCCGCTCACCGCTCCGACCGCACCGGCACGAATCGCATCCTTAAGACTGTATTGCGCGTTGGGGTCAATGCCGAGTCTCCTCTGCCAGAACGTGTCTGAAAGCTCGCTTATAAACTCCTCACCAAACTCTCCGGCCGCAGAGGAAAGCACCGTCCTTGCCAAGCCCTTTCGCGTCGCGTCTGTCGTCGCCTTAAATATAGCCCTGCCCGAAGCCTTTGTCGCGCCCTTGCCAACTCCCTTGACCGCGTTTGTGATCGCCGTAGTTGTACCGCCGAGAGCCTTGTCTATAATGGCCTCAGTCGCGCCGCCAATAGCTCCGTAAGCAAGCTCCTTTATACCAACGTCGCCCGTTTTCTTTGCCGCGCTCGACACTCCTTGTGATATGATGCCTGTGTAAAATAACGGAGCACCCGCAGCGGGTATAAAAAGATATGCGCTCTGTCCAAGTCCGTGAGCTACGTCTCCAATGAAGCTCATAGCTCCCCCGGGGTTATAGTCTGCCCTCACGTCCTCATACCAATCTCCCACAACGTCGTCTTTGAAATAAGCCTTGGCGGCATCAGTATTACCATTAATAATGTTTTTTACAGCCTTGACACCTTCATATGCGCCCAACACAGCGCCGCCCATACCCGAGACAGACCAAATATTTCGAGCCCAATCACTTGCGCTTCCCTCGTCACCCGTAATAAGGCTGTTTCTTGCGCCGAGAATATCATATATACCCTCGGCTATGCCACCGATACCCGCCAAGACGCTTTGTCCTATAAACTTCGCTCCGCCAAGAAAGCCTCCGTTATTCTTGGGCCCATTCGCCTTTGCAGCAGCTTGCTTCTGTCGTTCCGCCTCTTTCCAATCTTTTGGCGCACGCGATCTTATCGTGTTTATTGCCATATTTTCCCCTTTCGTTCAAGCCGCCCATTCGGACGGCTTGGTTTTTTTTAGTTTTTAGTCGTGTAAGGACCTATTTTTGTCGATTTAGATGAGGCACCAACTATCATAGTGCGATCACCGGATTTAAAGTTTTCAAAAATTTCTTCGTTTTTTTCAATAAAATTCTGTCCATTATTTGCTACAGTTTTTCCTTTTATTGGATCCTGCTCCGCCACGGGTTCATCCTTGACCACAGCATTATTTATTTCGGTAATATACATGTCTGCCACTTGCTTGGTTATGAGACCTAAACCTTTAAGCTCTTCTATTTGGTTTTTAAACTCATATGCCTCGTTTTCGTCTGCCATGTATGACAGGTTAGAATTAAACCACTCCCTGATCAGGTTCGAACACAATGCTTTTCTTGCTGCTTCACCAATATAATTCTTGTCAAGTTTTTGTGCCGTTTGGAACAACGTCTTGACCTTTTCCCAATCGTCACAACTTTTCCATTCTGTCTCGCTTGCCCCAACGAATGAATAAGCATTATTAAGCGAGCTACTGTTGCCGATAAATCCGCTAAGCGCGCCTATTACGATATCTACCGTATCTTCATCTACAATTCCGTTTGTTTTTGCGTCAATAATATCCATATAAGAAACAGCAGCCGAGTGATCTCCGTTAATCATCGCTGAAAGTCCGCTGTTCAATTCATTGTTAAACTCTTTTTCAAGCGATTCTATAATTTGACCGTAATACTCATCATACAATCCGCTTCCCTTCAAGTAGCCACTGATTGCATTTTTCTGCGCCTGCGAGCCCGTGTATTTCTTTGTATCTCCGTATTCATCAACAAGTATACTCTTTACTTCTCCAACAAGCATGTCAACGTCAATGTATCCCGGTCTTTCCTTTTCAGGTAAACTATTATAGTACGCGTCGAGCTTATCCAACAATCCGGTAACAACACTTCCGGAATATCCCGCGCCTTCTAAAAGTTGACTCAACGAGTCTTTTCTGTTAGGAGTGTAAGACTCGGCGTAATCGACGAACAATTCATTGATGGTACCTTCGTCAGCCGCCGCTTCCGCTTTTTCTCTCTCTCCCCAAGCCGAGAAATTACTCTTATCCTTGAGGATATAGTTACCGTCCTCGTCAACTGCAAAGCTTCCGTCAGCATCGGTCTTGTAAAGTGCCGCGTTCATAACTTCATCAACTTTAGCGTCAACTTCGCTCGGCGACACACCCGACTCAATATACTCGCTTCTCAACTGTTCTCTGATCTCGTCTTCGTTTTCGCCATTATAGAGATTCGTCACCGACCTTACCACCTCGTTGAACGCATCGGATTCGTTGTTTTTTCTCTCAACCCAAGCAGGGAATTTATTCTTATCTTTAAGGGTTCCGTCTTCCTTATACAACGCGCTGTTGATAATCTGATCAATAATATCGGCACTCACTCCGTTGGTTCGCAATTCGTCTCTCAAATCCTGCTCGTTTTCACCGTTAAACTTCTCGATGATCTGCGGGATATAAAGCTCTTTCCAATCTTCAACAGTAAGCTTGTACCCTTTACGATACAATTTAAACACTTTATTCCAAATATGCTCGCTGATACCGGGGTTCTGTGCTTTAATAAACTCTCTTTCTTCGTCTGTGTTTCCAAAGTTCTTAAATGCGCCGGAATTCATAAGTTCTGAATAGATACCGGCCGCTTTAGTGTCATCAGAAACGTATTTCTTTAACGTAGTTATGTCAAATCCTTCTCCGTAGTTCTCTTCAAACACTGCGTTAATATCTTCTTCTGAGAATTCGGCCGCAAGCAGCTTGTTAATTACCGCCGTCTTGCCCTCCTCGGTACCGTCCCATTCGTTGTATATCGTATCGTTAATTTTATTTCGGTTAGTTGCTTTCTGTTTAACAGTGGGAAGCTCTGAAACATCGATCCTTCCAAGCATTTCGATCGCGCTGTTGACAACGGAATCCATATACCCCATCGAAGAAAGCCACTGTGCAACTTGATCTTCGTTATTACCGTTATAATACTGAAGTCCGTAATTGTACGCATTTGATATGTCCACTTGAAGGGATGCGTTATACTCATTGACGTATTTTTCGTAAGCCGCGTCGTCAGCAGCCATCTGCTTGATCATCGGTAAGCTTGCCTCGTCATACGTCGACAGCGTGTTCATAACTTCGTCAATAATGTCCGAGCTGTACCCTTGATTCGTCAATATCTGTCGCACGTACTCACCGTTTTTCGTGTCGTAATACTGAAGACCTAAGTTATGCGCGTTGGCCTTATCGGTTGCACGATTTTTTTGATAGGTATCAGCAACCGCGTTGAACTCCTTGCGATAAGCTTTATTCTGATCTATTCGGCGAGCCGCAAGATCATTCTGCGCTGACATATACGAATTAAACGCGCCCAGCTGATAAATATCGGAGACGCCGGCGCCGCTGAGTCCCATCTGCGCAAGCCTTTCGGCATTTTCGCCATACCGTGAATTATTTTGAATAAAGCTATATTCAAGATCACTTTTTGCCTTCGCGAAATCTCCGTCGGGATCGTATCCGTTTTCCGACATCCAAGTGTTAAAATCCGGAGCCACACCGTTAGTAAGCGGAACACCTTGAATCGACGGGGCGCTTGGGGTACCGCCGTACTGCGCTAAAAAACTGTTTTCGTCAAGCTGGTCGGAAGTTACACCCGGTGTTACTGTGATCGCACCCGGAAACATTGTCCCCGTCTCCGTACTGTCTTTCTCTTCCAATATTTCGTTCTCTTCCATAATTTCGCTACCTGTCATTTATTTGTCTCCCTTCGATTTTTCGTCTGCCTGTTTTATATATATATTAGCCGCGCCGCTCTTCTTCGTTTGTTTTATGTCGATCTCCGCGTTCTTGTTCATTATCTCCGCAAAGCGGGTAAAGCCCGTCGCAGGATCGTATATCTTTATCTGTTTTTTCATATTCGTCCTCCTTACATCGCGCTGGGTGCGCCCGCGTTAGCCACAGCACCCTCAATTGCCGCGCCGCTCTCAGCAGGCGTACCGCTCGACACACCTCCGTCGGGAGCACCGCCGCCCGTTCCGTTTGCCGCCTGCATCTGTGCCTGCGCTTCCATCATCATCTCGCGCAAGCCCTTGAGACTTTCGACCACGTCGCGGGCAAAGGGATATTTGAGCCTTTCAAGATGCTGCCAGCAGAAGATCTTCGAATCGATCTGTGTGGGGTCACCGTACATACCCGAAGCAAAATCGCTCTTAACGATCTCCCACAGCTGTGAGTACATCTGTGAGCTCGCGCCGTTGGGATCGATGGCAAACACATAGTTGTCATCGATGTACCATTCTCCGGTCTTCGGATCCCATTCGTAAAAATCGTAACGGTTGAATCTCTCGCCCGCCGCCAGCTTGCAATTGTCATCCTCATGATGAATGTCGCGAGGCTCGTCAGCGAAGGCGAGATAAAGCTCAAATATAGCGCGGAAGAGATCAGCGTAGTGCATGTGTTTGTTCTGCTTCATCGCCGCGAGGCGTCCACTTGCTTGGTTGATTGAAAGTGCCTTTGCATAACCGCTCTTGGCAGTGTTATCCGCCTGCCCGAGATAGGCATCGGTAACACCCGATACATCCTTGCTGAGGTCGAGCAACCTATCCATCCAGATCAGCCATTGAGATATATCCACCTTATATTCTTTCGTAACAATTTGTTTTTCGTCTACTTCCGGCGGTAGCTCATAAATCTCCGAAAAAATGCCGTTTGATAATGTCACTTTTAAATTATTAGGCACAAATAGAGCCGCACCGTGTTTCACAATTGCCTCCTGAAGGAGCGATGCCGCCTTATTAAGCTCCTGCTGCGGCGCGCGAAGCATCTCCATCAGCGATATTCCCCAGAAGCTTGCATCATCCTTGATATAGTATCTGATTGCCAGCGGAATCTTCTTAGGCTTATAGTAGGGCAGACGAGTTTTCTTCATCTTCGGCACCTGTACCTCCATAAATGCGGGAAGCTCCACACCGCCGATCTCGTCGGTCATCTGTGAGCCATCGGGGCCCGTAACGGGCATCTTGACCGTCTCGTATACCATCTCTCCGTCTTTAAATTCGGGAGTCATGGCGGGGATAATTCGTCCGTCAGAGCAGACTATATCCTCCTCAAGCTCGTCATAGTCAAGCTTGTTCATAAAATACTTGGGGCTCGAGCAGGGAGCAGCCTCACAGATCTGTCGCCTCTTGCCACATGTCTCGCAATACTCCACCTTGCGGCTGTAATAGTCATCGTCATCTTCAAGCACCACGGAGCCCGAATAAGAAAAGCGGCACACATCACCCTTTTCGTTAATATACCAAAGCACGGTAACGGTCACCACGTCCTCCTCATTTTCGGGCTTGGTGCCGTCAGCGCCATCCTCGTATTCTGCCGCGTATTCGGTCTGCTCTACGTCTTCTTCACTCAAGGAATAGCGGCGCATCAGCTCCGCTCTCGTTGTGATATAATCGACAAATACGTAGTCGCAGTCGTCGATAGTCAACACACCCGGTTGCGGATAAATATTGTGCGGGCGGATCGGTGTGATCTCCACGTCGCCAACCGTTCTGTGAGTCGCCGCTGTTACGCTCCATTCGGTATTCATCGCCGCTGTACCGCACTTTCCGACCGTGCGCTCGCTCTCGTCGTTATAACTTTCAAAAGGCTTCTTGTCGAGGATCATTTTCAAAAGGTTTTCGATGCGCGCCGCATTCCTAACGTGATGCTCGCACTTAAGCTCGGGTGTCACCAAGGGCTGAGGAATAGTCGTGTCGATAGATCCCTCCAACAGCTTGTAGGAAACGTTCCAGCAAATCTTCGCATCAAGCGGAGCCTTTCCCTCTCCGCTCTCGCACTCGATATATCCGTCGATCTCCGTCGAGCCGCGATATTGCTGGTCGTACTTTTTAAATCGCTTGCGCTGTGCATCCGAGTACAGATGCGCTTTTTGATACGCGCCCTGCACCTCTGCCAAGCGATCCTCTTTGGTTGTCGCATAAATCTGCATTTTTGTATCTCCTTTTTCAAAAATTAATTTTTAGCTTGGGCTTTCCACCCATCATTCGTTCGATCTCCAGCCTCTGCGCGGGTGAAGCTCTTCGATAGTCCTTCAGCATCTCGTCTCCGTACTCCACCGTCTTTTCGTCCTCTTTCTCACGCAGAGGGTGTGTGTCCCTGAAGCGAATTGCAAAGTAGCGTAAAGAGTCGATACCGTGGGATATCTCGTGGGGCTCGCGACACACATCACCGTAGTTCTTTGTGTCGTGTATCTGCATTGGTATCTCTTTGATCATTCGTGTGCAGGTCGAAAAGAATTCAAGGATAGGCTCTCCGGTCTCTCGGATCTGAAGCATTTCCTTGGTTGCGACAAGCCCCGCTTTACGGTCGTTATTTGATTTAACAAGCGGCAATCCCTCGCTGGCAAACATGTCCCCTTGATTTCGGCCCTCTATTCGGTCGCGGTTGTTCAATACGTCAGGAGGTGCGTAAGTACAAATAATATTCTCGCCGGGAGGAGTCAACTCGCGTATTTTCCTCACCGCCGCAGAGATGGTCAGGTCCTTTTCAAAAAGCTCTCTGTAAACGAAAACCTTTCCGTAAGGATTAACAGAGCTGGGCGGCAGCTCCGCGTACCAAAGGCACGCCAACATATCAAGTCCGTAGTCAATAGAGCGATAAAGCTTAATATCCTTCAGCTTCATGAGATCAAACGGATCCCGAACATGAAACCTTCGGTCAAACTCATTGAAGAACGCTCCCGCCGCAATATCCCAGTTGCCGTTCAAATACATCTCCCTTTGCACAGGATCGCTCAAAGCCTCAAGTCTTGCTACGTATCCGGGATCGTTAGTCATCAGAGCTTTGTTGTCATACACACTTGATGGCAAATAGATCCTCCTTGTTTTATCTGCACCGGTGAAAATAGTAAACGGCGGCGCCGGTGAAACAAAACGATTTTTAAACCACATGTGGCCTATTCCACCGGGGTTCGTTGTAAATTTCATAGATCTCGGAAACGGCGTAGCTCCTCTCAGACGAGATCTCAAAAACGATATAGAACTCCACGGGATCATGGTCGCCTCGTCTATTCTGATTACATCCCATTCGGTGCCGAGATATAGGTAGATCTGATCCTCTCTCGCTAAATAGCCGAACTCTATGATAGACCCGTTCGCAAACGTCCACAAATGCTTCGATGCGTTATATTTCGCAAAGGGCTTTTGCGGATATATAGCCAACGATTGTCGGATAACGTTTTTTTCAAGCTCAGGGAAACTCTTACGAAGTATAAGCTGCTTACTGCCGGCATATTTGATTGCATACCCTAACGCATCACCGCACTGTACGTATGTCTTACCACCGCCCGCCGCGCCGCCATACCCAACCTCGTCGATATTTTCCAACTGGCAGAACGCCATTTGCTTCGGGCTCAGCTTGAGATCAATATTCTGTATCTTCATAAACCTCACCCTTGATCTCATTTATAACGATCTTGTCCGATGGAGGATAATCGGGAGCGATATTAACGGATAGCTTTCCGTTGCCACCAACACCGTCGTCACCGCTCTGTAACCGTCTCGCCGCCGCCTTCAGCTCTCTGATCTTCATCGCCACCCGCCCGTCCACCGTGCCCATAAGCGCGCGCTCATCCATTATGTCGTCAAACATATCCTCGCATAGTTCGCACACCTCGTCAAAGTCGGGAAACTCCGCTCTCCAATTCCGCAACGTCCTCGTTGTAACACCGATCTTGCAAGCGAATTTCGTCAGCGTAGGATATCCCGAGCATGGAGTCACCGATATAGCAGGCTTCTTGCCCGTCATATCGATGGGGATCATACCGCTACGCACGGCAGCGTTGTCCGCTTTCGGGTCGTCTCTTAGGTCAATAAACTTAAAAAAATAGTCCATGACCTGCTTTTTATATTTAGGCATATACTTGCTTTTTGCCATAAACATCACCTCTTCAAAAAAAGCATAACAAAAAAACCACCCCGATTCGTCATCATCTTTTGACGACGGAAAAGAGTGGTTTTTAAACTTTTCACATATAATCGCACGCGCTCGCCCGCGCGTATAATGCGCACACTGTCGGCGGAAAAATGCGCGACAAAGGGCTATACCACAATCCCCAGCATCTTGCCGATCGTTCGTATAGCGTCATTCTTGCGGCGGTCGAAGGTGCTTTTCGCCGTATAGTATTTCTTCGACTCGCTTCGGTCAAAGCCTCTGTGGTTGGCAATGTCCCTGATCAGCGCCTGCCCCGCAGCGTGCGGCTCGCCCGCGCATACCGCGCAGATCGCGTTTTCAATAGCGTTTACCCGCTTCGTCATAGCTAAATATTGCTCCTTCGATAACTCCGCCGTGTCAAGCGCCTTCTTCATTCGCTCATAGTCTGCGACCGTCGATACAATGGCCTCATACGCGCTTCTTGGTAGCATCCCTATCCCTCCATTCACTTATCTCAGTATATTTGCTGTATAGGCTCGCCGCATCGGATAAGCCCTCGCTCTTGTATAAGAACAACGTGATAAAGACTCCCCACTTGGGCAGTCGTAATTCACCGGTATTCTCGTCAAGCGTGTGAGCGATCGTCGGAAGCTCTGCGATCTCCCAGCCGGGATAAAGATCAGCGATCTCCTTTACGTCGCCGTTTGTAAAATAGTTGACCTGTTTCTGTCTGATCTTGTAGTCGCTTTTACGGATCTCTCGCCCCTCTTGCGGACGTAAAAGATTCTTTGAGCAGGTGTAAGAACGGTATGTATATTTGTTTTTCACAAAATAGCCCGAAAGATCGTAGCAGCCGCGACGGTCAAAATAAAGCTTGCGCATCCATACACCGCCGTTTCCCCATATTCTCTTGATCTTCTCAACGCTAAAAGGTGCGTTCACGATCATGTGGTGATGAGACTTATGACCTCTCGTACCTACCTCGGTCGAATAAACGTACTTAAGCTCAACAACCACCTTCTTGCACTCTCTTTTCAGACGTCTGAGAAAATTGCGCATCTCACGAACGACCTCGTCAGAAGTAGGATTTCTTCCGTATTTTTCGCGAAATATCGTGTAGTCAAGTTTGATCTGATGATCATTCTTCGTGAAATTAAGGTTTATAATGTCACTGAGAAGCCTCGCGCGTCGCTCCTGGTTCAATTTCTTCATCGTTGCCCCGGTGGGCTTCATCTTCTTTTTCCTGCCGTATTGATACTGACGGACAGGAAAGATATTCACTCGCATGAAATTCCCCGTCTCTGTTTTTATCTCTCTGAATGCCTGCGCCATATCGAACCTTACCCCTTCTTTTCTCTTCCCGATCTTTCTCGTCTTGTTTTTTTCTCTTCCCGATTCTCTCCCCCGCGGGGCTGACCTTCCAACAGCTCGGCGGCTGCTCTCGGTCTTGCGCCCTGCGAGCCCCTTGTGGGGTTGAAAGCTCAGCCCCTTGTTTTTAGCATAAGGGACAGAGCCCCACCGTAACCGCCCTCGTGGTCGATTACTTAATATATAGCACAAGCCCGATTGCAGACCGTCCGATCACCCGAACCGCGCCTGCATAGGGCTCATATATATTAAAATGAAAATTTCACAGCAAATTTATTTTTATTCTTCTTTGTGTAGCAACAAAAGGGAGCATACATGATCTCACTCGTCAAAGCTCAATCCCCTCGATCACAGCTCTGATCTCAAGGCAGTGGAGATATTCTCCCATAGCTCTCTGCTGATCACGAAGCAGATCGAACGGGCAATCGTGAGCGGGCATCTCAACCCTCTTGGGATCCCCGGGGCAAGTCCGCATCGCCGCCTCGATCCTGTTGCAGAACGCCTTAAGCTTCTCGTATCTGATCTTGGTCTGCTGATACTCAGCCTTGAATCTCTCCTTGTAATCGGGCGAGAGCATTCCCTTAACCGTTGCCTTATAAGGCGAATCATACTCCGCCGTGGCCAGTTCGCACACAGAGCGCATCCGCATCCCACTGCCCTCGTTCCTCTCACACACTTTGATTGCGTTGATGATCACGCTCGCTTCTTCATGCGTCAAGCAAACATTAAAGACTGTCTGGTGCTCTGCTGCCGCTTCTTCTTGCAAATTCTCAATCGTTCCTCTCAAAAGTTCTAATTTATTCATAATTAAACCTCTACCTTTCTGTTTTCAAATTTCTTGTAGGCATCGAAATAAATCTCATTTTTTGCCTTGTTGTATGTAACTTCGTAGTACATACCGTCGGGGATCGTGGTCGAAAGAAGTGCCTTGATATTTCCGAGAATATAGGCATTCCATACAACGAACACATCAAATGGAGGGACGGTGTCCGTCTTGTCGATGTGTTCAGTAGCATAATCAGCTACAAGCTTCTTTGCTTTTTCGATAAACTGTTCGTTTCCCATAATAAATTCCTCTCTTTTTACTTGATTTATTTTGTAACCGACATAAACATCGATCGCAAAATCCTTATAATATAAGCCTTTTCTAACTTGCCTATAACTTGCAGATAAAGCTTACTATCGATGTATCTCTATTTCCGCAATAGCCTTTTGGTAGATGTCTTCACCGAAATAAACTCCTCGCACCTTCATTTCAAGTCTGATTTCCTCCATTGTAAACACCCCTTTTTCAACAAGGTAGCCTATTATAACGTGAGGGCAATATATCACACCTTTTCTGTACAATTCCGGAGGAATGCCAAGATATTCTTCAGCAAATGCAGTAAACCTTTCAGCAATAATTCTGTTCACGTCTAAAATCTTTGCCATTATGCTATCCTTTTTTTGAAATTACCCGACCCCGTGGGTGTTGCAAAGACTCGGCCGCAAGCGACCTCCCTCTTGCTCGCCTTTCCCTTTGGAAAACGCTCTCGCGGTCTTGCCGCCTGAACGGCGTCCGCGACTGCGGGGTGAATGCCCTGTAGAAAACCCCGTTTTCATAGGGCAGAGGGGACAGCCCCCCCTCCTATCCCTTCTTACCTTTCTTTATCGGCTTCTCGACAAACTCTTCATAATCATCGCAGCCGCACTCACGCGCCAGCTCGCGTCTCCAGTATTCGCAAGTCTCAAAGTATGTGCAGCTCTTGCACTCGTCGAACTCTTCACCGCTAACCTGCGTCTTCTTCTCAAATATGCAGGTTAGCACAGGCTCCTCAAATGCGTTTCCCGAGCCTACAAAGCACAGCTGCGCCGAGATCAGCTCGCCACCGCCAAGAGCCGCGTGCTCATTCGCGAGAAGCGTACAGCCCGCTATCGTGTCACCTCTGAATGCCTTTACGTATCTTTTCATTTTTTATCCCTCCCTCCTTCTGTATTAATTTTCGAGTCTTCCTCTTCGGTCCCGTCCTCCAGCCGGTAAAATATCTTTCGCAACCGTATCATCGCAAAAACGTAGACCGCAAGCACTGTCGCGATCAATAAAATTCTTAAAAGCATCACCGCTAATTCCTCGCTTAATAATCAAATTTCCTTGCGCTTGATAACCAACTTGTCCACACTGTTTTCAAGCAGCCTCGCCGCATCGGCAAGCAGCATATCTACACACCCTTCTCCTCCGTTGTACGCACAATCAGAGCAATGTGTACCGTGATCAGCGCAATGCCGAAGCATTTTGATCACTTCGTCACGTTTCTTCGTTTCCATTTTTCTCATACCTCCGTATCATTTCATTTATAATTTGATCAAACGTATGTAAATTTATAAAAGAATACGTGTCCTTTGCATGAGTGTACGTCGCCTTGTTATGAACTTCCTTTTTGAGATCGGACAAAATCTCCCTCGCAACCTCTTTTCGTGAATAATGCAAATCAAGTTGACATTTAGCGAGTTTGGAGTTTAATTCATCAACCTTTGCTTGGTATTTAGAATAACTGTCCTCAAACATCTTTTGATACGTTTCGGCTATTTCTTTCCAATCGTCAACCTCGCTCTTTTGTCTGTTGATAAGGTCGATAATGTTTTTACTCATAAGCTGACCGATTTCCATACGCCCTTCGGAAGTGGCTTTTAAGCAGTTCATAATTTGTTCGTCTGTGTATTTACGATATGCCATATCACTTACCCCCTTTATATTTCAGCCACCGAAACCAACAGATTATGAATGTTAGGCATACCATAAAACAAATATCAATTATAAGAGTTGCCATATTATTTTCCTTTCACTTTTTCAATCATTCTCTCTATGTCTCGTTGCGACTTTACGCAATTGTCATAGAAACATTTTAATTTGCCGTTCTTATTTACCGAGCATTCGCAAAAAGAGCACTTATTAAATTCCATATCACTCACCGCCTTTTTCTATATTCTGTGTGCGTTCATTCGGTATCGGGCAAAGATAAAAGCACCAATCTTCATCACACGCATCGCATTGTATTTTTAACAAATCGCAAGTACAAACCAAATCGTCAATGCTCAAATCTCTTGTGTGAAAATGCGGACATTTCTTTTTCCAACAATCTTTCGGAAATCTATTTGCCATTACTCCGCACCGCCTTTCATCTTCGCTCCGCAGTTGGGGCAGAAATTGCTTGCAACCCCATATTCTTTTCCGTCAAGTAAGGCGTGTTCTTTGCACAGTGAACAATAAGCATCTGCGTGTAGGTGCTTGCAGTATGGGATTGTTACCCATTCTTCTTTTTCGTTATCCCACGCATCAACTATCCACTCCCCCCTCGCTCTGCTTGCGGTAGCCTGCGTTGTAAAGGGCATCGCACTCGTTTAAAATATCCTCGTTTATGTCGCAACCCAAATCAATAGGTTTTAAGCAACTCCCGTCTTCGTAATATTCGCATTTGCCGCATTTTACCGTTATCTCTCTAATAGCGGACGCCATTTCTTCAACGGCTATATCAATATCAATCTGCTTCTCTTTGCTCATTGTCTGCCCTCCGATTCATCAAATTATCCATAAACTCCGCCTCGTTTCTGGGGAATATCACCCCATCATTCCAAAGTGCTTCGGCTTTTTCAAACGACTCCTGAGGTCTTGTTTCGCAGCCGCATTTCGTGCAGACAAAGTTGAACCCGTCCTTTAGCTCCAAGCTTGGAATAGGGGTTCCACACCCTAAACATCTTCTCATTCCTCTTCTCCCCTCGATCCAAAAAACTTATTTTTATCAAACAGCTTAAACCTCTCGCACTCCCGGTGCTCGTCCCTTCTCTCCGGCTCACACCCGAGAGCGCAAAAGTGTAAGCAATCAAGACACGTAAGGAAACCCGACCTCAATAGCTTTTTGTATTGCTCAAAATCGGTCATCCGAATCCACTCCTCTTACTTGTCCATTCGGCAAGATCAAAACGGCTCCCACCATTGTCCTGAGGTACTTGATATATACCCTTTGCAAACATATTGCTCATTGATCAGTACCGTCCTTTGCTTTAAATTTTCCGAGAACGTGAGATTCGTAAAAATTTCTGTCAACATCTCTAACACCGCCGTAAAGTATTTCGTTGTCAGCAGGGTACCATTCTACCATGGGTTTCGGTTTGTTTAACAGATCGTCACAAAGATTGCCTCCCTGCACATTTTTCGTAAAGTCATGCGGGGCGATCTGACTGCTCAATGGACGAACCACGCGTAATATAACGGTATACTTTTCCGAATGCAAAGAAGGAACGTCTTCGTATCTTATTTCAAGTAAACCAACGAGCTGCTGAACGATTTCTTTCATAGTTTTATAAGCCTCGTGATCACGCACCGTTTCGGCACCGCAAACACCGATTGGCACCAAAAAATCTCTCCTTAATGTCACGATCTCATATTCTGGTTTGCCATACTGAGGGTCGCGAGATAACATTCGAATCCACTTGATCTGTCTGCGAAGCCTCTCGATCTCAACCCTCTGCTCGTGCAATATTCTTCTTCTCGACTTGTTTCTCACCTCTCGCACCTCTCCTTCTGTTTATTGGCCAAGTGCTCCGCGATAAGAATTTCAGCGAAGCTCGTCCTTTTATGCAAATTTCTACACTTGTGCGCATGAGATACCGGCGGCTTCTCCCCGGTGGCTTCCTCGTGACAGCTCCAGCACACAAACTCGCCATATGTAATCAATCCCTCTGCTTTATCGCCGCAAACACAACATTTCTTGACCATCACGAATCCTCCTCGTATTCGTTGCCCACGGGCTCGATCTTAATGATCTTGGCCCGTGGATATACGCGGTAAAACCGCTGTTTAGCATCATATTTCGAGCTTGCCTCAACTAAGTAAGCCGACACAACCCCCGCAAATTCGTAAACGATTTTGAATTTTCTCAGCAACCGCCTCACTCCTTCCATCACCATTCGATCCAAACGTGCTCAATTTCGTCGGGCACCACTACAATATCGCTGATGCCGTCGCCCTGCCCCCACGCCCTCAGATCTTCGTCGTATAATTTTAAAAAATCCTGCAATTGCGTTTTTGTTACACGGCAAAACTTCGGATGATAGTTCGCATACTCAAAAGCTTCAAAAAATTCGTCTAAGTCTCTAAAATCATTCTGAAGGCTGTCGGGATTCAAATCCCATAAGTATCTCAATCCCTTCGCCCGTTCAATGTGGTCGACGTATCCGTAAAGCTTCGTGCCAAAGTAAATGATATTGTCATTATCATCAAGTATTGTCAGATATACTCCCATGGTTATAAGCTCCCTCACAAAGCCTTCATCGCCGCATCACGCCTTGGTGCCTCGCTGCTCGCTTCCAACTTGCCATGGTAAAGATCAAACAACCTCGCGCCGTTGTCCTGAAGCACTTGATATATACCCTTGGCAAACATCTCAACGATCTGCTCCTCGTTGTCGATCTCCATTCCGTTAGCCTCTCTGATACCGTGCAGGATCTCGTGCCAAAGTATCAAGCACCTTTTCTGATGCTCTGTGCCAAACGTGTCGGATAGCTCTATTCGCGAGTTCTCAAAGTCAATATGACCATAAGCCGCCGTAGCACCATTCATAAGGTGCGGCACAAGTACAACCTCGTACTCGACCCCCGCGATTCTTATACTTCCGGGTATCTTCATAAGCTTGCCCCAAAAGCCTTCATCGCCGCCTCAAGCCTTGCCGCTGTGTCGGTATCCTCCGCTCTCACGACCTCGATCTTGGCTTTCATCTTCTTAGCCGTCTCCTGCACCTGCTCGAAAAGCACCTTAAATTCCATCACCGCAGGCGATGACATCTTCTGCTGCTTCTGTACCTCGGATAACTTCTTTGTCGCTTCTGAAGCGACGTTCTCAGCCTCATCACGTGCCCGCTCTGCCTCGATAAGAGCCGCCTGCGCCTCTGCAACCTTCTTCTCGATCTCGGAAGCCTGCGCCGCATCAGCATCAGCCTTTGCCTCTTCTCTCAGCTTTGTAAGCACGTCCTCGGGGATTTTAGGATTTTCCTCGGCAGCCTTTAACTTCTCCTTCAGCTTAGCCTCGGATTCTCTGCGCTTTTTGAGATCCGATTCGAGCTTTTCGACCTTTGCGCGGCTCTCGTCGGCTTCTTTCGCCTTAGCCTCTGCCTGTGCCTTTGCCATCTCCGCCGCCGCAAGTTTCTCCTCAAGCTCGCGCTCTCTCGCCTCTGCCTCTGCCGCCGCCTGCTCTGCCGCCTTACGCTCCTTAATAGCCTTCTTAAGCTCACGCTCCGAAATATCCTCCGCGCCTACCTCCTTGGCAAACTCCTCACGCTCCTCTTTTGGCACCGCAAGCAGTGCTAACGCTTTGGAATAAGGCAAATTCGCAAACGTTTGGGATTCTGTAACCGCCCCGAATATCGTCAATTGATCGGCTCCGTATTCCTCATACAGCTTCATAAAGCTGTTAGCCGACGAGTGGGAAAATTCGAAATTGGACTCGATCCACTCGCCCCAGCCGCCGTGCTTGATCATACTCTTGGCTTCCACAAGCCTGCGCCCGATCTCAATTACACAGTCAAGCACTGCCGCCTGACCTCTCCTCCAGTAATATTTGATCTCATTGGTAATGATACCAAGATCACGCGCCGATACGCTCTGCATCTCCGCTTTGATGATTTCGTTTTCCATTTTTCTTTCCTTTCTTTTCTTTAGATACGATCTCCTTTACGTGCTCCAGCCAAGCCGCCTCAAATCGCTCCACCTCTTCGGTGCGAGCGCAGTTATGAGAGCCTCGATTTTGCTCCACCCATATTCGACCTTTATCGATTCTCAACTCAAGGGTGTAATAGGGCTTGTCCGGCTCATCCACACTTCTTATAAAAAAGATGTTTGTGCCACCGTTTGCGTGAGTCTTGGCATATCTCGCCACACAGTGCGAAAGGGACTTGCCCTCCCTTATAAACTCACCGTAGCTTCCCGCCGGGCGAATAAAGAGCATCGATTCTTCATCGTAATAGTTAAATCTCGCAAGCTCTGCCGATCTTAAAATGATAGCCTCGTTGACCTCTGAGTTCTCCTCTTCCTCGATCCTTGCTTGTATCTCATCGTGCGCCGCTCTCAGATCGCGGGGATATATCAGCTCAGGAGGCAAATTGCCGTATACCTTGTACAGCATACTTAAGTAGTCCTTCATCTGCCTCGCATTTACCAGAGTCTTATCGTAAGCCTCCGTCTGCATATCAGCTTGCTTCTGGAGATAATTTATAAGGTGCACGATCTTTACGTCGTGCCCGCAGTCTCTGGCGTAATCAAGAAGCTCAAGGATGCAACTATAGGTCTGCCCCTTGCAAAAAAATAATTGCTTATCTGTGAGAGATACACCAAAGGATTTCTTTATATCACGGTAAAATACCAGCGTGCGTAGACCTGCAGTCTTTGCCAAATACGCGTCCTCGGGCTCTATGCCGAGAATATCGATCGGGCGAGTCTTCTTTAAATCCAGAGTCTTCTCTACCCGCGCAATCTCGAAATTTTGTCTTGTATAAGTATTGAAATATCCCGATGCTTCGTTCAGAACGTCATTGAGAATACCCGCATATCCCGCAGTTATAAGATTTTCAGCATGTGGATGCTTCAGCCAAAGCTTTAAGTATTCCGTCGGATACAACGGTCCGATGCCCTTCGCCTTAAGGTAAGGCACCAGACCGCTCTTCTCACACTCGGTACCGTCGGATTCATCGTATTCGGCATATATCACCTCGTCGGCATGATACTGTCCGAATTGCCAGTCAAACCGTTGTGTATATTCCCAGTGATCAAGCCACGTAATTGAGGTCATATACTTAAAAAAGCCCTTCACCCTCACGATCGTCTTATCGATCACCACTACGCCTTCGTACATATCTGACTTGTAAAACACCGTGCCGTCGCACCTCACCAGCTTGGTTATAAGCCATGAAAGCACCGCAAGATGCCCCTCTACCTTGTGAATAGACATAAACAAATGATCGTTTATACGCGAGCTGTGTCCCTTACTCGGACGTCTCATCGCCGTCGTACCGCATCCGCAACAAGGGCAAAGGCAATTGTTCCCCTCGGTCACGGCATCTCCCGTAGAGTCTATAAAACCCCAGCCTGCACCATACCTACCGCAACCGTTCTCTACGTATTCAAGGTAATCCTCGCCGCCACAAGCAGTGCAGATCACCTTGACCTTTCGTACCTTCTTGCCCTCAAGCTCATCATACACCCACTCGTGTCCGTATATAAGTCGCTTGTCGTGTAGGTATCCGCGCCCCTGCACGATCTCAAGCGTGTCCTCCGGCGGAGTTGTTGGCAAAAAAGGTAATATCCGCTTTATCTCTTCTTCAATCGACGCTTTCACTCTTTACTCCAATCCTTGCAACACACCTTGCAATCCTTATTTTTAGGACAAGCCATCGATAGGCACGAAGGCTTGCCCTCTTCCGTAAACGGATATTTAATATCCACACACGGCGATATTCTCTCGACAGTATTGTCGGAAATCTTGACCATTTTTTCCATCACAAGAAATCATTAAGATCAAGAAACCCGCCGCCCGCGTTTTCTTCAACCGTAGAAGCAGCCACTCTTACTGTAGCTCCATCCGCCGCAGATGCAAGCCCATAAAACTCGCGCAATATCCCGTCCGCCACCTTGGGCGACACACAAAAGCATTTTTTATCACCCTTATTTTTGTCAGAGTAAGCCTTGATCTGCGCTTCAGCCTTCTCAAGATTCATCTCGGGAAGCTTCAAGTCCTGCAATAAAAGCCCCGCATTAACCTCGCTCTCCGAACCGATGTCCTTCAGCTGCTCACCTACCATAAACACCGCAGTGTTTTCCTTGCCTGCCTGCTGACCCTCGATCAACTTTGCAAGCTCGTCGTATTTGCTCATATTAAAACCTTTCCGGGAATCAATCTCCCTTCTTTATTTCAAACACCGAAAGCACCGATGGACTTCTCGGTCTCCCATCCCATTTCAAACACGGATGCTTCGGATATATCTTAACGTGATTGCCGCCTTTGAAATATCCAAACCAGATATACACGGGGACACCGTCACGTTTTTCTATAAGCCGCATCGCCCCCTCTTGCCATCCGTCACGAACAAATTCAACAGCCATCTCGGGTCACTCCTTTTCGGCGATAATGATGCGCCCCGTGCAAATAAGCTCCACCAGCGTATCCGTAACGTCAGCCATAATCTCATACCGCTCTGCTTCGTCGTCCAAAACAACACAACAGCTATCACCGGCATTCTCCATCTCGGTAGATCTGTCATGCAGCTCCATCGCCTTTTTGTAAGCATTCGTTCTTTCTTCCACCAAAGCGCATATCAACGTCCCCTTTTCAAGCAGCGTCAGCTCTCTCGTTCCTGCCATATCACTCAGCCTCGCTTTCGTCCTCAAGCATTACAAGCCTACCGTCGCGGATCGCCTCGATAAGCGCTTCGTCAAGCTGGGCCCACAGCTCGAATCTCTCACCGGTCTCAAAAAGCACCGACTTGTCCTCTTGGTGATGCGCACTGTCGCTGTCACCTTTGAAGGCCTTCGCCTTCTTTGTATTGTTTACCTTTGCGTTTGCAAGCGCGCTTATAAGCTCGCACTTTTCCTGATCGTTAAGAATTCTTGTCTTTGGCATAAAATTAACCTTCCTTTTTAGTTTTTATTTTTTTGTTGGCGACCATCGAAGCCTTATAATCTTACTGTCCTTGTATCCACCAAGGACTCCCAATACGTTACCTCAGAGGGCAATACCCTCCCCTCACCAAGCTTGCCACCGCCGCACACACTTCTAATACCGCGTATTATTTCACGTGCCTTTCCGATACCAACACCGTATCGCGCTTGTATGTCTTCATATGTAAGGGCAATTCTGCCCTGAGCTCTGAATTCTCTGATTTGAACATCGAGCTCCGTAACCCTGCCTTCCATTGCCTTAATCTGAGTCATTATTTCTTCCCCCGATCTCTGTAAAATGATTCATACTCCGCAATTACCTGCTCGGCACACCATATAGCCCTCTGCATCTTTGGACCAACAGCTCTCTTGCCGTAAAGTAACTCGGACATCTCCGAAGGCTTCAACTTTATTCCAAAGTCTTGATCAAGACGCCA
>JAEIGA010002475.1_pt1 | contig 29486 bp, 50 predicted proteins | sample 9270691 | NCBI WGS metagenome assembly JAEIGA01 (sample SAMN17057246, study PRJNA624740) | gut metagenome | biome: biome; isolation source: fecal sample | host: Bos grunniens | place: China: Xizang | collected 2019
ATGTGAGGCGAGCTAAAAAAAAGGAGGCAATAGTACGGGGGACTCCCGCTAATTGTCTCCGCTCTCTCTTTTAGCTATAAGCTCGTTAAGATATTCTACGCTAATCTCTCCCGCGTCCGCTTGTCTATGATGTAAGCCGCATAAACAGATTAAGTTATTATCGTCGAGTAGTCCGCTCGGATCGTCTCGTAACTTTTTGACGTGGTGTATAGACAAGTCGTCGTAAGTATATACGCCGCTGTCTCTACATACCTCGCAAAGATTAAAGGCCCGCTCTCTAATACTGTCTCGCTTACGTTGCCAAGCCGCTTTAGATCTTAGCTTATTCTCGTCCGTATTGGAGTATCTACGGCCTCGCCCTACGTTGCAAACATAGTCAAAGTCGTGTATACGTCCGCAACGAGAGCAAGCCTTAAGCATAGATTAAGCCTCCTTATTTTCGGAGTCCTTTAAAGCCTTTTGATACTTTACCGAGCCGATACCGATAATAGCGCCTATAAAAGCCGCTACCGCGTCGATAGTACCGATAACGATAGTCCCCCAAGACCAACCGTATAAAGAGCATAAAGTAGCAAGTAGGATATTTAAAGCGGGTACGACTGTTAAGCAAACCCATTTAAGAATAGTGTAAAGCTTATCGTTAAGTATCATAATTAAACCTCCTCAAGATAACGCATAGATACAAAGCCCTCGACGTAATCGGGATAATATCTAAAGCCGTCGCTAGTCTTAGCCCAAAGATTAACGCCGTCTACGTCCTCGCCCTCGACGATAGCAGTAATCCCGATAACCTTACCGCAGTTAATAAAGCCGATAAGATCGGAGTTACTATTAGCGTACTCTCTAACCCTGAGAGCGTCGCCGCTATCTGTCTTAACTCTATAATACTTAGTTGTAGGCGTCGGCTCGGGAGTCGGAGTCGGATTAGGCTTATTATCGCTCTCGCTCCAACCGTCATATCTAGGACGACCAAAGCCCGCGACGTAGCCTCCCGCTCCGATATCGCTTAATTTATACTCTCTAAAGTCTGTATAGCCTCCGCCTACGTTAGCCTCCGACATTGTAAAAGTAGAGTCGTCCCAAGCGACGCAAAGCCCGACGTGAGAAAAGCCCTTAGAGTTTTGAAAAAATACAACGTCTCCGCGCTCGAGATCCTTACTACGAGTGTAGTATGCTTGGTTATTCGCATAGTAAGCTTGCATATAAGATACTACAGCGGATAAATTACACGAGTCGCTTTGATATTGCATATAGCGAGCCGTATATGGATCGTTACTCGGATAGACTGTATTAACAAGCATTAAGTAATTGATAAAGGACGTACAATAGTCTAGATATTGCTTTTTGCCGCACCCGACGTAATAGCCGTCGGGCTCTATCGAGTCTAAGACGTCGGCGTATTTATTCCATTTGTTAGACTCACAATGATATTTAGACTCCGCCTCGGCTATAGCTAGCTCGACGACGGGCTCGCCGTATAAAGATCCCATAGTAAAAACCTCCTTAGTAAGATATCTTTTATAATACAACCTCCGATAAATTCAAGCAATTAAAAAAGGAGGCTTTACGCCTCCTCGACTTTGCCTCCGACTTTTCGGGCTATCTTTTGCGCTTGCCGTCTACTGTCATAACGGAGCGCTCCTTTTTTACCGCGACTCCAACAAGACGTAATGTTTAGATCGCGTAGCGTCTCGGGTATCGGATATAAATAGAGCTTGTGTTTATGCCGCTTACCGTCTATCGAGTGTCTAGCCTCGGTTATTTGCATTTGAGATATAACATACATACGCCCGCCTCCTTAAGCCTTGTAGTAATAGCCGTATAACATAGGATCGTAATACTCGCTCGGGTTAAACGTGTCGTTTATTACGCCGTCTACTACTGCCGTTAAATGCCGCCTTATTTGCAAGATATAAGTACCGTACTCGAGTCCTAAATTTTCCAAGTCCGACTCGGTTAAGTAGTAATGCTCGCTCGCTCCAATTTTCATTAAGGGTTTATAGCTCCAACCGATAGACTCGAGATACTTACGCTCGGTTATCTTATATACGCCGTTGCGGGAGCTTGATATATGCCGCTTTTTAGATCCTACGCGCTCGGCCTTAGCGAGCTTATTAATAGAGTCGTATACCTCCTTATAATCTGTCCTCGTTGCTATCGCTATAGCTCTAGTAACACAATCTCCGACGCTCTTAGCCTTAAAGTATCTAGAGCGCCCGCCGTCGTTGTAAACAAAGTCCATAATCTTACGTCTCCTTTTGGGTTATTCACTACGTAGTAGTAGCTAATATCAGTATATACCCTATAATGTAAAGGTCAATAGTTAAGGCGTTTTTGTAATACAATCGTAATAAATGTAAAGTAATACTAAATCAGGAGTTTAGTAAAAGTAAAAGCGGCGAGTAACCCAAAAACCCGCCGCTTTAATGGAGACAAAGTATTAAAACCTTGTTTTTTATGACATAAATTAATTATATAACCTTTAGCGGCCCTTTGTCTACTGCCCGAGTATTAAAGCGCCTCCATACGTTATAAGTCTCGGCCCTTACCTCGTAATAGTTATAGCTTACGCTGTAAACCTCATAATAACCCGTCTCAAAGTCGTAAGCGGGCTCGTCGTAAAAGATATCTATGTGTTTATTTTTAACGGCGCTACCCGTATCCTCCGCGATAAAGACTCTATCAAGCTCGGCTATATAGAATAAGTCGCCGTCCTCGCCTATATTGTGTAGTCTAGGATCTACCGCGCAAGTAGTCGGCTCGGTATATCGGTTATAGTAGCTTGCTCTATGACAAATTATATCCGACGCCGTAACCCAACCTTTAGGAAAATTAGCGCCGTTATATCCTAACTCTTGAGGCCAATACGCCGTTATATAATAGACGCCTATAGGCTCTAACTCTAACTCTACCTCCGTTAACGTTACGCTATCGTAAGCCGCTCTCCATACTCTTTGATAGTTTTCGACTAAGGGACTTAGAGTCGGCGTCGGACTCGGAGTAACGGGACTACAAGTCGGGATCGGAGCTACAAAGTCCCGCGGCGTATAATGCGTCCTACTTGCTGTCTCTTGCTCTCGCTCCTTATTGGAGCTAACCGTTATTAGAAATATCGCCGAGAGCGCTAAAGAGCAAATTAGGGCTAAATAAGAGCGTTTATTAATACTCATAACCAACGGGCGATATTATAACCGTCCTTAACGCCCTCGGTATAGGTTTTAAGCTCTATAGCTGTAATACCTTTATGCTTTACGATATCGGCTATAACTTTAAGATCCTCCACGGAGTAGCCGTCTATAGTTTTCGGAGTATCGGGATCTTTTAAGGCTTTTTCGGGATATCTATAAAAAACTATCGCCGTTTGGCCTTTACCTAATACGATTACTTTGTCTATATTCTCTCTATACTCCTCAAGTAGCCGCGTCCTTACTCGGAGCGTCCTAAATGAAAAATCTACTTGCTTAGACATAGCTTAACCCTCCTCCGAGCTGTCCGCCTCCGCCAAGTCCGCGGGTTTATTATTAAGCTCGTGTAACTCGTCCGCGATAATAGCAAGCGCTACGCCTATTTGCTTTAATACTGCCGTTTGCTCGGCTAATAAGACGTTATTAATCGCCTCTTGGCTTGGGACTTGATTAGCTCTTTTAAAATTCTTAGAGTTTTCGTTATGTAAACCGCCTAAAAATCGCTCGTAATTGTCTAATATTGTCATTGTTAAAACTCCTTTTTAATACATTTAGTTTTTAAGCCGTAGCCTCTATAACTGCCCGTCCTTTTGCGTATGCAAGTATAATGGTCTTTACATTTCCAAGAGCCGTTAGCTTTTTTATGATTAGGATTAGGATAATCTAGCCAACAAGTACAATAAGTAGGCATTTTTAAGCCTCCTTTTTAGCTAACTTTATCTCGGGATCGCATATCCAAAACAAGTCTAAGCCCTCTAAAGTCTCTAACGCCCTATAACCCTCTTTAGTAAGATACCCTTTAGCGTCGTAGAGATCTCCGCTCGTAACCTTTTTAATAGCCGCTCTAACCTCTTTTAATACAATAGAATTTTCTAATATATCGTCTTTGCTTGCTTTTATTTTCATTATTAAACCTCCTCAATTATTACGCCGCGATAAGCTAAAAGCTTTTTCTTTAGCTTGTATACGTCGGTCTTAAAGCCCTTAACGTCTACTATATGCTCGACGTTATCGCTATCCTTATAAACAAAGTCGGCTAAGTAGATTATAGGTTTATGCTCTACGCCTGAGATATCAGTAAAAGCGGGTTGTATCTCGTATGGGACTTGTCGGCGGAGATCCGATATCTCGCCTCGCTTTAGTTTAAACTTATAGAGTAAGTAATAGTCTCTCTCCTTTACGCTGTCAAACTTAAGAGACTCTTTTAAGTCGGGATCGTAATACGTCGGCTTATCGTTGTTATATTTAGAGGCCGCGGGAGCTAAGCCAAGCGCCCGCGCCTCCTCTTTAGATAGCCTTACCATAACTTTAAATCTCAAACGGGAGGACGCCGCTAGCTATGCCCTCCTCGTAAGTCGGGATCTCGGCGCTAGTCTCCGCGGGAGCGGGAGTCGTAGGCTTAGCAGTATTAGCAGTATTAGCCGAGACTTTAGAGCAAATACCGACGTTAAAAGCCTTAACCGTTACTCGCTTAGTCTTGCTACCGTCCGCCTCCTCTCTTAGTGATACGTGGAGCTTGCCGCTAACCTCGATAAGATCGCCCTTACCCGCATAGCTAGATAAAAAACTAGCTTGTTGATTGTAAGCTATACAATCTATAAACTCCGTAAGCTTATTACCGTTTTTATCCTTGCCCTCGTCTACTGCGATAGTAAAAAAGGCGTAAGAGCCGTCGCCGCTTTGTTTGGTCTTTAACTCGAGATCCTTAGTAAGTCGGCCCGTAAGATTAATATTATTCATTTCTTTTTACCTCCGAGACAGATTACGACAATAGTTAGACAAATTATTGCGCATATAATAACCGCTGTTAAATTTACCGTCATATTTAAACCTCCTTATTTTAAATTGAGATCGTAGCCGCGGGATAAAAGCCACTCTACCGAGCGTCCCTTTATCTCGGGAGGGATCTTTACACAATGCAAAGACATTTTGCGTATAGAGATCTCCATAACCTCGTCCGACGGGAGCTTAAAACAATCGGGATAAGCGTTAAGCGCTTTATACTTTTCTATAAAGACTTTAAAAGGCTCTACGCTGTCCGTTCTTATGCTCTCAATAATAGCCGCGTCTCTATCCTTTACGTAGTCCTCTATACTCATAATTAGCCCTCCTTTTTCGGCGCTGTAATAAGCAAGTAGCCCGACTTGCCCTTAACGGTCTTATCCTTAAGATATTTACTATAAAGCTCGGGATTATCCTTTTTAAAAGAGTCCTCGTCGAAAACTTGTTTAACGCTGTCCGCTCCGTCCGCTACGTCCGTTACTTTATATCCGTTTGGAGTAACAAAGCTCGGTATACTTGCCGCTTGCATAGCTCGGCGGAGTCTCTCTTTTTCGGCTTTTACGGTTTTTTCTACCGTCTTTAAGTAGTCTAATTGAGACTCAAACGCTAATATACGGGCCGTGATATCGGGTATCTCGCTCGGGAGTAACTCGGACTCAGTAATAAACGGATTAGCCTTAACCTTAGCGAGATCCTCAATAAAGCGCTCTATAGCCTCGGTTATCTCGTTTATTAATCCCTCCTCCTCGTCTCTTACAATCTTGTATAAATGTAAGCGGCTAGAGTTAAACTCTATAGAGAGATCCTCGGGACGCTCGTATACTGCGAGCAAGCCGTAGGGCTTATCGGTTAAAACCATATAGTAGAGTAATTGGACTAAGTATATCTTGTAGTCGTAAACGGACTCGTGTACTTGAGACGTAGTTTTAATCTCGAGTATGCTATTATCGTTCTCGCCGTCGGTATGAATACGGACGCCTATTATCTCGTCCTCCGCGGCCTCTCTTACGTGCTTACCCTCTACGTATGGAGACTTGTTATCCGTGTTTATCCACTCTCTAATAATAGGCTCGATCGTGTTACCGTACTCCGTGTAGATATTGCCTTTAAACTCGTCCTCCTTAAAACCCGCTTTTTCTAAAAGGAGATCGTAGCGGGACTTAAACGGGGATAAATTCATAATAACGGGGATATCCGAGCCGCCTATATACTTATCTCGGTCTTTGTTTACTGTCTCTTGCATTATTTTAAGTCCTCCTTGTTAGCAATAAGCTTAAATCGTTGTTCTTTAGGATCGTAGTCGATACCCGTAACCCTAACAAAAGGCGTCTCGAATATTATTTGCCTAATTACAGTCTTGAGAGTCTCGCCGCGCTTTATTATTACGTCTCCGTCTATAGCAAGTAATAACTCCTCTCTTAAAGCCTCTTTAATTAAAGCTTTAAGCTCGTCTCTATTAATGGAGTTAAGATCGTCGATAGATAATTGCTTGCTAGCCTCCTTAGCCTTTACGGGAGCGGCGGGCTTAATCTCGTAAGCGCTCGGCTCTATCCCGTAGCGTCTTATTACCGCTTGAGCGGCGGGAGTAGCCTTACCGCTCTTAATTACCATACGTAAAAAGCTATCGCTAAAGCCGTTCTCTAAAGAGATCTCTTTAAGGCTCTTACCCGTAGCGCTCTCTAAAAGCTCCTTAAGCTTAGATCCGTCGATATTTATATAACTTGGATTAATTCTCTTAGACATAATTTAAACCTCCTCGGGATATCCCGTATTTACGCCGCTAGCGTCCAAACGTAAGCAAAACTTAGCATAGTCCAAAGCCTTTTTAAAATTCTCGTCGGGAGCGTCGTTATTTAACTTATACTCCTTAGCAAGCTCGGTTAAATTAAGCTTATCAGGAAAAGAGTTACAAAGCTCGACTAACTCCGCTCTAATCGGATTAGGCGTCTTTTTTGCTGTAGTCTCCGCGGGAGCTTTAGCAGTTACTACCGCGGGAGTAGTAGTCGCCGCTAGCTTGGCTTTAGCTGTCTTTGCGGGTGCTACTGTCTCGGCTTTAGCTCTCTCTTTAGCCTCTATAGCGCTCTCGTCCGTATCGGCGTCCTTAGTATCGTCGATAGCAAAAAGAGCATTAAGAGCGTATTTACGGGCATAACTTGAGCAAGCGCCCGTAAGCTGTGCGGGATCGCTACCCGCTTTAGTATCGGCCTCTCTTGCGTAAGCGCTACAATATATACTTTTCTCGGTATCGTTCTCGTAAATAGTAGCCGTAGCCTTTACGTAAAATCTACCCTCGATAAATATAATCTCGTCGTTAATGAGGAGCGTTAAGCCTTGCTCGAATAAAAGCGGCTTTACTGCCTCTAAGATATCCTCGCAAGAGCGATATTTATACTTTCCAAAGCTATTAGTTTTATTTTTAGGCGCTTTAAGCTCCTTTTGTATCTCGCCTAACTTGCTTAAAATGTTTTTGCTAGCTGTCATAAAAAAATTGCCTCCTTAATGTGAAATACTAAATAAATTTAAAAAGCTTACTACTCGGCCCGTTTGTTTTTCGATATACGCTCTAATAATACGGGCCTCGCTTAACGTTAGATCCGTCTTGCCGTTAAGCCTACTATAGAGCGTATTTTTGCTTACTCCGATAATAGCGGCTAACTCCTTTTTATTAATGCTAGCTCTAGCTAACTCGGCCTCTAAATTAGGATAAATACAGTTATTGCTATACATACGCTAACCTCCTCTCTTGTTAAATTTGTATTACCTACAATAACAAGATTTTAACATTCGAGCGTAAAAAAGCAATACAAAAACGCTATGCTTTTAGCTTTTGTCCTTAAAAGTTAAGATTGTAACAATTAAGCCCAAAAATTTTGACTTGCCTTTTGTAATACTTGCGGCTATCCTTAATAATGACAATCAAATAAGAGAGCTTGAGACTACTGTAAAGCTCTATAAAATAAAACGAGAGTTTAGCGTAGCTATAAAGTTTAAAATGCGCTCGGCGAGTCCTTAGCCCTACTTATAAGGCCGTCGTAAAGTCGGAGATCGTACCGACTATAAACAAGACGGCACGGGAGGCAAAGTAGCGGTATAGGGTATAAGCCAAGATAGAGGACGCTATAACTATCGTTTGAGGCTTGTAACAAGTAGGGACTTAGGAGCGACGGCGCGAGAGCGACGGGCGATAAAGTCGTAGTAACTCTCTCCAAGCGTGAGGGTTACTATGCGTAAACGACAAAAAAGCTCGGGACTCTCAAGCTCGAGACGATAAATAAACGAGTTAAAAGATACGAGTTAAGATTTTAATTAATCTAATTGAGTTAGCAGTAATTAAAAAGGAGTTAAAGAGTTATGGAGATTAAGAATAAAGGCGGGAGACCAAGAGAGAGTAAAGTATTAGAGAGATCCTTTACCGATACAAAAGATTATACTAACGAATATCGTAAAGAGTGTAGATATGTTTTCTCTACTAATCTATCTCAGGTAAAAGACATAGATATTATAGAGGCGTTAGAGACAGTAGCGGGAGGCAATAGGCAAGCCGCTTTAAAGATCCTTATTAGAGCGGGTATTAAATATCTTGAGTTAGATAAAACTTTAAAGGAGGGTTAGCGTAAAGGTAGCGCGGGAGACTTTGACTCTCTTGGTAATAGTTCGACTCTATTACCCTCCGCCAAAAAATAGAGCTTAGATAATTTATCTAGGCTCTTTTTTTATGTATAATAATAGGCGATCCCGTATTAACGAGATCCTCCGAGCAAGCGTTAGCAAGTAACTTTATAACGCCTTACGGCTTGCGGGTTATACTGTTAGCGCTTGATTTTAGAGAAAAAATTAAGGAGCGGCTAATAACCGCTCCTTTTTATTATCCTAATATTGCTTTACGTAATATCTCGGCCTCTCTATCCGTAATCTTATTTAAGGTTAAGTAAATATCTACAATAGATAGAGCCCGCTTTTTTAACTCTTTACGGTTTATACTATCCTCTCTTAAAAAAGATATTGCATAGCGGAGAGCCGAGATTGTAGTTAAATACTCCTCGTTAGACATTCTTATTAAAATATCTTTGCTTTGCGCGAGCTTGCCCGTATAGCTGTCTAAGATATCCGCTACCGCTAGATTTTTGTTTTTTACGCTGTCCGCGTTAATTTCTATCATTGTTTAGCCTCCTTTACGCTGTCTCTTTTTCTACTACTTGTATAGTAGCCTCGTAGCACGTCCCGCCTATTAAAGCCTCCGACGGCTTAAGCTCCATATTAGACTTAATAGCGTCCGTTAATTTACGGGCTAAGCTGTCTTTTAAATACTCCATAAAGTTAGGATCGTTAGTTATTTCTATCGGATAATCACGAGAGACAATCTCTACTGCGACGTACTTTTTAACGTTATATTCTTTACGAGTATCGTATAGTTGCTTTTTAAAAAGATTTATATAATCTTGTCTCGCTTGCTCTAAGTCGTTAAGATCGTCTTTACTTATGATAGTTTTACTCGGGTTAAGCTTTAAAAATAGCTTAGTGATTAACTTGTTAAACATTGTAAGCCCTCCTTATAAAATCTCGTCTATAGTAATTTGCTCGTTGCTGTCCTCTTTTTTCTCGGGCTCTACTGCGATATTAAGGAGCTTAGCGATCTCGTTAATACTGAGAGCTTTATAGAGGTTTATAGGATCTTGAGACTTAACGGCCCGAGTAACTATCTCTCGTATCTTTTCTAGCGTATTAAGCTCGTCTATCGTTTGTTGTATAACGTCCCTAAATAGCTCGGGCTTGCCTCCCGACTCAATATAAAGTAAATGCGTAATAAGCTCTCTATTATTCATTATTAGCCCTCCTCGCTCTTAGCTATCTCTTGCCTAATTAAGCGCTTAATAAAGCCTTGCTTGTTAGTTACCGTCTCGAGAGCCGCGATAATATCGGCGTCGGTTTTTTTATTAAGCTTAAGATAGACTCCGATAGTATTAGCCTTATCGTACTCTCTATGCTTTTCGTAGTTTGCTCTTTTGCTGTCTACTTTAGGATCGCAACCGAAAAGGACTTTACTAGGATCGTTAAGACTCTCCTTATAAGTCTTACAACGGGATCTCTTACTACAATCGTTACAAATAGGCATAATTTTTACTCCTCCTTATATCTCTCTAAAAGCTCGGCGCGTCTTTCGGGATCGCTTAAGCACGTCGGGACTTTTACTCTATCCGTCTTAATAGCTCTCTTGTAGCAGTTAGGGCAAATAAGACTAAATCTCTTAATAGGTATTAGCGGCCTATAATCCGCATAAACTAAAGCGGCGATAGCCTCTCCGTAATCGGTATTAGCTCCGCAAGCCTCGCAATTAACGGGAGCGTAATACGTCGAGCATTTCTTTAAATTCTTAATCATTTCTAAACCTCCTTATTTTAGATCCTAGCGTTAGCGGCGGGACGTAAGTATAATAAATATCTTTTCTTGTTAGATCGGCTATACAAGCCCGTATAAGCTGTAATAAAGCGACTAGCATAATTAACGCGCTCTCTCGTCGGGCTTGAGTATCTCTATCTTAGCCGTAGCGGGATAATCTAAAGGCTCGGAGCTAAGCTTAAGATTTTTAACGTATTTACTGCCTCGTAGCGCGGCCCTGAGTCGCCTATTTTCTACTTTAAGCTTATCCCGCTCTTTTTCGAGATCTTGTATTACTGCCTCGGAGTAATACTTGTAGCCTAAAAAGCCTACGATAATAAGGCCTATCCCGAGCAAGCAAAAAAATAAAATATAATCCATACTTACGCCTCCTTAATTAAAATACTGATATGCTTTAAGATAATCGTTAGCCCGATAACTCTATAATTAGAGAATTTACCTAAAAACTCGTCGTCCGATAAGAGTTTATAAATGTAGTTAGATCTTAAGAGCGCCTCTTTACCGTCCTCGGACTTTGTAAAGATCGTAATGTAAGCTCTAGCGTCTAAGCTTGCTAAAAGCTCCTCGAGCGGAGCGCTAATTACTGCGTTATTATTCATATTCTTTGCCTCCTTTTATTAATAGGGCTTGCCTATAAGATTATTAAAGTATTTATGATTACCGTTATTGTAAGTAACCGACTTAACGTAAGCTCCGTAAGGATATCGGCCCTCTTTTTTAGGGATCTCCTCGTATGCCGCTTTGTCGTAAGCGTCTCCCGCATTATTAGCGAGTACGTCTATCTCGCGCTCCGTTTGGTAATAATCCATAATGTAAGCTACTCGATAAGTCCACATATTTACGCCTCCTCTCTTGTAATCTTGCAACGGGTTAAGATCGTCTCTTTAGCTCCGTTATATTCGTTATGCTTTTTAACCGTACCTTTAAGAGTTACTACGTCGCCTACCTCCTCGGCTAAGCCCGAGCCCGTAAACCAAGAGTAGATATTACCGTCGGAGTCTGTAAACTTAAAAATATGACTATCTACCATACCGTAGCCGTAATAATTCTCTTTTTCGTAGGTAATCTTAGCAGTAAGAGTTACTTTAACCTCGAGCTTATCTCCGATAGATCCGACAAACTGCGAGCGGGCCTTACGCGCCTCCTCCTCGGCTTGTCTCTTTTCCTCCTCGGCTCTACGTGCGGCTAACTCTCTCTCGGCCTCGGCTTGCTTTTCGAGTCTCTTAGCCTCTCTAGCGGCTCTTTGCTTTTCGAGTCTAGCCAAGCCCTCGGGCGTATATTCTTTTTCGATAGAGGTATTAACGCCGCTACCGTGGCAAGCGTAGCAAGTCCCGCTATACATTGTAGCGCCGCTGTAACCGATACCCCAAGAGTAGACGCCCGAGCCGTTGCATTTCCAACAACGAGTAGTAACCCTATAATACTTAGTACCGCTCTTGTCGGTCTTAAAGTAAACGCGATTAGTAGTCATAAAAAACGCCTCCTTAATAATGATACTCGGAGTATATACCTATTTATTACTTGTGTATATACCCGCCGGCTTTTTGTAATATAAATGTAATAAAAAAGGAGGTTTAAAACCTCCTTTAATTGCATAGCCTATACCAAGCATTATAAGCGCTTTGATAGCTCTTATACTTTTTGGCCTTTTTGCTAGTAGATACCTTTAGCGTAGCTGTCCCGTCGTTGTGAGTAGTAATCTTAGCAGTAACGCCGCAAAAGTCTTTAAAGTATTTAACCGTCATAGCCTCGCCCTCCTTATTTATCAGTTAATAATATTTTGCTACGATAACGTCTTTATCTACCTCGGAGATAAACCAAGATATATATAGATCCGTCGGGAGCGTTACTCTAGCGCTAAACTTTGCTTTAGCCTCCGCCTCGCTATTAGCGAAAACATAACCAAAAGCGCCGCGAGCTTTTCTTAATCCTTTTGGAGTATAACGGGCCGATACGCTGTAAAATTTCATAACTTAAGCCTCCTCAGTAATTAAGATATTAGTAACGTGGATAAAGCTAACTAATCCGCTAACCTCAAGCTTACCGTAAGAGTTAATAAACTCGTTATCCGCTAAAAGCTCGTAAACGTTAACGCTGTCCTTAACGGGAGCTTTAGTCTCGCTTGTAAAAATGCTAACCCTTGCTCTTGCGTCTAAAATGTTTAAAAGATCCTTAAGCCTAAAGCCTCTAATAATTGCGTTTGTCATAATAACTGCCTCCTTAAAATAATGTAGGCGGATTACCCGCCGCCTCGGGATCTTGAGTTATTAAAGCTTAACACTCATATTTTCGACTTTGATATGCTTAGTAGTAAAAACGGAGTCGTCGCCGCCTTTTTCGTTACAATCTATAGCAAAGTCTGTAAAGTCTGTAGACAAGGAGTCGTAACGGGAGTAGCGAGCGAATACGTATCTATCTCCGTGCTTTACGCAAGCGCCGTATGGAGTCCAAGAGCCTTTAAATACGTAGTAAGTACAAGAGTAAGTTAACTTACCGTTCTCGTCTCTACGCTCCTCCGTAAGAGTATCGGATAAAGCAGTAAGGCCGCGATAATATTTACTAACGCTAGCTCTCTCCTCTTTATTAAGGGCTCTCTTATTAAGGGTATAAGTAATAGTAGTCATAATTAAAACCTCCATAATTTAAGATACTCGGAGTATATACCCTAACATTATAAAAGTATATACCCTTATGCAATTTGTAACATATTTGTAACAATTAAAAACCCTCCGAAAAATCGGAGGGCTATACGGAGGGATAGAGAGTAAGCGTCGTATTATTTAATTTTGCTCTCGAGATCCTCTAAGCGTTTTTCTAAGTCTCTTATTTTTTGCTCTTGCTCGCTTAACTTTTTCTCTTGCTCTTTTATAACCGTTTGGAGATACGGTATAAGCTGTATATAGTCGATACTAGCGGGCGCGTCCTCCGTCTCGGGTGCTATTACTTGCGGGATAACCTCGGCGACGTCCTCGGCTATAAAGCCGCGTCTATCCTTACCTAAGTTAGCGTCCTTATAATCGAAAGTAACAGCGATTAACGTAAGGACTTTATAAGCCTCCTCGGGTGTAAGCTCCTCGATATTCTCTTTAACCTTACGGCTAGACGTTTGTACTACGCTTACGCAACGGACTACGCCGCTCTCGCCGCTTAAGTTAATGGTATAAGAGCCGCTAGAGTTATAGACGTTAATAGTACCGTCGCCCGCGCTACCCGTTGTAAGATCGATAGCCGAGCCCGCGCTATTATTAGCGATTAAAACTCTACCTCCATAACTAGCCGAATAAACTAAGACCGTTCTAACGTTGCTAGAATTATAGAGGCCTAAAATACCGTTCTTGTTTAGAGTTAAGTTACCCTCTCCGTTACTGCCCGCGTAAATGTAAGCCGCTCTATTTTCGTTATTATCATACAAAGAGAGAGCGCCGCCGTAAGTAGTACCGCTAATAATTACCGTATGCTTAGTATCGTCGCCTTTTTTATAGATAGCAAAAGTCCCTCTATCGTAACCCGAAAACATTAAGCGCTTTAATCCGACGTTATCGTAAAAATACATAAAAGCGGAGCGGGCCGCGTCCGTAGAGGGATTAGACCACAAGTCCGCTACTGTCTCTTGGGCCTGATTTTTTAAGCTTAAGCGCCTATCTACCGCAAGCATATTAGTCTCATTAGGTATAGTCCCGATACCTACGGAGCGCAAAAGCCTATCAATATATAGAATAGGTATGCCAATTTGCAAGACTCTATTATAGATTGTCTCGCCTACGCGATCCGTTACGTATATCTTAAAGTCGTAGCTTTTCTCGTTATCAAGATTAAGCGTATAAGTTTGACCGTTATTAATAGTAACGAGAGATCCGTAAGAGCCCGCGCTTTTTTCCTTGTATTGATACTTAATCGTAACGGTATTATTACCGTCTAAGGAGGATATATTAGCGTTAACGGTTAAGTAGGCCTCGGAGTAATAGTTACTCTTACGGCTAAGAGATATATTAGCCGTCGGTAAGCTCCACTCGAGCATAGTTATATTAAGCGTCGCGCTCGCTGTATTACCTCTTGAGTCCGTAACAACGATAGACGCGCTTAAGTTACTCGTAGAGTCTATAGCGCCAAAAGCAATAATAACATTATTAGCAGTAGAGCCCGAGAGACTCGCGCTCTTAGTTACTCCGTTACAAGTTACTCTTACGTTAGATAACGTAGCATATTTAAGCGCCGAGATCGTATTAGCCTTAAACGATACGTTAGACGCTTTTTGTATAATCTTTTGATTATTATTCGTAATAGCGATAGTAGCGCTATTTGTATCGTAATAACTCGGCCCGCTTATCGTCGGATTAGCATTAACTATACTAAAAGTCTTTGTAAGCGTAGAAAAATACGTTACGCCGCCTATTACTGTCTTAACGTAAAATATAACCGTCCTCGAGTTAGAGTTAGGGATAGAGGATAATAGCGTATTTCTCTCGGCCTGAGTAAGATTAAAAGTATAACTCGTCGCGTTTTTGGGGATATCTCTATAAGCGATATCGTCTATTAAACCCGTTAAACTTATACAAGCTTGTAAGCTTGTAACCGCGTTACCCGCGGGATTAGAGTAAGTAATAGTCGGGTTTTGAGTATCGTTAAAATCGGGAGCGCTAACTATGTTAGCTTGTCTCGGGATCGCTGTAAGAGTAACGTTAAAGCCTTGAGAATTACTACTAAAACGCGTATGGTCAAAATAAGCGCTAACGTATATAGTCTTTTTACCGTCCGCGTCGTGAGGGATTGTTACTGTCCTATCAAACATTAACGTATCGCTCTCGTAGTCGATAACTTGATACGGCGTAATATCGTCGTAATACTCCTCGCCGTTTATATTAACGATACAGTAGCCGCTACCGTATGTTTGGTAGCCTTGATTAGTACGCCAAGCAATAACCCATACTCTAACCGTAGAGCTATTGGAGTTAATATCCGTAGAGATCTCGTCTACGTGGATATCGTAAAGAATATAAGGGTTAGACGTAGAAAAATAAGGACTTGTAGCCAAGTTTATCGCCTCCTTTAAATATAAACGCTAACGAGTCCTATACCGTCGTTAATTAGCGTATTATTGTTATCCCTTATCTCTATCGGGATAAAGCGTAGCTTATTACAAAGCGTAATCTCTTGAGTAATAACGGACTTACGCATATAAAACTCGTCCTCCGCTACCCAAAAGATTTTATTATTATCTCTATCGTAACCTACAAAGCCCTCGAGAGCGTTAATTACGATATAAGATCCGTCCATACCAAACATTTTAAGGCCGTCTTTATTAAGCGTCGCGATAAGCGTATTTTGCTCGTCGTATACCTCTAATATGCCGCTTTGATTAAGAGCCGAGCCGAGCTTAAGCGTCCCTCCTTTAATAAGATCCGCTGTAAGCCCAAGTACATTTATATTTTGCATATTGAGAGTACCGTTTATCTCCCAAGCGCTCGTAAAATGCCCGTTTATCCCCGTTTGGCTAAAGCCTATACCCGCGGAGTTAATACGTATGCAATTATTAGCAGTCTCGGCGGGTAAGCTGTCTACTACTAAAATCTTATCGCCGTCGTAGATAACGTAAGAGTTACCAAGTACGCCGAGTATCTTAGCCTCCGACTCCGCAAGAGCGTTATTAAGCGTAACTTGCATAGCTTGAGAGCTTATCGTAACCTCTTTATTAATCTCTTGGCTAACGCTAGTTAAGAGATTACTAAGGCCCTTAGAGATCGTCCCAAAAGTAATAGACGTATACTCGCCTAAAACTGCGTCGTAATCGTAGGCTATAACGTGAGTAGTAATATTAACGCCTAAGCGCTCGTCGTAGACTACTACCGTATCTCCGATATCGGTTATCTTATCCATATTAGCCGAGAGCGTATAAGTTACGCTCGGATATTGTGAGGACTCGAGATATTTTACGGCTTGGGCCGTGAGATCGTCTCTTAATGCCTCCTTATAAGCGTCCTCCGTCGGATAGTCCGCCGCGTCGATATCTTGCTCAAAAGATACCGTCTTAGTATACGGTAAATCGTATTGTATCTCGCTATAAACATAGAGAGAGTCTAATAAAAAGCCGTCCTTACCGACGGGTAAGAGCTTAGTACAAACATTAGCCCAATCGTAAGTAACGGAGATCTCTTTTAAGTTTTTCTTATATTGGATAGTAACGCCGTTATCCGCTCCGATAGTCTGTCTAACTTGGATATTATAGTTATCGCGTACTAAATGCCCTCCCCAACGTTCTATTACTGTAGTAATAGCCTCGTTTAGAGATTTTCTTACACAGCGATAAGAGTTAATAGTCATAATATCCGAGAGCGTAGTAAACGGGCTCGGAGTATCGGTAGCGTTGTTTAAATGGTCTAAGGCGTCGTTAGCGTTTTTATCTACTACGTAACTATCCGCGATTAAGTAATTGTCGGAGTCGTAGTATAAATGCTTACAAAGCGCTTTTACCTTAGTCCTCGTAGCCTCTACATTTTCAATTCTAAAGCCTTGATAGCCCGTCGGAGTCGGAGCGACTAAGATATTCTTAGACTTAACGTAGTCTACATAATCTAAGCTACACTCTAAGTTTACGGAGTAGTCGCCGTTATCCTCTTTATGCACGATAGCACGAGCGCCGTTAATAACTGCGTCGCCGTTAGAATTAAATAGTGTATCTGTAGAGCTAAAGACTTTAAGCATATCTTAAAACCTCGGATTATTTCTCGATTAAGTACGCCTCTAAGCTCTTTTCGGCGTCCTTAAGAGCTTGTAAGTCGTTACCGTTTAGAGCGTGTTTAAGGAGCGCTAACAAGGCATTTTGAGTAACCTTATTAGAGCGCTCGATAGCCTTAAATCTGTTATCGTCGTTAGTGAAATATTGCATAAATTGCGTAATAGTCTCGTCCCGCTGTCTCTTTTGCTCTTTAAGATCCTCGGAGAGTATCTCGTAATTTTTCTCGAGAGCGTCTAGGCGCTCGTTTTGCTTGTCCTCGGGAGCTTTAAGGCGATTAACAAGCTTAAAAATAATAGTTACTACAGCGCCTATCGTAACGATAGCTCCGCCTATAGCAGTAATAAACCCGACAAGCTCCGCGGGTGTAAAGCTTATAACGTTATCCACTCCTTAACCCTCCTTTTAAGGCTTTTTCTCTACTACGATATAAAAACCGCTAGAGCCTATTTTTATATCTCCGTCCTCTATGTTTATTTTACAATAACATTTACCGCTTTTGTCGGTTATCTCGCTATCTACGATAAAGTCTATAAAAGATCCTCCGCCGTTAATTAGCTCGGCCTCGATAAAGTCTCCGTCGGGCTTTTCTACGTGGAGCGTAAGAGTCTCCGAGCCGATAAGCTCGTAAGGAGATCCGCTCTCTAATAGATAGATACGGATAGCGCGGCCCTCGTCGTCCTGAGATACGTTACAAGACGGATTAACGCCGCTTGGTATGATATCAAGATATATCGTCTCCACGGATTAGCCCTCCTTAAGTTGTAATATAAGAAAAACTACCAATTACCCAAGTAGTATTATTAAAAGTCTTATTAGAGTTAAATTTTACCGCGCCGTCGGTTGTTACGTTCATTAAGTCCAAAGTACCCGTAGTTAAAAGGACTCTTACCGTAGAAATTGGAGCGGGAGAGAGTGTCCATAATACGTCCGTATTTGCATAAGTACCCGCGGGAAATTGTACGGCAAAGTTAATAGTAACCATTTTTCCATATCTATTTACAGTAGGTAACGGGAAATTAGCGGGCATATTAGGCCCTTTAGTTACCGAGCAAGTATTATTAGTTAAAGGAGATATAAGATTATTAACCTCTCCTTTAGAATACGTTTCACTCTTAAGGTAGTAATTATTTAAAGCGCTATTATCTACTTTACCCTCGAGAGCTGTATCTACTTGAGACTTAGTATAATAATTAGCTAATGTTGAGTTAATCTCGTTTTTAGAGTACGTCTCGTTCTTGGTATAATAATATTCTAGCACGGAGTTGTTTACTTTACCGTTTAGCGCTCCGTCTACCTGAGTTTTGTTATAGTAGTTAGTAGTAAGATAGCTATTATCTACTTTACCCTCAAGAGCTGTATTAACAGCGCCAAAAGCTTGAGCAATACCGTTACTAGTAACCGTATACGGCTCGTCGTGGTCTAAGACGGGCTCGGCGTCAAAGAGTACGCTAGTCCCGTCGTAGAGATCCTCTAAGGCAATTTCTACGCAAGCGTTAACGCGCTCTTGGAGATCTCGTATCTCGCTCTCCGAGTCGTCGCCGTCGGCTAAAGGATCGCGCTCGACTTGCATAAAGAAATTTAGAGTCCCGATAGTAACGGAGCTACGCTTAATAGTAAGCTCGCATAAGTTAGCGCCTACTACCGCGCAAGCTTGTTTAGTCGTTACGATATCTACGTAGTTATCCTCGGTATTTTCTACGACCATAGTTACTATTTTATCGTCGGGCTTACGGATAGCTAAGCCTATCTCGTCGCTAGCTTGCAAAGTAAAAGGAGTAAGGCCCTCGTAAAGCTCTACTCTAATTACGCGGCCCTCGTCATACTGCGACGCGTGGCAAGTAGGATTAACGCCGCTCGGGATAATATTAAGCTTGATAATTTCCACTCTTTAGCCCTCCTTATATCCAACGTGAATAATTTTTTATTGTAAATTGTGAGACGTCGCCCGTAAGCGTAACAGTATTAGAGCCGCCTACAAATTTAATATTATCATAGTCTCCCGTTACCCGCCTATTTAGCAAGAGATTATCTACGCTGTAAGCGTTCATAGCCTCCGAGTCTATAATAATCTTTTCGTAATTAGCGGCGTCTAAAGAGATACTAAGTAATTGAGATCCGTTAAGATAAAAACTAACCGTCCCTTTACCCGTAATAGAAAAAGTAGGACGCGAGTAAATGTTACCCGCGTTAAATACTTTAATGTTTATCGGGTTAGTATTAACGTCTACGGCTAACTCCTCCTCGTCTACTGCGAGCTTAAAGGGTTGCACGTGAAAAATAACCTCCGCCGTTTTAAACCTGATAAGACGTTCAAAGTCTATTTGCTCGTAAATACCAAAGCGATAGTATTTATTAGGCTCGTTAGAAAAAATAACTACGCCCTTACTGTCAAAAAACTTAATAACGTCGTCGATATTATAGTTATAAGTAAGCGCGATCTTAACGGGCTTATCGTAGGCGCTATAACCGAGCGGAGTAATAATATCTCCGTCGCGTCCGTCTATAACGTCGATAAGAGTACGTTGTAACGGCTTGCTTATCGGCGGGAGATCCGTAATAAGCAAGCCCGTTATAGTATTAGAGCTAACGCCGTTTATAGTAAGAGACGGTCTTATATTCATTTAGTAGCCTCCTTAAGTATAGTAGATAGCGTCGCTAACGGTCTTTTTAACGAATTTACCTACTTTTTGGTCGTCTAATTCTACGTTAACGCTCTCGAGCGCCTCTTTAAAGGCTCTTACCATAGTGTAATAGTCTACGCCGCCCGTAGCATTAAGGCCGCTAGCGTTAGCAGTAGTCGCTACGTCGAAATTAGGGAGAGCGTCGTTAATATCCTCTCTAACGTCGCGCATTTCCTCAGTAAAACCGACTCCGAGTCCCTCGGCGAGATAGCCGCCGAGACGCTTAGTAACCTTAGACGGACTCGCGATCCCGAATACGTTTTTAATAGCGTTAGTAATAGCGCTACCCATACCCGCGATCTTATCTTTTACCCATTGAATTTTATCGTTAATGCCGCTCCAAAGTCCCGTAACGAGATCTTTACCGATATTAACGACTTTAGACGGGATCTCTTTAACTTTTTCGATTATGTTTAATACAAAAGAGCTAATTTTAGTCTTGATATCGTTTACCTTGTTTAAAAAGCTGTTTTTTGCATTAACAATGGTATTTCTAGCGTTAACTATAAAATTAGATAAGTTAGATTTAATCCAAGTCCAAAGCATAGAGAAAAGCTCTTTAACTTTTCCAAACGTGTTAACGATACCCGAGACTAAGTTATAGCCGAGATTTACGAAAATATTAAGGATATTAGGTAAGCTAGCTATAAGGGCCTCGCAAATTTTCTCGATTACAAATATCGTACTACTAATTAAAAGCTCGATATTTTCGGGCTTTGTCAAAAAGTCCGCAAGCTCGGCGATTACTTGAAAAACCGCGGGTAGTAAAATAGGTAAAAGCTCCGCAAATTTATTAGTTAAATCTACTACGAGAGCTAAGATACCGCTTAATAAATTGCTTACGTTACCCTCCTCCGATAACCACGCGCAAAGATCCGTAATTACGAGATTTAAAGCGTCAAAAATTACGGGTATTAGTTGCGGGATTACCTCGGCTAGAGAGCTTAATACAGACTCTACGGCTTGAATTATGACGGGGAGCCCGTCTTGTAACATTGTAACTACTATCGGGAGCGTAGAGCTTATAAGCTGTCCTACCGTTTGAATTAAAAGCGGCGCGATTTTTGCGAGCGAGCCTACGAGATTAGTAATAATACCGCTAGCCAAGTTTAAAAATTTAGGCGCGATCTCTAAGACTTTTTGACTAAACGCCGTAACGCCCTCCGAGATCCGCTCTAAGCCGCCCTCCGTATCTTTATTACTAAATACGTCGGTAAGCCCGTTCATAACCTCGGTTAAAGACGGTAAAAACTCCGCAAAGATATTATTTTTTAATCCGTTTAGAGTACCCTTAAGATCGTCTAAGCTATCGCCGAAAGCCTCGCTATTTTCGATAGCCTCGTCGCTCATAACCATACCTAAGTCGTGTACTCGCTGTCTTAACGCCTCCGTATCGTCCGCCGTACTATCTAAGAGAGATCCTAAGTCCGTACCAAAAGACTTACCGAGTAATTGCGCGGCAAGTACGGAGCGGCGGCCCTCGTCCTCGACTCCTTGTAAAGCAGTAATAACGGCGTTAAAAGTCTCCTCGGGAGACATAGCGTTTAATTGCTCTTGAGTAAAGCCAAGCTCCGCGAGAGCCTCGCTCCCGTTCTCGCTTGCTTTTTCAAGATTAAGCATAGCGTTTTTGAGTCCGTCTATGCTCGCGCCGTTTTGCTCGAGTATATAGCTCCACTCTTGAAAACCCTCAAAACTTAAATTAGCATTTCTAGCGCTCTTAGCGATACTATCGCCAAAAGTAGCGGCGTCTACGGCGGCGCTTGCAAAAGCCGCGCCAAGCTCCTTAACTCCGTTAATAAGAGCTTGCGGGATCGCCTTTACTGCCTCCGCCGCTAAGTTAGCTAAAGCGCCTTTTAAGACGGTAAACCCGCCCTTAGCCGCTTTATCCGCATTATCGCCCGACTCTTTAACGTCCTTACTAAGCTCCTTAGTCTCGGTCGTCGTGTCGTCCATTTCATTATTAAGGCCGTCTAACGTCTTTTTAGTATTGTTATACTCCGTATTAGCCTTATTAATCTCGATACGTGCTTTACTTAAAGCTTGCTCTTGAGACTCTATAGCTTTTTCGCTCTTGTTGTAATCCTGAGTTAAGCCCGCGACGTAGCCCGCTTGTAACTTATACTCCGCGCTAGTCTTGCCGCTCTCTTTTTCGATTTTCTCAAGCTCTTTTACTGCGTTCTCAAGCTCGGTTTTAAGCTCTTGGTGCTTTTTCTTATTCTCGTCCGTTTGCTTAGACATAGAGGCGTAGTTATCCTTAAGTACGCCTATCTTTTTAGCTTGGGCCTCGAGTTTTTTAGATAACGCCTCGCTTTGCGCTGTTAACGCCTCTTGGCTTTTATCGTTCTTATCGTATTGTGAGGCGACTAACTTTAACTCGGAGTCTACCTCCTTAAGATCGCCCGTTATTTGCTTAAGAGCTTTACGATATTCGCTCTCGCCCGTAAGTTTTACAGCTCCACCAAAGCCCGCCACGCTATCCGCCTCCTTTTACGTTAATTAAACCACTCCTCCGACTTAGCCGCGTCGTTTCTTACTTGCTCGTAAGTAATGCGATTAAGCGTTAAGAGTAACTCAGTATCGAAAGTATCTTGGTAAGCTCTATAGAGGTTTAAAAACTGCCTATATGTAAGCCTACCCGTCTCTTTATCTGTCAAATTTATACGCGCCCTACATATAAAATATATCCACGAGAAATTAATAGGGCTATTGTCTATCTCGTCGTCGTCCTCGTGGATTACTCGTTTTTTGGCTCGTTATCGTTCTTTGTCGAGTCTACTACTAGCTTATTCATATCCTCGGTTAATTTACCTACGCCGATATCAGTAAGCATACGTCCGACTTGCTTACGAGTAAGTAAGGGATCGTTAGTCCCGTTATCCTCGTTATCGATCTCGATAGCCTCGTTAAGCATTTCTCGTAATCCGAAAATAAGGGCCTTAATATCTGTCTCGCCCTCGTGCGCTTTACCGTCGGTAAGCGCTCCCCAATTATCAAGAGTCCCGTACTCGTCTTGTATAGCCTCCATAACGTTTAAGTTAAAGACTATTCTATACGTCCTACCCTTATACTCTACCTTGCTTGAAATTTCTTTCATACTATAAGATCCTCCTTAAAAATAACGCCGCCCGCCCGTATAAGAGCAAGGCGGCGTAGTTGCAAAATTAATTTGTCTTTAAGTCTCGTCGGCCCAAACTGCGTAAAAAGTAACGTCGCTAGCGGGATAATAAGTCTCGCCCGCGTTAAACTCCTTAGCGCTAGCTGTAGAGCTAAGAGCCCAACCGCTAAACTCCTTACCGCTCGGAGCTGTAAGAGTAGAGCCGCTAGCGAGAGTAGTAGACTCGCCTACGTTAACTACGTCGTCCGCGATAGATCCGCTACCGCCGTTAGCGTTATAGCTTACTCTAAAAGTAGCGCCCGCGGGTGCAAAAGCGCCCATAATATAAGCGAGAGCCTCGGCCTTAGTAGCGAAAGTCTTAGAGTCGCTCCAATCTCCGTTAGCGAGCGCGGCTACTTGGCCCTCGATAGACGGAGTAGAAAACTCGACGGACTCGCCCTTAGTATTTTCCTCTTGGCTAGGCTCGCTAAACTTTACTTTTTTAAGGATCTCGACTTTATAAAGTCTTACGTTAGAGACCATTTTAACGATAATACGACCAAGAGCAACGTAAGGCGCTACGTCGTTTACGTTACGAATTACCTTGCCGCTAGCGTCTACGGAGTGTCCGAGTACGTCCGCGAAAGTAGTTTCTCTATCGTCGTCTACGCCAAGAGTAACCGTCCCATTTTGAAAAGACGTATCGCTCTCCGCTAAAGAGTCGTCCGCGTAAAGAGTAGCGGAGTTATTAGAGATAGATACGTTACAGCTAACCGCCTTACCAAAAGACTTAGCGCCGTCATAACTAGGCGTTCCGTCTTGGGCCTCGGTAAGCTTTGAGTACCAAAGATTGTTTAAACCAATTTTAGCCATTTTATAACCTCCTTATATTTTTTTAGCCCTCGTCGAGAGTAAGGCCGCTAAGATCGTAAGTCTTAGAGTACGTAACCTCGCCGTTAGAGCATTGGATAACAAAAACTTGAGTATCTTTATCGGTAATCTTAAATACGCCGTCCATATCCTCGTCGAGCTCTACGAGTCCGCTTGATACGGAGGGACGTAAACCGACTTTAATAGAGCTAGCCGCCGCGTTATCCTTTGTAAACTTGAGCGCCAAAAAGTAACCCTCTCCCCAAACGTCTACGAGAGATCCGCTTGTAAGCTTATGGAGAGTACCCGTAATAGCTCCGTTAGCGATAGCTACGCTAGTTTGCATAGCGCTAACTTTAGTACCCCAATACTCTTTAGAGCCCGCGGGACTAGCGGGAGTAACGTTAGAGCTACCGAAAATAACGCCGCCTGAGATCTTATCTAAGATCTCGTCTACAGTATCGTTAGCTCCGATATCCTCGACGTTATACGCTGTCTTAGCAAACGTCTTTAAAGACTTAACTACTGTCATATCGTTTTATCCTCCTTAAGATATTTGTATAGGCTTTGCAAAACATACCGTCTTATGATAATATCCCGTATCTACGTCGTATAAATCGGGACTATCTCGGTTAGCTTGCCAAGTCCAATTATTAGATTTTAAGAGCCTCTTAACTGCGTCTATTATAGCTACGTAGTTAGACTTGGAATATATATCAAAGTCGTAAACAGCTACTACACCTTGTATATCGTCGTCCGCGCTATAACTATTACGCGTATCTACTTGAGAATAGACTATATATTTATCGGCGTGGCCCGCGTAAAAAAGATAAGCCAAGTCGATAGACTCGCCGTCTACCTTAAAGCCCGTAAATATAGTCTCTATCTCGGCGTTAAATAACATTTTTACGACTCCTCTATATATTTCTTTTGAGCGTCTAACATAGCTTTCTCAATTTGAGACGCGTTAAAGCTTGCTCTAAAAAAAGGTCTTTTAGGATAAGGAGCGCCCGAGCGTCCGTACTCGAATATATTAGCAACGAGCGGAGCGGGTGTTACTTGCTTATGACGGTTTATAAAATATCCCGTTATTTGTACTTGGCAGTTAATACCGTCGTCGCTCGGAGTCTTATATACTTTTGTAATCTTAACGTTGTTACCGTTAAGGACTTTTTTAAAGTCTCTCGGCATTTTTGCATTAACGTTAGCCTCGACTACCGCCGCTCCCGCTGTTACCATATCGCTTATCATTTGCTCGGTATCTTTTTCGAGATCCTCAAACATTTTGATTAAGTCGTCGGGTAATCCGCCTACAAAAGCCGCCACGTCTTAAGCCTCCTTAATGCGTAATCTCCTTAGCTTGTAACTCAAGCTCTATATTAGCCTCGTCTACATTGTTAATATATTGTATCTCGTAGCGCTTACCTCTAAATAAGATAACGTCGTCTCGAGTTATCGTAGTTACGGGATATCTAATCGTAAAATTAGTCGTCGCTTTTTCAAAGTCCGAGCCGTTAGCGATAAGAGTAAAACCCTTAGTAGTCTTAACTCTAGCATACGGACTCAAGATAACTACAGACTCGCTATGTTTAAAGCCTTGCGCGTCCGTAGTGATAATCTCTCGGACTATCTCTATTTTATGATTAAATTGTCCCGCGTTTTTAACGATATTCATAACAAGTTAACCGAGTGTAAACCTAAAATAGCCTCTACTACCTTATTTACGTTAGAGCTGTCTACGTAGTAGGCTCTATTATCAAACATATCTTGGCAAAGTACCAAAGCCGCTATAGTAAGATCTTTACTTAAATCGGCTTGAGCGGCGTTAAGGCCCGTGTATTTATATACGTAGTCCTTAGCCGCCGCTAAGATAGTCGTTAATAAAGCCTCGTCCTCCGTAGTAAGCTCGGAGAGTCGGAGATAGTCCGCGACGTCTTGCACGGTAAGATCGCTAATAACTTTAGCAGTATTAGGCATTATCTACTACCTCCTTTTTAGTCTTGCTCTTTTTATCTTGAGTCTTAGCGGGCTTACTGTCCTCTACGGCCTCAATATAACCGAGCCTTAAAAGATCCTCGATAGCCTTTTTATCGTCTATCTCCTTAACGTCGCCTTTATTCATTCTAACGACGCCTACAAAAGACTTTAAAGCCCTATAAAGCATAAACTAAAACCTCCTCTAACTTAAAAACGTCGATTAAGACATTTTCATTACTGCGATCTTTTGTTGGTCTTGAATTTTAGCGTCAAACTCTACCCAACCTACGACGCCTACGGCGTGTTGTGCGGCGTAAAGCTCGCGGAGTACCTCTACGTGCATTTCCTCGCTAAACTTTGTAGCAAGTCCCGACATATCGCCGTAATAGATAACGCTATTACCGCTAGCGATATCGTCCATATTATCGGAGACGTAAACGGGCTTACCCAAGAGAGTCTTACCAAACGGAGCGGAGATATCGTCATTAAGCAAGTAGCGGCCTACGTCGTCCTTAAGAAGACGGAGAGCGTCTCTTGTAGCGGGAGACATAATCCATATTGCGTTAGCTTGGTAGATATCCTTAATAGTACCTTGCATAGTAATTACGTCGTCCGCTGTAATAGCGCTAGTAACTGTAGTAACGTTAGTAGCGCCGCCAAGTCCTACAACCGAGCCGCTACCCTTACCGAGCAAGTTAGCCTCCAAAAATCTTGCGATATCGTAAGCCATTCTCTTTACGATAAAGCCTACGACGTCAAACTCGACGTTATTAATAAGGCTCTTAGAGATCTTAGTAAGAGCGCCCGCAAGATAACCGCTAAGCTCGATAGTAGTAAAGTTACCCGTAGAGCTTGCAAGGTCTGTAAACTCGGTAGCAAAAGCTACGGTAATTTGTGTAGAGCTATCGGCGGGATAATAAGGGATCTCAAGCTTGCCCTTAACATTGTACTTTTCGGACTTGTCGAGAATAGGGCAAATATCGTAAACAAGCTCTACAATCTTACGAGCGATTGTAGTAGGGATAATAGCTCCGTTATTAGCGGGTGCAAGCTCGCCCGCTCTCTCGTGGAGTACGACGCCTCTTACGTAATTCTCAAAAGCTCTAGTCTCCTCAAGCTCTTTAGAGTCTACGTTACCTTGTACGGATCTTTGCTCGTCTCCGCAAGCTCTACCGTCCTCTTTAGCGGCCTCCATAGCCTCGTCGAGTTCCTTGTCGATACCGAGATAGTCTTTGATAGCCTTAACGTTATCTCTAATCTCGGCGAGCTCTTGGGCCTCGGCGTCTGTAAGCTCTCTCTTTTCTACCTCCGCCGTATTAACGATAGACTCGGCGCGGGTGATAAGATCGTTCATTTCCTCGGACTTTGCCTTTACGTTCTTAAACATAATCTTAAAACCTCCTTAAATTAATTTTTTACCGAGTCTCGCATAGTCTTTAACTCGGCGATTATGTTTTTATATCTTGAGTTATCGTAACTCTTGATATCCTCTTTATCCTCGGCGGGAGTCTCCGCCTCGGGTGTTACTGTCTCGGCCTCGGCTCGTAACTCGGTCTTAATCTCCTCTACGATTTCCTTAGCTGTCTCGTCTATTACGTCGATAGTCTCGGGCTCTACGCTCTCTCCGAGATTAATTGTCTTACCGTCCTCGTCGGATCTTACGTTTACGAGAGTCCCGTTATAAGCGGGCGTCTTTTCTCTATTGAGTAAGCTTACCTCGTATAAATTAAGATCCTTAACAAGTCTAAACGGTAAGCCCGTCTCGCCGTCTTGTGTAATATCTACGGCTCTATCCTCAAAGCCAAACGACCACCCGACTAAATCACCGTTACGAGCGTCCTTAATTACCTCGGGATCGGTAATCGTTGCTCTCGCGTGGAGTCCTATATTATCCTCCTCTAACTCAAGCTCTCCCGTACCCGTGCCGCCTAAGTCTCTCTTGGGATCGTGATTAAGAAAAATACGGACGTCCTTATTACGCTCTAGAGCGCGTCCAAAAGCGCCCGCGCATATTTTCTCGATAAACTCTCCAAAGCGACTAAGTAACGGCTTAGAGGGACGCTCTACGGCGTTTACGTAGCCCTCTATTGTTACGCTGTCCGCTCTAATTTCTATTTTCATTTGTTAGCCTCCTCGTTACTAAGATCGTCTATAGACATTTGCTCGCCCTTTTTGGCCCGCTCCGTGTCGTTTAAGTCGTCTATAAAAGACTCCTCCTCGATTGTCTTAACGTCGGTAGTTGTAGCAGTATTAGGCGTAAAGTAGGTCTGTTTATTTACGTCAAACAATACAGCGCCTAAGCCTAAGTCGATTACGTCGCCGCCCTCTATAGCGTTTAGATTTTCCATACGTCTACGCTCGTTAATAGTAGTCATTTGACACTCTTTTGACATTCTATAAACCTCGTAGCGCTCCTTAATAGACGCCTTAATGATTTCCTTAACGTCAAACTCAAAGAAATATTTACCCTTTTCTTTTTCTAAAAGGAGATCCCTATTAAGCGCCGTCTCAAAAGCTTTTACTATCGGATAGATAGCAAATTTAAACGTATTATTAAAGTCGTTGCTAATATGAAAAATATTATCTATTTGACTCTTGAGCGTCTCTATGCTCTCGTTTAATTGCATTTCTACGGAGGTATTAGCGGCCTCCTTAAAGTCGATACCGTTATTAAGGACTACTACGGACTCCGTATTATTAGCGTAGAGATTACGCCAAGCCGCTTTAAGAGCGTCTATCTCGGGCTGTCCTAACTTATGCTCCGCCTTTAAAAAGCCGCGCTTATTGCCGCCCGTCTTAACTAATCCTAATTGATATAATTGTGTTTGGTAAGCTGTCTCGAGAGCCGTACTAAGCTCCTCGGTAATCGGGACGCCGTAAGCTCCCGTCTTTGTATTTCTCAAGAGCTTAATAAAGTCGTAAGGTTTATAGCTATTCTTACCGACGTAAATAAAGTAATCCTTGTAGATCGGCTCGAAATTGTAATTAACTACTACGTACTCGTCCTCGATATAATAGAGGCCCGTAACCTCATTACGATATTTTTGTATATAGCAGTAGCCGCCCTTACCTAAAAAGTAATCCGTTACAAGCGCTTTTTTAAATTGGAAAGCGTCGAGAGTATCTCCCGTATCACAATTTAAAAGCCGAGTCCTAGAGTCGCCCTCTACCTCCTCTACTTTGCCTTGCTTATACTTGTAAAGCTTTACGGGCATAGACGCGACGGAGTTAGAGATAAAGTCTATATTAGCCGCTACCGCGGGTATAGTTAAGACTTGCTCTCTTGTTATATTGCCGCCTCTAATTAGGGTAGTTAAAAGGACGTCGGACGGGGTATCTCCCGCCGCGTTATCTCGAGTCTCGGGCGTAGCGTCGCTACGTCTATTAAATAGTTTAAATGCCACGTTAACCACTCCTTAAGCGCTCTAAAGTGATTTTCACTTGGTTTTCAATTTTTCATTTTCATTTACTATCATTTAAAAATTACCTTAAATAACTTGAATTGTAAAGTCCCCGCCGCCTAAAAAATAGTCTTGTTGTAGCAAGTAGCAAGCGTCTATCGTAGCTACTACCATATCTACTTTACCCGCGCTCTTTTTCTTATTTACGTATAGATTTTTATTCGTATCATACGTGCAACGGCTATTTAAAAAGTTAATCTCTAAGAGCGGGTTAGCAGTATAAGCAAACTCGTTATTTAAGATCTTTTCTTTTAAAAGCTTTGTCGGCGGGTGTAATACGGAGCTATGTTGTCTAACCTCGACGCA
>JAEIGA010002476.1_pt1 | contig 29486 bp, 40 predicted proteins | sample 9270691 | NCBI WGS metagenome assembly JAEIGA01 (sample SAMN17057246, study PRJNA624740) | gut metagenome | biome: biome; isolation source: fecal sample | host: Bos grunniens | place: China: Xizang | collected 2019
GTCAATGATTTCATATGACCACGGGCAACCAACCACAATTGGTCTGGGTCTTTCTGCACTTCTTCGCAAAAAAACTTACCATACGGGCAATCATAAAACCGCCACCCCAAGATTTCATAGCAAAAATACCACAGGTCTGTTTTCGCCCACTCTGCTTTTTGCTTTTCAATCTCTGCTTCGGTGTGTGTGGCAAGCCACGCGGCGCGTTCTTTTTCCACTAAATCGCGCCGTGTCGCCGCTTCTTCAATCGCTTTTAAGATATTTTTATATGTTGCCATTTATTGTCGCTGGTTCTATAAGTGGGAAATCGCCTGTTGTTGCTGGGTTGATACCCGAATCAAAGAACGTTCCATACAATTTACCGTTGCGCTTAATAATACCTGGAATCGCAACACCACCCTCGGGCAATCTCGCAAACACATCGCCAAACGCATCTAACCACATACCGAACACAAACGCAACATCGGCACCCGACACTGGATACCAAGTTGTGCCACCATCTTCTGAATATTCCAAAAACGGAAACACTCGATCTGTGGTCGTGTAATAATTTGTCCGCAACATATATTTCGGTTCGCCGTCTTCGCCTGATTCAACCGAAATAACAACTTGCCCACGGTCAAAAGATGTATATTTTATGGTCTTGTTTTCCCAATCAACCCACATCAACTGCCCGTCATTTTCTTGCGATGTCAATAAAACCTGGAACACTTCCTGTTGAAACTCGTCCATTTGCAAGGTCTTGTGTTGCGCGTGGAAAAACACTTCTTGAATCAATCGCACAACCTTATCAAACGCCTTTGTGATTGAAATTGCGGAAAAACTGCTGGCATTTTTCCAATTGTTTTCCTGTGTTTCGGGCGTTTCGCGATAAAGATAAATAACTGCACCCGCCACTGGTGCCACAGAAAACCGCACAAAACCAGAATAATTATTATACGCATCTTTTAATACTGCAAAATTCGGGTCAAGGTCGCGCGTGCCGTCTGGGTTCAGTATTGCCGCTTTTACTGTGTCGCCATCTACAATATCAAAACCTGCGGTGCCGTTATAAACATAAGAAAAATCAGTGGTTTCGCCATCGCCACTATAAAACAAAAAATTTATCGGATTCGTGACCATTATTCGCCCTCCTTATCCAACAATTTTGTGCTAATCGCAACGCTGTGTCCGACAACACTCGCTGTAATACCATCGACAAAATCTTTCAACATAACCGCCTGTGCCAAATCGTGTTCGCACTTTGCACGTTCTTCTTCTGGCATAGGTTCAAGTCCCTCGGTTGGAATAATATTTGTATCGTTTTCCAACCGCGCTTTAAGCCAGCGAATATCTTCATCTAAACGGTATTGTAAGTTTGCGAACTCTGTGATTGATTTCGACAATTCTTCCAGGCATTTAGCCAAGTCAGCACTATATTTTCCACTCATAACAGCCCCTCTTTGTTTTGTATTATATCACAATTTTTTAACGAATACCATATTTCTTTTTAATGTCGTTCTGCACCTGTGTCCGTGTTTTTGACATCGCCGAACTCTTTTCTTCATCAGACATTTTACGATATTCGCGCGTTTTAATCAACCGATTTAATGCGTTGGACAGCGTTTGTTCAAACTCGCGGTTCGCACGGTCACGGCGCGCGCCTGTCAATTTGGTATTAAGCGATGAGGTTTTTGTCGCTTTCAACGCTTTAACTGGCTTGTCCAAATTGAACGCAAGGCGTTCTTGTTCGCGGACTAATTCGCGCGATTTGCCCTCGTTCTTTGGCGATGGCCCCCAGTATTGCGAACTAATACCAACAACATCCAGTGCGGCGGCGGCAAAAGTTTCTGGGTTCGACATACTTAATTGCCCCACGTTCTGAACCGAAATCGGAACCATAGCAGATGCAAATGTTTTCCAAGTTATCGGGTCGTAATTGAAATCTTTCGGGTCTTTGCTGAATAAATACTGGTATAAATATATCGTGTTTTGTGCCAACGGCGATTCTTTTGATGCCAAGAAACGCGCAAAAATATCGCCCGTTGATTTTGTTTGCTTAACACCCTCGCCCGTCACAACTTCGCCCGTCATAGCGCGCGCCACAAAACGCACAAAGTTTGCCACACCAAAGGAAGCATCCACGTGTAAATCGCCCGCTTTTATCTGTAAAAAGTCGGCTGAACGCGGGTCAAATGTTTTGTAAATCATTTCTTCCAGCGTTTCATCGTCTTTATCACGCAGGGCGTTTCTGACAGCCACACCAATAACCGACATACCAATCATAAACAAGGCATTATTGACCGCGGCTTTCGCACGCAACCCGTTTGGCGTATTCTTAAAATACGACCCAATATACCGCAGGTTCGTGACCATTTGCACACGACTTGATAACCAACGCGGTGAAAACATAGCCACATTGACGAACTTTTCTGCCACCGAATTATCTGTTGGCAATTTTCCACGACCCGTTATCGTGTTGATTGCATCGCCCACGTCTTGTGCGGTTAGCAACTGCACATCGCCCTTGCTTTGATCCCACATAACATCAAACATTTCTGCACGCGCCGTCTGCAATGCCACAGAAAACGAATCGTCTGATGCGGAAATAATACGCGCAACCTTACCAACACCCTTGTCTTTGATTTTTTCAAATATGTTGGCGGCAAACGCTTCTTCGGTAATACCAATTTCCAACCCAAACCGTTCATAGTTTCCGTTCAGGGCATTTGGACGGGTCATCAATTCGCGCATAGCCGCCGCACGCCCATCGCCTGTTTTTAATGATTCCCAAAAAACTTTAAGACCTGTCGCCGCCGACTTTGCGGCAACTTTTGGGTTAGAAAACCAAACGCCTGACAACTGGCGCAACAGGAACGAAATATCGGCTGATGCCTTTGCCGCTTTAAGTGTTCCCGCAATGTTATACCCAATCTGTCCTGCGGTTTTTAGTGTCTTGCCCTTTGTCATAAGGTCGTTAAAATAACGCTTTGTTGCCACAATCGCGCTTTCTTGTTCTGCTTCACTCAAACCAGTTTTGGCTTTGATTTTCATAATATCGTGCTGTTGTTTGAACTTTAACAACGCATCGCCCAACGCATCACGCGCGGCACGCCCCTCGCCATTAAGCGTTTTATCCGCCGCCTCGGCAGACGACATTGTGTCATATCCAGGCACAACTTGATTTAATTTCTTACGCGCCGCCGATGCGGTGTCTGCCAATTGCAATAATGTTCGGGCATCTTCTGCCGACACATCAAACCCAAGTGTTTGTTTTACCAACGCTTCTAAATACGCGCCATCTGTCTTTGGGTTCATTATCGCCTTGTGTTCGCGGATTTTTTCTATAATATCGTTGTCACGCATAAGTGTATTTACGCGCTTGTCCTTTGGCAAATTACGCAACCACTCTTGAATTGCGGCGGTTTGCGCGGGTTGCAACATTTTGTTTTCAATTTGACGGTTTAAGATTTCGGCATTCTCGCGATTTGTAATCTTGTCGCCGGTGTTATAATCGGTAAATTTTGCCAAATAATCAATGCGTTCTTCGGACGACATATCACGCAAAAAACGCGCCCCGCCGTTTTTTTTCACATCTTCTTTTAATGCGGCAATTGATTCCGGTAATACACAACTCATTATTTGCACTCCATATCTGACAAAATCTTGTTCCAAGTATCTTCAAGGTTCAAATCAGCACGATTGATATATTCGTTGATTTGGTTTATGTTTTCTGTGATTTTCGCGCGTTCTTCCGCGGTCAAGTTTTCATCATACATTTTACTCAAATCACGCAAAATACGCAAGGGGTCATCTTTTGACATCGCCACGCCCGCCATACGCAACTTTTTACCTGCCTCGGACAATTCTGTAATCACCGGCGAATCTTTTGCAAGTTCTTGTAATCTGGCAACATTTTCCGCTGGGTTCAACATCAACCGATTTTTTACCGCGAAAAATACTGCTATACGTGGCACATCGCCTGGCGCGTTTTTGCGCCCCATTGCAACTTCAAACGCAGAATCTAAATCTGTTGTCGCAAAAATAACCGCATCTTCCGCCGCACGCTTTGCCATAAGCGGGTCATATTTACGCGCCTCAATCAAAACGCCCTCTGCGCTTGCTTCTTCTTTGATTCTTTGGCTCGTGCGCTGTTCGCGTTGCCCCTCGGCTGTGTATGGCGATTGTGCGGGCTCATCGCTATCGGGTGCCAACTGTTCGCCTGCGACATTTTCAGTAATCTCATTGATTTCGTCTGCCGCGCGGTCTGCTGTGCGTTCCGCTTTTTCTTCTGTTTCCGCCATTTTTTGTGCAGTTTCACGTTCTGCGGCACGATCACGATACTGGACACGCACCTGTTCCGTGGTGGTTTCGCCTGTTTCTTCGTTGCGTTCTGGCACATCAACAATCATACTGTCCGCCAACGCTTCGTTTTTCGCAAACCACGATTGCACTTCTGGTTTAAGGTCGGCAACCATATCAAAATACCGTGTTGCCAAGTCGTCATAAATGTCCGCCAACCGCTTTGACAACCGTTCATATACTGGTGCCAACGAACTTTCTGCGCCCTTTCCGCCGTCTAAAACCCACTTTTCAAATGAACGCGCAAACTTTTCGCTTGCATCTTGATCCAAGAATCTGTCGCTTTCCCGAATACCCAACGCGCGTTCCACTGGTCGCCACCATTTACGGAACGATTCCGGTGCGTTTTCTGCGCGGTATGCCTTGAACCAGTTGTTCAGCCACATATGCGACAATTCGTGCAGAATTGTGGAAACATCGCTGTCTTTGTTTAATATGATACGCTGATAACGGCTGTTGTATGCGCCACGACCCGTATCGGCCAAAACTCCTTTTGCTACATTTTTTAGTGATTGCTGTAATAAATACTGTTGTTCTGGTTTTACAGAAAACCATTTTTCCGGCAACACATCCACGCGACCAGTATCGTATTCAACCGCATCCATATATTGAACACCAATGAACTCTAAAATGTCTTTTTCTATTTGATCTATTGATTTTGGCAAAATATACAAATCGGTGCCATATTTATCTATTAAATCATTTATGTCTTTTCTTTTGCCCTGCCAATCTATGACATCCAAGAAATCATATAAAGGCAATTCTTCAATCCCAACACTTTCTTCATCAGAAAGTGCTGCAATTAAAGCATCTAAATTTGTTTCAAACTGATCTGATGCCCAGAACCTTGATACATCTGAACTTTTTAACCATTTTTCAACATCAGCATCCAAGTCATATTTAAGCAATATAGAATCTATAATTTTCTTCCAATTTATATCATCGGCAATCTGTCGTATTTTTTCTTGCATTTCGCCATTATTCACGATGACATTATCTTCCGTTGCTAATTTTTTTAATTTACTTAAAACTGGTATAATTGCCTCGCCTATTTTTTTATCTGCAATTTCAATATTTGTATTTTTAGACCAATCTTCAAATGCCCCTGTTGGTTTTTGAGATTCTTTCTGTGCGGCATATTCTTTTAATTGTCTTTCTGTGGTCTTTGCCATATCTTCTGTCGAAATTCTAGACAAATCATATTCTGACCCCTCATACTTAAAAGTGTCTGCTTTTGTTTCGACTACTCTCGCGGTTGTTTTTTTAGGTGTTTTCGCTTCTGCTGGTTTTACTTTTGTTGGTTCCGTTTCTGGTGTCTGTTCTTTCGGCAACGGCTTTTGTGCAATTTCTTTTTTGCGTTCACGCACTTGACCCGCCTTGCGTTCTTCGCGCGCACGCGCCTGTTCCGACCTTGACGACTGGCGCAACCAACGGTTAATCTCTCTCAATGAAAACTCGGTCTGTCCGCGTTCCCGCCGGCGACCAATTTCTTCGCCCAAACGAACCTGCTGTTCCGCCCACGCTTGCAATTCTTCAACATCGGCTTTACGGCGGGCGCGTTCTTCTTCCAATGCGGTTTGTTGCGCTTGCAGTTCGGTTTCAAGGCGGGCGCGCGCCAGTGATTCGCGGGTTGTGCCGATTTGTTGAGCCAAGGCATCTTCATCTGCCTGTAAATCAACCCTTGAAATCTCACGCACACCGCGTTCTTCTGGTGTTAAATCGCGCACAACCAAATCTTTACCATCGGCGACCAAACGCGCCGTCAACGTCTGTTCAATCGGTTTGCCCTCAATAAATGATTCTCTGAACGCCTCGCCTGCGGCAACCGTTGCCGCATCTTGAATATCTGCCAAATCGTCCGCATCTAATTCGTCTGCACTTTCAAGACCCAAGGCGGCGACACGGGCTTTCGTCAGTTCGCCTACAAGGTTGTCGCGCACTTTACCACGATCATTGTTGGCATCAACACGATTTGCCAATTCATCCCACGAATTTTTAACAATACCCGCCTCTACATCGTCATTAAATGCCTTTGCCTGTTGGCGACTTTCTTTGTATAATGTGGCATCGTCTTTTTCTGGGTGGCGTGCTTTGGTTGCCTTAAATATCAAATTAGACAATTCATTGTCCGCCTGCGTTCTAGAATATTTGTATGTTGCCGCACCCAATGTGCCTTGCAACAATCCACCGATTACACCAGAAATCATATACTGTTCCCAGTTTGTTGGTGCATCGCCATTGCCTTTCAAATATTCTGACAAATCGGTTAAGAAATCTTGTGAAGATTCTTGTGCAAAACCCTCAACCGCTTCTTTCAAGAAATGTCCGCCAGTGCCACGTAAAAACCGATTTGAACCTACACCCAAATAACGTTCAATTCCGACCTGCACAACCGCGTTTGCCAAATCAATTCCGGTTTCTAACCAATTGCCCTGATACCCCTCGATTGAACCATCGTGTTCGCTGGCATATTTAATCATATTATTATAGGTGCCATCGCCCATCGCCTCAACGCCCATTTGTGCCAATGGCGCAATTCCGCCAGTGACCAAACCTGTGGCAATCATTTCCAGCATAGACGATGCGCCCTGCGTGACCTGTGCTGTTAATGTTTCGGCATCGGCGGCATTTGTGTTTTCTAAACTCATACGGCGGGTGGCTGATTCAAGCGTATCATACGCGCGGTCGCGCATTTCCGCACCAATTTTATTATTTGTGGCTAATGCTGTTATACCACCTAACGCAACACGTGCCTTGTCGCCAAGGTTTTGTATCCCCATACCGAATTTTACAACCTCGTCTTTTACAATCTGTGGCACGCTTGACTTGAACTCTAAATCTGCAAAAGATGTGCGCCCCGTATCCATATCCCAATATGGATCACGCCCAACGTCCATTCTTTTGTTAATTTCATCTTCGGTAATAAACGCATCGCCAGACCGAAATCCTGGCTCTGATAACATACTTTTGATTTTTGTAGAGGCAAAACCCGATGTGTCCGACACGCCTATTTTTTGCATATCTTCGTTTGTTGCCATCAAAGGAACTGGCGCGGCAGGAACCTGAACCCCCTGTCCATCAACATATACACCATTGTCTTTATTCATTTTTTGCCCCCATATCCGAACCAATTTCTGAACGCTTTACTGTGCCACCGACACCCGTTGTTGGCGCACCTGCCATTGTTTTTGGCATAAACAACTGGTGAAAATCACGATTTGTATTCAAAACGCCGTGGTCATACCACAACGGGCGACCAATTGAATCACGCCCTTTGTATTCATAAACCACGCCGTCAATGTTCTGATATGCAGGTTGGTGCTGTTCCAGTTTGTTATCAAGCGCGGCTAAATCAACAATGTGGAAATCTTTATAGTAATCGTTAATTGCTTTTTCATAGGTCTGTTTCTGCATCAACAAAACATCATCGCGACTTGCCCCGTCTTTTAACATTCTGACAGCGTTAGTCATATACTCCGCGTTGGCACGCAACAAACTCTTTTCAAAATCTGAATTTGCATATTGTGCGCGACCATTTTCTGAACTTTTAACATTCAGACCGCCCCAGCCACCACGTTCATCACGCAAACGCCGTGTTCCACTTATGCCACCGCCTTGGCGTGTATCATCAAGTGCCAAATCATTTGCTGGGTAATTTATAATACCTGCGCCACCACCCTTTGCGTAAATACCAACATCACCACTGGCTAATATTTCTCTTTGCTGCTGAACCGTGTCATTGTCTGCCAACAAAATCTGACCCACATAATCACGGTATGCCAATCTTTCTTCCTGGGTCAAATCTGCGCTTGCCATTTTGTCCAAAAACTTTAATGCTTTGAATTGAAACTCTGTGGGGTCACCAATATCATTTGTTGGGCGCGAAGACATCAACTCAAACAAACCGGCGTTTACATCCATTTTTGTCGTGTAAAAACTTTCAGTTAGCGGGCTAATGTCAGACATCTTATCACGATATGATTCATACGCATCAGCCATTTCGCGCCATTCTTCCGGCTTATAATGCGACAGGTTTTTATATTGTTTCAGGTCTTCAACAGTCAGATTTTTACCCTTTTCGCGCAACATTTTTAACAAAGATGGATCATACGGGTTTAATACACCGTCCGCCATAACCTGTTTTTGTTTTTCATAAGTTTCCAAACGGGTTGCCAACGCACGTTCCCCAAGGCGTTGTTTTACCATCGGCTTTGTAACTTCGGACAATCCCTCACGAATATCATTTTTAACTTTATCATCAAAGTTTTGACCGTCTATTTTGTTTTCGTCATTCAGCGCGGTTATCTTTTTATCTATCGCCTTGATTTGTTTTTCTATATCTTTTCTTGCGCCACCGTCTGCCGTTTGTGCAGCATTTGCCAATCTGTCGCGTTCATTTTCCCATTGCCGTATCTGTTGGTCTTTTGCAACCTGAATATGCCCCGCAACATATTCGGCAGGGAATGTTTTGTCAAACTTTTCTTGGTCGTGCAGTGCCAAATCCATTTCTTCGGCAACGGCATCATCTTCTGACGACAATGCGTTAATTATATGATTTTGAACCGCCGCATCGTAAATAGACATTTTCATAGCATCGCGCTGTGCGGGTGTGGCTGGAACTTTTTCCAGTGCTTTGCTGACATCAGAATCCAAATCGGTTGTCAGTGCGCGAAAATCTTTATTTGCACCATATTTACCCAATTCGCCCGCCTGCTGAATATACAGATCGCCAATTTGAGCGACATTGTTCGCGCTGTTCCGCATCGCTTGGCGCGCCGCCGTCTGTGCCGCCTGACGTTCTGCATTTTGGCGACCTATTTTGGCTTTGGTGGCATACAGATAGTTTTCGTCTATAACCTTGTTGATATAAGTGTCTGCGCCTGTGTCATATGATGCGCCTGTGCGCCCACTATCATATTCTGGGCGGTAATTTCTGAAATGTTTTCCCAATGCATCACGCACCGCCTGTTGCCCTTTTTCTGACGTGATGTTTTCGCCATATTTATTACGCAAGTCGGCAACAATTGACTGCGCTTCTTTTTCGTGGGCTGACAAATCTGATTGCGCCTGCTGGTCTGCTTGTTTTTGGCGCGCCAAATCTGCTCTTTCAATAGAAGAAGATATAGAACTTAATGTGCCGGCGACTTTCGATACATCCGACCAACCCTGTGCTTGGTTCGAAAGTTTAATCGCCGTCCTTAAATCTGCGGAATATTGACGTTTTTGATCGCGCAATAAATCAACCATATCTTCCCCCTAAAAAATGCCCAAAAATCTTTGCTTTGACTGCTTATTAAGATTCTTGATTTCAGTATCGTATTTTTCGGTTTGAAAATCAATCTCTCTCTGTAATACGTTTTGATTGCTCATCATAGCACCATAGGTGCTTGTGCCGATACCAGACGTAGTGCCAGACGCCCACGCGGACATCATATCAAGCCAACCGCGTTCTTTCTTTTCAAACTTCATCAATCTGATATTAAACTCTTTCTCGCGTTTTAGCGCATCGCGCTTTGCACCAGCCGCCTCAGCCGCTGAACTAGATGCGTAAAAAGACGACAAAAGTCCTGCGCCAACACTTAAAATGTCAAGACCGGAACTCAAACCACCCCAAAACGAACCACCAGAAGAAGTTGCCGCCGCTGTCGCCCCTGTTTCGTCTGCCATTAGTTAGCCCCCCTATCTGATATTGATCCGGCGGTTTCTATCGCCAATATTGTAAATGGCAATCCCTCATCGGACACAAATACCAATAACTTTTCATACTGTGGCACGTCTTTGATGTTGCACATCAAGGTGCCGTTTTTCATAATAATGTTGGAATCAAAAAACTGCTTTTCATCCCACCTTATTATATTAGTTAGTTTATCAATTTTTATTCCAACTTTCAAGGACATTGTGTCAATAACATTGAACGCAACCGCCCCCCACTCTTTTTCTCTCAAATAAGACCGATTGTCTTCAATAACCCCTATCTTGCGATATGGTATGCCGTATTGAATATTATACATCGGTTCTTCGAGAGATATTTTATACGCTGTATAAGAACCTTGTTCTGTTGGAACTTCTATAATTTTGTCCAATCCTGTTTCTCGCCAATACTGAATATTATCAAACACAACATATTCGCTGTTTCCAGCAGTAGAATAAATTGGTAAAACCGTTCCATCAGTTTTCACAAACAATTGCGGTTCTGATGCGTTTTCTTCGTATGTATAGCAACTTTCTGAAAAAATCGAAGTAACGTGTCCGGCTGTTGCCCCATTGGCATCGACAACCCTATTATTTACTGCCGGCGTTCCATTTTCAGTATATTTGATAACATTTCCATTTTTCCAAGCGTATTTTCCAATAATATCATCAGAAAAAGAACGAGTTAGTGTAATAACCCCGGTAGGTGATCCCCACCTCAAATTTGCTACAATCTGTTTTACACCTGTCCAACCATAAAGTTGTTTTTCTTCTGTATCTGATCCAACAATAACTTTTTCGCCATTCAATATTCCTGCATAAACACCATTGTCTTGCGCTTGAACCGTTGGGAAATCAGATATAATTTCATAAATTGGTAACTGAATTTTGTTAAATACAGTGTCTTCCTCCAAATCACAAACAACCGCATACTGCCCGTCTTGCACAACAACTTCTATGATTTCCGTATGGGTTTCTTCACGATACCTTGTCATTGAAGAATTATAAGTATATGAAACATTATTAAACGTTATTGTTGAACCCGATACGCTTGTTATTGTTCCAATTTGTTCATAATTATTATCATAAACAGCATCCCCAGCACTCGGATTTGATGATTTTGTCCAAATAGTTGTTTGCGACAAAGAGTTTATGGTAGCACAAGAAACCTGTCTATCTGTTCCACGGAAAACACTAGAACCAACCGTTGGGTTTTCTGAACTTGAATAGACAATATTACTACCCTGCGCCCAAGCGATGCGATATTTTGGTGGTTGTAAATCAGACGATGGGGAACGTGTGAAAGTGCCGTTCCACGCAGGTGTTAAATTAGGTTTTGCAGTTATGTTTATTGCGCCAGTATGTTGCCACGCATAATAATAAACAGTTTCTGTGACTTCAATTTCGCGTTCTTCCGTCTGCTGTTCTGTGAAAACACGCTGAATTTCTACATTTGCGTAATCACGGATACCATCACCATAATAACAACGTATTGTTTTTCCAACATACTGCGACAAATCTACTGGTGTTTCTTCGTCGCCGACAGGTGTTATGATTTTAGATTCCGCATCATATTGCCACAACTGTTCGTATTCGTTTTTAACAACGCGCCACGAATCAAAGAACGGGCTTTTCTTAATGTTTTCCTGCGTTGCTAAATTACGATCCCAACCTTTCTGTTCAAACGCATTTGTTTCACGCATAAACTCTGGCATATGCAGGCGTTCTATCATCCACGCACCGTTTCTCTGCACAACCATTAAAACGTGTGCATCATCGCCGTCTTTTACAACCGACAAATCACTGATAAACCCGTTGATTCCAAACGGAAAATACCCAATGTCGCGCCCCTCGTGGAACAAGAAAAACCCGTTTCCGTCTTCCAAACTGCCAACCACGCACTTACTACGGGAATCGACATAGTGAATTTCCGAGATACGATTTTTAAGAACTTCCTGCCAATACCGCGAAATATCGGGTGCTACGAACTGTTGAATATTATTATCAAACGAAAACGCATAGATTTTACGGCGGTCATACCCAACATAATACATAATATTGTCTTTCATAGTTGGGGTTATGCCCGATGCGCGTTCCGAACAGCGCAATGTGAAATCTGGCGTTGATGTCATACCCGTCACAAACGCAATACCCTCGGACGATTGTGCATACAAAACCGTAAAGCCACCCCACAAATCTGTGATTCTTTCATTGAACTGGTTGCACTCAATACAAATTGGGTCGGCAACTGTGGCATTGTCGGAAACAACTTGGAAATCGGTATAGTCGCTTGCTTCTGCGTTGCGCGAAAATCTTGAACCACGAACTCTGTTCGGGTATGTGACAAACCCCCCAAAATACAATCTGTTTTGGAAAAATCTTACACAGGACGGCATACCATCTGTTTCGATAAAACTATATGTTTTTTCTTCAAACGTTGGCACATTACCAACCATAGAAAACATATACGGTTTATGAACCCCATCACAAACAATCAACTGCCCATACTGTTGAGAATACTTTAATTTTTTAAGTTCGTCCAACGAATATGGTGTTGTAAGGGTTTGTGGTTCGCCCGCGGTTTCTTCATAAACAGTGTCCGCAAAACGCGCTAAAATCGGCGCATTATTCGGCATACTTGGTCTGTGCCAAATAATATAAACCCGCCAATATTCGTGTTTTGCTGTTTCAAGCGTATCAAACCATAAAACAGGAATTGGAATTGTGCCACTTGGTGTGTTTTCTCTCTTTGTTCCCCAATACACAGACCTAACCAAAGGCACTGGGTTCCACGTTTCGCCATCGTCCGAATACTGCAAAACCGCGTTGTTAATCCAGTTTTTAACATCTTGTTGGTGTGATGCCGACCAAATGCCGTCCGCCGTCATCAGTTCCATTCCTAAGCGGTTAATGGCTTTTTTGGCTGTAAAACGCATATTAAATGTGGTTTTCGGATATGTCTGTTCGCTACCCGTGTCAACATACAGGCGGTTTTCCAAGTAATTTGTGGTCAAATCATAGTTGTTCCACGTCCAAAAACGATACGCGTATTGTGTATTACCTGAAAAATTTGTCACAGACAATGGTGTTGATGCCGGTGTATTATTATCGGTATTTGTCCAAACAATCTGTGTTGTTGTTGCTGGCACAAAATCAACCAGTGCGCCCGCTTCATTAAATGTTTTTACGTTCAACTGTGAATCAGAAAACACCAACGCCAAATCTTTGCCCGCACGTCGATAAGGAATTATAACCGATTCGCTGTCGATATTTGCCAAAAATTCAGTTCCTGGACGGGTTTTGCACTCGCCTTGTGGCGATGTCAAAACATTATTACAATAAACCATACCCGCTGCACTTATTGCGTTTTCCTGTCCTGAAAACTCGCGGTCATATTTACCAGTAAAAAAGTTTCTTTTAATAAACCCGTGTGAATACGCCATTTTTTACCTCACTGGGAAATGCCATTTCTTCTTGTAAATATCTTTGTATCTACGCTTCATACGGACACGCTGGGCATTCACACCGCCCATATCAGCCAACGCCGCGTTTTTTAACGCAATTGCATCGGCGCGCTTACCCTTGTCGTTCAAGAAACCAGCAAAACCCACTGCCAATTCATATGGGAAATAGAACTGAAACTCTGGCGACCACCGACCTGTTTCATCAACCATACGAACATAAGTAATTTCAATCGTGTCGCCGACTGGAAAATCACAGTGAATTACGCCACCAAAATCGTGAATATCATCGCCCGACATACCATCAACCGACAACAGTTTCAAACAATCAGCCGGTGTGCGATGCAAACCGTCTGCGTTTTTTGCAATTTTTACTGGCACCGGTGTAATGGCAAACGATGGCATAAACGATGCCAGGGTTTTACGCAAAATCTGATTATAAATCAAATTAGCCCGTTGTTCCCACGGGTTTTCTGCATCTGGGTTATCGATATTAAAAACTTCTGCCTCTACGCCCAAAAGCCCCAATGCTATGTTGCACATCGATGCTGGTGTTTCGTTATACATAGACATCACAGACCTCCAAATCATTACCCAAGGGGCAAACGCCCCAAGGGTAATGGTTCTGTTATTAAGCAGTAATTTGTTCGTCCAACAACAGAACGCGCTGACCCATTTTACGCATTGCACCAATGCGATAACGAGCAAACACGATCTTTTCATCGACATAGCCGCCGTTGGTTGTAGGATCAGAATTGACGAACAATTCCATATCTTCAACAACTGCCGCCATAGCATCCGGCATCAACAATACGTTGTGGCGGACAGTGCTTGTTATCGGCAGAACTTCTTGTGCTGTCGTATAATCAACGTCAGCCGCTTTACCAAACACAACTTCTGTTGGAATTGTATCCAAGATAGATTGTGTGATAACTGCGCTTTGGTTGTAAGAAGAATACAGACGGTTAATAACTGTATCCAAGGACATATACGCAGTGTTCAGCGTTGGCGAGATGAACGCGCCAGCACATTTGATTTGTTCGATTTTGTATTTTTGAGCCAACAAATCTTCGATAATCTGAACGAACTTTGCACGTGTCCAACCAGAAGTTCCATCGACAGTGATAACACCATCGTCCGCTGCGCTTACGCTTGTTGGGGTTGCACCTGGTGCGCCTGTTTCAACTGCACCACCTGCTGCCGCCAAAACGGTGCGATAGATGTCTTCTTTAACGACACCCGCCAACATTTGAGAAACCGCGGACATAGGATCGTCCAAAGCCGCCTGCGTGATTTCCAATTCCTTGTCAATACGCAACGGTTTGAAACGGGTCAACCAAGTCAAACGGCGACCTGCATAACCCAGTTCTTCCCATTCGTTGTCAGCAACTTTCTGATGACGTTGGGTTTTTGTTAAGAATGAACCAATCTGATTGATAGAATCAAATTGACGTTGTGCTTTGACTTCGGCACCTGTTTTCAGGTCAACCAAGCCATTTTTTAACAGCATATCGTTCTTGAATTGTTCACGGATCATATAGACCGGGTTGAACGATATACCCATATTTGCAAATGTTGATGGCATATTTTTCCTCCTATATGCACACTTGTTAAACTTGTTTTGGTTCTCGCACGGATAGGATATATGCGTTATATCTCTCGGCTATGGTTTTTACTGTGCCAATAAACAGTTTTTGCAGTGTGGGTGGCAATTCGCGGTCGCCAGTATCCTCTCTACAAACAACATAATATCACAAAAAAACAAACAATTCAAACAAAAAAAATACACGCCGTTTTTTCAATTTGATTTTCAATTTGATTTTCAATTTGATTTTCAATTTGATTTTCAATTTGATTTTCAATTTGATTTTCAATTTGAAAAAATTGCCCGGCGCATATAATAAGAAAACGCGCGTGCGCGTGCGCGTAGTGTATAAATAATATAATAACTGGAATTGTTTTCTAGAATAATAAATATTACCCTAGTAATGGGTGCGTTCTATCGCACGCGTGCGCGTGCGCGCGCACAAAGGGGTGCTTTTTGAAATAAAAATTTGACATTTGATTTTTTTGATGTTATTATCGATTCGTTAGATAGGAAAAACAATTGGGCGAAAAGTATTCAGAATTACTTATCCTAACAAAACTTTTTCGCTTATTCTGATTACGCCAAATTTTCGCCCATCAAATTTAAGGAAAGGAAAGAGATGCGAAATAAGCGTGAATTTTACCCAATGATAACCAGAACGGTTAAAACACTGATTGGGATTTTAGAAGAACAAGATGAAAACCTATTTTTAACGGTTTTACAATGGTTCCCTGATATAGACGATATTGACCAAAAATGTATTACGCCGATAGTCAAGGCACTGATTGAAGAATTAAACCGCCAGTATGAGAGATGGAATGTTGGAGGGGGTAATGGAAAATGATACGCGGTTAGTTTGTCGTGTTTTCAAAGAACAACTTGATCTTCTTGACCAGTTGCCGAACAAAGAACGGTATGAAGTTTTATACCAAGTGATTTTGTTTGCTTTTAATCAAATTGAAAACAATTCTGACGAAATCGGCGTGTCCAGTTCTATGTCAAAATTAGGTAAAACTGTGTTTAACTTATTGAAAAAAGATATTATTTGTAAAAGGGTTAGTGTCAATTATGGTGGCAGACGGCAAAACGCAGGCAGAAAACCAACTGTTTCCAAAATGGAAAATGTTGAACCTGAAATTGTTAAACCACAAAACAAATTCGTGCCACTAACTGATGACCCCGCGATTCGTGCCGAACTGGAAAAACCAACAAGCGCGCTTTCCGTTTTTCTTGAAACTGGGTCTGGCTATGACGAATTGACACCTGCTGAACGCGACTTTGCGGATCGTGGCGATGTGCGTAAAAATTGCACTTGGCACAAAGAAATACAGGCGGCAACACGGGCGGTAAAAACAAAATTGCCGTCAGAACAAGAAGTTTTGGAATATGCGCGCCAACAAAACAGCATCGCGGGTATGGGCGGGTTTGCGTGTTCAGACGAAGAGGCGTTGAATTTTTACGATTATTACAGCGGGATCGGGTGGGTTATGCCCAACGATTCGCGCACCCCGATTGTGAATTGGAAACCGTTTTTGCGTAAGTGGGTGCGAAACCCGTTAAGACCGCAAAACAAGATGCGTATGTCTGTCAAAGATATAAAAGAAATGCAAAACGAAATAGAAGTGCGAAAAATACTGAACGGGGAAAGGTAAAATGGAAAAAACAGCGAAGCAAAAAATGATGGAATCTCTTATTGCATTTGGCAAATTGTATCAGTTGCCGATGCCGTCTGCGGATTACCTTGAAACATTACAATCGGCATTGCGCGCGTATAAGTGGCGGTTGTCCGATTTTAACAATGTGTTGAATCAACTGGTTAAAGACGATACCTATGCGGAAATCGCGCGGTTCGGCAAATACCCGACAATACACGATTTTTTACGCATAAAACAACGGCTTGATTCTAAACCTTTCTACGATGCCTTGTCTGCATATTTGTCAGGGGCGTGGTGGGAAAAAGAAACCGTGCTTGCGCTGGCAACGCCCGCACAAAGCAATGCGTTATTACTTGCGGGCGGTTTGCAAAACCTATATGGTCGCGCAACTGGCGACATATCAACCCCAGTTTATAAACTGATCGATGTGGTCGCCGCAAAAGAATCCGAATCGCCAGAAGAACTCATTGATGTCGGACACCGAATCGGCGCACCTGCATCACTGCAACAAATAACAAAAAAATAACGCCAACAAACCCTATTTTAACCAAAGGAACAAAAATGATTAGAAAATTAGATACAAAAATGGAATATGTTGAAATATCTGTTTTTGGAAATAAAAAAGCAGAGTGTCTAGATTTTGAAGCAGGAAGAAAACTGAACTTAAAAATCAACGAACTTGTAGATGCTGTCAATGTATTACAAGCACAAGTTGCTATATTACAAGAACACGCACACCCGACAGCAAAAACACCAGAAGACAAGGGGTATATTAAATTAGACAATGATAGTTTGCAAAAATTCTTAAAAGCACATCCCAAATATAACAATAATGGTGTTATAGAAATCCCCAAAAAAGAACCAGCCGACCCATATGCTGAACAACGCAAGTGGATTGGGAAGTTATGTTGGTTTTGGGATGATGAAAAAGAAGAAAAAGTTTGCGGCATCTTAACCACAATAGATTCTGATTGTGGATTGTCCGATATGTGTCCATATTGGAACGGTACTACTAGCAACTGGTTTGAACACTGCGAACCAGTAAAACCCGATGACGATATTATTTACAAAGGTGGCGACAATGAGTGAAATGAAATGTCCGTTCTGTAATAAACCATTGCAACCGACACTCCGTCAATCTGACGAATATTGGTGTGAAAATTATGATTGTCCAGGAACAAACATAGAGTGGGTTGGAAGTCAAAAACTCTGGCAAGAACTTATACGCACAAAAGAATTGCTTGAAGTTGAAGATGCGGAACACAGTATGTGTCATACCCAAATACTTAAAACCATAGAAAAATTGGAACGCACTCGAAAGGCATTGGAAATCGCCTTTGATGCGTTGAAATGGATACACGAAACATATAATCTTGGTATGGGGTACGAAGCAGCAATTATTGAAAAGTGCGAATTTGCCCTAGAACAAATAACAACACTAGAACAAAAGGATAAGTGATGACGATAATAGACCATATAATGAAACTTTATGAGGTGTCGTGCGAAATATTAACACCAAAGTCTTACCAATGGAAAGCAGTCGCAGAAAAAATGTATGAACTTGCAAGAGATTTTAAGAAAGAAGAGAGCGTTTAACAAAAGGAATAGAACGATGAGCAAATTATTAGATGTAATGAGCGAATTAGCAGAAGTTAAAACAACCCGTGATACAAAATATAAAGAATTGCGCACGAGTATAAACGAAGCAAGACCCACCAAGATTATTTGGGGGTATCCCGACATTGTTGAAATGACCGACAAAGACGGCAAGATTCACACATATTCCATAATTGAATTATTAGATGGATTGCAACGGCTTGCACGGGCAGAACAAAAGGAATAGAACGATGTTTGGTTTTAAGAAAAAAAGCAAATACGTATATCTAGTTATTGCATATTGGGTTAGACCAAAGGTTGGTGAAGTTCAAAAACATCAGCCGCTGATTGTAGGAATATACAAGGATATTGAAAAAACAAAGCGTTGCGTTGATGAGATAAAATATATGGGTATATATGATTATGTGACTTTTGTTTCAATAACAACAGATTTATAACAAAGGGGAAAGTGATGAAACAAGTAGGTGGATTTGAAATACCATTATACAAACACGCAGTAAAGGTGTTTGTTGGATTGCCTGATGATGTGCCACAACAACACGCGGCACACACAGATGCGTTCCCAGACAAACAACTGGTGCATATCTATATCAAAGACCCAAATGATTTTTATGTGGGTTATACAATGCACGAGTGTATTCACGCGGCGGATTTTATTTTATATGCAATCGGTGCAAATATGGGATGTTCGCCAGACGACAGCGAAGTTCGTGCGTATCTTGCAGAATATATTTACAACAAAACCGCACAAGCACTAGGGTTCTTGAAATACAAGCCAAGAAAATTAAACAGAAAAAGGGGGAAATAATGTCTTGTCGTTGTTTGAATTGTGGAAAAATGGTTTTGCGCGATTATCGCGTGCAAAGAAACGGTGTGATTTTGCCGATAGAGTTTTGTTCTCGCAAATGCTATTTGGCGTTTTGGGCGGAAACACCTGGTTTTAAGCCACTTGAAACCGCACCAAAAATTTTTATAAAAAGTGCTTGCGCGTAAAAAACGAATCGGTTATAATGGTAAGTGTTAGGAAAGGATATTCAATGAAAAACATTTATCAAAACTACTCAAAGCAAGTGATTTCAGAAATGCGGGCGTATTTTCTGGAACTGATTGCCGATGCCAAAAGAAACCATCGGGAATACAAATCACTGGAACGGGAAGTTTTCAAAATGACTGCGCGATTGTTAAAATCTGACCCTGGTGCCGATTGTTTGGGAACGCCAACGACAGACACGCTAGTATACGATTGGCAAAAACGCAGGGATTTACAATAGAAGTTCGGACTGCCTGATCATTGGGCTATCCTGCACTCCGTCAGTAGTGTGTCCAAGAACTGACCCGTCAGACAGCACAGGCGGTTAGGGGGCGATTGAGGGTTCCAGAGTGCTGAACAAGGGGCGCGGGCAACCCCGAAACCCGCAACATTATCGATGGGGTGCGGAAATGGTTGAAAAAGTCGCTTAAACAACATACTGCACACTGGTAGGAATAAGCGATTGTGTGTCCGCTAATTGATGCACGAAATCCAGCGTTAGGCACCAGCCCCACCAAGATTGGCGCGTGGAGGCAACTCCTCCTCTATGGTCGCCCACCGGCATACTGGGTGCGCCGAAGTATGCCCGTAAACAGAGCGTAATAATACTGTTTGAGCGTTAGTGGTAAAAATCGCTAGCACGGTAAGGTTCACGACCCGTATACAATCGACCCGTCTGCCAGAACGAATCTGGCAACAGAAAACAACAGAAAAAAAGGAAAGAAAAATGTCAGAATCAAAAAAAATATACATCGCGACAGATGCCGTCTATCGCGAAGAACTGCAAAAAGTGCTTGATGTCGAAAACGAAATCAGCGCATTGAACCAAAGTAAGCGTGAAATAATCAAGTATTCTGAAAGCAAGGGGTGCAATCCAAAGATTTTGCGCCAACTGATTCGTGTTGCTAAAATGAAAGAAGCAGACCGCGAAACACTACAAGATGCACTTGATATGGAATAAGGGGGAAATTATGATTAAATTTTTGAAAAGATTGTGGGTTGAATTTTGGTGGGGCAAACCCGTTGAACCAACACCAATTCAAAAGAAAAACGCGATTGCGGCGCAACAACGCTATCAGCGCGCGCAAATCAACCATAAAAACAATCGCAAAAAAGGAAAACGCAAATGAAACAAGGGCAAAGAGTATCGTTTTATGTTGAAACTAACGGATATAGACCGATAATTCGCCGCGGAACAGGCACCGTCATAAGTTTTGACGATTACCAGGTCTATGTGTTGCCAGACGGAAAGACCAAGGCGATACTCTTGCCCATAAATCAAGTGAGGGATTTAGTATGAAACCAAAATTTTATTTTGATCTGCAACAGCATATTTTCGACCCAGAAAACAGGTATAATTACCAAACCAACCCTGATTGGCTCGAACTGCGTGCCGACCGCCTTACCGCATCAAACGCCGCGGAACTTTTGTCCAAGGGCAAAGATGCTGACGGGTTAAGTAAAAGCATAAAAACACTGATAAATTCACGAATAATGCAAAACCGCACAGGGTGGATTGACGATTCTTCGACATCTTATTCTGAAAAAGAGTGCGTTGTGCGCGGGCTTGTGTATGAAGATGAGGCGCGCAAATGGTATGAACGTCAGACGGGGCGCACCGTTGTAGAGTGCGGATTTGTGGAACGCGGGGCGTATATCGGCTGTTCGCCTGACGGGCTTGTGGCTGACGAATTACGCACTGTGCAAATTAAAACACCAATGCCAGGCAATTTTGTTAATGCAATTCTGAACGGGTGGAAAGATTACGTGCCACAATGCCACTTTGAACGGTTTGTGTGCTGTTTCAAGGTTGCGGACTTGGTTATTTATTCGCCAGAATTGCAGACGGGTAAAATTATAGAAATACCGGCAGACCCGGAAATTGATCGCGCTATTTTATCAAAAATTCGCAGTGCTGTCAAATATCGTGAAAATGCCAACGCGGCAATAGATGAACTTTTTAGGTAAAGGGGAAAATAAATGAAACGCATAGAAACCGATGTCGAAATGAATTTTACATCAACACAAGCAATGTCCGAAGCGCACAAAGGGCATAATTTCCGTTGCCCGCTGTGTGGCATAACAAGAATTAACAAAGGGAAACGTGGCGAAGATGGGTGGTTCCACACTGGCTGCCTTTGCACTTATGATTGGCTATCCGCTCACGGAAAACTTATTGAACTTACGCCAGAATATTTCCCCGGCACACGGCGATTCGTGGGGTAGTTGACAAACGTTATGGTTTTTGTTATAATAGGTTTGCAGAAATGCAGATTCCTCGCTTCCGCCGACACCAGCACTTTGTGTTGGTGTTTTTTTTCTTTAATTCTACTTAAAAATATGTTATATTATAATTAACAGAGGGTGTGTTTATGCTGGTTTACGAATATTATAATGCTGAATTATTTCAGAACACAGCATTGAAAATAGCCGACACGGTGGGTGTTTTGACCCCGCCAGACGGCAAGGCTTTTGGTGTAAAGTCTGCATTAACTAACCTTGAAACAGTTTCATCTTCAATGATTGAAGATTATTCTGCGGTTCGCGTTCATACTTTGGGAGTTTCAATTCCAACAGAAGAGGCAGTTCAGGCATATGTTAATGAGATCTTTGGCGGTTCTGCTGACGGTATCACAATTAACAAAAGTGTCGACGGCGAATTACAGGCTATTGGCTTAATAAATAAAAATAATGCCGATGTCGCAGTGAACCCTGTATATGACTGGGTCGGCACAAAAACAGAATATGCCGAACAAAATGTCGCAGAGTTGCACCCCGATTGGCTTTGTTTTATAACAGACGATGCCTATGATCCGGGGGCAACATATGTCTATGAACAGGAAATGGCGTCGGACACTTGGACAATAACACACAACCTAAACAAACAACCGTCGGTTACGGTTGTCGATAGCGCGGGCAGTATGCAAATACCAGACGAAATATCGTATGACAATGCCAACCAAATAACAATAACTTTCCTTGGCTCGTTTGCCGGAAAGGCTTTTCTAAACTAAAAGGAGCAAAAAATGAAAACAGGGCATCTAGACGGGCAGGGGATTGCGGAAATAAGAAATTATAATTTCCAAAAATTATCGTCTGCACCAACAACAGGTTTAACCGAGGGTAGATTCTACTACAACACCACGGATCATACGCTGTATGTGTATGACGGTTCCGCGTGGGTTAACGCGTTAAGCCAGGGCAGAATCTATTTAGAGGGGTTGGGTATCAAAATTACTGGCAATACAATTGCTATTGACCCTACTGTTGTAGCACAGCAGTCTGATATTCCAACGGATAATAGCGAATTGACCAATGGGGCGGGGTATATCACGGGTATTACTGGGGCTATGGTCACAACGGCTTTGGGCTACACGCCGTATAACGCGACCAACCCAAACGGCTATCAGGCTAATGTCATTGAATCAATTAAGGTCAACGGCACAGCGCAGACAATTACAGCCAAGGCTGTCGATATTGCGGTTCCAACCACCGCGGCAGATGTCGATGCGTTGCCAGACACCACAAAATATGGTGCAACGCTTGATTTGTCGCTGAATACCACTGATTATAAATTAACCGTGACACTGAAAGACCAAGACGGAACAGCATTAAGTTCCAAGGTTGTGGATTTCCCAATCGAAAGTGTTGTTGTTAATGGTTCGTATGATGCGGTGAATAAGAAAATTGTGTTGACACTGCAAAATGGAACAACAATTGATATTCCTGTCGCAGACCTGGTCGCAGGCTTACAGACGGAAATCACATCAACAAATATGCTTGATGCGGACTTGGTTGACGATACCACCTCCGCACACAAGTTTGTGTCAGTGGCAGAAAAATCAACGTGGAACGGCAAACAAGATGCAATCAGCGATTTGGCGACCATACGCGCGGGTGCGGCAAAGGGTGCGACAAGTGTCCAGTCTTATAACGCACAGAACCCAGCATTGACCGCAACGGGTGGCGTTTGCACTTGGAGTGTCACACACAACTTGGCTAGCACAAATGTCAATGTTGCGCTTTATGAAGTCAGCAGTGGCGAACGCGTGATGTATGATTACTCCGTCACGAACGCAAATTCGATTGCTGTAAAAATATTGGCGACATCTAACATTGCCGCAAACACATATAAGGTTGTAGTCCAGGGGTAAAATATGGTTAGTAAACTAACTTTTCCAACAACGCAGAACCAAGTCCTGGGTAAAGTCAATGAAATAATTGACGATAAACAGGACAACTTGGTCAGCGGAACTAACATAAAAACCATAAACGGAAATTCATTGTTGGGCAGCGGCGATATAACAATTTCTGGTGGTGGTTCGTATACCGCAGGAACTGGTATTGACATTACTAATAATACGGTTTCTGTAACAGCACCAACAGTAATAAACACAGCAACTGGTGGCGGGGTGTTAACGATTTTGGGCACCCCCACAAACGCACAAGACGCTATGAACATAGGCAAGGGAACATCTGTTTCCGGGTCTTATTCGTTTTGTATAGGTATTAATTCAAATGCAACGGGTGCAAGTGCTTTTTGTATTGGTAGAAATGCAAGGGCGGTTGGTTCTGCATCAATGGCAATGGGCTTAAATGCAGAAGCCCAAGCTGCTTATAGTGTTGCAATCGGGCGTTTGGCTATTGCCGCCGCAAATAGTGCCATTCAAATTGGTTATGGAACAAACTCAATCGCAAATTCTCTTGCTGTTGGATTTTATAATAATACTTCGACATATACATTGCTTGATGGAACCACTGGGTTAATACCAACGGCACGTTTGGCAGATACTACTTCTGCAACACAGGGTCAGGTTTTAACACTAGATTCGAACTTGAAAGCCGTGTGGGCAAATGGTGGCGGTGGTTCGTATATTGCAGGCGATGGTATTGACATAACAAACAACACCATTTCGCTTGGCGATATTGATTGTGGCACAATGGTATAGGGGGGAAAAATGAGTGTTCGCAAAGGGAATCAAGTAATAGCCGGTGGAAATTCAATAACGATTGACAGTGCTATCAGTGCCTTGTCCCCAAACCCTGTGCAAAACAAGGCGGTCGCCGAGGCACTAGAAAATGTCGCAGAACGCGACATTGATTGTGGTGTAATGTCTTGATTTAATCGGCTGTCAGTGGTATAATAACAACGAAAGGATTTGTGATGACAAGGAAAATTCAGATTTTGCGCGGAACCGAAGCACAGAACGATGCGTTTACTGGCGCGGTTGGCGAACTGACAATGGACACAACCAACAACGAAATCCGTATTCACGACGGTTCGACTGTTGGTGGACACAAAATAGGTGCTGGTAGCGGCGCACACAATACAGGTGATATATTCTTTACAATGCGTATAGACAGTGCCTTAAATGGTGCTGTTGAGTGTAACGGTGGAACATATAGTACAGCCGATTTTAGTGGGGCACAATCTATTGGTAATTTGTTAGCCAGTGGGAAAATACCATATGTGTCATTGACACAGTATGCAACACTTTTATCAACAAATGGTTCAGTTGGTGTGTTTGGTTGGGATGGTAATGGAACGACAGCGTTTCGTGTACCGTCATTAAATGATATATTCCTTGAAACGGGTACTGCCGCACAAGTTGGCGATTACATTGCACCGGGAGCACCAGATATAACAGGTAGTTTTCAATTTTATGCATACGCGACATCAGGTTCTGGCGCGTTTAGTGTAAAATCTGTGGGGGCGTACGAAAACTCTGGTGGTGGCTATATTAATACCAGTGGCTTTGATTTTAGCGCAGCGGATTCAAACGCTATATATGGCAATAGTAATACAATACAACCAAATGCTGTGCGCTACCGTGCTATGGTGCAGTTGGTAAATGATGCCACCGATGAAGCCGTTGCTACGTGTACGGATGTAACGTCACAGGTTGCAACAAATACTAGTAACATAGTCGCGCTTAAAACGCACGAGTTGATAGCATATCAAAATCCTAACGCAGGAAATAATTACACTTGGTATCGTAAGTATGCTGATGGTTGGGTTGAACAAGGTGGTGTTATTTCTGGCGCACAACGAGTAAATCTGCCAATTGCTATGTCAGATGCCAACTATTGTGTTCTAGGAACTTATGTAGCCACAGGAATAGTTAGTGGGGCAATGGGATTAAATCCAGATTCTACGGGATTTTACGCAAACACCGCTGCTGCCACAAGATGGTATGTTTCAGGCGTGGCAGCATAACAACTTAACAAAAAGGGCAAACTATGAACGAAGATTTTTACATTGGACAAATCTTTGAGGGCAAATACCCACCAGCAGCAGCCGTCTGGTGCAACCAAAACAACGCATACATTGACGTTATCGGCGACCACGTGTACGAAATAAAAGAAGTGCCACCAGCACCAGCCCCAACAAAAGAACAACAAGAACAGGCGCGCAAAATGGCATACACGGCGGAAATTGACCCGTTGCACGCGCGTAAGTTCCGCAAGACTATCCTGGGCGAGTGGACGGACGACGACGAGGCGGAATACGTGGAACAGGTAAAGGCATTGTCCGCGGAAATCGTTGAACGCTATCCTTATCCAACAGGCCCAATTACAGAATAAAGGAGTGAACTATGGCTTGTGGAAAGAAAAGAAAAAAGTAATTGCTTTTTATCAACATTTACATTATGATAGCAACAGATACCAGATCAGAGGAGTGAGAAAATGCACCCGATTAAAGACACAAAAAAGCCAAACATCGCCGTTGAGGTCTTTTTGTCGCTTGTCAATAAGTTTCTGATATTTGTTGTTATCAATAATTTAATCTGGGTTGGTATATTTATTCACTATATCAACAAATCTATTACAGATATACCACACACTGTTGAAATGACACAAGATGGGCAACAAAACAATCAGAGCATAACAAATGGCTAGACAATCTATTAAATATTCATACACAACGAAAGGTTTTAGAAAGCCACGGATGCCAAAACTTGCTGTGAAAAAGGTTGGCAATGGAAAACGTAAAGCGTAAAATTATTTCTTTCTGGCTTACGCACATATTTTTACGCCGTATAGGCAAACGATACCCCGACTTTTTCAATTCTTGGATTGCCGAAATAACCGACAGCCGCACACAGCGCAAAATAATGGCGTTGCGCTACACTGGCGACTACCCACGAAAGTTTGAAGCAATAGGATATGCGCTTGGTATAGCACCACGGCGCGTATTTGAACAGCATAAAAAAGTTATAGACCGTATAATCTCTGGGGTCTAGCCCGCATAATTCTGGGCATAATTTTCATTTTGTTGTTGACTTATAATTCCTATGTAAAAACAAAAACATAGGAGTTTTTTATGAACCCGTATTTTAACAATGGTTATTATCCACAGGCACAGGCAATGCAACACTTGCCACAATCAATCGATCCAAAGATTATGCCTTGTATGATAGACACGGCGGAACAAATGGCGACAATACCACCAATGCCAAACACAATATATCTTGGGCTTGCGCGTGATGGTGGCAAAATATTCCAACGTCGTATGAATAATGACGGGCTTTTAGAAACAAAAACCTATGTGTTAGTCGGGGAACAAACCAAGAAAACCGACACGCAAGAAATACTGGAACGGCTCACAAACATTGAAAAGAAATTGAACATAGGGGCAAAAGATGAATCCGATGTCAATCTTTAATATGTTTATGAAAGGGCAGTTTCAAAATCATCCACTGATGGCGACCGTCAATCAAATGATGGCTGGCAAAACACCCGAACAGCAACGGCAAACGGTGCTGAATGTGGCAAAATCTCGTGGGTTTGACTTAAACCAACTCCCCCAAGAACTTCTGCGTTCTGCTGGGTTGATTTAACAACTAACCAAAAGGAAAAACTATGGCAGAAAACGCAATGACACCCGCGGATATGGGTGCCGTATTAGGAAACCGTTGGGGTGGCTATCCTTACGGTGGAAATGGCTTTGGTTTTGGCGGCGGTGACGGCGGTCTGTTTGCCATCTTGCTAATCGTCCTGTTAATGGGCGGTGGTGCTTGGGGAATGGGCAACCGTGGTGCTTTCGGAACCGAAGCGATTCAGAACCAAATGCAACAGGGTTTTGACAACCAGAATACAATGGCGAATCAACGCGAAATCTTAGCGGCGACCAACCAAGTGTATCACGACATTACCGGTTATGTCGGCGACAAATATGCTGAATTAGACCGCGATGTCTTGGGTATTGGCTCAACCTTGCAACAGGTTATGGCTAACCAGAACCAATGTTGCTGCTCGACCTTGCGCGCGATTGACGGCGTGAACTATGCAAATGCACAGAACACAGCATCTATCAACGCAAACACAACAGCACAGGTTCAGAAAGTCCTTGATGCCATCTCTGAAAATAAGATTGAAGCATTGCAGGGCAGAATCAACCAGTTAGAACTGAACAATGCGGTTGCTGGGGTTGTTCGTTATCCAACGACTTTCTCATACAACGCAGGTCAATCGCCGTTCTGCGGCGGCAGTTGTGGCTGTGGGTTCTAATCTATCGGGCAGGTTCGCCTGCCCCTAGAATTATAGGAGTTGAAAATGAATTGTAATTGCAATCCAAACTTTCACAGGGCTACTGCTCTTGATGCGACAGGTTTGTTGACGGTCACAAAATCTACGAACATTGCCAATTTAAGTCCGTTTGAACTGGTGCTGTGCGTAAATCCCGACACGGTTATCACTGGTGCGCCCGTAAATTACACAATCACAATCAATGGCGCAACCGCTGAATTGAAAAACCGCGTTGGCTTACCAATCAGCACGGATCATTTGCAAACACGGAAAAGATACAAGGGTAATTACATCGTTCCTGCAACTGGAACGCCGTATGTAATCTTGTTAGACACACCGTGCGACTTGGCTTATGCGCTTTCTAGTGCAAGCGTGGCAATAGCAACAGATGAAACTACGGGGGCTTAACGATGACACACGAAGAGAAAAAAGCGATGCGTGAAGCGATTTATAAACACGCCAGTATGCTGTTGGACAAAGTTCATAATATGTTCGAATCGGGCAAATTGACGATTGAACAAATGGGCTTTGCTGGCGATATTCTGAAAGACATTGCCAAAACAGACAGCGCACTATCAAAAGCGTGTTATTATGACAGCAAAAACACCGCAACTGACGAAAGGTCGTATTAAAAAACTGGGCTGGCAATAGTCAGCCCAACAAAACAGTTGATTTAATATTTATTTTTATGATAAAATAAGAGTGAGAGATGAAAAAGGTCGGAAGATTTATGCTAAAAGCAATAATCAACATCGTTCAATATTTTGCTCGCCGGTTTATGTATAATAGCCGTCTTGAAAGTAAAGTCGATACGATGATGCGCCGCCTTATTCGTCTTGAAATTATCAACGCCATTGACCGCAAAGACACAAAGACCGTATATGAACTGTATGACGAATATAAAGCGGTTGGCGGTAATTCTTATATCACACATATGGTCGAAGATTACACAAAAAAACTTAACCAAAGGAAGAAAAAATGAACTGGATCATAGAACACTGGGTTGATTTATTGGCGATTTGGGGCGGCGTGGTTGCGATTTGTTCCACAATAGTAAAATTGACCCCATCAACAAAAGATGATGCCGTCTGGGCGAAAATATTAAAGATTATAGACCGGTTTTCGATATTCAATACCAAAGCAGATGCTGAAAAGTTAGCAAAAGCAAAGTGAAAAGAATAATAATTATGGCGTTTTTATTGGGTTCTTGTTCTGGTGTTCCAGAGCAGTCCAATAATACGCCCATAACATCTAACAACCAACCTGTAATTATCATACAGGATTCTATTGTTTGTAATTCAGATCTATCACTTAAACCCACAAACCAAACAGAAAGCACCCCAATGCAGACAAGCACAACCGAAAAAGGCAAATACAATTTTGTCTTTTATTCGTTTGCGCTGTTGATTGCGCTGGGTGTCGGTGCGTATTTCTACAAAAAAAGGTTCTAAAATGAGCAAAGAGAGAGATATAGAAATAATGACCGCTACGCTGTGGATGGAAGCGCGCGGCGAATCTGACGAGGGTATTCAGGCGGTGGCTTGCGTTATTTACAATCGCTACAAAGCAAACAA
>JAEIGA010002477.1_pt1 | contig 29480 bp, 21 predicted proteins | sample 9270691 | NCBI WGS metagenome assembly JAEIGA01 (sample SAMN17057246, study PRJNA624740) | gut metagenome | biome: biome; isolation source: fecal sample | host: Bos grunniens | place: China: Xizang | collected 2019
ATATGCCGAGTTTCTCGAACGAATCTTTGATGATGTTGTGATAGCGATCTACCACCTGCTGTGGGGTTATACCCTCCTTCTTTGCCTTGATTGTGATAGGCACACCGTGCTCATCACTACCGCATACCGATATCACATCCTTGCCTCTGCCACGCAGGTAACGTGTGTAGATGTCCGAAGGGATATATACGCCTGCCAAGTGACCTATGTGGACAGGTCCGTTGGCATAAGGCAGTGCCGAAGTGATAAGATAACGCTTAAAATCTTTCATATATAGATGTTTTTATCAAATTTTCTATTGGTGCGTATAAACTCAAACAAAAGTACAACAATTTATAACGAAATGAAAGAGTTTTGCCCACTTTTTTTACTGAAGTAAAAACAATTGGAAATTACTAAAGAGTAATTAGGAATTAGCAACTGTTTTTTACTTACATTGTTATAACATTGTTAATGATTCCGGGGAGTTACCTTCCCTAAATTTACTAAACACCCTCAACTACTCCCTCAACTATTCCTTAAACAACCAACCTTCCCTCTCACCTTAAAACCTCTCATCGAGCAGAGTCTCGCCGTGAGCATTCAACACCTTGACCGTAAGGTCGCTGCCCGCCTTACGCAGAATCATCACTGTGCCATCGTCCATACTCCTGCCGCCGCCAACGATGACAGGATAGCTGTTCTCGGAGGAGCCCACTCTGTGGTAGGCAAAGCGGTGGGTGTGGGCATTGAGTGCCACATCGAACTCCGCACCGTCGAGCAGTGGTCGCCACAACGTCTCGCAGAGGTTACGCCCCAGCATACCGTAGATGGGTATGTGGTGGATGAGTATGCGTCGCTCAGCACTGCAAAACTCACTGCTACCCAACTCCTTAGCGAGGAATGCCACCTGCTCCTCACGCAGCTGCGTGAAGTCGTTCATATCGTAGTACACTTCTGTCGCATCGGGCTTATCCTCGCCGCAGTCGAGCATCACAAAACGTGTGTCACCCCAGCTGAAAGCACCATAGGTCCTACCACCAATGTAGTCGAAGTGCTGACGCAGCCCCACCGAGTAGGCATCGCGTATCTCGTGGTTGCCACGTATGAATATCGTAGGCACACTCTCTCCGCCCACACGCTCCGTGAGGCGTGAGATGAAGTATGTAGCCTGCTCCTCACTCTTGGGGTCATCTATGCAGTCGCCGTTAAATATCACGAAGTCGCACTCCACATCCCTCACCTGGGCGTAGAGAGCCTCGAAGAGCTCCTCGTTTTGATGCAGGTCGTTAAAGATGATAGCTGTGAAAGAGTCCGCATCGTCGCCACACGTGGTGAAAGAGTAAAAAGGCGACATAGCAAGTGTACCAAACTCCTTGTGGTAAGCTCCGTAGTGAAGTATCTCCTGCGAACATACGCGGTAGTAGTAACGCGAGGCAGGGCGTAGGCCATCAAGACGTATCTTGTGTATGTGCTGCGTGAACTCCGCCTGACCGTCAATGAGCAGACGTGCTCGCTCCAGATGAAGTGTATCTACACCATACTCCACCCAGCTGTAGGCAGGAATTGTGGTCTGCCACATAACGGTCATACCGCCATCGGTGGGGTTTTGCAGATAGGGCAGTGTGCGGAACATCCTATCGGCAGGTGTAGGCTCCTTCTTATCTTGCACTCCATCGCTCAACGATGTAGCTCCAACGGCAAACATCACAAAAAACGCAGCTATGATAAGCAAAAAGTGTCGCATAGTGTAAGGTTTAAGGTTAATCCATACAAATATAAATATTTTTCTGCAAACCTTCACCATCCCCCATTTTCCTTTGTCCGCAACACCACCCTCAAGCCTTATTCACAAACTCTCTTTTTAGCCATTTTTCGTTACTCTGACCGCACCAAAATCCTTTTCCGAGGCAGAGTCTCACCCGGCAGTAAAAACCTCCCGGACAAACGGTTTTTAATATATTAAAAACAACAGCATCTGCCCCCTCCAAAGTAGCCACCCGAGATCATTCTCAGAGGTCATCAATCATAGCGTAGCCGCTGAAAAATTTTTCGCCTAACGGATGTTGTCAACACTTTTATCTTATTATATTTTTATACTTATTAAATATTAAATAAAAACTAAATAATATATAACCTTGTTAATTGTGTCGATAACTTTTTTTGGAAATATTTTTCAACACCCAGCACTGCGTAAGTTGATTGTTTTGTTGATAGTTTTCTTTCTACTTATTTTACTTTGTTTCAGTGTATTATACATAAAATGCGAAAAAAATACCAACGATATTAACACCCGTTAATAACTCTCTTTCAACATCTCAACACTAAAAATCTTTCATCATTTGCCCACCGATTTTGGTTCAGAACTCCGATAACATCTTTTGATAAGTTTTTGGGCTAAAAATTTGGATTTTTCAATCACTGCTCAACCTCAGAGGGTTACAATTTTCGGCACTTTTGAGCATAAAAAGTTATGAAAAAGTATTATCGGTTTTTCAACACTCTTATCAACACTTTTTCGGCAGTTATCCACAGTTAAGAGTAGCCTTTTTTCGCTTGTTGACAGTACCAGTTCACTCCGGGGATATGGTTTCATACTCCCTGATGTCTATTTCATACACTCATCTGTGTTTTAATTGCTGTGTGTTGTTGTACATCGTAATTTTGTGTCAGAGAGAGGTGATAACAAGAAGTTGAACAATAAATACAAAACGTACTATGAAGAGACTATTTACCATTTTTACCCTTATGTGGCTCACAGCCACGTCGGCTATGGCTCAGCAGAGCGATGGCGAGCAGCGTTTTAACCGTTTCATCGCCTTTGCCGAGAATCTCGAGCAGGAGAGTCGCAAGGCATACCAGCTGCGACGGGAGAATAGAAGCGAGCTCTATGTGGAGGCTATGAAGCAATATGCAGAGTCGCCAACAGTTATGGAGGATATCGACCGTGTGGCGGCACAGGCGGACTCGTTGTTGCATAGGATGGTGGAGCTGGCACGCGAGAATAAGCCCGAGCAGGTGTGGGAGATCTATGAAGAGGGGCACAACAACTATATACTGCTGTCGTACTTCTCGACCGATGAGTTAGGATTTAGTTTTCACGTGGGCTTCCTTACGACGGTGCTCTTCAACATCTTTCCCGAGGAGGAGGCGACACTCGCCTCACAGCGTGTCATAGAGCCTTTTGTGGGTGTTATGGAGGCGTACCACGCTACGGGCGGTAAGGTAAATGTGGAGGTATACCTGGAGTCAAAAAACATCCTTATAGATATCTACTCGCAGACACAACAGATTGAGAAGGCTACCGAGGCGTGTCAGAAGATCCTCGAAGTTTTAGAGGGCGAGAGCAAGGAGTACGACATAGAGCGTCTGCAGGCTATAGATTGTTACGCTATGTTCAAGTGTTACCTCCTCAAAGAGAGCGTTGAGCCCTCGGTCATAAAGCGTGGATTATACATCTGCGGCAGGATGCTCGTCGACGAGAGCTACGTTCAGGAGCAGAAGCAGTTGGTGAAGGAGCTTAAGCAAAACCTTATGAGCTATCAGCAGGAAGAGTAACATTTTTGCCATAACCACTATATAGCAGAGGCAGCCAGACCAAATGCGGTCGGACTGCCTCTTTTGTTTTTTGGCATAGCGGCACGCAGCCGCTATGCCAATGATTACTGACGGTATTGTATCTGATACTCGTCGGTGCTCTGTATTGTTGTCTGGTCGCTATAGCGAGTCACCTTCGTCAGGTTGCCCTGCACGTCGTACTTATATACCGCACGCATAGCCACAGGACCATCCTTCACCCACATATACTTCACCTCGCTCTTGCGACCTTTGGCATCGTAGCTGTGGAGCTCCTTGCGGTAGCCACCCTCTATATCGTAGGCATCCACCGCTAACTCATATGTCTTCACTCTGCCCTTCTCGTCGTATGACCAGTGCTCCTCGTATATCACACCCTCGTAGTCCGACACCTGCTGGTAGAAGAGAATCTTACCCTTGGCATCGAAACGACGTATCTCCTTGCCCTGCTTGTCGCCGAAGTCGTCATAGAGATCCTCCGTTATGGTCTTACCGGCAACCTGTGCTGCGGGGAAACGCTCGGCAGGCACCTCCGTCTGGTCCATAGTGATATCCTCCAGCACTTTGCCATTCATATCGGTACGCACGTAACGCTTTGTCATACCCGAGGGGTAGTACTCCCAGCGTGTCTTGCAATCCTTCATAGCACCATACTCATCCTGATAGTATGCCTCCTCAACCTTGTCGCCTGCGGCGTTGAATGTGTATACCACGTGGTGATACACTATGCCCACACCCTGCGAGTGGTCTTTCTTGCGAAGTGTTACCTTCGCCACATTGCCGTAGAGAGGATTTTCCGTGTTGTCCCATCCCTTTCGCTGCGGCACAGGCTTCGTTGTTGGCGGCTGAGCCGTCGCCACCACCGCACACATAAACATCACCACCGCCGTAAGAATCAATCGTTTCATAACACTCAAATAATAAGGTTTTTTTATTCAGTTTAGTCCTTGTGTAAAGGTAATGCAAAAACTCTCCAATAGCAAATGTTACAGTTATTTTTATTGAATAAACCCTCACCCCAAAACCTCAGCAACACCCCTTGCTGGCGATAATACCATATAAAAGGTTAGAGCAAATGACAATGAAGAGATTGAAAAAACATAAAAGGAAAAGGGTGGGTAAAGAAAGAAATAAAGTAACTAAGCACACAACCCTACATTAATATCCATCCACTCTGTAAGAGATTTTAGTATGGGAGATAAGACTCCAAAAAAAAGGCTGACCAATCAAATTAGTCAGCCTTGATCAAAGGTTTAGTTGAGCATTGCAATCTCCTCTTTATTGAATCCTTCAAGACGTATCAGAAGAATCTTATACACAGAATCAATATCGTGAGTTATAATGCTGTCACCAGATTCAAAGAGTCTATTAGAATCCTGCGACCAGATTTTAGACTGTTCATCGCTTGGTGCTGCACGGAATAAGATTTTGCATCCATAGTTGCCATCTATTCCGCTTGCTCTCATCTGTGTGCGTATGAAGATAAGCGAATTATTGTCGATATCAGGTATTAGTTGCTCAAGACTATGGCAGTACTTATTGTCTACGTATGCAAAGGTTTTGGTGCCAGCTACGTAATCGTATATTGAGAAATCTGAAACACTATCCCAAAGCTCTCTTGAGAGCTTATATTTAATCTGATTCTCGAAATCAACAATGCACTCCTCGCTAATTTCTCGATCTGGATCTATTTGATTTAGCAAAGCGTCAAGTCGAATATCACGCGTAATGTTTTCCTTCGTTGTCTCAAAGAACCTATCCAACCACTCGTTGCCTACAAGAGTGAGGAATGGCTTACTCTTAATTGGAACCATCTCCTCTTGCTGATCAAGTTCTTTTCGCCAATGACACAAATTATTGAGGTAGAAATTTGTGTTATATAGTTGCGATTTGAGTTGCTGTGTTGTCCTTGAAAACGAGTCAAGAATAGAGCCCGCAAGATACATCCTGAGTTTTGTGGTCTTACGCTCAATCTCAAGCAAAGTACGCGTATTGATAATCTCTTGTGCACGTGCCTTGAAATCTTCGTCCATTCTCTTGCGAATATCTCTTCGTTTTATCACCGCCATCATAAATGGAATGTACAAAAGCGAAGTAAGCAAAAGTAGCATTGGCCACTTGTCATCAAGCCAACTTACGGCATACTTATCATTAACATCCTCTATGCTATCAGTGAACTTGTTTTTTGAATCGGCTTCGGGAATGATTGTATTCTCCTCGAGAGGTATATCATTATAGCTGTTGATTCTCTCCGTAGTAGCCCTTCTTGAGCCTGTATCTACGAAGTTGTGCGGAATGCTTAAGAATCCAAGGAAGAAGATACATATGGCGGTAATTATAGTTATGCCAACGGTCCATCCAAACCAGGTAAAAGTTTTATATAGGTTGAATGCAGCTCGTTGCTTTTCGACTACAAACTTGCTTGTATTACTAAATACAAGAGGTGCAAAGGTTGCAGCTAAAATACCGAGTCCGACATATCCCCAAATCCAGTGTTTGAATTGTAGGACGTCAAACGAGAAGGTAAGTATAGAGAGGATAATAAGGACAGCTACTACAGCACTGCCAGAGAATATCCATAGACCAAGTGTGTCATTGTCATACTCCTTAACAAGCTCTCCATACCTTCTCTCCATCTCATCGTAGTTCTTGTTGAGGCATTTGATCTCCCAGTCAAGACGAGCTTCGGTACCTTTTCGCAAGGAGTCTCTTCGGCTGTGATTCGAAAGTTTCTGATATGTTAGTTCTTCGTACTTCTCGATAAGCATCTCGCACTCTGCTTTGAGTTTATTCATACGAATAGTCTCCTCGGAGATTAAGTTCTGAATAATGGCAATGCGAACATTATCATTGAAGGTGTTGAACGTCACAGACACCTTCTTTTCACCTTCGGCTACCTTTATCTCAGCCTCGTTAATCTTGGTAATAATCTTTGCCGAGTGATTAAGGCGTGGGTCCCCGATATAGCCATAAGGCATGTATAGATATCCTCTGTCACCAAAGTCAACACCCCAGGAGTTACGTACTATGAATACTCGCTCATTGTCGCTATATCCACAAACAACCATAGAGTGTCCAGACTCCTCCGGTGCATTAATCTGCTCCTCGGTAGGCTGTGGAACAAAGCCAGTCTCGCTAGCAAGATCATTAAAGATGCGAAGTCCTACAACGACAGGATATCCCTCGGCAACAGCAGCCTTAATGTGGTCAACATCAATCTGAACATCATATGCTTGATCCAAAATGCGTTCTAAGGCATCCTGCTTTGCGGCTGCAGATGGTTCTGGAAGATCTTTGTCTACGTAAGGGTGGAATTCTTCTAGGCAGATACCAAATTTGCCCATCGCGGTGATATTGTCATAGGTGCTTGTACCCTCACCCATTTCACGACGCTCCTTGGACATTATTGCACGAGCATTTTGATAGGCGAATAGTTCGCTGAGGTTGATGTCTGCATTATTGCTATTAGTACGGCGTAGCAGATATTCGCAAACGCTTACAACAGCAAACGATGTGCAAGAACCAAGTGATCCTTGATTCTTTATCGGCGTAAAATACTCTCGAAGGTCCACCTGTGATGGGAGACGTGTCAGTGATGTAGGAACAAAGGTCTCCTTCAAGGGCTGCTCGTTGTTCGCAGGCATAACCTTAAATACTTCTCCTCCAAATCGGAATCCTTCGGTTGTAAGCAGCTTCTCGCTATCTTTGGCACGTTTTACTCCTCGAGAAAGAATCTCTATATCCCTATTTCTTGAGCGGATGAAGTTTGTGCAAGTGCGAATCTCAGCCCTCTTCTCTTTAATCTTTTGTATACACTTCGCGATATCCTCAACAAAGGCTCCAGACTCCTTCGAAAGTTCGGCATAGTCTCGTATACTGTCGCCGTTCTCTGTTATAGCCTCCTCTGGGAGTTCAAAGAGACGATTGTTGGCCTCGGTAAAAATAGAGATAAAATCGATGTAGCACTCAAGAAGAATGTGTTGATCAGTGTCGTATTGATATCCTTCAATGAGGCTATCATCTTCGCCAAACATTAGGGCCAAACCCGCCTTTTTCTCAGGAAGTGTGAGCTGATCATCATTAAGAATTGACTTCAGCTCCAGCTCAATACCCTTAAGTATTTCATCGATTTTTGGCTGAATCTTGCTTGTGACTTCATTCTGTGTCGCCTCGTTGTCAATAAGCATTGGCCTCACCTCTTTATCGTAAAAATCGGTGAAGATATGCATATTATTTACAAGGCGTTCTTGTACCTTGAGAGAAATCTTATTGACATCAACACTCTTCTGTGTAACCTTCTCGCGATCAAGAATATGCTTGTACGCACGGCGTAGAAGATATTGTACAAAGTAGTAGCGGTCGAAGTTTAACATCGAGAGTCCGAAACCCAATACATCCTTCTCTCGCATTGCAGACATAAATGTGGTTGTGTATATCTGATGGTATGAGGATGCAATTGTGAGTGCAAACTCCCCGATGAGATTGGCGTATGCCACTTCGTCGAGATTCAATGAGAGTCCATTCACGTTGCGGTTTTGCAAGAGAATAAGATTCTGTAATAGCCCGTAATAGTTTTTTCTACGAAGCTCTATAAGCTCCAAAAGAGATTTCTTTGCAGTCTCCTCAAACTCTTCGGCTTTCGCAATACGCTCGTCTCGATCGGTAATTGTGAGGTACGATAAATCCTCGTTGATAAGGATAAGGTCGACAGTAATCTGCTCTTTTGTCTCTAATAGGGCGTCTAGCAATAGCTTTGTGCGAGTTACTGCATCGGCTATGAAGATAGGAACGTGGATAAATACGTGAAGCGTGTCGTCCCCAGGGTTGTTTACGTTCACGGTATTTCGGAAGATCTCCTTTAGAGTGAATCGTAGTTGCTTCTTGAGGTCGTCGCCACATACGTTTATGTTGTCCTTCAAAGGTACAAGCGTAGCTTTGGTATAGATGTCAATATCTGGGTTAAAGACTGATTTGTCTGGCTCGGATTGTAATGCTTCGTAGAGAAGATTGTCATCTTTCCAGAGCATCAGTCTCATAAAGTTGTCAACAGTGCGACCCTTGTCGTCGCTATACTCTTTGCCGTACTTGATGACATACTCTTTGAAACGATAAATACTCTGCTCGGCGAGGTCACCGAGCAGAATATGTAAATTATGAGCCATAGTTATCATTTAGCTAGTTTTCTAAGGAAGCTACCCTCTTGATCGAAGAGTTTCTTTACCTTAGCATAAGGTCTTGTTCTCAATGTAGCCATTGTAACGTTAATCTGTGATATCTGGTGATAGTTTTGTTCAGCATCAGAGATACGCTTGCGTGTTGCCTCACTTCCCTCTTTTGCTTCGGTCTCCTTGAAGCTATTCAAGAAATCATCGGCAAAATCATCGATGCTAGAGCAGAACATTTCGTAAGCTTCATCGCGCCACTCCTTAAGTTTAATCCAATATCCTTCAGAGTATGAACCTAACTTCTCGCTCATTATATGGTAGCAGCCATTCTCGTTCTTGATTCGACCATAGATAAAACCGCGAACCCACAAATCCAATGTGTCAATTACAGGCTCTGGGTTGATCGGATCAATTGAATATCCATCATCGACCATTCTGCGACCAAGAAGCATATCTACATCGAAACCGTACTCATCCCTGAAGGACTCGATATTGGTGTTGCCTGCTTCATTATAAGTATGAATGCTTGGAACCATAAACATTGGGAATACACCAACCTGACGGTAAAGCATAACGCGCTCCTTCATATTTGTGGTAACCACAGTGACGGTAGAGTGCTCAAAATTCATAGCACCATCAGAGAACTCCTGCAACACCTGTGGGTCGTTAAGGCAAGAGTTGCTATTCTCAACACCGAGGTACATAATACGTGGAGCAGACATTGGAAGGTTGCGACCCTGTGGGCTATATGATAACTTAATATCTGCAAGAGCATTAGCAACCTTAACAATGTGGTTGAACGCTTCAGGGTTGTTGGCTTTGATAGATGCAAGTACACTCTCGACACTCTTGTCCAAATAGCTCTTGGCAACAGGAAGTGTTGCGGTGTATTTGTTCAAGTATCCCTCTATAGATGCGGTATCTAACTGGTCGAAATCCAAAAGATTAACCTCATTGTTAAATACCATCAAGAAGTTGTTGAAGTTAACATCCTCGTACTTGACAGCGATATTCTTCAAGTCCTGATTTGCCAAGTCAATCTGGAGTAAAGGATTGAAGTTTGTTGCACCATTCTGCAACTGTGCAATCTTGAGGTTGATATTCGACTTAATGGAGCGTAGAGACTTTTTGATTTTTACCAACTTATCGGCGTAGTCATTGAGGGCTACCAAGATAGAGTTGTAGATAGAGATTGCTGCACTATGACGCTGAAAATCTACAGAAGTAGTGTTATACTCGTTGACAGCATTGTTGAGGCTCTCGATAGCATTAGATAGACCTCTCTTGAAGAATGTGTTTGCAATATTTTTGAGGGTTGTAGCATAAGAGTTGATAGTGCTCTCATTTATCTGTTGAGTCTTCTCAAGGTTATCCTTCTCTTCTCTCATCTCGTTAAGGCAGATTACAATCTGTGCCTGAAGCTGTGCAACGACATCCTGTGAAAGCTGAAGACCACACTCGCGGTTGATATTAGCGGCCATAAACTTGCGAAGCTCGCTCTTTACAGAAGCAACCTTCTCCTCGATTATCTTCTTAAGCTCCTCCTCTCTAATCTTATTAAGGCTCTTGCTCTGCTCAATCTCGGCCTCTGGAGATTCGTAACAAGAGACAGAGAATGGATATTCTGGACAAAGAGGGTGGATAGTATCAGTTAGCTGATTCTCGCCATTGTTCTCTCTAATTCGAACCTCTGCAGAGTCAATCCATCCGTTAGCGATGTTGTTTGCATCCTCACAAGAGTTGAAGAGTCTGTCTATGATTAGGCTCTGAGCCTTTAACTGATAGATATTTGATAGGGTAGAGCCGCTATAGATAATCTCGCAAGCAGCCATACCGCCAACCCATCCTCTCTTATTCTCAATATCCATTGCCTTTGAGATGATGAGCTGCGTCTGGTTATCACCAATAGATGTACCGGTGTTATCCAAGGTTCCTGCAGAGGTTGCCAATGCAATACCAATCATCTCGCTAAGATCCTCAACCTTTGTAATGTTGAAAGCACTAACGGCAGAGTGGTTGTCAATCAAGGTAACAGAGTCAAAAGGACGTCCTACATACTTGTCTACGCGACCATTCATAAACGTTACCTCATAAGCAGGAGCGTTGTCGTCCAAATGCATAAGATAATCCAAATCGCAAAGAGCCTTATATGCATTTGGCTTAACGCGAGGAGTTACAGGCAAACCCTGGAAGATTCCAGGCAATACGGCGTAACCACGAATCTTAATTCTTGGGATATTGTTGTCTGCAGCAATCTTGCGGATAAGGTATGCCATATGAATGAAAGTACCAGAACCAGTACCACCACAAACAGAGAACACGAGGTGAATCTCTGGTACACCTCCATCAATCACGTATCGTGGGTTGTTTATAATATTCGCATTAGCAATTTGTTTTAAACGGCTTGATATCTCTCTTGTGATGTTATCTACGTTAACTGTAAGAGCAAAGTGGCCATTGGTTCGAATAGCACCGCAACCAAAGTGTGTGAGGTTCTCCAAAAATGGAATATTCGATGTTGGCATCCAGTTGAAACTCTTCTTATTATTATCATAGAACTGTTTAGCACCCTGAACATAGATACCCATTCGGTCAGAAGCTATAAATTCAACAGTTTCTCCGCGCTCGGTTAATAGAGTGTTATTAAACTCATTTTTATCTGCGTCCAAGCCTAGAAAGCTAACCATAGGAGGTACCTCTCCCTTGCCCTTATCATCTAAATACGTATCCATAAAACGCTTCTTCGCCTGAAGAAGTGCCTTCATGCCAGTACCGCCAAGTCCGATGTATAGACTGCGTTTAACTCTGTGTGCCATAGTGTAAAGTTTTAAGTTGTATTAGTTTGTTTATAGTTTGTTCTTTATTGTATGAAGATAGAGAAAATCTCCTGATGTGTAGCCTTTAGTCTAAGCTTTGCAGGATTTTTCATATTGATAACTCTTTTATCGATAATTGTAGGCATTATAACATAAGGGCTTGTTGGCGTCTGTTCTACTAATACAGATGTTGAGTTATGTCCCTTAATTGTTATGTTGTCGAGCAACGTTGCGGCGTAGATATATTTAACTTTGCCGACAAAAATTCTCTCTAGGAGTCCTTGCTTTTTAGAGTTTTTAGGTGTTAGAATTGCCTGATAACAACCTCTTATTTTTGCGTTTATTGGTGCTGTGCCTTTAGGACCCAAGGCTGTGATGCTATTCGCCTTTATGCGAGGGAATATCAGGGGTCGGGCACACAAGTATGTAGTAAGAGCTATCAAAAAGATAATAAAGCCAATTGTTATGCCTTTAGTCACAGGATTGGTTATTGTCTTTTTATAAATATGGAAACCTCGTGCCCGAATTGCTTGTAGATTAGCATTAAGACAATCATCCTTAACTCTATAATTCTTGTCCTGGCCATTATGAGGTATGACCACATTACTTAAGTTGGATTTGAAATCCTTATATTTGAGCATCAAATCATATCGACCATCGTTTGCCATACCATCAAATATGAAGCGCAATGGTAGTTCCAAAGTTCTTGTTTCCTCGTCACTATTGCTGCGTGGAATATTAACTGTAACGGTGCCACCATCGCACAAATACCACTCCTCATTGCCATTGTGGGTGTAGACATTGATATATTGCAATGGGAACTCCTCACCTTCGCGAGTCTCAACCACCTCAAATGTTATCGAACCACCCTCCTTAAACATTTTACTTGCGTGGTGGTTGAGTTCGATTTCGAACACGCCGTCCATTGGAATAGGGGTATACTTCTTTAGCGATGTACTTTCGAAATACTCGGTATATCCCCATTCAAAACTTGCATCATTGTTCGATCTATCACTTGAGCAAGATAGCAGTGCAAATGCCACTGCGACAACTATACATATGTTTATAACAGATCTATTCATCTTTCGTTGTTCTTGAATTTAACGGTTAAGGTAGGATTAAAATCGTTAATCACTTTTATAGTTAGTTTGGTCTCATTCGACTTGAACCATACAAAATCTTTATTTGTGTTATTTCCGAAATCCAAGAAGTTTCGTGTGGTTTTTAAATTAAAGTCATATAGCGATAGCGAAACATCAAATGTAAATACTTCTCCCTCTTGGCCACTTGCTTTAAAAGCTTCGGCAAATGATCCCGAACTCGGTTGCACCTCTATGCAGCCATTGCTGTTAATCTTGTGTTGGCAATTGATGGTTAACCCTTCTATATTAGCAGTTACCTGGATGCCAATCTTGTCTAAGAGCTCTTCTCTCTTTATAGGAAAGTAGATCTCGAACTTTTTGTCGTCGATAGATATGGCACTTGGCTGATTTGCTTCGATAGTGCTAAAGTGAAGATTTATACTGCTACCATTTGTGTTTATAAATTGTGTGTAGTCGCTGCCTTTGAATACTTGGCTTGGGTCGTAGTTGTCTCCTGCGGTGATTACGTAGAACAACATATTGAAACTTTCTCCATCATCGTTCATGCTTTTTAACTCTTTGTCAAACGATGTTATGGTTTTTACGAGATAGTCTCGGGCTTTACTTAAGCCAACATTATCCTTTTTGCTTTTAGCGATTTCCAATTTTTTGTTATCCGAAATATAGTACTCCTGTCCACCATCGGTAAGAAGTATGAAAATTGTGTTCCAATCGTTGCTAATATACTTTTCAGCCTCTGTTAGGGCAGCTGCAATATTTGTGTAACCGCCATTATCAATCTTCGCTCCTTGATTGTTTTTCCAAAGTTCGTTGTGTGCGTTTACTAGTTTTTCGTCAATGCCGCCAGTTATAGCATCTAATTCAGGGCTGCCAGAATTAGGCTTTATGCCATCTTTAGTGATTTTGTATGAATAGATGTCCTTTGTGTCATCATTAAATGGGATGATGACTATCTCGATATTATTCTCATTGGGCGTTCTGCTGAACTTGCTTTTTATATCACCTACCATAAAGTTGGATATCACATCATAGAGACCTCCTGTTTTTGTTGAACCAGTGACATCCCACAGGTATACGTAGCGTGTTTTTTCGGCGTGTTGTGCGTGGACGCTATCTATAGTAGCTGCCAAAAATATGGAAAGAATAAGTAGTGTAAAAGGTCTCATAATAATGTTTGGGTTCGGTTGGTTTTGTACTCCCTCAAAACTATTAGGTTATTGGAGGGTGAAATTATCCAAGGCGATGCGTGAAAGCACTTTACAAAGGTAAAAGTTTTTTGAAAAATTTCAAGCAATTCAATCAATTTTTTCTATAATTACTTTACTTATGTAAAACAAATCCTCTTTGTGTCATTGTAGATTATAAGTTTTTTGTGATGGCGACGTGTTAATGATAACCCTTCAATGCCCGAACATCGTGAGATAAATAGCCACACCATTATGACCTATGGTTGTGGCGACAAAGATCTTGACGAAATACTATGAAGAGACATGAAAACGTAGCATTACTTGATGCCCTGAATCACATTAACATCAGGGGATATGATGTATGGGATATGTGCAATTTGAAAAACGCCCGTAGAAGTGCGTAGAAATGGGGTCGGTGCATTTTTTGGTGCAACTTTTTAGAGAAGAGAGGGAGGGATTGACATCGCTCCACTCTGCTTCCGCATCGCTCCGCTCGCCTTTCCCTTTCTCTGCCGAGGGGGCACTCTCGAAAACATTCGGAAGTGCCTTGCTTTTTGACCGCCGCAACCGAAGGCAAATTCATTTTGCCGTAGGTAGATGCTTTTTTACAGCCAGACCTGTGGTGTAAAAAAGTATCAATCGCAGCAACAGGCGGTACTTGAAAACCGGGGGAGGGATTGGCTCCCTGCGGTCGCCTTTCCCTTTACTCCTTAATTTGCAAGCGAAAAAATAGCACGAGTATCGGCAGAGCCGAGACTTACTTTTATTTGACAAACGGCCACTGGTAAATTTATTTACCGATGACCGTTTGACAAAAAAAAGACTCGCAAAATGCGAGTCGTGCTATTTTTCCGCTTGATGCGGAGAGGGAGGGATTCGAACCCCCGGAGCCTCGCAGCTCAACGGTTTTCAAGACCGCCGCAATCGACCACTCTGCCACCTCTCCGGGCACAAAAGTAGAACAGAATTTTCATTCTACCAAATTTTTTTGCAAAATTTTTACTATATGACATCTTAACGCCCTATAAATCAACGAAAAAAAGAGTAAAATAATTTGCACCTTATTTTTTTTATATCTATTTTTGTGCTACAACCCACCCCTATAATGGCGATTTGCGAAACTAACACTTAGAACATTTAACGTTTTTTATGAACAAATCACAATTAGTAAACGCAATAGCCGAGACATCGACTGTGCCAAAGAGTGAGATTAAGAAGATTGTTGACACTCTGTTTGAGATTACCGAGCAGACACTCAACAGCGGAGAGAAAGTAGTGATTTCTGGTTTTGGTGTCTTCTCGATTATCAACACCGCAGAGCGTATCGGTCGCAACCCTCGCACAGGCGAGAAGGTGCGTGTGCCCGCACGTCGTAACGTGAAGTTCCGTTCGAGCTTAGAGATTGAGTAGAGTCTGAAGAAGGGTTTTTAACAGCTTTCAATACCAAAATGAGCAAGGCTGTCTGGCAAGATTTGTCGGACCGCCTTGCTGTGTTTAGGGAGGAGGAGTAGGGAGGTTAGGGAGAAAGCAGAAAGCAGAAAGCGGAAGACAAAGGGCGGAGAGCTAATAACAGAGAACAGAGTGCGGAAGGGCGAAAGGCTGTGTGCAGATAATATAAAAAGCGGGTGACGGGTGGCGGTGGTTGTAGTTTTTGGGGGCGGTGGCGCGTCTAACAATAAGAAAAGGCAATAGCAATGTGGTAGATTACGTTGGTTAGTTGCCGAGATAGTTGCGTAAAACACTAAAAAAAATTATCTTTGCTTGGGTGTTTACCTTTTTTATAAAATTGCGATAAAATATAAAAAACCGAACAATATGGAAGAGAAGAAGATTCAGGGTGTAGAGCCTCAGGTGGCGGAGCCAACAATGGAGCAGCAGCAGGTTGTCGAAGAGGTGACAACAGATCCACAAAGTACAGAGGCGGAGGAGGCAACTACCGTTAAGGAGGCAGAGCCTCAGCAGCAGCCAGAGAGCCCTATGCCACAGATAATGCCACAGATGATGATGCCACAGCCACGTCGCTCGGGTAGCATATTTCTGAAGGTGTTCCTTGCATCGCTGCTCTCGCTGGTAGTGGTGGCGGTGGTGAGGATATTCTTCTGGGGAGCTTTCATCGCATCGATGTTTGCTCAGCAGCCTATAGAGGTGCCTGCGAGTGCGATACTTCACATAGATATGCAGGAGATGATAACAGATGCTCCGTCGCGTAACCCAATGGGCTCGCTCAACATAGCATCGCTGAGCGTGACACCTCAGATGACACTGCTCAACGCACTCACAGCGATAGATGCGGCGAAGAACGACCCACGAATAAAAGCCATATACATCAACGAGAAGGGTGTGGGCGGTGCGTCGATAACAGCCCTCGAGGAGCTGCGTGAGGCAATCATAGCATTCAAAGAGAGTGGTAAGCTAGTGGTGGCGTACAATGAGACATTTGACCACTCACGATACTACCTCGCAACGGCGGCAGATGAGATATTCATCCACCCCGAAGGATCATTAAAATGGTCGGGACTCTCGATGAGCACAATGTTCTACACAGGGCTGCTCGAGAAGCTCGGCGTGGAGGTGCAGATACTTCGCCCTACGGTGTGCCGCTACAAGAGTGCAGTGGAGCCATTCTTCCTCAAGGGCCTCTCAAAAGAGAACCGCGAACAGATGCAGATGATGGCAGATGACCTGTGGGGCGTAATGGTGGCGGCGGTGAGCGAGGCTCGCCAGATAGAGCCTGCAGAGCTCAACAACATAGCCGACAACTTCGCAGCGACGCTGCCTGCCGAGGCGGTGGAGCTTGGAATGGTCGACGGAGTGAAGTATGCAGACCAGATGGAGGCTTACTTCCAGGCTAAGTTAGGTGTGGTGGCTGACGAGGCGATGATATCGCTCAGCACATATGCCCAGACCGTTTCGCTCAAGAGTGACAACCCCGCATCGCAGATAGCTATCATATATGCCAACGGTCAGGTGATAGACGGCAATGGTGCAGAGGATGCCATATATGGCGAGGCTCTCTCGGCACTGCTCCGCGAGGCACGCGAGGATGAGGCTATAAAAGCGGTAGTGGTGCGTGTGAACTCTCCAGGTGGTAGTGCCCTCGCATCGGATGTGATATGGCGTGAGATGTCACTGCTGCAGCAGCAGAAGCCTGTGGTGGTGTCGATGGGTGAGTATGCCGCAAGTGGCGGTTACTACATATCAGCCCCTGCTGACGCCATAATAGCAAACCGCACAACACTCACAGGCTCGATAGGTGTGTTCGGTATGTTGCCAAACTTGGGCAAGGCGTTGGAGAAGACCTTAGGTGTGACGATAGATGGTGTGAAGACAAACAAGAACACCTCGATGGCGATGGGACTCTCGTCAATGAGCGACACAGAGTATAAGTCACTGATGCGTTCGGTAGACCGCGTATATGAGCGTTTCACATCTATAGTAGCCGAGGGCCGTAACCTCACCATAGAGCAGGTGTACGACATAGCCGAAGGTCGTGTGTGGACAGGTAAGCGTGCTGTGGAGATTGGTTTGGCAGATATGAACGGTGGTCTCTACTCCGCAATAGCATATGCGGCAGGGGTAGCCAACCTGGGCACATCGTACCAGATTGTCGAGCTCACCGATGCCGAGGCTAACGTGATGTCGGCGATACGAAGCACTCTCGGCGTAGGTCTCGAGCAGAGCCTCTACAACACCCTGCCCGTAGCAGAGGCGGTGAAGGAGATGGCAGCAGTGAAGAAGATGTTCACCGAGGGTGGTGTATACACCTTCTGCCCACTCAATGTAGAGATTGAGTAGCGGGGAGGCTTAAGGCTTCAGCCTAAATATACACATACATATATAAATATAAGTAGACTCATATGCGTTGTGTGGTGACGATACTCCTATGCCTTGTGTGCTCACTGACGGCTCAAGCACAGCAGCGATGGGCTGTGGTGGTGGGTATATCGACCTACCCTGCAGAGTCGGGCTGGAGCGAGATATCGGGAGAGAACGACATAGGGTTGGTAGTGCCGATGCTTACACGATGTGGTTTCGCGGAGTCCAACATAACCTCGCTACGCAACGCCGAGGCGACAAAAGCCGCCATAGTAGGCTCACTCGAGAGGCTGCAGCGAAAGGTGCGGCGTGGTGACGTGGCATACATCCACCTCTCGTGTCACGGGCAGCTCATAACGGACATAGATGGCGACGAGGATGACGGGTGGGATGAGGCACTCATACCCTACGACGCAAAGATAGATGACCGCGAGGGGTACAACGGCGAGAGACATATAGTAGATGATGAGCTCAACGCCCTGCTCGCAGCGATAAAACATCGCATAGGCGACAAGGGACGGCTGGTGGTCGTGGTAGATGCCTGCTACAGCGGTGGCGTGAGCCGCCACAACGAGGCAGAGATGGCAGCGGAGGCAGCGGAGGTCACGGTGCGTGGAGCACGTAAGAAGTTCGACCTACAGCCCACATCAGAGGTGGCACAGCGTGAGCCGCTGAAGATAGAGTGGTGCTGCATAAGTGCGTGCCAATCCTACCAGGTGAATCAGGAGTACAGAGCCGACGGGGTGAGCTACGGACGACTGAGCTATGCCCTGAGCCGCGTGCTGGAGCCTACGCTCTCGGTGGAGAGGCTGCAGCAACTCGTAGCGGAGCAATATGAGGCGATGCCACGTCGCTACCCCCAGCAGGCGATGTTCGACGTGGAGCCTTCGCTAACAAAACAGAGCGTGATACGATGATGAGCGACAAGGAGATAATGAGCGAGATAGTGGCGGGTAACAGCGACGCCTTTGCCGAGGTGTACAACCGCTACATAGGGGAGTTTGTGGGCTTCGTACGCAAACACTTCCGTGGCAGTGACGATGATATATACGACATATATCACGACAGCTGTATGGCTCTATACAGCAACATACTCTCACGTCGCCTGACAGCCGAGGCACTTGGCGAGGTGAGCCTCAAGACATATCTGTTCCGCATAGGACACAACAAGATGGTGGATATCTTCCGCCGCTCCAACACCGCCCAGCGACGCTCGTTCATCGAGAACTTCGACTACTCCGAGTGGGACGACGAGTGCGAGGAGGTGCTCTCGGAGCGAGAGCAGAAGATACGCGAGGTGGTGAGCCAGATGGGTGAGCCGTGTGCCACGATACTCGCGATGTACTATTGGCAGGATAAGAGTATGCGTGAGATAGCCTCGGAGGCGGGATACAGCAACGCCGACACCGCCAAGACACTCAAGAGCCGCTGTATGGCGAAGGTGAAAGCCTACGTCGCACACATAATATAACACCACTCAGGAATGGAAGAGAAGATTGACAGATATATACTCGGAAAGCTCCCGCAAGACGAGGTGCAAGCCTTCGAGGAGCAGATGAGAGCCAGCGAGGAGCTGCGTGAAGAGGTGGCACTGCAACGCGAGATAGTGACAGCCGTGCAACTGACGGCAGCCGATGCTATGCTACGCCGACTGCGTGCCGACCACATAGCAGAGCAAGCCGAGGCAGAACGTGAGGCGAGGGAGGCTGCGGAGCGTAGGGCCGGGGCGGAGCGTCGCCGTCGCAGAGCCTTCACGTGGGGATTTGCTACGGTGGCATTGGCGGCGTGCTTCGTGGTGGGACTCTTTATCCACATAGACTACAGGAACTCATACATAGCCTATGGCAACACGATAGTGCTGACGGAGTTAGAGGTCAGAGGTGACGAGGTGCTCTCGAACGAGATCGTGGAGGCTATAGAGGCTAAGCATTATGAGCGAGCACACGCCCTCATAACCCAAGCCCGACAGATGACGTTTGATGAGGCACGCTTTGCCGACGGCACAGCCGAGGAGGTGGCATACGAGCGAGAGGTCTTTGCCCAGGAGCAGGCATTGGTGGAGTGGCTCGAGGCGGTGACACTGATGCGTGAGGGCAGATGGCTGAAGGCACGCCGACAACTCAAGGCGATAGCCGACTCGGATAGTCCCTACCGCGAGGAGGCTTTGCGGGCAATGAGCAATTAGTAATGAGCAATTAGCAATTAGTAATTGATTTTACCTTACCTCAATTAGAAAGAGAAGGCAACCAAGAAAAAGAATAAAGAATAAAAAAATAATGTCAAAAACAATTACCCTTACCCTCTCACCCAAGCAGGCGGCAGATGTGGGATACTACACAGCCGAGGCAGCACGCAAGATGGGTGTCAGAGAGGATAACATAGCTCTTGTCAGGGTGTTACGTCGCTCGATAGATGCTCGCAGAAAGCCGGTGAAGGTGAATCTCTCGCTCGAGATTTTCATCGACAACGAGCCTCAGCCCGAGCCTATACACTTCGACTACCCCGACGTGAGCCACGCCACAGAGGTGGTGATAGTGGGTAGCGGACCGGCAGGATTGTTCGCTGCACTGCGACTCATAGAGTTAGGATGGAAGCCCATAATCCTCGAGCGAGGCAAAGAGGTGTTGCCACGCAAGCAGGATATAGCACAGATAAACCGTAACAACGCCATAAACCCCGACTCAAACTACGCCTTCGGAGCAGGCGGTGCAGGCACATTCTCCGACGGCAAGCTCTTCACACGCAGCAAGAAACGTGGCGACTACAACAAAGCACTCCAGACACTTGTCTTCCACGGAGCATCGCCCGAGATACTCTTCGAGGCTCACCCCCACATAGGTACCGACCGTCTGCCACGCATCATAACCAACATATGCGAGCAGATAACGAAGGCGGGTGGCGAGATACACTTCGAGAGCCGCGTGACGGGATTTGAGGTGCGTGAGGGCAGGGTGCGTGGTGTGCGTGTGGGCGACACACTCATCGAGGGTGCTGCGGTGGTGCTCGCCACAGGACACTCGGCAAAAGATATATACTACACACTCCACCGCGATGGCATACGTCTTGAGGCGAAGCCCTTCGCTATGGGAGTGCGAATAGAGCATCCGCAGTCGCTCATAGACAAGATACAATATCACGCACCACATCGTGGCGACTACCTCCCTGCGGCAAGCTACTCGCTTGTAAATCAGGTCGGTGGCAGAGGTGTATACTCGTTCTGTATGTGCCCCGGAGGTTTCATCGTGCCGGCGATGACCGACCAGAGTGAGTCGGTGGTCAACGGTATGTCGCCCAGCCAACGCTCATCGCACTGGGCTAACTCGGGATTGGTGACGGAGATACGCATAGAGGACTTCGCCCACCTCGAGCCAGAGTATGGACCTTTAGCGGGACTGAGGTATCAGCAGCAGTTAGAGCAGCTGGCACGCGAGCACGGAGGAGATAACCAGATAGCACCCGCACAGCGTATTATGGATTTTGTCAAGGGTAAGCCCTCACGTCTGCTGCCTCCGACATCGTACCTGCCCGGCTTGGTAAGCTCACGACTGGATGAGTGGCTGCCAAGCATAATAGGTGACTCGCTGCGACGCGGAATAGAGATTTTTGACCGCCGTATGCAGGGATATATGACCAACGAGGGTATCGTAGTGGGTGTGGAGTCACGCACCTCGACACCTGTGCGTATACCGCGTGATGGCGTGACGCTGCAACACCCCGAGGTGGCAGGGTTATACCCTACGGGCGAGGGTGCAGGCTATGCCGGAGGCATCATCTCGGCAGCATTGGATGGCGAGAGAGTGGCGGAACAGATTATTCGCTCGGCAGAATAACTACACCATTTGATATTTTTTATATTGATTTTAATTTGGTGGGCGGCGATGCGGAAAAACAGAGTGCCGATACCTCAACAACAGATAAAAACAAAACTTTTTAGATATGGAACTGAAGGATATTTTGACCAAGCGACGCAGCGTGCGTAAGTTCAACGATAAGCCCGTGGAGGTGGAGAAACTGCAACGTGTGGTGGAGCGAACACTCACCGCACCATCGTCACGAAACTCACGCTCGACACGTCTGTGGATAACGCAGGATAAGGCTCTGCTGGAGCACATCTCTGAGATGCGAGATTATGGTGCAGCCTTTGTCAAAGGGGCTTCTGCGGCGGTTTTGGTGATGGGAGACACCTCTGTGACCGACCTGTGGAAGGTCAACTGCTCGATATCGGCGACGGTGCTGCAGATGGCTCTCGTCGACGAGGGTTTGGCATCGTGCTGGGTGCACGTCGAAGGTCGCCCCTGCCTCAAGGATGAGCCCGAGGGACGACAGGCTGAGGAGCACCTGCGTGAGAAGATATCGCTGCCCGAGAACTACCGCGTGATGTGTGTCATAGCTCTCGGATACTCCGACTTTGAGCCCGCACCACTGCCACCATATAATGGTGAGGAGAGGGTGAAATGGCTCTAATTATTAAAATTTAAGAAAAACGACTATTGCTTTTTTGTAAAAGAGGTGCTAACTTTGCCATTATGGAGAATAGTGTGAGTAACTATATTCGTGAGGAGTCATACGACCAGGAGCGAGTGGAGAAGCTGGCATATCACTGCCGCGAGATACTTGCCCTGCTGGGTGAGAACCCCGAGCGTGAGGGGCTGCTCAAGACACCGATGCGTGTGGCGAAGGCGATGTCGTTCTGCACTAAAGGCTACAGCCAGGACCCTGTGGAGATAATCAACTCGGCGATATTCGAGGAGGAGTATCAGCAGATGGTGCTGGTGAAGGATATAGAGCTCTTCTCGATGTGTGAGCACCATATGATGCCCTTCGTGGGTAAGGCTCACGTGGCGTATATCCCCAACGGGAAGATTACGGGCATCTCGAAGATAGCTCGCGTAGTGGAGTGCTTCGCACGCCGACTGCAGGTGCAGGAGCGACTGACAGTGCAGATACGCGACTGCATACAGCAGGCATTGAACCCTGCGGGTGTGGCGGTGGTCATCGAGGCGAGCCATATGTGTATGCAGATGCGAGGTGTCGAGAAGTTAGGCTCGGCAACGACGACATCGGCTTTCACGGGACTCTTCCTCAAGGATACGCGTACCCGTGAGGAGTTTTTGACGCTGATAAGCAATAAATATAGATAAAACTTAAAATAACAAACCTATGAAAAAACTTTTCTCTTTTGCAGTAATTGCATTGATGGCATTGGTGGGATGTGAGAAGACCGAGGAGTTCGCTGCGGACATCGAGTTCAACCCTCCTACAGATGATAGTGCCTATGCCGACATCACAGTGAACGATGCCGAGACAAACCTCAAGATTATGTCGTACAACGTCTGCGTGTCAAACTCTGGCGAGAACATCTGGTCGGAGCGTCGTGACGGCGGTATCGAGATGATTCGTAAGTATAAGCCCGACGTGTTCGGTATGCAGGAGTGTACTCTCTACCAGCTCGAGTTCTTCGCTGAGCAGCTCAAGGCAGACAACTACAAGTATGTGGCAGTGAGCCGTGACACAGGTACTGAGGACCACAATGGTGAGCGTACAGCACTGTGGTACAACGCTGGTCGCTTCGACTTGATGGATAGCGGCACTTTCTGGTTGGCTGAGAAGAGCAACAACGAGTTCGCCCTCACACCTGCTATCGGATGGGATGCTGAGTATCGTCGTACCTGCACCTGGGTTATCCTGCGTGATAAGGACTCACAGGTGGAGTTCGCGGTATACAACACCCACCTCGAGTACAAGAACCTCTCATCGGCAACACGTGGTGGCCGTGCCCGCGAGGAGGGCTTGAAGCTGATGGTGGAGCATATGAAGGGTAAGATGCGTCCTAACCGTGCGGTATTCTTCCTCGGCGATATGAACGACAACTACGAGAATGGCTTGTTCGAGTGTCTGACAACAGAGGAGATTCCTTTCCTCTCAACACGTCAGTATGTGATAGAGGCTTACAACGACTACAAGAACAACTACGACAACCTCACATCAGAGAAGATTAAGGAGTATGAGGATCTGATTCACAACAGCTACCGCTGGAACTCAGAGACATATCACGGCACCTGGATGACTCACCAGCCTAACGAGGTGGTGAAGAACACCAACCAGATCTCTTCGGAGAACAACTACCACGTGATTGACCACATCTTCGGCCGTAACATCAAGAGGGTGCTTTCGTTCCGCACAATACGTGACGAGGAGTGGGAGTCAACACGCTTGTTGTATGTCTCAGACCACTACCCAATCTTAGCTGAGGTCACTTTCTAATGCGAGGGAGAAGATAGATGAGAAAGATATTTCACTTGTTATCAATGGCTGTCCTCGTGGCAGCCATTGGTTGTAATAGAGGGACACAGAACGGCACGGAGGAGGCTCTGAAGGTTATGTCGTTCAACATACGAATGAGTGACGGCTCGGAGCAAACCGACGGCGACAACCATTGGCAGCACCGCAAGGAGGCGGTGGTCGAGATGCTTCAGGCGGAGCACCCCGCAGTGATAGGTATGCAGGAGGTGTGCTGGGAGCAGATGGTATATCTGCAGGAGCACCTCACAGGATATGCGGGCTTAGGCGTAGGACGTGACGACGGCGTGGAGGCAGGCGAGGTGATGGCTATCTTCTACGACGAGGCAGTGCTGGAGGCTACTGTGTGGGGCACATTCTGGCTCTCGGAGACTCCCAGTGAGGTGTCACGCGGATGGGATGCTGCGTGTCACCGCACAGCGACGTGGGCGATATTCCGCAACCGCCTGAGTGGTCAGACGTGGGCAATGATAAACACCCACCTCGACCATAAAGGTCCCGAGGCACGCCGCGAGGGTATGCGACTCATAGCAAATCGTGTGGAGGCACTCAAGGCACAAGGTTTGTCTGTAGTCATAACAGCCGACTTCAACGCCACCACAGATGAGGAGATATTTGCTCCGCTGTATGCCGCAGCAGACGACGCACGTAAGGTGGCGAAGGAGAGCGACGAGAGTGACACCTTCAACGGCTGGGGCAAGAGCTACTCGCAGATAGACCATATCTTCTGCTGCGGCTACGACGTGGAGAGCTTCGCTGTGCTTGATGGCGACTATGGCGTGCCCTACATCTCGGACCACTACCCCGTCGTAGCGGAGCTGAGGTAAAAGTGATGAAGACTATGACCAACCTTATCCCCAACCGAACAGACCATCACTCGCTGATGTGTTATCGTAAGGCAGAGGCTATATACGACGTAACACATAACTTTACGAAGCGTTTTTTGGTCGTTGGAGACCGCACGATAGACCAAATGGTGCAGGCTGCACGCAGTGGCAAGCAGAACATTGTGGAGGGTTATCACGCTGGAGCCACATCAACAGAAATGGAGCTCAAGTTGTTCAATGTCGCCAAGAGCAGTCTACAGGAACTTTTAGCAGACTATGAGGATTTTCTGCGTGTTAGAGAGATGCGACGCTGGGAGAGTGGCTCTGCCGAGTTTGTCTATGCCAAGAAATTGGGAGAGAAACACAATGATTCGGCTTTTTGGATGGATATAGTCCGCAAACGAGAAGCTGAAACTGTGGCTAATATAGCTATTATTTTACTTCGTCAAGCCGACTATCTAATATATAAATATATCCAAAGCGTAGGGGAACGATTTTTGAGACAAGGCGGATTTCGCGAAAAACTAACCGTAGAAAGATTGAAAGAAAGAAGAACGCAAGAGGATAAATTATTAAGGAAACTAAGGGAGATTAAAGGATACTAAGGGAAACTAAAGGATATTAACGTCTTCTGCGTAAAATCTATCATTGGGACTTTAGTAACCCTTAATAACCCTTAGTAACCATTAAACACAAAACAATACTATGCAAGAACAAATAAAAAACATACTGAAAGGTATCATCCACCCCGAGACGCGAGAGAACATTGTCGAGAGTGGCGTGGTGGAGAGTGTGAGCCAGCAGGGTGAGGGTGTCGTGGTGATACTATGCTTCGCCAAGGCGAAAGACCCGTTTGCTCCACGTATAAAGAGTATGGTAGAGCAGATTGTGGCGGCAGAGATACCCGCACTTGAGGGTAAGGTCACCGTCGTGCTGAAGCAGAAAGAGCCTAAGGCACAGCAGCCTAAGCGTGAGAGCACAACAGCCACCGTGGGTAAGATTATCGCCGTAGCATCGGGCAAGGGCGGCGTAGGTAAGTCTACGGTGACAGCCAACTTAGCACTCACACTGCGTAATATGGGCTACCGCGTGGGTGTGCTCGATGCCGACATATATGGTCCGTCGCAGCCCAAGATGTTTGACCGCGAGGAGTATCTGCCCGATGCCGAGCAGGTAGATGGCGTGGATTACATCATACCTGCCGTGAGCCTCGACATAGAGCTTATGTCTATCGGCTTCTTCATCAAGCCCACCGACGCACTTATGTGGCGTGGTGTGATGGCTACGTCGGCACTCAAGCAGCTGCTCCACCAGACGAAGTGGGGCGGTCTGGACTTCCTTCTTATAGACCTTCCTCCGGGCACGGGCGACATACACCTGACGTTGCTCTCGGAGATAAAGCTCGACGGTGCTGTCATCGTCTCAACACCTCAGCAGGTGGCTGTGGCAGATGTGGTGCGTGGCGTGGAGATGTTCCGCCACGAGCAGGTCGGCGTGAAGGTGCTGGGCGTAGTGGAGAATATGGCGTGGTTCACCCCTAAGGAGCAGCCCGAGAACAAATATTACATCTTCGGACGTGGCGGTGCTGAGCGTTATGCCGCCGAGGTGGGTGTGCCATTCTTAGGCGAGATACCTATCATACAGGGCATTATGGAGGGCTCTGATGCAGGCTCTCCGGCGGTGACAACCGACGCTATGGTCGAGAAGTACTACCGCGAAGTCGCCGAACGAATGATAGCCGAGCTGTAAGAGTCACAATACCAAGCCCAAGAGCTTTTACCACTCCCTAAGTTTCTTATTTCGTGAAGCTTAGGGAGTTTTTAGTCGCTGCAATAAATTCAGGAAAGATGCTCATAAATATTAACAATGTTATAACATTGTAAGTAAAAAGTGAAAACTTCCTTTCATAGACTTTAGTTACCTTTAGTAACCATTGTCTGCTCCCAAAAAATATTAACATCCTTATAACAATGTAAGTGAAATCCGCTCCCGATTTTACACTCTTCCTCTTGCTACTTTGATATCTCTTAATAACCATTAGTAACCATTAGCACCCTTTCCAAAAAGTAACTCGAGTAGTCTTTTTACTACCCGAAAAATATTAACATTGTTATAACATTGTAAGTAAAACTACCCGCAGAAACCAACCTCCACAAGTATCGCGGGTAGCTTTTTTACTACCCGTAAATCATTAACATTGTTATAACATTGTATTTGAAAACACCCACAGAAACCAAGCTCCAAAAGTAACGCGGGTAGTCTTTTTTACTACCCGTAAACATTAACACTGTTATAACATTGTAAGTAAATTACTCGCTGAAACTTTAACTTTTCCATATTCCCAAACTTCCATAATCTCCCTGAAAATAGGGGATTCAGTGAGTTTAGGGCGTTCAGCGAATTGTGGAAGGGACCCGTCCGAAACTATTAACATTGTTATAACATTGTTAATAAAACGAAGCGGTGTGGGAGGGGTGGTTAGTTGGGGAATTCCTAACTTTGTTGTTAGTTGATAACGTTTTTTTAACTTTAGTATAGCACACTATGGATTACAAGATTTCTGAGGTGGAGACCGTAAAGAGTTACTCTCGCACGCTGCGTTCATTTGCGGTGGGCGAAGAGCGTTTCTTCTCGCTTAAGGATATCGACTACGTGGGTTTCTATGTGGCTCGCAAACGTCTGGTGGAGAACAAGACGGCGGACTTTGATTTCAAACGAATAAAGCACGAGGGCACAACACTGTTCAGGATTGAACGCACACGATAAGGTCTCACTATGAAAACTATCTATCTCGCGGGAGGGTGTTTCTGGGGCACTCAACATCTGATGCGACAGCTACGCGGTGTTGTCGCCACACAGTGTGGTTATGCCAACGGCATAGGAGAAAACCCCACATACGAGGAGGTGTACACCGACGTTACGGGCTTTGCCGAGTGTGTCGAGGTGACCTTCGATGAGGATATATTGAGCCTTAGCACCCTTCTACAGCTATTCTTTCGCTCTATAGACCCTCTGTCGCTCAATCGCCAGGGTGAAGATGTGGGCACACGCTATCGCACAGGCATATACTACGCGGATGACTCTCTCGTCGGGGAGATACTCAACATATATGATTATGTGCAGTCGCAGTATGTCAACACTCTTGCTGTGGAGTTTGAGCCTCTTCGAAACTTCTACCCTGCCGAAAGTTATCACCAGGACTATTTAGTAAAAAATCCTACGGGTTATTGCCATATCTCACCCGCCCTGATCCGCGAAGTAAAAGAGATAAATCGGGAATAACTTCTGCAAAAATCAATCAAAAGTTTATATCTTACCCACCCCCATTCAAATGAACTGGGGGTGTTTTGCTGCGTTTTATCAAGCCAAGAGTACTTACATTGTTATAACATTGTTAATGGTTTTTATATTTCTATTGAAGTAGAAGAACAATGCATTGGCAACAAATTTATACCTACAATATTATAACATCGTTAATGGATTTGGAACAACGTAGTCAGACTGCAAAAACCCACAAAAACACTTGCTGTGTTATAACAATGTTAATGATTTGCATAATGTATCGGGAGTGGTGCTGACTTCCAAAATACTTACAATGTTATAACAGTGTTAATAGATTTGGAACAACGTAGTTAGACTGCAAAAACCACAAAAATACTTACATTGTTATAACATTGTTAATGATTTGCATAAAGGAATGGAAAGGTGTACAGACTTCCAAAACACTTACATTGTTATAACATAGTTAATGAATTAATAGAGCTGATTGGGTAAAATCACACTCTGAAAATACTTTCATTGTTATAATATTGTAAGTAAAAACTAAAACGTCATTCCCCGACTCACGAAGTGAGGCGAAGGGAATCTACCGCATAATCGCAACTTTGGCAAAGCTACGCTTTCCCTTAGTTGCTCTGTCATAGCATAGTGAGTAAACTCCCTCTGCGTATGGCTTAATCGCAACTTTGAATCTTGTTTTTTGAATTTTGAATTCCTTTTTTCGTATATTTGCAATATAATACGCACTATGTGCGTTTATCTCTGTGCGGTGGGGAGGTATGTTGCTTGCCGAGGCAGCCTCCGACGCCCGAGTGTAAGAAGCAAAAAGTTAACAAAAAATAGTAATAGCGAGGCTCTGCGGAGCCTACACCAAACAACAACACTATGAGTGAAGTAATTAACATCAGAGAACTTAACGAGCGTATCGAGCGTGAGAGCCTCTTTGTGCAGACGCTGCGTCAGGAGATGTCGAAAGTCATCGTGGGTCAGAGCCACTTGGTGGACACCCTGCTCATCGGTCTTTTGACCAATGGTCACATCCTTCTGGAGGGTGTGCCAGGCTTGGCTAAGACATTGGCTATCACCACTCTTGCCAAGGCTATCGATGCCGACTTCTCGCGTATACAGTTTACGCCCGACCTGTTGCCTGCCGACCTGGTAGGTACTCTCATCTACTCGCAGAAGAGCGAGGACTTCGTAGTCCGCAAGGGCCCTATCTTCGCCAACTTCATCCTCGCCGATGAGATTAACCGTTCGCCTGCCAAGGTGCAGAGTGCCTTGCTGGAGGCTATGCAGGAGCAGCAGGTGACCATTGGTGACGAGACCTACGCCCTGCCATCGCCCTTCTTAGTGCTGGCTACCCAGAACCCATTGGAGCAGGAGGGAACATATCCTCTGCCCGAGGCACAGGTTGACCGTTTTATGCTCAAGG
>JAEIGA010002478.1_pt1 | contig 29473 bp, 34 predicted proteins | sample 9270691 | NCBI WGS metagenome assembly JAEIGA01 (sample SAMN17057246, study PRJNA624740) | gut metagenome | biome: biome; isolation source: fecal sample | host: Bos grunniens | place: China: Xizang | collected 2019
AACTTGTTAACAACTATTATTATATTATCTGCGTCACTACTTGGTCTGCCAGCCATCACTGGTGTGTTTGGTAAGTCAAAAATAACTTCGATGAGTGCTGCTCCGGAAGATATTGATGCAACTCCTCCACCAACCAATTCAGATCCTTGTGAAGGATGTCCACATAAAAAATGAAAATACTCAACAATGATAAACTTAAAAGACTATATTAAAGAATCTATATTGGATTTCGAAGAAAATTTAAGCGATGATGTTAACTGGTTGGATATTATTGGTTCATTGGATGTCAACCAAGGATTTACAGATAACGGTCAAGCATCTATACAAATAGCTGAATATTTGTATGCAAATAGTGGAGTTGTAAGTAAGAAGTATAAATTGGTTAAGAACTACGGTCCTATGTTAAAAAGCAGTAATCAAGGTAAATGGTGGGTAGTTGTTTATCCAGCCACAAAAGATCCCCGTATGCTTATATTTAGACAATACACAGATGAGGAATACGAAAAAGATATACACCATGCACCGGGAACTACCTTCGTGGGGATTACTGTAAATAATATTCATGTTGGATTTCGCCGCGGATTTGGTGAAAAATTCTTAAAATCCTTTACCAAGAATGGGCTCTCTTACATGTTTGAAATACCAAAAGATATGCACGATGATTGTGAAAAACTTATGGAAAAAGTGAGACACTCTGTATATGGATAATAAAATAAAAAGGAACCTTATAAGGTTCCTTTTTTTATACGCATATTGGGCAAGTATCTAATATATTAATTGTGTAAGTTCCCCACTTATCAATCCCGTTGCCTACTACAACTACTCGTTTACCAATCTTTTTAATTTCGTATCCAGTGCCATATGTAAGAGTTATCGTGGCTTTCACCCTTTTGCTTGAACTCCCCAAATTATAACTTATTTCATAGCTATCGGTTTGGGTTCCGAATCTTGTACGACTTTGCCCAACTTGTTTGGGGTCAAACCCACTAGGATCTCTATACTTCTCAATTTCTGGTATTCTCAATTCTTGAACTTTAGCCATAAAATCATCCAATGCTTTTTGAAGTCTAGCTTCAGGATCCAATGACCAATCTATTTCAACTTGGTCTGTAATAATAGAAATAATATCTCCAGTTATTTGTGGGTTCATTTTTTTACCATTGCGGTCTAATAATGGTTTTAATTTATATTTCTTTTTTAATAATTTTGAGTATTCATTCACACAAAAATAATTTGGGCCCAAACTTCTATCTAGGTTATTAGTAATATGCCCATTTATGCAATCTCTCAAAGTTTTATATTGAGCATCTTGCTCTCCGGCTATAGCATCAAAGTCATCCAACAAACTTTCGTATAGAGTTTTCATAATTGATTAAATTATTTTACATCAAATGTATTATCGTCTGGGTTAATCCTTTTATGAATTTTATCCCATAATGGATAATAATTTTTTGGCAATTCATATAACTCATAAGTATTATCCATCCAACCAGCAACAATTCTTAAAAAAGATTTACATATAGTCCATCTATACCCACCAGCATAAGCTCTACGCCTTACATAAGAAGTATTCATTTGGCATAGGTTATTTTTGCTAGCTACAGGTTTATACAACAAAGTTATTTGTTCAGGGTATTTTGGTCTGAATAACACATATATGTTCTTTGCCTGAAACACTTTGTTATCTCGGATATCTTCTGGTTTAAATTTTATCTTTTTGGACGACTCTTTTATTTTTTCGTAAAACACATCCCTACATAGAGTGAAATCTTTACTAGCCATGCAATCTATAATGGTGTCTGTACTATCCATTAAATCTACATCATCCAACAAACTTTCGTATAGAGTTTTCATAATTGATTTATAGTTTTTTCTGTTAATACTTTAAAAATATATCCTTTGGCTTTACAAAATTCTATCGCAGCTCTCCATTTACATTTGTTTTTCGTATATTCTTTGGCTGCCCAACAGTTCTCGTTAACTGGTTTTTGTGTTTGGTTATAAGGTTTTATCTCAACCACCATTTTCGTACCATCTTCCATCTCCACGAAGTAGTCTGGATAGTAACGATGAGTAGTACCATCCACAAACATATAAGGTATACAAATACATTCCGATGCCCACTGCTTCACTTTAGTATTCCCTTCCAACCAAGTAATAAATTTCAATTCGTATGAACTGCGATAAATTATCTTATCATGAGTGGTACCAGGCAAGAGTTTTTTACAACTCCTTGGATCGATATACCCTTGCCTGTACCTACTATTCTTTTGTGGTTTTAATTGTTTTATATTCATCATTTATTACTCTGTTCTCTTGAATCCCCACCAGCTGTACCTTTCTTTTGTTTTCCAGTAGCTCCATTTTCCTGCTCCATAGAAGCTATCATAATGGATTTAGTGTCTGTATGTCCGAAGTACTTCATTAACACCTTATCCATACTTCCTTTCATATCTTTAGCTGCCTTTCCTCCAGCATCCGTATCAGCATTACCTCCGTTATAAACCGTAGATCCCGATGTAAGACCATTCTCTCCTCTATATTCTTTTGAATGTTCATACATGTCAAAAATTTTTGGACCCATGGATGTATAGATTCTATCATTACCCTTCATATATAACTTTTCAATATCTCTAATATCTCGAGATTTGCCTCTCGTTAACTCACATGTCACTTTTAGGCCAGTTGGAAAATCATCAAGCCCTAATGGTCCATAATGTTCTATAGTAGTATTTTTAAGGATCATATTACCTATAGACATAATAGGGTGATGCGGGTTACCTATAGTTAAGTGCCAAAAACCGACAGGAGCCGGAGATAAGAGAGATTGAGCCATTTGTTTTTGAGGACGACCCAATTTATTTAAAGTACTTGCAATAAGCATACCACCCAGGTTATTAGCTAACTGTTTAAGTGTATTAAGTACTCCACCATTTTGCTCGATCTTTTCGCCAATCTTACCTGATATATTTGAATAATCTTTGGCAAAAGCATCAATAAATCCAGCCATACCTCGAGAATTTTTCTTATATATATTAAGATTGGTAAATATGTTATTTTGGTGAGCTCCACCACCTCTCCAACCTCCTCCCCAGAATGTACCTGTACTATAAGTCACATTTAATACATTGGAAAGTAAATCTAACATTGCTTGGCGACCATTGATGCCGTTATATGAACGGAGTTCGTAATCAAAGGTTATAGTTATATTTTGGCTAAATCCCAAACCTTCTTCACCTCTCATATAGATATCTTTAATAACATCTATTGGACCATACACTTTAGAGTCTTCCTTATGTTCATTCCATTGTTTTGCAGAATATGGTGGATTTCCCATTTTTTCAGACATTTTTGGAGCTATTTGCTTAAATAATTCATTCACTTGTGTTCCAGCCTGACCATTAATATACTGTTCTTGATAAGTTGGGTCGAAAGCAGCTGCAATTTGACTAGCCAAACCTCCACCAGAATCAGCATCTACATCAGAATTTCTTAATTGGGCCTTAGCTTCTTTAAAAGGCATAGTTACTGAATATTTAAGTATATTAGACATTTCGTTTCCAGGAGTGCCCATCCAAGTTACCAAGCAACCGATTGATTCCGAATTGTTTGTCACCAATGCTTTATTTGGAGTTTTGTCTTTACTTTCATTATAAGAAGATATGAAGTCGTCTACAGGATATGGGAATCTTCTTAATGTAATTAAATAATTATTGGATACTTTTCCTAAATGCTTACAATACATAAAATCTGAATAAGAATATGTTTCTCGTCCAAGTAAACCTTTTTGAGATGCATTAACAAGTTCTTTAATAGTGCAACCAGAATACAAATTAATAGCTTTTCTGGTCTCAGGATTGTCCATTAAAGGAACATTATTTGATATGCGAAATAATGAAGCTTTTTGCGAAATAATAGATTTAGATGAGGCTTCAGCTAAACCAAGAATTACTGCTCCAGATTTATTAAATATAGATCGAACACCAAGAGTTCCCGGTGTATAACCTTTATCATCAGAAATATCCTTTTTAGACTTTGCATCATATTCTACAGCAAACATATCGTTGAATGTGGGAAACGGATCAAAAGACACATATGTGTTCAATTCATCAGCAGTGTGTTTCGAAATAAGATATTCTCTATTCTTGCGAACCTTTGAATGCATTGTTGATCCAGAAGCCTCAGGATTTTTCAAAGTAACGTTTGCAGCAAATAATTTATTAGTAGCCATATAGATTACATTAATATACTTAAGTAAATAATAATGTGTTTAACTAAACATTCTAAAGAAAACTCTTTAATACGTATGGTTTTAACCATTATTATATTTACAAGTTAAAAAATAAGAGAATTATGGCAAGTATTACAGATCACGTAATAAAATTACAGGAATTGACTCAAAAGAATCTTGATATTTTACAAGCTCTTAATGATTCGTTTTTCACTAATCAAAACCATTTGTCTGTTCGAGTTGGTGAGCAACAATATGCTATACCATCATTTATAGCATTGGAAAATAAGATAAATTCTTTGGCTGCAAACTTCGAGAATCTTGTTAACGCTCCAGAAACTGGGGAAGCTTTTTTTGATTTTAATGGCAATTCAAGAGCCATCAATGTAAGGTCTTATACAAGTACACCTAATAGTTTAGTATTAAATCCTGTATCAGAATTTAAGATAGAACAAAATGATATTTTTAAAGATTTTCTAACACCCAACCCATATATCAAATTGGATGTGAAATCTCTACCAAACGACACAACACAAGTAATTGTCAAGAAGGTAATACCTCTCAATTCAGAACTAAAACAATTATTTAAATCATATTTAGTAAAAGTTGAGGGGGATAAAACTATATATAGTCCATCTGTACAATATTCATATAAAGATTTATATAAGATTTTGGATTCTTATAAACAAGACGTAGACTATATTGAATATGATACTAGAATGGATATGCCTATCCGTAAGAATGTTGGGGCCGGAACTTATGTAATAGAAGAGGTAATAGAAGATGTTGTTGATGAAAATCTTGATAATTTTATTACCATCAAGTTTAGATCTGACGTCAACGATCCAACCATAATGAATTCTCTTAAATATCGTTTATTCGATGAAACTATAGAAAAAATGCTTAAGGTTGGAGACCAATTGGTAACTTACGAAGGCAATGCTAAGATGGAAATCATCGAGGTTCGCACTCAAACCAACACTCTTAAAGTTAAGGTATTACATGGAGAGTTTTTAAATTTGGTTGCAGCAAACACCAACAATATGCTTTATATTTCTCCATTGAGTAAAGTTAAGTTTTATTCTCCAATAGATTTCGATGAGGATAAATATATTAACGTTCCATTAGAAGAAGACCAATATATATTTGTTTCGGTGGCAGCTCTTAACTCAAGAATGAATGTGCAAGCTCCATGGGGTAGTGGTCTTATAATTAATTCTTATATACTAAAAGATGAACGTAATAAGGATTTTAAAACTTACTATGACGAAAATGTAAGAAATGTTGGAGATGTGTTGTTCGAAATTACATCCATGATGTCTAATACTCTCACCAAATATAGTAAGGAGGAATATGATGAATTTACTCAATTATCACCAATTATTGATACTAATAATATCCAAGTAGTTCGCATCAATAATCATTTAAATAATTCTACAACAATTAAGAATATTCGTTCTTGGTATGATCAAAAGATGAAACTTAATGATGAATTAAACACAATTCAAAACAATATTAATGATGCAAATTCTCAGTTGTCGAGCATATCTTTTGATGACGTAACTGGTAATAGAGAAAGACTTTCGGACGAAGTGTCTCAATATACAGCCAAGAAAAACGATATTCTTACCACAATTACAAAATTATCTAATGAAATAGCCAATGCTGCCAATAATTCTGAAGTGCCTATTGAAAATGCAAAATATAGAGTTCGTGGATTTTTTGATACCTCTAATTTAAAACACAGTGATCATATTAAAGGAATTAGAGTTCAATACAGATATAAGAATGCAGAAACCTCTCAAAATCAAGCGCTTACAATAAATGATAAGTTCGTATTTACTGATTGGAATGAGATGGCTAGCACAGATAGACAGCGTATACCTGTATATTCCGATGGTATATATAAATCAATGATCGAACCCAAAACTGATAACCTCAACGAACCTTCATTTAACCAAATAGATATTCCTATTACTCAAGGTGAAACTGTTGATATTAGATTGAAAGTTGTTTATGATTTTGGTGCTCCTTTTGTAACTACTACTTCAAAATGGTCTTCAATTGTTAATATAGAGTTCCCATCAGAATTCTTAAAAGATGTTAAAATTTTGGATATCATTGAAGAAAACAACAACGATATTGAAACCAATCGTTTTAATACAATTATTAGAGAAGAAGGTATACCACAACACGTAGAGGATAAGATAACCGACCAAGACGTAACATACTTCCATAAACCAGAAAATATTTCTTCAGGATTCTATACTGCAGAACGTCGTATTATCCCTTTAAAAGATAAATTAAATGAATTAGATAATTTAATTCAACAAATAAGATCAGATATTGAAGGTAGTTCTAGTGAGCTTAAAGTGTCTATTAAACATGGTGAGACACAATATCCTTTAGTTTCTTATGAAAAGGTTAAAATTTACGTCAAAGCATATAATGAATTTGACTTTAGTGATATTGAAGGAGATAGCTTAATAGATGGTGATTATACTTTAACTAGAGAGTCCCGTTTAGCTAGCACAATTATGTATATTTCTTTACTTAATGATTCTAATCAAACCATCAAATTGCATTCTTTATTCCCTTCTAGCAAATACTTAGCTCTTAATTCTATTAAGAATTCTAAATACAATATATACGATTATTGTATGATTGGTACAGGCTCATTGGAATACGGATTTTGTGAAGATCCAACATCCCCTAATGTGTTAAGTGATGCAAATATTTCATCTAAACAATTTGGTGTTTTTGGAGGAGTATGGTATGAATGTCCAGAAGCTCAAGAAAATAGTCAAAGGAAATATATACCATTGACACAAATGCCCGGAACAGTTTGTGGACAAAATAATATAAACAATCAGTCAGTTTTGAGATTTGAACATGAATCTGGGTATTACGGGAATTATCCTGGAAGTTGGTTTACTAAACCAAATGATTCGGTTTTATCTTTCATGTATCAAAAATTATCACCCAATAATCAGATAAATATAAAACAATTAGACACTCGAGTATTAAATACAAAAATGTCTATACAAACTGGTAACCAATTTCTGTACTTTAGAGTTAACGATCCAATCACTAATGAAATGTATTATGAATTCGGCCCAGGAAATACCATAGTTGATAATTATGATGGTTCAGCTCGCCAATATAATATTGGTTTAAAAAAAGGACAATCTACAACTTCATCTAATAGCTACAACTCTCTTTATGCTAGAATAAAGAAAGATTGCAAAATTATTAATAATGGATGGGATTCTAGTAGAAACAATGTTCTATCTGCAGGTTTCTTCGAATGTGGGTTAGATAAATTTATTAATGGTCGTAGAGTGGAATCTAATGATAGTTATTTGATTTCCCCTTATCCATTCACAGATATAACTGATGCTAACAAATACAGATTCTGGCCTGGAACGTTAGACCACGTCACAGAATATTTAGGACATAGCATGAATATGGTTAATGATAGTGCCATGATTAAGCACACCCCATTCAAAGAATTTAATGGAACACCAAACCCCGTGCAAAACATTACTACACCAACAATGTATGTTTATCCATCTTTGACTAAAGAATTTGGATTATGTATTGATTCATTGACAGATAAGAGGTATTTAGAAATTAAATCCGGAGACGAAATTCTTATACCTATAAAAGTGGAATATTGTTTACCGAACGAACCATCCAATAATACAGGAGATTGGGTAACAAGTATAGAAAAATCCATGGCTTTCGATATATTATACTCTAATTATATGGAACCTTCATCATATTCTTTCCAAATTATAGCGAAGAAGGATTTAAATGAATCAGATAAAATATATATTGAAACAACAAGTGAGGCAAGCACTTCTAAATATAATGTTATATATAGATAATGAATACAATAGAAGTTGTTGAGAAAATTAGAAAAGGTGATATAGATATAAACAATCAAGAACTTTTCTTCTCAAACTTAATAAAAGGACTTATGTTGAAACTAAACGAGGATATCTCTATTCGAGGTATCCCCGTTCCTCATATGATAGTACATACTGGTAGTGAAGCTTTATATCTTGAACATAAAGGCCAAGATCAATCTGTAGAACCGTATGAAGTATCCAACGAAAATTATATATACAACATTATACCCAGATGCGTGGTAACTCCAGGGGGTATTGATTTATTACTCGATCAAATAACTAACCCATACACCATGGGTCAACTTCAATATGATAGTGGAGATAACTTATATAATTTGTGTGGAGAATTTCGTAGATTGCCTTTAAAGTTAACCGTTGAACTTAAGTATTATACAGATTCTTATAGAGATATGTTGGAATTGGTGCAACAGACATTAACCAACCTAGCATTTATAAGAACTTATAATATAACCTATATGGGACAAATGATTACATGCTCATATAAGATACCCGAAGCTTTTTCAGACGAACATTTAACTGAATTGGATGGAACCACTCAAGATAATAAATGTCACACTTTACCATTATCCATTGAAGTTGAAACCAACTTACCGGTATTTGAAAAACGAACAATAATGAGTTCAGATATGTATTTCGGTAAAATCAAACATAGAATAATCGGAAAAGATATAAATAAGCAAGAACGAGAATCATGAAGTTAATGAACGGTATTTTAAGACCCGGAGAAGTTCTTGAAGTTCTTGAAAATGGCAAAATCAAGGCAGCTGCTCCTGGCTTATTTGCAGAAGAAGATAAAGACCTTATACCCCCAATTATGCCATTTTGGGAGATAATGGGTGGTCATGCAAATACGTTCTCTACACCAATCCAAGGAGATGAAGTTTGGATTTTAAATCTTACAGATAATCCTTTACAACTTTATTGGTTTCGTAAAGATGAGCATGTTGTAAACAATAAAGATATTTTTACAGAAGCTGGTACAGCTAATGTCGAAATACTTTGTAATAGGGCTTCTGGTGTAGGTTATGCTTCTTTATTCTTTGCTGATGGAACTGGATGGATATTAAGGAATGATGATTCTCGTTTACAAATATTTCCAGACGGACATATAGAACTCGGAATGGCCACTCCACACAGAACTATTACTATAGACCAGGATGCTATTAAATTGGGTGATGGTGCTCATCCAGCATGTTATGGAGACGCCACTGCCAAAGTGCTTATGAAGATATGTAGTTTGTTTCAAGTATTAAGTACTGCTGCTGGATCTAATCCATATACTATGGCTTTAGCTCCTGTGTTTAAGATGGGTGAACAAATTCAAGAAGATATACCAGATATTAAATCAACACATATATTAATAGATTAAAACAATATTATGCAATATAGAGATAATGGAGTAAGATATAAAGATTATTGTTTGTGGGGAGATCGCAAAAACTCCCCATACGATTATGAAAGGTATGGGATACTTCAACACACCATGTCTTCTATTATAGTAAATAGTAAAAACACAATACTAAAATTTGTGTTAAATTATTATGAAAAATCTATAATATTTATGTTAAAGTATATAGATAGATTGAAGAACTTTAAAAATTATCATTGGAAAAACAGATAATACTTTGCGTATAACAAAAGATCTCTCTTAAGGAATACATTTTATTACCTCAAGAGAGATCTTCGTTTATATCAAAAATTACATAGCAATAACTTGAAGATTTGGATGGTTTTCACCTATCTTAATTATCTTCCCAGCCACATCTACTATATATATTATTTCGTTATTAACTATTTCGTAGTCTTTTATCGTACCTATGTGATCTAGTGGAAATAAACAATCGCATTTGAAATGCAATTTCTTTCCTATTAATTGATTTGCTATATAATCTTTAAACTTAACCATGTTATAATAATAACTAGTTAAGCCTGTCTCTGTTTATCGCCTTGCCACTGGCCATTATACATATGTTCTTCATTCACTTCATATGTTTCTGTCACAATAGCTTGCGCTACTCGAGCTCCCTTTTCAATAGTGATAGGGATATTTACCTTAAGGAAAGCTCCAGCATTCTCTGTTTCAAATCCTGCATCAAACTGGCCAGAGATCACTTCCGCTCCACAACGAACTAAGGAAGAACGAGTTTTGAAATACATAGCTGCATGGTTGGGAATCTTACAACCTTCTTCAAATTCCAACTCGTAGTAACCTACTGGAAGTTCCCATGCCTCATTGCCACCTGCATTTCTAATAGGATATAAGTGGGTTGTTTTTGGTGCAATGGTTTTACCCTTTGCTGGAACGTAACCATAATTCAACTCATGATAACCTACACCCACCTCAGAAATACTTTTTACACACACATCAACACCTTGCTGTTGAATACCTTCTTCACATACATTAGTAATAATGCCTTGTTCTACAATTTGTTTACCTGTTAACTGCATATATATTAGATATTATATTTTTTAATTTTTACACCCATTTCTTCTAACAATTCCCATGGTATAGAAACTGTTACTCCATACCACTTAATATTTTCTCGAGTTGTGGAAATGTATCTATAAGACACATCATATGGTTTATCGTAGTAAGTAAATATTATATTAGAACAACCGTATTTCTTTAAATTCTCAAGAAAATTATGATCATAATTACTCAATGTATTAAACATATCCAACATTTTTTGAGAAATTTCTTTAAGATTCTCGGCTTCAACCATATACACTGTATGTTCTCCTGCGAAATAAGCATATTCATCAACTTCTTGGTGGGTCAGTCCCCATCCTTTTTTGACAGGATATTCACTATATAGCTCAATAAGCATATCCCCCCAATCCACTCTGCGGAATTTTTCTGAAATATTTACCCCACAAAATCTATCTCCACGTTCGATAGTAATAGAGCAATCTATATCATTTCTCTGCATCACCCGACCTACTCGATCACTCCATTTCCATCTATTAATATCTACGGCTCCTAGATGTTCTGAGTAGAACTTATTTGCTGCAGCCATTCTAGATTTTTCGTAATCCAATTGTGTTAAAAAATCATCTTTCATAATTTAATTAGACCATGATTTTAATTCGTTAATAATATCATTTACATCAATATAACTATATTCTTCACATATTAATCTTATAAGTGTAGTTATAGTTTCCACATCATTATTGTGATACTTACTTCTACCTATAAAATCTATAAGACCACATATTGCACGAGTTAATGCGTATTTTTCATCACCACTTAATTCGTTATATAAATCCATATCATTAAAGTTTCTCTTTTTATAAATATACTAAAATAAACTCATTTGTATACACCCATCTGGATTTAATTCACCAATACCTATAGCTTGAGTAATGCGATTAAATGGATCCAAAATAGTTCTTACGAACATATCCTCATAAGATACTGGCGCATATTCTTTAGCCCATTCTGGATAGTTTCGTGACTGGAATGCAAAGTATTGTGGTTCAGAATTTTTCTTTTTACTCTTTATACCCTTTGGATAATAACAATACCACTTCATCTTACCTCCATACAAAGGATCTCCTGGTAGGTTATATACATTTCTAATCCAGTTATAGTTACCCAATGCTCTTACGTTATAAGGTGTTTTTGGAGCTATCTTCAAACCTGTTGGATCCTCATCATCTAAAATATATTTAGTGTATCCTTGCACTCCAACATTACCACAAATGTCTTCAATATCTGCTTGATAGAATTTAGTTTTCTCTTCTTGCATCTTTATATTCAACTTCTGCAACATATATTCATTGCTAGTATCCTCAAGCAAGAAGCGAACCAATCTCTTCAAACTTTCTCGTGCTTGTTTTGGATATGAAGACTTAACCATTTCTAGACCCTTAATCTTCATAGGTAAGCTATTGATATCGAAGGTCTTACCGTCTTTCCAAAGAAGAATTTGAGCGTATCGTTTTTTAACATCCAACCATACACCTGACAAAGCAACTGTTTCCAACTCAAAGTTCTGCACAGAATCTACAAAACGGCTAGCGTAATACTCCTTCATAAACTCTCTATTATGGTTATCCAAATAGTTGGTATTAAGATCAACGATAATTGAAAGTTTCTTTTCCATTGTCATCTTCTCAATACCCTTAATAGAATCCAACAATCCCTTGTAAGATATATATAGAGAATCCGTATCACCATAACAGATATTAAGGAATCCATTAGAGTTTGGTTTAATTTCAATTCCATGTTTCTTATGGAACTCATCCATCTTCTTCCAATTCTCTTCCATATAGGTTGGAATGTGTGATTCCATCTTATGAATAATGTTACGAGCTTCTCCAGTGATGTCGTTTGCAAGAGCCATATTGAACCAAAAGAATGCAACGTGAGAAGATCCACCATACATGCTATTACCCAAAAGCTTCATAGCTTGCTCGAATGAGGTGTTATACTCAATCTCCTTTTTAACTTTAATTCTAAACTCTTTCAACATCCTTTCATCCATCATCATCAAATCTAGAGTGCTCTTAACTACGTGACCTAAACCTTCCATACAATCAATAAGGTTTTTCGGATACTCTTGATGCTTTGGAGTCTCGCCTTTGAGAATATGGTCAATATCTGAAATCACCAATGCTTCCAACTGTTTTGCTAGATACTTACCCACATTACGATTTGATTTAAGTGTGCCTTGAATATCCTTAAACGCATATGCCTTATCGTTGCGATACACTGAACCATTTACTGATATAAAGTAATCCTTATTACCTCTATACTTACCCAAGGCCTTCTCATCCAAAAACTTACCAACGTGCTCTCCAATTTCTGGATTCTTTAATGTACCCTTATTAAGATATACATTAGGTCCAACCACCATATATTTATTATCTTCTCTATACTTATCCAACTCCTTGTTATCCCAATACGAACCCACAAAGTTTTCAATACTCATATTGCAAGTGATAATAGATGAAGGATATAGTGAAGCAAAGTCGTTACAACACACGAAATCATGTTTACCTGGAGTCGGAGTTCTTACATAAGCACCCACCAAAGTTCCACGATGTACATCCTCAGGTCTGGTTGGAACGATTTTGATATTTCTTTCATAAAAGTAGTTAAAGAAAAGAGCTTCAGTAAGTGCAATCTTGGAAAAGCAACTACCAATCTTCTCCTTACAATACAGTGCCTGAGTATATATATTTTGAAGAGTTTTAAAGCGCTTATCGATCAACTGAACCAATATAGAGTCAATAGCGTTATAGAACACATAAGTTGAATAATCCTCTTCATATAATTTTTGCAAATCTCCATCATACTTAATCTTATTCATTCCGATTGATTCTGATGAGATATAATCCAAAGAAAGTGATTCCTTAATAGGCATTACAACCATGTCGAAGTTACCAACAACATCCATCATATCAAGAATGAGTGTATGACAAGGCATTTGCAATCCAACCTTATCTCCTTTCATATCAGTATAGTTCTTATATGACATAGTACCATTCAAAGAACTATTAGTGATAGAAAGGTCAGGATAATATCCTCTCAAACGATTTTGAATATACTGCCAGTCAAACATAATAGAGTTCCAACCAGCTAATACAGGAACCTTAGCTACAATCTCCTTAAGAAAATACTCCAACATATCTCGTTCAGTCAAGAACTTAACATATTTAATATAAGGTTTCTTCAGCCCAAGACCATTAAAGTATTTAGAATCACCCAAATACTTGTCGAATCTATCTTGGAGATTCTTATCACCACCTTGTTCCAAATCCTTAGTACCCATTACAATAACATTACAATCCGGCGATGCTACTGAAATGGTTGTGATTGGATATTTAGCTGCAGAAGGCTCAGGAAACTCATCTGAAATTTCAACCTCAATATCAAACGTATAAAGCTTTGGATTAGTCTTGCCCTTCAACAACTCTCTATATTCTAACTTCATTTCCTCAAAGAATGTTTTAATATCGAAGGTTGATGGTCTATCGGTCCAACGCACATCACAACCAGCACCATCCCAATTCTTAAATGGCCCACCAGGTGTAGAATAATACGACTTAAAACGACTTACATTAAAGTCCAAAATCTTCTTACCACCATTATCAGTGACATACGACACACTCAAAGTTCGTTTGTTTTTGTTGAAATTGTAATCTAATATCATAACTACTATATTTTCTTCATATAAAAATACCAAATCAACCAGGCAAATTTAGATAGTAACTTGCTTTACAACTTTATTATATAATTAATACAAACCAAATTATGTCATATACCAATATCAACATATACGATGGTGAAGATTATTTCAAATATGTATTAGAATACACTAGAACTAATAATCAGGTTGAAGTTGGGGTGGAATATCTCGACGGAGTGCAATTATGTGATATGTATTCTGATGAAGTTGTGTTTCTCCACGATGACATAAAATACATCAAACACCACAATCATTGGCATCAAATAGAATATAGTGAAGGGATACAAGCACACGTACCCCAGATATGTGATGGTGCTACATTAAGATTATATTTTCCTCAGTTTTCAGTAGACACTTATAATAAAGGGCATAAATATGCTATCACTGCGAGTACTTGGATTTGTGGTAAACATATTATATTAGGTTCTTATATAATCAATAGACATGATGCTTTAGCCTGCGCCGGGATGAAAACATTTTTTAATGAACAATATTACGAATATATTGATTTGGATATTATTGATCCAAAATCTTTAATGTATTCTGATGACTGGTCTGAGTGGAGAAAAGAAGTTTGTGGAGAAAAAAGTGAATTAGAACTCATTAATTCTGTAGGCTCTGTATTACATGTTACTTTACATCCAGTCTCAATATTGGAGGGAGAATATGTTGAATTATATGGATATACTGGAGGACAAAGTTCCATTAATTTAACTTCAGATGAAAAAGATTATTTAAGTTTAGATATCACTCCAAATATTAAAAAATCGTTATTTCCAAATTTAAGACCAGCAATAGATTTTAAATTAAATTTTAATAAGTTCTATAATGATTCATTAGAAGACTATTTATTGGAAACTTATGGAGTTAGAAATTGCAAAATAAAATATGAATTGGTAATAGGAAATAATGAAGATATATATACTGTACTCACTAGCCCAGTATTAAATCTCACAACCTCTTATAAATTTATTAAAGACGAAATCAATGCTGAAAATTTTGGAAATCGTACTGGTTGGAAATCTGGTATTGATATAGTGGGTTCCGTAGATATATTAAACGAGGATGGTGAATCGATATTATATTTATTGTCTAATAGAATCCCTTTTTCTGAAGAATTATATAAATACTTTATTAGAACTGATTTTATAGATAATTACGGATATACAATAAACCATGTAAATTTAGATGATGTAGATATGAATGTACTCAATATAAACGCTATTAGCAAAACTGAGAATAAAATAATTAAAATAGATAGAGCAGACAATAATAAGGCTAATATATATCAAACTAAATTTTATAGAGTTGTAGATTCTACTCAAATAGTAATTAGACCAGAAATTAATGAAAACGTTTGTATTAATTTGGATATGTATAAACATTTAGTAGAATCTTTTATTCTCCAAATAGAAGGTATTAAATTTGTTGAGATTGGAAGACTTAAAACTGGTGTAGTATTCAAAGTAATTGGGAACAGATTGCCTAAAAAAATCAACCAAGGTCAATACTATATACTCAACCAAGATTATGATTTAGTAACCAGTGGTAAATATATATATGAAGCATGATAGATTTCGACTTATATAATACTCCTGTGCAAAACGATGATGTTTCTTTAGTGACTCAACAAATAGATATTTTGTTTGATACTAAACCTAGAGAAATATTAGGATTTGAAGAGTTTGGTACCAACTACGAAAAGTATTTATTTGATTTAAATATATCCAATGATGCTATCAAATATTCGGTATTAAACGATTTGAGATCCTTAGACTTGTTGGGATTTGAACCATATGTTGATGTGCATTTACTACAAGGAACCGAACATGATATAGCTTTAGTAGAGATAACTTTATCGAGAGACGATGAACATTACCAACAAATATATAAAATCAACTAATATGAAAATATTCTCATTACTCCAAACCAAATACAATAATTTTGATAGTGCTGTTAGAAGATATTTATCACAAACATTATCAAAATACAATTCCAATTATGGCAATAATACTATTTTTGGACAACTTATTAATGTTTTAGGAGCTACTGTTCAAAATGTTATGTTATACATAGAGGATTCTATGGTTGAGCAAAACAAATATACAGCTCAAAGAAAAAAATCTGTATATGGATTAGCTGCCTTATCTGGTTACAAACCTTCTTTGGGTCAATCTGCTCAGGTGTCATTATCTATATCTTATATACCAACAAATACAGACGTGCTTGATGTGGTGATTAATGATAAAGAACAATTGGTTTGTACACAAAATGGATTAACATATTGTATTATACTTCCACAAGAAGCCATTATATTATCAGCAGAAAAGGATAATAGTACTCGTTATGTGTCTGCAGTTCAGGGTAGATTCGAAACTCAAAAGTTTGTAATAGAAGGTGGGAAATATTATACTTTAAATTTCAATTTTGTGGGTAATTTAGATACCAAATTTTTGAAAGTTAAAGTAAATAATAAAGAGTGGGAATATGTAGATAGTTTTTATGACATGATTCCAGATGGTGAACAATGGACTTATAAAATTTCTCCAGTTGGGGGCATTGATTTGGTTTTTGGTAATGATGTTCATGGTAGAGCGTTGAGCAATGAAGATGTTGTAGAAGTTTCTTATTTATTACATGATGGAGAAAATGGCAATCTGGATATAAACACTGAAACCTATTTTGCATTCAATAATAATTTGAAAAATATAAGTGGAGAAGAAATTGATGGAAACAGTGTGTTTAATGTAACATTTGCTTCCAATGACTCTATCACATCAGGCTCTAATTCAGAAACTATTGAGCAAGTAAGAAAAATGATTGGTACTAATTCAAGATCGTTGGTATTAGCAGACCCTCAAAACTATAAGGCAATGCTTAATAGGTTATCTTTTTGTGGTTATAATCGCACATGGACTGAAAAAGGCTCTATGGTAATAAATTCTCTTATTATGAGGAACTATCAATTACTTCTTGATGAAGACACTTCTTATTTTGATTTAAAGGAAAGTGATTTTAAGCTTACTGAATCACAAAAATCTTCTATCAAAAATTATATCCAATCGTCTGGAAGTCAATTAGCTGGAGCAGTATATAATATATTTGAACCAGAGATATGTAAATATGCTATGTATATATATTTGAAGTTTAGTACAAAAAATTACGACAAGGAATATACAACGAATCAAGTCAGAAAATTGGTGGGAGATTTCTTTAGTGAAATACAATCTGATATTTTTATTCCAAAATCAGATATTATACAATTACTCAAAAATAATGTGGAGGGGTTGGATGGAGTAGATGTTTATTTTTTAAGTGAAAAGAATGAAGTAGCAATCCAGACCGGTCAATATATTAAATCAACCCACAAATTTAATCCAAGCACAAATACATATACAACAGAAAAGAAATATATGTATTTGTATGAAGGAGAAGACCCAAATTTGGGATTAGATTCTCATGGTAATATATATTTAGAATCGGATGAGCAATTCCCTGTATTAATGGGTGGCTGGGATTATTTGAATCAAGATGGTGACGAGATTAAAATAGATAATCCATTAATTATAATTTTTGAATAAAACATAAACAGATATGATAAGATTTGTAGATTTAAAAACAGGTAATACATTCGACGGAGAATCTCCGTATGTGTTTTGGTTTGATAATGAACAAAGCACAAATATCATATATTCACAACCAATATGTTTTATCTCAAACCAACCCAATGTGGAAATTATAATTGAAGAAAATGACATATTTAGTTTAGTCGATACCAACAAATTACTCAATTCTTCAATAGAAAGTATTTATGGATTTGATTATCACAACATTAACGAAGTTAAGGTTGATTCTATTCATTCTGTAGGAGTTGCTCATCACAATTACTTTATACATATGATATATATAGTAGCCTCTTCAAAAACTCCTGGTGAATATATTTGCAAATTCACTATAGCTGGTTCCGAATATCAAATTGGGGCAGATTTTTATGGTGAGAATGAAGAATTATATATAAACTTATCCAACAACGGTATAGAAATTCCTGAGATTATACAAAAAGCTTTATATAATGTAAACATACATGAAGAGAGTCGCGATAATATTACGTTAAATAGAAAATGGAAAGAATTGTTATCTAATTATTGGGAAGTTATTGCTAACAAGGGTTCTTATAAATCATTATATAATTCTTTATCTTGGTTTGAATATGGTGACTTAATTAGATTAAGTGAAATTTGGAAAGATGCAGAAACAGGCAGAATGTTTAGTCGCGATATAGCTCAATTGATGTCAAATCAATACGCGAAAACTTTGAATGGTTTAGCCAAAACTACATACGAAGGACTTTATTGTTCTTTAGAAAAAAATAAAATAGTGAATGGTAAAATAGTTTTAGATAAAGAAAAAAATCCAGTATTGGAATATGTATCATTTAAATGGTCCACACAAGACCTTGCCCTCAAATTATGTTTGTTGGGAAATTTTTATGAAACATATTTTATGCCTATTCATTTGGATCTCATTCATTCTACTATAGAAGATGTAGTATATACCAATACATTTAAGATAATTCGAGGAACAACTTTAGATAGATCTGATTTTATATTCAATTATGAAGATATTAAATGTAATGTTAAAGACGATTCTATTTATAGGTTAGGTGTAGTTGATTGTTATGTAGGACCAGATACATTATTTGGATTAAACTATGATGAATTTAAAAACCATAAAGCTATGATTGGCGTTCAACGAGAACCAGTGGAAGAATTAAAAACTAATGAAGATTGGGCAACTTACGCTTCACAATTATATAGCGAAGTGGGATCAATTGTAGATTTTGAATTGGATATTCCATTAATTGCAGAAGATAAAATTAAAAGAGAAATCCTTTTATACAAAACATATAGTAAGGGAGAAGATGGGAAATTTATTCAACAAACCAAGTCTATCATTCGACACAAAATATTAGATGGGAAAATAAAATTCAGCCTTTTCTGCCCAATAGAAGGAGAGTATGATGTAAGATTACAATTAGATACATTTGAAAGTAAGACATACACAAAACATATTAGATTTAAAGTAATAGACACACAACATATAGCTTTAAATGTGTATAAAATACAAAATGCCCAAATGTTGGATGAATATAAGTTGGGGGATAATTCAAGTATTAATGAATACTATTTTTCGAGAAGAAAGAAAAGCGATTCAATAAACTTGGGAGAAACTTTAACTATCAATCCCACATTAACATATGTACCTGCAAAAACAGACAACTTAAACACTTCGGGTTTTAAATGGAAAGGGGTTTGTTTAAATCACCTGTTGGTATTGAATATAGATATTAATACCCACGGATACCTTTTTGAAGAAGAGAAAAATAGATTATTACAATACTATTTTTGTACTATAAAAAATGTTAAAAAAGTTGTTAATGGAAGAACACAAATCATCCCATATACTATATTAGTAAGTAATATATTTGGTTACCACCCAAGCAGTAACAAAAATATAAAACAAATATATGAAAAATTATATAATGGACCCGGATTGATTTATAGAGATGATTATATATTTGTTCCAGAATTTCACAATTTGGTGCCCATAGACAACGATAGAAATGGTAGGTTGGAGGATATTAAATATTATGAAGTAACTGATAATGATGCTTTGTGTGTTATTCCTGAATTAGCATATGGTAAGGATATAGCCGAGTATGATTGGGAGTTTGTAAATGATTCGAAACCATTTAAGGAGTCAATTAAAATGAATTATGTTAAAGAACCATTTATTACTACCGGAACTAGAGAACCATTAGAACCTGGATATTACACAGTTAAATTCCATTATAGATTAACTAACGAAGATAAAATAAACACTATAGAACTCAATAGTGCGTTTAAAAAAGTATGAAGACATATGCTGTAAACCTAGTAGTGGATACCAAGAATACAGATATATATGATAAAGTTGCACTAAACAAGTTTCCTATTATAATCAAATGTAAAACAGAAGCCGAACTTAAAGAGATATTGGCTCAAGAGGAGGCAGAGCATTTTATACAGGAATATATAAAATCCCACAGAGTATTCTATAGTGCAGAATGGTTTGTGAGATGTATATATGAAGATGATGTTAGAGAAATTGTTTGGAAGGTGTCCGAAATAAATAAACCGTATCAATCTTCATTGTAATACGGCTAAATTAAAAGATCTCTTGAAAGGTGATAATATATATACCTAACAAGAGATCTTTTGTTATATCGCAGCTATGCAAGTTTTAGAACTGCGCGAGATAACGATTATTATGTTCAATAACCGAATCTGCCTTAACGAAGAACTCGTCTCTCATATCAACGTATCTGTTAATAAACTTTGCAAATACTCTTTCAATTTGCTTCGTTACATAACGATAAGCTGCTGACTCAGCCTTAGCGCGCGCAACCTTCTTACCAATCTCAACATCAAAATTGTCCTGAGGATCCAACTTAGCCTGAGCATCGACAGTAAACTGATAACGCAGCATATTATCTTCATCTGGGATGTAACAGTCAGCAATGTACTTAATAGCATTCACCAACTTCCAATCTTCATTGGGGTATTTCAGTCGATAGCCCATAACGCAGGTTACAACACCCTTTTCCTCATTCACAAAATACTTAGGTTCATCAAATGATAGTTTAAAGCTCATATTATTCTCTTTTTATTAGTTATTACTATTATATATAACAAATAAGTGGTTAATCTTTAATGGGTTTCTTTAATTTTATTTCTGGATGTTGCTCATAAAACTCTCTCACAGTATCTGCATTAGAGCATGGTGAATAATTGGATACATCCATCCTAAAACTCACCTCATCTCGATCGTGTTTATAGAAGTTTTTGCAATTTGTTATAGTTTCTCCTAATGCCTTACAAATTTCTTCTTTGATCTCATTCACCCAAGCTGTAGAAACATTACCCTGTCTAGCATGTTCCTCAAGGATATTTCTAATTTGGGTGGCCATGGGTAATACATGTTCATAATCTCTATGACCTGGATGTCTATCTCCATCCTCATCAACATACTCTGGAATGTATACATCTTTGGAGCCACCCTCCTTGAGATACTCTTCAACTAATTCAACATTACCTTCCCACTCACTTTTAATACGATATAAACGCATGTAGTGGTCTTGGATGTCTTCGTAGTCTTCTTTTGATAAGTAATGCTCTGCCCACAAGTGTCTTTTTTCGTTGGCTGGGTCACTAGTAATCTTAAGAATCTCCTTCCAAGTTATGCTGGGTTGAGACTTTCTATACATTTCATCGAGACATTCTATAGCAGCTTTTGCAACTATATCTCTTCTTGACTCTGGATGCTTCTTCATGCTTGTATAATGTTAGATAAGTTTATTTTAAAATCCTCGGCATCATCCCACCTATAGGCTATTGACATTGAGCCTTGTTCTTGTCCATTCACATATACTAAAAACTCATAAGTAGTTAAGTCGACTTTGTTGGTGTCATCCATATTTGATATATAACCATCACCAACCTCCTTTACTACGTGTTTTACCTCAACGTGTTGGTCTGGTTGCTTCATTTGCCTACCATTAATGATCATCACCTGACCTGGTTGAGTAAGAGTTTGGATTCGTTCGTAAGTATTATCTTTCTTACTAAAACCATATCCAAACAACACTTCTTCAATCTTGCTAATGAACTGTTCTTTCATAGTAGTTTTTATTTATGATTATATATAACAAAGTATACAGATATCTTTAGCAAATCTGATCAGGATAATTAGAGATTGGTTCGACTTCTAAAAATCTTACCTTACCTTCACTTTTTAGTTTCTCATAACATGCTTTAGATAATGCTTTACAAGATTCCCATTCCTCCCAACTATAACCGCGTCTACATCTCTCTTCGTCTTCTTCGTGTATCCAATACTTTGAATTAAGAAATGCTTGTACTGCAGAAGACTTCCTAGTAAATGCACAATTACCTCGTCTACTTACCAATACTCTTCCCTCTACCATGCACACCCAAAATTTTGCAGTCGTGCATCTATTTAATACTTTTTCTTTTATCGTTCCTTCCATATGCTTTTAAATAATGCTGAAATTATCCATCCAATTAACATGATCATCCAATACAGACCTAGTATAAAGGCCATTGTTATCATGATTGGAATAATTATAAGTACGAAAAATATATAAAATAAAACTAATAGAAAATCAAGCATAGTATGTATATATTTGTGGTTTATAAATTGATTCGTAATTCTCATCTTTAATAGAAACGTTGGCGTACCAAACATTTCCTATATTCTCCCAATAGTGATTTCCTGAATGAATGTGCCCACTTAATACATGAACTTTTTTATAGTCGGAGTTCTCCATTGATTCCTTAAACTTCTCTTCCAATACTGTTTGCAACTCTGCTGAACCAAAGTCTCTCCCCAGATTCCAATTTTCTTGCAAGACAACTCCCTGTTGACCAAACTTAGGAGGACAGTGAGTAAGAAGCACATCAGTGTCGTATGGGATATTTGAATATTTTTCGAGAAGAGTTTTTGAATCCCCATAGAATGCCCAACCCCTCAAAGCAGGACACCAAGGAGTACCATAAAACTTAATCCCTTGAATATCAACAAGTTCGTCTTGAAGAATATGTATTTTTCCATTAGTATCTTTATCGAACAACTGCCCAGCTTGTTCGGATCCTGAATAATTTCTTTGATAAAAATACTCTCCAATGAAATCATGATTACCCCAAATCATCACTACGTTCTCACAAGGAGCTTTTAGTAGCCAATCCTGAAATGGTCCATTCAACCAATACATACTATCTTCGATACTTCTTTGGAGCCATAATGGTACTATATCTCCACAAATGCAAAGAATATCACATTCCGGTAACTTTATTAAATCTCCATGAATGTCTGAAATCGCACAAATCTTCTTATCCATATTATATAGTTTTATATAAATATACTAAAGTATAGCAAAAAATAAAAGCGGAAATCTAAAAAGTTAATTTTGATTACCGCTTTTAGTTACTTTTGTTTTTGTTAATTCTTTTTTGGAAGGTTGAATTAATAACCCCTCCGGACTTGGGTGTGTTAGATTCACCCTCAATTTGTCTGCTTCCATACTTGTTACATCTATATAATTATATTTAGACTTAATAAACAAAGTGTCATTCGAAATATCATATGTGTAATATCCGTATGACTCATTTGTTACCTTTACAGAGTGTTCCGCTGACTTTTTAATAGTCAATGTTGCAGGAACGTTAAGAACTACAGTATTAAACTGCTTACCAACACTAGTATATTCAGGTTCAATAGAATATACTCCAAGTGACATCATAAGAGCCACCAATAACGAAATAAGTTTTTTCATAATAAAGTCATTTTTAATTGTTTATAACTTTATTAGATTTCCGCTTAACTCTATATATATAATATCTTTTTCAAGTATTGGTTTTTCGTGGTATTAGATTCCTTAGCCGTTCCAGCCCAATAAAAATACTAAAAATATGACAAGTAACAACAAAGGCCATGCAAGAATTACAAGTAGACATGCTAAAATGCTAAATACCCAATCCATTGGCTCTTTATTATACTCAAATATGTCTTGTCCAGTTGCTAACAAAAACAAGATTCCAATAACAAAATATAAAGTCATACTGTTCTATATTCTATTAAACGTTCTTGATATTTCTTCGTATTGCAATAACCACAACACCTATCAGTTTCTGGGCAAAATCCTCTATAGATGCATTCCGGAACACATTTAGATGCAAGGATTGGGTCAATCTCTTTTAGGTATTCGATAACCAACTCCCAAGCCTCTCTGGTTTCTTTTGAAGCACAACCTATACAAAGTCTCTTTCTTGATATGTTAATGAACGCCTGGGCGTTGCAAGTCATATCCATATCATTACCTTCACCTTGGAACATATAGTCGCGTTCTCTCCAACCATCTCTTAACATGCCGACATCGTGCAAAACATTCATCATTGAACGAGTTATCTTTTCAATCTCCTCATTGATGTCCTGTCGTTGTGTATGTACGAACTTCTCACATCCCTCATGATGTCTAACAAGGTGTACTGTTACCCATTGCCTCAAGTTCTCAATAGTAAAGTCGTATTCAAGCAAACGAATAGGACTATGTTCTGCCAATAAAATCTTTTTCTTAAACTTATCACTGGGTTCGTGATCAATAGGCTTCTTACCCCAAGTTCTTCGAGCAGCATTTACAACTCTAATCCAGTCCGCTTTAGGACATTCCATTCTAGTTACTTTACAATTACTCATATTTATCTTACCGCTTCAGCTAATACTTTTTTTAATGAAACCAAAGATTGTTCCAACCATTCTTTTTGATTAATACTTAACTCGTATTCTCGTTCAAACTTAAGTGAACTAATTTTAGATATAATGTTCGCTACCTCTTTAGCTATAACTGATTTTGATCCAACTTCCACATTTATCATACAAAACACTCCTCTTTGTGGATTTTAACTAGTCCACCATTCTTCTCCTTTCGAAATTTATATCCTGTCTTAACAAGATCCATAAATATCTCCATTTCGACATCTGAAAGATCGCAAGGTCGATTACCACAAAACCTCAACTCTGGCCAACCTTCTCTGTCGTAATCATAACTAGCTATAGTATAGCAATACTCTTTATCGGACTCGGTTGGGTCACTTCTCTTGGCCCACTTAACTATTTCCGACCAAGGTGAATGGATTTTTGCTGTTGGGTCTGGATCCTGAAGTCTCAACTCCAAATTACCAATTCTATAATTTACTTTCATAAGATATTATATTTAGTACATATATATATAACAAAAAAGAGACCTAACTATAGGTCTCCTTTTATTTTTTATTATCTTTCTTAGGTTTTTCTATTCCAGCAGCTTTATCTCTCCAAAACTTCAATATCTGTTCTCTTGTTCTTTTCTTGAATCTACCTTCTGTAAATACTGCTTTCTGCCAATACTTGGGTGGGATAGGTTCTATCTTATGCATTAGTTGTGGTATATACAAACGAATACCGAAATCCAACTTAGCTTTTTGTAATTGCCTTATCAACATTTTATAGTTGAAATCAGACATCTCTGATTTTAAAGGCTCATCCCATGACTCGAGATATAGTGGTTTGAATATATCGAAAATTCTATCCATCACCATAAATCTAATTTTTGGTGGATAGTAATGTATATTAAATCCCATCACCCTCTTACCTTCTTTTGTGTTTATTATACCAAAGAATATAGTACAAGGCATTGCATCGTAGTACTCCAATTGTTCTTCGGTTTTTGGTTGGAAATAATTAAACATAACCAACTGCCCAGGATAGATTGGTTGAGCATTTGTAATAGCTACATTTTCGTCGACAAATTTTCTAACAGTGTTATCTCGACGAACTACATTAGCCTTATATAAAGATGCTTCACCTTCTATATTCTTTTGCTTCTTACCACGGATTGCTTTAATAAGTTGGAAGTCTTTTGGTGGTTTTGGAGATTTGGTTTGCTTTTTGGTTGTTTTTACCTCTTTCTTTTCTGCCATTATCTAAAATGTTTTTTAAAATACTTCTTCATTTTTTCGGGAAGTTTAAGTTTCTCGTCATCCTGGAGCATTATTTTCCAAGGTTCCCCATAACTAATTTCTGGTTTACCAATATAATATTTCATTATATAAGCTTTACCGTTACATCCTATGCGTACATGTTTATATACATCTTTTTTGCCCATTGTATGAGTTACTACAAAAAAATAAACATCTTTCTTATTTAAGACATCTCCTGGGTATGGCCACTCTTCACCTAGAGATTCAAGCATATCTAATCTCTCATTGAATTCTTCTTTATTTTTTGATTTTAAAATGAGATCGAATATATCAACATCAGCTTCTATTTCACTTTCAGGATTCAAATCTACTATACTTTCATACAATGTTTTCATAGTACTTTACTTTTTTCTACAAAATTTAGGTATTTTGCTGGGAGGGCAGCTACCCATTCCACATATTGCTTTTCTATATCTTTTGGAAATACATAAACAGTATCACTTTTTAAGGCTGGAGTATACTCATATTTAAGTTCATGGAATGTGCGCTTATCACTTTTAGTTATAAATAAATCCCCGGTGCTAAAATGATTTATAAATAATGGTTTTCTGGTTTTTTTGAAATACTTATCTATTTTTACACCGTAATTTTTTCTGTTATAAGTCGACATTAACTCCATTAAGAAGAATGAATTTTTATACTTACTTAAATCATCATTGATATCCACAGCAATACATAAATCTTTTAATGTATTTATATGTTTATAAAATTCATCCTCAGATTTGGAATTGGATATATAATTGAATACATTTAAATCCATTTTATCGAAGATTTCGTCCTCGGTATCCAATAAAGATTCAGCCATATAATTGCTTAGTTGTTTCATGGAAATGGATATTTATTTTGTCAAATATATTGATTTCAAGGCTTCTGGTGAAATTTTTAGGCATTCATCAGAACTCCTATAATTATATTTGATTTCATTTTTAAAATTTCTATTATCAGAATTATCACCTAATAAAGAAATTGCAATTTTCTTATTTTTTATATCAACTATTTTGCCTGGGATCGGAGAATAAGCCTCTATACAGATAACCAAATCCCCAACTTTCAACTGTCTCCCAAATGCATCAAAACCTGGACCTCCACCATTATCCCATTTTTGATAAGAGAGTTGAAGATACATGTCTATATCCGATTTCTTTTCCAAAGTATCGAAATCATCTAATAAAGATTCTTTTAAGTGTTTCATACAATCTTCCTATATTATTAAATATAATAAAAATTACCTAACTCTATACCCACCCAATCTTCTTGAATAAATATCTGATTCCATTTCTATTTGTTCGAACATAATATCTTCGAATGGATTGTAAACATTTTCATTTGAGGGTTGCAATCCCATTGTAAACTCATCTCTTAATATCTTATATTGTAGTGTGTTTCTAACAAATTCTGTTTGTATACCAGCCATAACCAAATCATCATGACCAAATGATGCTTTATAATGGTTAGTCCCATCATCTACAAAGTTACCCAATTCCGTCATAAACATCGTGTCATTACATATATATTTAGAAGATTCGTATGAGTTCTTAAATAGAAGACAGTGTGTAGTTTTATTACCAGGAGTCAATTTAATACCTATAACATATCTGGAACCAGTTTCATTATAATATTTTACTAATACACTTGTATCGAATTTAGAAGCTATTATTGGATCCTTCTCCATATTATCCATCATATCTCTATAAAACAACTCCCCATAAGTATTTTTCTCATAGGACAACAATAAGTGTTCTTGGTTCATATAAACACATATAAGATATTGTAGGGATTTTGTGCAATTTTCTCTTGATTGGTTGGATGCTCTAAAGTATCCTATACATTCCAACTTATCCTCTTTCATGTCCACCATTCTATGTATAAGGAATATAGTATAGTCTCCACCAATACCCTCAGCCAAATCCGCTGTGATAACTAAAAAATCCTTTTTGAGATTATCCATTGGTTCGTAATCTGGATGCCAGTAATAATTTTCCGACAAATGTATACCATATAAGTCTTTTGCAACAAATTCTGATAAGTTTGGTTTGTTTCTCTTGAGGGTTTTTTGTGAGATAAGAGTGTTGGCAGATACATCAAAGTTGGTACCAAACTGTGCATTAAATGCTTCTTCCGATCCATAGTTAGCTACTTGTAATTGATGCCATTTCTCATCTCGTTTCTCCCAGCAGTGTTTGTCCGGGTTCCATTCAGGCACTTCGTCCCAATCTGTTTTAAAAGCAACATATTCATTTATTTTTGATTCTGCAGCCTTATATAATCTATAAAATAAATTGTAACCATTTTGAGTACTTGTAATCATAAAACGAGCCTTTGCTGCAGTGATGGTAGGAAAGAGGTTGTTGTAGAATTTATCTAATATATTAGGAGCGATGTGTGCAAACTCGTCTGCTAATACACAGTGGAATGTAAATGAAATACCTGAGTTGATTGTAGTGGCTTCTGCCATCAAACGACATCCATTGTCTAATACAATTTCAGCTTCGTTCCATTTGTATACCCCAGGCTTCAAGAAATAAGGTAACTCAAAATATATCTTTTTAGCCTTATCAAGGATTTCTACAGCAGTTTTTCTCTTATTACCAAGCACCAATGCATTCTTGTCAACATTAAATAATATATAATGTAACATAAACACAGCTGATGTAGTCGTCTTACCACATTGACGACATGCTAGATATATACTTAACCTATTGTCTATCAAGTGATTAAGATATTTCTTTTGGTAGTCTCTAAGTTTGACGTGTTGTATGCCTTCTGGAGTCATCAACTTACAATATTTCTCCACAAAGTATATAATATCATTTTTACACTTCAACCATTCTGCAATCTCTTCATTTGTTCTTTGGAACACCAAGTCTCCTTTAAGTAGTTTAGTATTATTTTCATAAAAGGGGTTTGCTACAAGTTTTTTACCTTGCTCCAATCCAGTCAAAGCTAATTCTAATGATCTGGTAGACCATATAGTTCGTTTAGCTTTCACACCATCTTTGTCTTCGCGAACTGGATTGAAATCTACTGCTTTAGCCATAAAGTTTTTTATATATAATATATAGTTGCTGACAAAAAAAGTCACAAATTCTTAAAAAAGTAACTTCTATACATATATTATTGAACTATAAATTAAATATATATTTAAGAGATATGGCGAAAAATAATTATGATGCTTTAGATGCTCAAATTGGAAATATGGGAGGAGAAGAACCAACCCTTGGAAAATTGAGACATAAGGCTTCTTATGGACAACAAGAGGAATTAACTAACGACGAACAAAAACGCTTTGATGAGTTCCTTGCTGGCTCTAGAAAAGAATCAGAAATTAAGAGAGAACAAGTGTTAGTGAAAGATGGTTGGATCCCCATTGATAGAGAAGAAATGGGTCAGCGTTCAACTTACTATCCTGAATCTTGGGAGTTTCTTATTCGTCCGGCCACAGTGATGGCTATTAAGAACTGGACAGCTATTGATGAG
>JAEIGA010002479.1_pt1 | contig 29466 bp, 19 predicted proteins | sample 9270691 | NCBI WGS metagenome assembly JAEIGA01 (sample SAMN17057246, study PRJNA624740) | gut metagenome | biome: biome; isolation source: fecal sample | host: Bos grunniens | place: China: Xizang | collected 2019
ACATGAGGCCGCCCGTTTAGATTTTAAGACTCGTGCAGAGGAAGATGAATTTAATTTAAATCTTCCTAATATGTTTTTATTTAGACTCGATCAAAAAATACGAGAAGCTAAAGATATGCTTCTTGAACGTTTTGAATATATTTGTTCTCAGCCTGCCGAATCCGCCAAGTTTATGTACCAGAATGGTACTATGATTGGCTATGATCCAGAAGAAGGCATACGTTCAGCACTCAAACATGGAACTCTTGCCATTGGACAAATTGGACTGGCGGAAACACTTCAAATCCTTATTGGTAAAGACCATACTACAAAAGAAGGTATGGAATTAGCAAAACACATTGAACAACTGTTTAAGGACAGATGTGCGGAGTTTAAAGAGGAATATAAGTTGAATTTTGGTGTTTACTTTACGCCTGCGGAGAACCTGTGTAAGACAGCCATGGACAAGTTCAAGGCTAAATATGGTGTCATCCCGCACGTATCAGAAAATGATTTCTTTACAAATTCCATCCATGTTCCGGTATGGATTGGTATGACTCCATTTGAGAAGATCGACATCGAATCCCAGCTTACCGGTTACAGTTCCGCGGGATGTATTACATACGTAGAACTTGACTCTGGCGCGGAGGATAATATCGATGCTCTTGAAACTATCGTCAATTATGCGATGGATCATGACATCCCCTACTTCGCAATCAACGTTCCCGCAGACACCTGCCTTGAATGTGGATTCCAGGGTGAAGTTGAGTTAGGTATGAACTGCCCATGTTGTGGCAGCGATAACATCCAGCGCCTCCGCCGTGTAACAGGCTATTTAACAGGCGATTATAAGACCGCGTTTAATAAAGGTAAGATACAAGAAACTGAAATGCGTGTAAAGCATAAAAAGTTCTTGACTTAATATAAAAATTTTGGTATAATTATTATATATATCAAAGGAGAAAAGATAATGGAGATTAAAGGAAATAATCTATATGATGCAAATAAACAGCTCGTACTTGAAAATGAAAAGCCATTAACTCACTTAGAATTAGCACGTAAACAAGAAGAACTTGAAGATTTCTTTAAAGAAGAAGTCCTTGAGTATGCGATGCTTCTATGCCATGAACGCCGCGATTATACTGTTTTTCATGTAAATGGTGCTTATGGTGCGCATGTAGCAGCGAATGAAGCACTTGGATGCTGTATTGACCGCGGAGAGATTTTAGGAATTGATTTAACAGAACATGAAGATGCTTTTGAAATCTGGCTTAAGATTAATGACGAAGCTTTCTGTTATTACTTATTCCCATATGACCAGGCGGTTATTGAGTGTGATTAAAGTCACGAAGGAGGATTGACATGATTTTAGTTGGATATATTCAGCCTTTTGATATGCGACAGCAATTATATGTATTAGATGAGCAGACAAAAGACACTGTAGAAACTTTATTTGTAAGTTTACACGGATATGAAGATACAGTGCTTAACTTAGCAGATACATATAATGTTAATAAATTTAAGCTTCATGGGCCAGAGAAATATTGTTTAAAGATTAAGCAAAATATTGATGATGCTCAAATTTTAAAATACAATAAACAGAAACTTAAAATAGAATTTATATAAGGAGAATTATATGAAATATTTAACACAAGTAGTAGAAACATATCGAGTTGACGACGAAGACAGAGTTAAAGAAATGATTGAAGAAGCGAAGAATGACAAAAGATTCACGCTTACTAAATATACTTCACAGTATAAAGAGGCTAAGGCTAAGGGTGAAGTAGTCGATCAGTGGTATAAGGTTACATTCACTAAAGTCTTTTGTACTGAGAAGGAGCCGGATGGCGATACTGAAATCATCTACAAAAGAGGGAGCGACATCGTATGAGATTTAAGTTTTTAACAGACACAGCAACTGAGCCTACAAGAGGAAGTGAAAAAGCTGCGGGGTATGACCTCTATGCAGATTCATGCAACGGCGGGTTGCGGAATGGATGGTCTTTGATAATTCAGCCAGGAGAGACGGTTAAGATCGGAACTGGTATCGCTGTAGCGATACCTGACGGATACTTTGGCGGGATTTATGCAAGATCAGGACTTGCTACAAAGAAGGGCTTAGCCCCGGCTAATAAGGTTGGGGTGGTTGACTCTGATTACAGAGGCGAGATCATTGTAGCATTACATAATCACAGTACAGTTCCACAGACCATTAACCAAGGTGAGAGAATTGCTCAACTTATCATTCAGCCATTCTTGGCGGTTGAGTGGGAAGATGCGGAAGAGCTTGACTCCACGGAACGCGGAGACGGCGGTTTTGGAAGTACAGGTAAAAATTAAATTGGAGCCAGCGGAAGCTGGCTCTTTTTTATTTTGTATTGTTCCTCAGGATTTAACTTTTAAAGCGAAAACGATAAAAACGATTAAGTTATCATCTTATTAGAAAATCGTTAACTAAAATCAAGCACCTTTCCCGCTTGACAAAAAAGAAAAATTTTGATATACTATACTTGATAAAGGAGGTATGACTTTTGATTACAATAGCAATAGATGCAAGCACCAAATCAACAGGCGTTGCAATCTTTAAAGATAAACAGCTAATACGTCGTAGTAATATACAAGACAATGGCAAAAATGTACTTAAACGTATTAAGACTATGACAGATTGTATTGAAGAAACATATTTAACTGAACGTGATATAAATGACGATCAAATTCAAGTTATCATGGAGCAGATCATCCCCGATAACTTAAATGAAGCCAAGTGGACACACAATCAAGCTACATTTAAAGCATTATTTTATCTTCAGGCAGCGATTGTACTTATGTTTGATAACTATGGAATTGAAGTAGAACTTATCGGAGCGAGTTCTTGGCGCAAACAATGTGGAATTAAACAAGGTGCAGCAACTCGTGATGTTCTCAAAATGAGAGATATAGAATTTGTCAAAGAAAATTTTGGGCTTACTGTAAATGATGATGTAGCAGATGCGATATGCATTGGCTGGGCAAAAGTTAATGCAGCACCGCAACCGCAAGCTTTTAATTGGGAATAAAAAAACGGGAAACACTTGAATGTGTTTCCCGTTATTTTTATATCTTTTCAATAACTTTCTTTGCAGTTATAGTCATAGTTCCATTAATAGACAAATCAAAAGATATAGAGTTTATAATATAATCTCCTTGGATACCAGAAGTTGGATCATTAATCGTAATCCGAGTATTAGGTTCAAGATGATAAAGCGGTAAGCATGTTATTGATATATTTTCATTATAATCTGTATAATTAGTTAATAATTGTCTTACATTTTGATAACATGAATTATAGCATCCACCTGGCATAATTGAATCAAATACCGCGGTTGCAACTTGCACAGGATGCAAACCTAATTCTTTTAACTCATGCGCAGTTACTACATTACGTGAATCAAGTATATTATCATTTGCCCCAGTTTCTACCATTACAATATTAGGAATATCTGGTTCAAATACACAATTACAACTACTTTCAGTTTTAGCATAACTTCTTCTACCAATAGCATTTACTGCAAACTTATTTGTAGCACTATCATTATCAATTATATCAAGCCACCAATCAAGAGAAGAAGGCGAATCTAAAACTCCATCTAACCAATCATTCTTTTCTATATCATATATCTTCGGCCATTCATTATACATTTCCGCATAATAATAAGATTTATCTAATCCATTATATTCTGAAATAAGATCTTGGAAGTAAAGAGCTTGCCGCCATTCATTCGGAATAGGTTTGTTATTTTTCATTCTCTCTGTCCAGTGTCCATTAACCTTATCCTTCTTATATGGGCCAAGCGGGAATAGGAATTCTCCTATATCATAAAAGGTTGCAAGAGGCATTTCTAAATAACCAGTCGTAACAGTCGTATTATTTGAGCCTGTAGTTTCAACAGATGAAGATGCTTCTCCTGCATTTTGCATATTAGATAACTTCAAATTATAATCTTCGATATTAGTAACCCAAGAATATAATTTACCTGCGCTTATATCATAATAATATTTCCCTACTTCCCCAACTGCGGGAAACGCTTGATTGGGATGCTGTTCATCCACTTTTCGAGGATACTTTTGCACTGGAAAGCATCTTCTGATTTTATCACTTACATTTGTATCAAAACAAATAGGAAATGTGTTAAGGCTATCTTCTAACATTGGAGGTCGTTCATCAATAGCTAAATGATAACGACAAGGAAATTGTTGCTTATCATCATTCTTTCTAGTCCCCCATACAATAAAGTCATTTTTAACCATATTAAATTGAGGATTATTATTATAACTAATAATAAATTCATTTGGGATAGTATATTCTGAACTATTTAAACAAGTGTTATAAGCATAAGGTAATGCATAAGCTTGGTCATTCTTAAAGTTCTTCCATGCGGTTGTCCATTCAGATAAGTTTACATAATTTTTAATCTCTCTGAAAATGAAATGTCCAAAAACATCATAAAAATATTCATAATTTCCAAGAGTTTCTTTAATTTTATCAAGAACTGTGCATACTGTATCACCAGCTCCCGCAACTAACTCCCCAGGATATACAAAATCTGTATAAATATAACCACAATCATAATTATATGGGATTTTTCTTCTTGACCAATCTTCATCTTGTAGATCTTGAACAGTGCTTGTAGTAGTATAAAAGTTCTCATCTGTATTGTTTTTATTCTCCCAAAGATATAAAGGACTACTGCCTTTCCATCTCATTACCTGTTTAATGCGGTCATCAATATCTGAAACAATAATATTAGTTAATGCTTCATTCCCAAAATGGTTTACTAATTCTGGAATAATCGCATTAATTCGTATAGCTTCTGTTTTTATATCCCCATTCGCACCAAGTTTATCATACGATTCGAAGTTTGTGGATGCGGGAATCGTGCCTCCCGCTTCTCCATTGAGCAAAGCCATCTTATCATTAAGAGATAAATTAACACTGACTCCTTGTAAAGTTCTTGTTAAAGATAAATTAGATATAACAAAAACCCCAAAAGGGAACCATATTGTAGGATATTCAGGATAATTTTCATTTGATAAATGACCAATAGTATTCTTTAATCCAACTTCAACAAATACTTTCTTATTTATCGTAAATAAACTATCTGGATTTTGATATAATTCATCATAATCTTTAATATATAAAGAAAGATTTAAAGTACGTCTAACCGCAGAATCTCCATTGACACTCATTGAAGCGCTAGTTACACGACCTTGAATTTCTTGTAATCTTCTTTCTTCCCAATCTAAAACTGTTATATTGGTATATAAAGTTTTATTATGTAAACCATATATTTTATTTAAAAAGTCTATGTCTTTTAAGTAAGGGTATCTTTTTATTACCATAATCCCGCCTCCTTAATCTCCATAGTCTTGTATTTTATACATCTTACAATTTTCAACAGAAGCATCACCTATTTCAGTTGCAGTGCAGGTAAAATCATAAATCATTCGACCTACCTCTGTTTTAGGGGTAAGGCTAACATCAGTTAATCTTACTAATATATTACCTTCTGGTGTAGATCTAAACAGTTTAGGCATATCATCATACAAGTAAGCCATAACTAATTCTCTGAACTTACGTTGAGTCACTCTGTCATTCTGTTGATTGATATAACGATTCACAAAATAAGATCCATATACTTGAATCCAATCTCCATATATACTTGCGCGAGATGCGAAATGATGCTGAGGATCCATTTCATAAGCAATAGTACCACTTAAAGAGAATGAACGATAATACATATCTCCATTTCTGCTAATATATGGATATTGACTACCAATAGGAGTAACAATACTATCACCTACATTGATTTTATATGAACTAATTTGAGGATTAAATTTTACACAAAGCTGAGTTCCCTCGCCTGTTAACCAAGCATGGTCAAATACTGAAATAACAGGAGGCTCTACAATACTAAAGCGTTTATGTCCACTAATTGAAGTAGGCGAGATAAATGTTATTTCATATTTATATAAAACACCACTTTCAATAGTAAAGTCATCATAGCTTATTTTATCTGAGCCAGTAATGCTTGATTGTAACTGTTTTGTATATAAAGTATCCCAAATTGTAAAATTATCTGCATCACTTCCGCGGCGAATAATAAATTTACTGTTTGCGGGAATCGTTGCAGTTTGGCCTTGGCCATCTTCAAATGGCATTAAACTAATATTCACTTTACCAATAACGCTATCTACCGCAATCGCTTCTTGAACAACTTGTTGTGTATTCCAAGCCTCTGCATCATAGTTCACAGTAAAATTATATGTTCTTTGCCCTTCATATAAATTTGATGTGATAAAGTTTAATTCTAATTTATAGTTACCATTATTAAAGAAATAAGGTAGAGTATAATTTATCTGATTAGGATTTTCTCTCACTGTATATATAGCAGGAGAAGAAAATACTAATTCTTCTTGATTTGATATCATTTGATATACATTAAATTGGCAACTATTCAAATACTCTGTATCTGATGTACTATTGTTTTTATGTGAGCAAACTAACTGTAATGTACTATTGTCTAAAGTAATTGCGGGAAGGGTTTCATCTGGGTTATCTCTACCAAACACTTGCCCATTTCCTATAACAGTCATTTTTTGAGTTGCGATAAATCTAACTAAGCATACAGTTGACCATTCAGAGAAATATGCCATGTTATCAGTATCAGTTAAATAATTAGATAAATTAGAACCTGTCAAATCTCCACTAGAAATAGTCTGTGAAGATACTCTCACTTGTACTTTGTAATATTCGCCAACCCTGACTTCTTTAACAGGATCGTCTGTTTCACTTGTTCCATTTGCAAAAGCATTATAAGGAATTGTTACTGAAACATTTTCTGCACTAAAATTTACATTTTGCACATATATACCACGAATATACATTTTCTTATTAAATCCTGAATGATAATTAGACTGTCTTGTGAAACTAACATGAACTGATTTAATCTCACTAGGATCATTATAATTCAAATTAAGAGGAATAGTTACTCCATTTTCACGATAATCTGGAGCTTCTATCGCTGGTAAATATGCATCTATAATTGGCGGGAATAATCCATTTTCCGCTGTTGAAGCCATTTTCTATACCTCCTTGTCTCTCAAACAAAAATAAGGGAGCCCTATTTGGCTCCCTTATTGTTCTTCGGTTCTTGTTTAGGTAAAGCCCTTAATTCAGTCATTAAATCTAAAACGAAACTATTACCTTCTTCTTCAATGTAATGAGCATATCTTTTTTCTATACAATCCATAGAAAAATCATCTATCCATCCTTTTTGATAACAAAAATAATGATGTTCACGAGTTATGAAAGCCTTAATGTCATCTTTATCAGATGCTTTTAGAATTTTTACTTCTGAATTAATTTTATCAACAGTGTCGACAATATGCTTTAATTCTGATTGATATTCTGCAAGTTGATTATCAATTCTCTGATCGCGGGAAATTGTTTCTTGGTGCTTATTATCACGTTTCTTTATTTTATCACGCATCCAGTCAAGAAAATCCGCAATCTTTTTAAAAGCAATAGCTAATAGAACTATAAATATGATTATCTGCGCTGTTGTAAAAGATGACAATAATTCGATTATTTCAGATGCGAGTATCATCTTTCCTATCCTCCTATCCGCAATATCTCTTTATAGTTCTATTTTCTTGCTTGAGTTTTAAAGTGATTTGCCCTACTCTACTTCGCCTTCTACCGCAGTTGGAGCTTCTTCTTGCGGTTGCTGCTTACGCTGAGCAGCTACCGCTTCCTGAAGATATGCTTCATATTCGCGGTTAATCATAGTATTAACGTCATTAAAAATATAGCGAACTACACCGATTGGGAGTTGACTATTTTGTGTTATGTTAATAAGTGCTTGTCTATATTGTTCCATAAGAATGTTTACATCTTGTTCCATGTGTTTATCTCCTTTTTTCTCTTTTTTAACTTACTGGATTTTTACCAATAACATAAGTAATATTTGTGCTACCACTGCCATCGCCTCTCATAACGTTAGTAGTCTGTGTTTGAAGACTTAAGCTATTTATAATTCTTAACACATAATCCTGAAGAGTCTCTCCGCCTACTATTAAAGAAGTTGGACTTCCAACTGTTAATGTCGTTATGTTTCCGATATTGGCAGTTAATGTATTACTAACAGAAGCATTTTGTAAAGTAGCCTGTCCATTTTGGTCAATTCCATAATTGCCCATATGTAAGCCACTTGAATCAAAACTAAGTCCTTGTCCAAAAGTAATACTTGCTCCTGATTCAAATTGTAATTGCTGATTATTTCCTACCGTCATAGTTCCAACATATCTACTATTTCCAGTAAAAATGAACCCTTGCGCCGTTGCAGTCATATCTGCATAATCACCAATTTTAAAATGCTCTCCTTCAGGTAAAACTAGCCCATGCTCTCCCCAAACGCCATTACCAACTTGAACAGAGCTACCTACATAAGTATTACTTGGATTAGTAAAATGAGCTTCACCAGATGAAGTAATATACCATGATTTAGTGCTATCATTAATGGCTCCAGTCTTATGTAAATCCAAAGTTCCAAAAGAAGCTTCACCATCACAACTTAATTTAGCACCTGTGTTATTAGCTGAATCATAAGTATATGATTGTAAATAATTACTTTTAATAACCCAACCACCTATACGGCCTTCTTCAGTAAATATTTTACCATCTACTCTAACATCTCCACCTCGAGTAACACTAAAATTAGGATGATATAATAAATAAGTAGTATCTTTACTTTTTCCTGTCCCATCGTCAAGATAATAAGTAGGGGTAGGCCCACCTTCTCGTTCTGGTATAAAAGCTTCATTATCTGCGGGCAAGTGCCAATCATACCATTTGTAATATAAGAATATAGCATTTTTACTTGAACCATCTATATTACTACGTGTACTACCAATCTGACCACTTTCCGCCATAATATTACCACGGATACCAACGGTAGTCTTTTTACCTTGATCGCCAGTTTCAGTGCTTGTGCTTTCGGTTTCTACCCAAAAATCTTTGTGATGAATTACATAATTATGGTCATCTATAGTCTTATTAATCGAAACTTTTTCAGAGGTAGTGCCAAATGCGCCACTCTCTGCGGTAATTGCGCCACTTATATCTGCATTTTCTGCATGTAATAAACCACCATAAGTTACCCAAAATTTTTTTGTCTTTGGATTTAATGGATCATCATCTTGAGGGATCTCCCTAGAAGGAATTGGTGGAGTTTTATCAATCCCTTGAAGAACTCCATCTCCTGCCCATATGGCTATAGTTCTATCATTTATAATGCCATTAGAAGGTACATAAATACCAAAAGATTTAGTTACCCCTGTTTTTGGCGGTTCAATGTCTTCTCCATTCATTATGTTTTTATAACTAGAAGACTCTTCGATAGTTTCATTCCCACCAACAGGTTTATATAAGTAATCTTTACTAAAATACCATCCCGCTAAACGTGACCATTTCTCTGGATTAGGATTCAATACAATTTGTGAAGCTCCACTTGGACCAAAAGCAGCTAATCCTGTTTTAGCATCTAAAAATAAAGTCTGTTTAGTTTTTCCTACTCCATTAGGACCTTGTCCGAATCCAAAAAGTCCAACTGAACTTACTTTCTTCGAAGGAGAGTTATCTGTTGTATTTACAGGTACATATCTAATATTCTCTCCAATAGAAATACCAACAAATCTATTTTCACTATCTTTAACTCCCGCAGATACTTTATTTGCAATCAAGTAACTTTGGTCGTCTCCATCTTCCATTACTACACTCTTGCCATCCCAAGCATTTAACTCAGGGGACTCATAAGAATTGCAATATATATTTATTGGAATAATTGCTTCAGCCTCATACTTATCAAAAGTAACTTTTAAATGAACCCAAGAATTAAATAAGTTAGCCTCATATATACTTTCAAAAGTAGAAGCAGGAACTACTTCCATAGTTTGAGAATAACTAATTGGATCAATTTCTGTCCAATATGGAGGCACGAAGGCACCGGGCGGATAAGTAACATAAGAATCATCACCATTTCTTACTTTATTTTCCGCATCTTTATCATGTTGTTTAATACATTTATAATAATGTTTAACATCATTTACCATTTTTGAACATAAAGCACCTTTTTTAACTGCCTTATCTATATAATCAAAATCTTGAATCTGATGAACTGCGTCATCTCCCCTATATTTTATATTTAATCCAGGAGATACATTCCACTCAATTGTAGTGTTTGGATCTCCTGCAAGAGCAGATACAATTACATTATAAGTAATATCAATTCCATTTTTATCAAACATATAAAACTGAAATGGATTCTGACTATTATAGCTTGGATTATGACCAGTGGAGTCATACATAACTTGGTCAAAACCACCAATTATTACAATATGTCTTGCGGGGTCCACTCCTGCGGGCATAGCTCCTCCGCCATCGTTATATGTCCAGTTAAAATAATAATAAGGTACAGTACAAAAGGCATAATTTTTTACCGTATTATTATCTGAAGTTGTTGTTGATGCAGATACTTTAATAATATTATTTGGGTAATATTTATTATTACCAACTTCATATAATGGTCTTTCAGATAACACCGGATGGTCATCTTTTCGTACCACCGCAAAAGTAGCTTCAGAAGAAGTCGTAGAGCCATTTGGTCGAATAAGGTTTCTATAATGATAAACTTTTGAAGACTCTTTAATATCTGGAGCTTCATCTATAGACCATTGCCAGTTATCGCTATTGCTTGCCGCTTCATTAGGGTTATTATTCCACATAGCCTGATAAGATGCGGTAGAAGATTGAGTAATCTCACGCCCATTTGATCCAGGACCTTGTGCTAAATATAAATTAACATAACGACCTTCGTCTCTTGAACATGGGGTTGCTTCATCTGCTAAGCTATTATAACTATCAGTAGCAAACATATATGGATTGCCAACATGGCGGGAGTCAGGTCCGAAATACCTTACCGCAGTATCCATATATCTATTGATTTCTTCATTAGAAGTTTTCTTTGGATTAAAATAACAATATTTAGAATCTGACAAAACTTGCTCTTTATAATTATTAGTATAAGGAGGACTATAAATAGTTAAAACCCTATTCGTTCCATTAGTACCTAATTCACCTTGTTTAGCAAAAGTAAAAGAAGTAGTACCAAATACTGATTGTCCATCATATATTAACTCTAATTCAATATTACTATAACTTATACTATTAGGATTGTAATTATCCTGTAAAGTATAATAAAATTGCGCTTCATCTCTTAATTCCCACATATAAGTGGTGTCAAAATTTTTTGCTTTAGTTGCATACTTCCCGCCTTCTACTCCTTCTGAACCATCAGGCTTTTGATAATTAGTACACAATAGAGAATAGTTAGCGTCTGCAAATTTCCAAATAGGCTTTAATTGACCTATATCAATATCTGGATAAAGTGTAGGTGCAGCACTATCATACAACTTTTCTCCTTCTTTATTATATAATACAAAAGTTAAAGGAGAAATACTAATTGGTTGAGTAGCACCTTCCGCACAAGGCGATAAACCACGCTCATCGTACATAAAGGTTTGTAAGCCATTAGTAATATCTATACTATATTCAAAAGCATTACCAGCTTCATTTACTAAAGTAATTTCCGCAGTACCTATATCATATCCATCTACAATAGCAGAAACCTCATAAGTCATTACTGTATTAACAACATAAGCGGGAATCTGATATAAAGTATTTTGCACATCAACTTGACTATCAAATTGCGGAGTTACAGAATTAACAACTGCGTTAATAGCTTCCCGCTGCCCGCCAGCCAAATACTCTGCGGTTACCACACTTGGGCCAGTGATGTAATATCCAAGTTGATTTTCATAACTAGCTACATAATATGATTGGATTTGCTCTTGCTTATCTGTTATAATTTTCTTTGAACGAGTTTTACATCTATTTTTTTCTGTAGTAGAAAGTTCATCTGAATTTTTCCTAGAATTATAATATTTATATCTTTCTGCACACAGTATAAATTCAGGATGGTCATGTAAATATTGGTTGTCTTCAGGATCAGTGTAAGCTATCGTCTCATTATCCTGAGAACTATCCCATCCATCAGGCGGGTTCCCATAGCTAAAAAGCAACGCCGCAATATCCGATCTATTCGTAGGCGGAACTTTCTTGCGTACTCCATTTTGAATCTGCGTCCATGAATAAGATACATGAGAAGCATCTAAAGTCTTACTATTGTCCGGAGCACTTTGTCCTTCTATATCTTTAAATATACCTGCTCCAATGGTGAAATATCCATCTCCATTTTGAGATTTCTTTTTTCCATCCATCGCGCCAACAAGTACATAATAACCATTCGCATTATATATTATTCTTTCATCAGAAGAATAAAAATTATCATTATACTTAACCACGCACTTAATTATAGTTTCTTTACCTTTACATAATGTAACAGGTAAAGATATAGTAGGTACATTTACATAATATGTTAAATCACTTCTTTTATAAGTAATTGGATCATCTGGTTTAATAGTATTGATAGAATTATCTCTTAAAATACTAATATCTGTTTCATCAGATTTCTTTACAGTACAAGGATTTAAACAATACCATCCATCACCAAAAGCACTACTATAACGTGGATGCGCTGTACTATTAACTTGACAATCTTTCTTCGCCCAATAGAATTCCAAGTCATTGACTAAATCTCCTTGGACTTCGCCAATATCTCTAATATGAAATCTAGCCATTAAATCAACAGAATCATTCTCTTGAAAAGTGAAATTTGCAATAGGGCTATCAATTTGAACACGATGCACATCTTCAGTCACATCATATAATTTTTCTGCGGCAAAGATTGATAAATCTGTTATTTGTATATCAATAGGCGGATTCTCGCGTTCTGATACAGGGAAATTACATACAAAGCCGCCAACACTTTTAATACTAAGTAATTTGTCTGGATTTGTTAATTCCCAAAAAGCATATTGTGGGACGGGGTCAGTAAATTCAAAAGGAGTGCCATTCATAATAAAAGTATTTAATATATACTCTTTTTCTTCTAAAGTGCCATCATCCTTTTTAAATACTGCAACTAGTTTAATTCCATAATCTCCACTTACTTTTCTATCATCTGTAAAGCTAGTCTTAAAGCTAGCGCCTAGTCTAAAGTATTTTGACCGTTTAATATTATCAATAGCAGTTTGATTTATTGTAAACATTCCATTCTGCTGTTCTTCTTGATAATAATACTTAATGAACTCTCCTTCAGGGCCTTCTTCACACCAATAGCTAGATAAATTTAAGTCTAAGGGACCATTCGTAACTAATAAATTAGAACCAATAGTTTTATATTTTTGGTCATCAGAAAGATTTGTGAGATAAATCTTATCTCCATTATTATTGGAAGCTGATCCAACAATTAAAAGACGTGAAGTTAAATCACCATTTGGCACTAAAACATATACCAAAGCCCCTTCTGAATATATATAACCATCTGAAGTATTTTGCGCATAGGCGGTTAAATAGCCATTTTGATATTTAATTTTGTATTGACCATTCACTTTATCTACGCAATATTGAATAGTTGCTAAAATAGTCTTTGTAAAATTACCTTGCGATACAGTTTTTTCAACAGTACGCATTATAGTATTAACAATACCTTTTTGCGCCTGATACTTTCTATCTAAATCAGCCATTTTAGCAAACCTCCTTTTTCTCTCGATTTATAATATATATAAAAAATAGCAAAAAATTACTAAATAATTTTGCCCAAAAAATGCGGGAAGTTGCTAGAAATTAAGCAACTTCCCGCAGGTTTCATTAATAAGGGTTGTTAATATTAGGAGCAACAGAATATGACTGTTGTAAACCATAGTTTTCAAGTTCGATAAGAGCTTGATAAATTTCATCAGCGGATTGAACGCCTGAGAAGTCAGCGTTGATTGTCATATTCTTAGTGTCATTATTTGTAATTGCTCCATTAACTCCATTCATGTTTACTCCACTTCTAAATGTAGATGCAATATTTGATGAAGAATCTACAATAGACTTGGCTAATGCAGAGAACGGTAATGACCGTAATATTTCAATAGCAGAAAGAAGATTCTTAGTATCGGATGAATTAAGAACGAGTTCTTTTTCATGGAGAACTGCTAATTTACCAGTGCTGCCCCAAGAGCCAGTATAACCACCAGTTTTAAATTTTGGAATTTTATTTTTATCAATATCAGTCCAATTACCACTATTTGTATGGAGGTCTTTTGAATACAAAAATGATGCAATATTTCTAAGATTAGTGCTAACCATATCTGGTGTACCAGCTGGTTTATCACTTGGAATTAATCTTGCTTCATACACACCATCTTGAGTATTAGACTCCCTGACTACAAAACTTCTTACACCAGATCCAGTGCTACTTCCACCTCCACTTGTTGAACTTCCACTACTAGAGTTGTTACTACTGGTTGAGGTTCCTCGATTATATCCAATTCCTGGCGCTGTCTGTGAAGCGGTTACCGCCTCATTCACCTTTGTCTTCGCGTCAATAGCGGTTGTAGCTAAAGTTTCTAATGCTCTATTAGCTTCTGCGATAGCATCTACCGCAGCGTCCTTCAGGTCCTCATAACCTCTTACCGCTTCATCTAAGGCTTCACTATGGTCTTTAAGATCTTCAGTAATTTGATTTAAATTATCATCTAAATCACCTTGAGATTCTACTAAAGCATCAAGACTATCTTTAGTAGGATCAATCCCGTCATCTCTTAACCTTTCATAACTTTCGCCAGCTTCCTCAAAGACCTTTTGGGTATCATCAACATATTGTTGCTGAATACGGTTAATCTCATCAATACCATTTTGAATAGCGCCCATAAAGCTATCATCGCCTTCGGTCCATTGAGTGACCATCGTACGAACAGTAGCTTCAGATTGAGGTAAAATTTCAGCATTTTCAACATTAGCAAAATATTGTGCAGTACCACTAAATAAATCTTGTTGATTCTTAGCAGCTTCTGAATACATTAACTGTAAATCTTTTTGTTGATGTTCAATTAACTGAAGGTATTTTGCAGCTGCTTCTTCATCACCGCGATCCTTAGCTTCACGATATTTCTTTTGATATTCAACAATATTCTTTGATATATCAATAATATATTGAGAAACATCTTTCCATCTCTTCTTAACTATCTCATACCAAGCCTTTTTAGCGGTCACGATACCATTTTCAGCATCTTCAATAGCTTCTTCATCTGCTGTGTATTGATAGGTGTAATTACCTTGACTATCTCTACGAAGCCTCATATTACTCTTATTGCGTTGAGCATCTTCAAGAGCCATTTCCGCCTTCATAATCTCAAGTCTTGCTTTAGACTCCTCAATATCATACTCAGTTAATTTTTCTTTTTCTTTTAATTTCTTTAACTCAGTATCTCTGAAAGCATTTAATTTCTCTTGATTTTCTGCGGAAAGACCTATTGCATTTGCAGCATCATTAAGATAATTAGTATATTCTTCCATATTAAGATAACGTTCAACATTATCATAATATCTATCGGCCTCATCATTCAGAAGTTTCCATTCATCTTCCATAACTTCAAGGCTAAGATTACTGGATAGAGATCTATCTAATCTCTTATAAGCTGCTTCTGCCGCATTATCAGCTATTTCTTTTGCTTTGTCAAGAGCATCTTCCATAGCTTTATCAAAAGCTTCAGTTGCACTTACATAATTATCAACAGCCTCTTTATAGGCCTTGTTATATGTTTCCCATTGCTTACTACCCTTCTCATAAGAATCCCGCATCTGCTTATGAACTTCCATCTGCTCTTGCCAGAATTCTTTAGAAGCTTTTTGAGTTTTTACAAGATTTAAGTCATTCTCATACTGTCTTTGATATTGACGATCTAATGCATCATAGTCTTCAGGATCAAGTAATTTAATCATATTAACATTATGGTCAATATGCTTACTAATCGTTTCATATCCATCAACTTGTGCATCAATTATATCTTTAGCACTCTCAAGAGTCTTTAAGTAATTGTCTGCAATATTATCAACTTCTTTTTCCGCATCTTGTATTGCAGACATTGTTTTACTAATGAACTCTTGTAAAGTTTCTTTAGATAGTTTGGTATCATCCCCAAACATACTGTCTTGACCGCCATTATCAGCAGAATTAATTTGTGCCCATACTTCGCTAGTAATTTGTGATAAATGAGTGGTTAATTTTCCAACGATACCTTGTCCACCAGAGCCAAGACCAATTAATTCTTTTAATTGCTTTAGGCTTGCAGCAATCTGACCACCAAAATCAGTTTCACTAACATCTGCGACAACATCTTTCCAAAAGTCATTCCATTCTTTGCGGGCATCAGAAAGTTCAAGTTCAACATTGATTTTGTTATTGAATTGATTTACTTCATTCTCAATAGCCTCATAATGTTTTTCAAGTAATTCATCTAATGTGCTTTGGAACTCTGAATAAGTGCTTTCATATTCACCTATTTTCTTTTCAATAGCATCAATGCGATTCTTTTCCGTTTCCATCTGAGCTTTATAGGCTTCTTGTTCAGATGCAGACATCGCATTGTATTTTGTTACCATTGCGTTATAACCTGCATAAAGCTCATTTAAAACTTGTTCTGCATTAGTCATAACACTACCGTCTTCCGCGAATGTTACTCCGACATCTTCAAGTTGCTTGCGGCGAGTAGATAAATCACCTTTTTGAAGGTCACGTTTTTCTTCAAGTTTGTTAATTTGTTGATCGAGAAGTTTATTTTGCTCTTTGAGAGTTTGTTGATAATCTTCTCCCCAAGAGTGAGATGCGACTTTATCTATGCGGCCAAGGGTCGATTCGATGTTCTCAAGTTCGGTATTGATTTCACGGTAAATGTCTTCTTCCCGTTCAAGGTAGTCCATATGGTCGGCTTCTTTTTCAGAGCCAGATTTGCTGGAGTCTTCTTCTTTTTTACCGACATTAGTGTTTTTATTTAATGACTCTTGCGCCTTTGCTGCAGCACCGATCATCATACCTTCAACATCATTAGCTTTAGCTCTAGCTGATTCCGCCATATTACGATAAGTAGCTTCTTGATTTTTCCAATAAGCTGTTTCATCTTCACCATTTTGGAATCCAGTCGCCGCTTTTGCTTCTGATGAAGTTGAACCATTACTGCCTTGATAAGTAAAATTAAAATTACCTTTGCTTATTGGACCGCTACCACGTGCAGCAGCCGCAGCATTTTGAATTGCGGTATTTGCAAACTCATATGAAGAATCTGCTGCTTGTTGATATGATTTAGTCCAATTATCAGCTGATATCTTAGCATTTTCATTAGAATTGTCCGCAACAGCAACTGCATTATCAATTTCTGTTTGAGATGCGATTTTATCATTTTCAGTTTCAATACTGTCAAGTTTTGCTTTTAAATCAGTCTTTGCTTGTGCTCTATATTCTTCTTCTTCTACTGCCCTATGAGCAATATCCGCCATACCATCATAAACTTCAGCTTTTGCTCGTAATTCAGTAGCAGCATTTTGCAATTTAGTAGTTAATTCTTGCGTGCTAGCTGCTTCTTGCTGACTTGCAGCTTGCATTGCAGACTGAACAATTTCTTCATTTAATTTAATAGTACCATCGCCAAGATATTCAATTCCCTCAAGGATTCCTGGAAAAGCATTATTTAAATCACGAATATCATCTGCGGCAACAATAAAATCTTCTCCAATTTTGCTTGCAAGATCATCTGCTTTTTCCATAGCGGTAACAAGCTGATTAAAATCTCTTTCCGCGTCAGAATGGACTTCAACATCAATTTGATAATTGGCATCCATAATTTCTTGCATGGCTTCTTGGAATTGCTCATCATCTGCAATAACTTCAACTTCTTCTTGAGGAGTATCTCCAGCAATAGTAGTTAAACCTTCTTTAGCCTCTTTTGACTTCTTAATTAAATTATCAAATTCAATTTTGTCTAAAGCACTTTGTAAATCATAAGCCGCTTGAATCCAATGTTCTGTACCAACTAATCCAGTATTAGAAAAAGTTTCTATTTCATTAGTTAATTCGGGATATGACTTTTTAATTTCATCTAAACTATCTAATAATTTTTGATAATCCTCTGAAGTTGTATCAAGATTACCAGAAATCGCATCAGATATACTTTTGCCAATAGAATCAGAAGTAGAGCCAATAGTTGTTGCAAGTCTTTCTTTAGCTTGTTCATAACTTTCTTTAGTAGCTTCTTCTATATCATTACTAATTTGATTAATCAGCGCAGGATCTTTTAAACTATCCACACTTTTCATCATAATCTGTTTCCAATAATCTTGTCCAATTCCACTAATCTGCTCTGAAGAAAAGCCTCTTTCAATGAGTTGGTCATATATATTTTCTATTGCCCCATACCTTTTTGTTTCAGTCTTATCTCCACTAAATCGAGCATAATAATCTCCAATTATTGTTTCTAAATCAGTTCGTTTAGACAGCTCTCGTTGCTGCACTTCTCCAGCAGACCCCATAAGAACTTGTCGCCATTGAGTTAATATTTCTTCATTTGTTAAAGAAGTATTATCTTGTAAATATTGTCTAAATAATTCAAAAGCAGTATCTACTTCTTCTTTGGTTTCAGCAATGGCAATTTTACTTTCTGCCGCGGCTTTTTCTACTTGGGCAGAATCAATTTCTCCTCGTGCTTCTTTTACTTCTTTATAAGCATCAGAAGTCCGATAACGGTTAACCATTAAAGCAATTTCTTTATAAGTATCACTTGTTGTAGCAACCTCTGTATCTTTAAATTGATCTACTATTTTAGCAAGAGATTCTAATTGTTGAATTCCTTTTTCATCAGGAGTAAAAGTAAAGGTGGCAACGCCATTCTTCCAATCTCCTAAACCAATATCTGATAAAGCTTTTTTAAATGCATCCGCTCCTGCTGCATCAAAATCAATTCCATCAAAACTTGCTGTATATGATAAATTACCAGTAGTAGGATCATAATCTACATATCTACTTGTAGTTAATTGCTCCCAAAATCCATTTTGCTCTTCCATTGAAGCAAAAACATTTTGCATTCCAGCATTTACTTTTTGATTTTGATTTTCAATAGTCTTTCCGGCTTCTACTGCCTTGTACTTTTCTAATTCTTCTCTAGCTGTTTTGTAGCCTTTAGCAGCATTAAGTGCTCCTATTGCTTCACTATCAAGGTTTTGAATTAATTTTGTTTTTTGCTCATTAAATTCTTTTGCAGTAATTGCTCCAGATTCATATTGATTAATTAATTCTTCTAAACTTTTTGTTGTTTCTTGATTTTGGTTAATCAATTCTTGATTTTTATTAACCTGGTCAATGACAACATTATTAGCTTCTACAGCCCGTTTACGTACACTATCAAAATAAGCTGTTAATACTGAAATACCAATACCTACTGCCGCAGTAATTCCTCCAATAATTGAGGCAGTTTTTGAGCCTAAAAGCTCCCCTATTGAGCTTAATGCCTTTGAACTACTATTTTTAAATTTATCAATAGTGCGAGTTAAATTTTGAAAAGCCATTAAGCCTGTCATAGCAATAGAACCGACACCACTTAATACTTTAGACATAGAAGCCTCTCCAGAATAAAGTTCATCAAATAAATTATTAATTGTTCTTAAACTATTTCCTATGGCTGTCAAAGCACTTAATAATTGAATACTTCCTTGTATTGCATTTTGTCGTGCATAAACTTTGCTTTGATCTTTTAATACTTGTAATTGAGCTTCTAAAGCCTGTTTTTCTTGTTCTGCAATAGTTTCTCCACGCTTCTTAGCCTCGTTTAATTCTTCAATTTTTGCTTCAATTGCTTCAATGCCAGGCTTTCCTTTTAAAAATTCTTCCGCACTAAATCCTTTATTTAAAGTATCTCTAGCCGTTTCAAATTTTTGATTCGCTTCGTCTGCTGCAATTTTAATTTCTTCTAAAGCTTGTCTAGTAGATTGCCAATTTCTTTTACTAACACTTCCATCTTTATTTAATGAACCAGATAAAAGAGTAGATAATTTATTATATTGAGCATCATTTATCTCCCCAGCATTTTTTAAATCTATTAATTCTTTTTCTGCTGTGTCAATAGCCTCTTTAGCTTTTTCGCCCCATTTTGTCCATTCTTCAGGATCATACCGATACCCACCTTTTGATGTTAAAGATTGTTTAGGCTCTTTATTTAAAACTTTATCAATCTCTTTTGAAGCGTTTTTAGATGTTTCTATAATATTATCTAAATCTTTTTGTACTTGTTCTAACTCTTTATCTTGATTTTTCCATCCTTCTATTAAATCAGAAGGATTTACATAATCTTCACTATAATCTTTTCTACCCCGTAAAACATTTCGATTTCCCATCATATCTTTCGGAGCATTATTTTTTGCTAGATTTTCTTCAAGAGTTTTAATTAGAGCAGCTTGCTTTTCTATTTCTACTTCTGTTTCAGCTTTTAATTTTTGTTGAGCATCTATTTGTTTATTTATTTCTTCTATTTCTGCTTTTCTTAAATCAACTTTTTCTGCCAATAAACCTATTTGATCAGTCTCTTGCTCCATTTGCATACGTTGCTCATCAGTCATACTTTTTGCGTATTTTCCCCAAAGATTATAAGCTTCTTTAATTTGTTCTGAAGCATAAGCACTTTGAGTACTTGTTTGAGCAATAACGCTTCTAGCTTCTATTAAATTATCTATCATCTTATTATCTGAAATTCTTTGAATCATTTCATTAATTCCAGACGCCAATTTCCCGCTAAATAAAGTTGTAAATAATCCAATTAAATGAGTAAAAGCACCAGATCCTCCACCAATAGCGTCAACAAAATCTGTTACGACCTTTAAAATACCTTTAAATCCATCCGTAAAAGTTTTAATAGTGTCTGGATCAATAAGAGAATCATACATATCCTCCCATTGTGTTTTTAATTGTTGAATATGAGCCTCAGTAGACTCCATATATATATCTTGCTGTTTTTGAAGTTCTCCAGTAGCATTACGGGAAGTTTCAATAGCGTTAGTATACATATCCCAGTTACTAAATAAAGCAACTAAGTTATTATACTGACGTTTACCTGCCATTAACTGAGCAATAGCAGCCTGTTGTGCAGAAGTCCATGTATTCCATTTCCCCGCAACTTCTTCAATAACAGTACCAAGATCTCTTAATTCACCTTCTGAGTCAAGAATTTCGATACCAAGTTTTTGTAATCCACCAGATACATCACCAAGTTTTAATCCATCTTCGTCAGCATCTCCAAGTTTTAAATCAGAAATACGAGCATAAATAGTCTTTAATGCAGTACCAACTGATTCAGGGGCTTGACGAGTTACAGATACAATAGTGGAAATCTGTGCAGTTAATTGGTCAATATCTACGCCTAAGTTACTTGCAGCAGATGCCACTTTAGACATACCTGTTGATAATTCTTCAAGGTTAGATGCACTCATTGCGGCAACCGCTGCTAATTTATCAACATACTCTTCAGTTTGTTCAGCATTTACTTTAAAACCATTCCAAACAGATGTTAATTGTTCAGATACGGTTTTAGTAGCTTGTCCAGTAACATTTGCAGCTTTTAAAGTAGTCTCAGCACGAGCCTTAACTTCTTCATCACTTAAACCCTGTTGATAATAAATTAAGGCAGCTTCAGTATAATCTGTTGTGGCTTTGCCTAAAGCCTGAGCAGCTTTATTTGCTTGCTGTCCAAACTGTTCCATTTCATCAGCAGATTTTTTTGTAACTATACGAATATCATTTAATGAACGATCTAAATGCTCAACATAACCAACTGCCTGTTGAATTGCTCCTGTAAATCTATTTATTATACTTGATGAAAAAGTCCACTTTAATGTATTCATTAAAGTAGTTCCCATTTTGTCGAGAATAGTTTCAGTTTTTCTTAAAGAGGTATTGGTTGTTAAAAGATTTCTGCTTAATTGAGCAGCAATTTTTTGTCCTTGAATACCACCTTTATTTAATGCATTAAATAAATTAGTTACGCTTCCATAACTTTTATTAATTTCATTAGTAAAAGATTGAACATTAGTAACATTTAATCTAGTATTATAGCTTTTTTGTAAAGCAGTCCCTACTTGTTCAGCAGCTTTTTTTGCGTTAATTAAATCAATTTCTGCTTGTTTATAAGCTTTACTATTTGAAGAAAAATTTTTAGATAATAAATCTTGTGGCTGAGTCTGTTGTAATTTAGCCATCGCTTTTTGAATTTCATCAAGCCCAGACTTATCCACATTAAACCCAATGTCATAAGTTATCTTACCATTGGCCATACCCTTGTACCTCCTTTTCGAAAATACGTTTTTTATTTTGCGCAAAATAAAAAAATGCTCTTATTATTTACCATAATAAGAGCATCATATTTAAATATTATTGTCCTTGTTCTATTCAGACTTCACCTGATTATTAATCTTCTCTAATAATTCAGGAGAGATATTTTTCAATTCATTTTGTAACTGTTCTACATATGCGGGAAGCTGTTCCATTAACCGATTAAGCCATCCCACAAAACCAATTCTTGTGTCTTCTAAAGCACGAGCATAGTTATAATCCCAATAATCTGGTAAAGTTTCTATAATTTTAGTAAGTAATCCCGCATTTTGTAAATCATCATAAATCTTAATAGGGTTTGCTTTCTCTTCATCTGTAAACTCAATACTTGTGCAATACATAATAGCAAATACATCTAAATATGCTTCTAACTTAACATCGTTTAAATGGTCATCTTCCCATGCCTCTTGTACTGCAAGTTGAATAATTTGCGTTCTATCTTCTACTGATAAATAAGGCTTTACTTTAAAAGTAAGTTTACCTATTGTAATTTCTTTTTCCTCTAATGGAGGATTATTTTCAATTAATTCTTTAAAACTACACATGATTTGTTTCTCCTTTTTTCTCTTTTTTATATTATATAAAAATTTTTAAGAAATGTCAAGTTATATTAGCATTATTTGGAATTGCTCTTGCTAAGAGACCAGGTCTAATATACCCATGTAAACCTGCTTTAGCAATAGCTTGACCAACAGTTTCAGCCCTTTTATCTGCATCCCATTTATCTTGATTAATATGTTGCTGAAAAGCTGTTAAAGCAGAATAAGTATTTTGATTAGTAAAACCAAAACTGATAGCAGTTTTATCTGTCGCTTTTAATTCTTTTTGTTGAGAGTGACTAATACCAATATTATGTTCTAATGCATAAGTAATTACTTCCCAAACAGAAACTATTTTACCGTTTAATAATAAATAAGCTGCAACATCTAAACTACCGCCTCTACTCATAAATAATTTAATAATACTTCTTGTAAAAACAATATCTTGTAAATTTATAAAAGCTTGAGAATCTATTTGATTATACCAACCATACATATTATAAGCTAAATACATTAATTTATTACTTTTAAAACATTGTTGAAGAGCTTGCTCTAGCGTTAATCCACCACCAACACTAAATTCACCTATAGAATCTTCTTTGCCATATCTAAATGCTACTCCTTGATATAATTTATTAGAAATACCAATAGATAACCGTAAAGTTCCTTGAGACTCCCCCATTTCATTAACAATTTCCATTCCTATATGAGATAATTGTACATCAACTTTTCCAGACAATTCTTGTCCAGTATATTTATTATGTTCTCCAGAAGGAGTGGATATTTCTAATTGCACACCTGTTTTACCTTGCATCTTTAAAGAAGATGAACTAATTTCATTAAAAACAGCTCCATTTGCCATAGCATCTATATCAAAACCTGCTATCTCACCTATCCCAGTTGAAAAAATATTTTGACTAAAATGATGGGCAATAGCATCTGAAGTTATATTTTTACCTTTACTAGTTTTTCCTGTTTCTAACATATTAACTAAAGAATTTAAAGATTCCATTACACTATTAATTTGTTGTTGATTTAATCGAAAAGTATCACTTTTTAATTGTTGTTCAAAAGAAATTAAAGCATCTTTTAAAGCCTTACCTATCCCTTTGATTTTTTTATTATTAATTTTATCATACTCTAACGCTAATAAAGTAGTCTTACCATCTTTTCTATAAATATCTATACTTTTAGTAACGATACTTAAAATATCATTAATCTGTTGGCATAAAGATTGTAACCAATCTTTAGTACCTTTTTCCCAAGACGTTAATTTTTTATCTTTTACTGTATTTAATACTTTATTGATATGCTCTGTATCGACACTTTTTTGAAGAGCATCTTTCACAGCATTATTTATATCTGTTAAAATTTTATCTCCTCTTTCAGGATCAGTAATCAAATTTACCATATCCCATACTCTTTCATCTGTATCTGCGGTTATCTGACTTTTAAATAATCTTTTAAATTCATTTTTTAATCCATTTTTAACTTGATTCTCTTTAAATCCTTGAAAAGCCGTATAAATATCATTAGTATCTCCTCCACGTAATAAACCTACATTTTTATGATGAAGATGTATATAATAATATCCATTTAAACTATAAGGAGCATCTTTATAAAAATTTGAATATTTTTTCATAAACATCCCTCCCTTAAACCAAAAAATGCGGGAAGCAGATTTTCATCTACCTCCCGCAAATGTATTATTCACTTAAACAAGTTAAGCCACTAAGATCAAATCTTTGTGTTTTAACTCCGCCTTCAGCATCTGTTTGAACAATTTTAAAGTTCTGAACATTTTTGTCAGTAACTTTAAATACACCATCTTTATCAGGATCGTTAATAATTTCAACTAATCCACTACCTTGAGATGGCTCAAGACCAACCTTAACAGAAACTGCATGTTCATCAATGTCAGTGAACTTCAGCGCGATAAAGTTACCAACACCCCATCTTTCAGTAATAGCATTATCATCTGAAAGATATTTTAAAGTACCTGTGATTGAACTACCAGTTACCGCAACGTCATTATCTTGAATGTCTGTTCTAGCAACGCCCCAATATGTTTCCCCCGTAGCAGGGCCAACTACGAGGTCAGTTAAAAAGACTGCTCTGAAGGATTACCCTTTGTACTACCAGATCCGTCACCGAAGCCAATGTAGTGAGAGTCATCAATTTCCTTATCATTATGCTCAAGTACATCATTATGAGCCATTACAGGATTGATTACCTTATTAGCATTGTTCTGATCTTCAATAACCTGAATTACGCACATAACCTCACGGCTCTTATCAAAGTATGTATAGCCTGGAAGAGCATCCATTGTAAATGTGAATGTTGAAGGATCACCTGTACCAGATAACTGGAATGTCAGGTTAGACTGAATCTTAACATTCGGGAATGTTAAGTTAGCAGGCATATCAACACCATCACTCTTACGTCTAAACAGTGTCTCAGCTTCTACATAATAGTTACCAGCGAAGTTATCAGCAGCGATCTGAAGTTCATCAACTTTCTGTGCATCTTTATCAAGATAGAAGTCTACGAAAACAGTATAGCTACCAGCAACAATATATCCGCTAGCATCTACTTCGACATCGCTTTCTGTTGCCCAAGTTTGAACACCAGCAAGTTTTGCACCAGAAATAGTAATCTTTTGCTTTGTAGTAGGATCAACTACAACAGAACCTTCTGCATCGCACTCTACCATAGCTCCTCTTAAACTACCATCAGTATCTGTAAAAATAACATAAATAGGAGCATCATTAGTTGCACAAATTTCTTCTCCTTGGCCTAGTGCAGGACTAAGATCAATAACTGCGCTATTAGTACTACCGGAACCAGTTACAGTCATAGAAGCAGTAGCAGTAGTATGGAAGTGAACTTTAGTAACAGTATTAGATCCTTGGAATAGATCTGCACCAGACAGCATAGCAAGAGAAATAGGAGAAAGTAAAGCATCTTCTACTGTGAAAGTAAGTGTTTTCTCACCTTCCCATGTTACAAGACGAACATTACCTCTACCACCCTGTGCATACACTGTAGTAGTTGACTGCTCTACTGAAGAAGTAGTAGCTGTATCAATATACAGAACAGGCTGACCAGCCTTGAACTTGTACTTACCAATATTGGTAGGAGTCTTTGCTCTAAAAACAATATTCGCACACTCGCGTACACCAAATTTCATGGTTTATTTCCTCCTTATAGAATTTAATCTTCTTTGTCATTAGATTCGATGTCACCCATCCAATCCTTTGCATCTTTTATTTTTTGCGCTCCCGCCATTTTAGCTTGGAACGTAAAGTCAAAAGTTTCTTTTAATTGAAATCTTTTAAACTCATCAACTAACTGAAATACAGTATAATTTGCTAACTCATTCTTATTTTTTCTTTCTCCAACCGCAAGAATACTTATATACCGTTCTAATATACTCATTAAAGCGGTGTCTTCGCCTCTTTCTCTTTTTAATGCTGCTATTTTCTCTTTTCCTTTTCGGATTTGTTCAATAAGAGCACGAGCGCGGTCACCGGCTGGATTATAGTCATCACCATGTTCTCCATGAAACTCTTTAAGACAAAACATATCATAAATTATATCAGCAAAAACATCAAAATTATTTGCATCTATCATAAAGTTTTTCTTTTCTTCATCTATTAAGATAATTGAACGTGGTGTCATAAAAATTTGATATTTTGGGAAAATTAAACTCAACAACTGTTCAATATTCTCTTTTATCTTTTGAGTATTAGCATCTTTCTGCATTATCATTGTCATTAATATTTCAAAATTAGATAACTGCGACAAATCAAAATTGTCCTGAATCGCTTTATAATTTTTAGTTAGTGCATTAGCACCTATTAAAAAATTACTTTCTTCACCCAGCCTACTTATATCTTTAACAAGAGGCTGAGAAATAGAAACCTGTGCTGCGGGAAAGGGTATATCTACCCCGGTATCTAGCATTAATCTTGGAATAACAGGTTTACGTAATCCATCCATTATTTACTTGATAATGCTTCTAATTTAGCATCATCTTCAGTGAAGTGAACTGCTTGATAGGATAAAGTATATCCCGCAAGCTCTGGATTTAAAACTAACTCCTGACATCCCAAGAATATAAACTCTCCAACACCAGATAATTTATTAAAATTCAAAATGCCATCTATATATCCCGCAATCATAAGAGGCCTTACTCGCAATCCATCCAAATCCCAATGATTAGTATGACAAATAATATCGAAATTAACCATGCAATCTCTAAAGCGGTTATTCACACTATTTGTTGTAAAATTATCGAAAGAGATTAAGATATAAGATTTAACGTCTTCATGTTCAGGAAATTCAAGACGCGGAGTAAGTCTAATATATTGCTTATCTTTTAACGCCTTTATATCATATCCATTTACAATTTCATCATACTTCTTAATATCCGGATCTAAACAATCCTTATTATTAATAATTAAAAGTCGTTTTAACCAAGTGCTATATTTCTGACTTTCAACGAATAACTTATTTAAAATAAGTTCAGCATCTTTCTCGCATGATAAAAATGAAGATTGGATAGGCGGTAATATCGTACTTTTATGCATTTTTATCTCTCCTTTTATCTCCTATAACGATTTAACAACAACGTGCTTAACCGCTTGTCCATTATAACAAATATCAAATGATCCTGTTTTAGCATTAGTTAAACTAATAAAAATTGTGGTGTTGATCTTATCTTCATTGATAACAGCGTCATCAATATGCGGCAATACGCCGCCTTGAAGATTCTCAATACTCCATTTCCCGCCATCAACCCAAGTCGTAGTATATTTAATTTTACTATAAGCATAGGTAACAAAATCTTCATCCAATTCATGGCGTTCTGCATCTTGCTCTTGTACTTCTTGACTAATCTGTTCAAAAGGATTCTCAAAATATTCTTGAACAAATACGATAATAACATCAGCAATAGCATTAGGATCAACCGCCTGAACTTGCCAATTTTCTAACTCGCCCTTGATATTCGGTAACTTAACTTCTTTAAATCTTTTAAAGAAATCTAAAGTAGTTTTATCTCGTTTAAAATAAAGGGCACGAGTATAATTCAGCTCATTTAATACTTCTTTATTTTTTCTCAACCAATCCAATGTTTGTTGGTTTTCACCAACATTTGAAAACCAATATTCTTTTCCGTCTATTACAAGAGGATAAGAGTAACATTTTCTAACGTCCGCACGGAAATAAGCCAACTCTTCAAGATATCTAAGAGTGACCAACCAGCGGGAATTGGTTTCCTTCCAGATAAATGTCTCTCCTGAGGTTATCGGGACGTCGACGAGCGATTCATTCGTTTTTCCGATTCGAGGAGCATTTAGACAAATATCAGCAAAAGGCACAGATACCATTTTTTGATCTCTATCTTTTGTGAGTTTATCTGGATTCATTAAGCACCTAAATTCAAGTTGCGGCAATTGCTTAATTGGATCATCTGAATTTTTATCATAATTTGGATTATCTATAATCATTGTACCCGCTTGATAAGAATATAATAAAGCCTTTTTAAGGCTATTTAATTTATCCTTAATCATTCGGTTCTGTTGCGGGCGCCCGCCGGCATATCCAAGACGGACTTTCATGTTATCTAATGAGTTCATTCTTTAATTCATTGAGAAGAGTTAAACATTCAAAAATCACTCTACGATAAAGAGTAAAGTCATTTTCTTCTGTAAGAGTAGCTAACCCTTCAAGTTTACAAATAAGGATAAGTAATTCACTTTGCGAACCGTAACAAAGTCTATCCAAACCTACAAGTTCTTCTAATATAGTTTCAAGCAATTTTTCCCATTCGCCGCCCTCTTCCCGCATAGGAAGAAGCTTATAAGTGAGATTAATTAATCGCTTAAAGTTTTTTTCTAATGCAATAGGATTCACTTCAAGTTCATATTTAACTATCATACCAGTAATCCTCCTCTCCAGGGTCATCTCCCGAAGGATCTTCATTCCCTTTAGAAAATGGATATACTGGCGATTCCATGATAACATGCATCGTTGAACGATATACGCCTTTAGAATCTACTTTTCTACGTTTATACAAACGTTGAAGATGAAATCCTTTTCTTTCATATTCTTTCTTTAGACTTTGTAACTTAGCCATATGATTGGCTTGAGAAGTAAATTTAAAATCAGAACCGCTATATTTCATACGAGTGTTTTCCACACTTGCAAGTTGCTGACCAATCCACTCTTCAACCATGTAAGTGGCTAAAATATTACATTCTTCTTCAGTTAAATCACTAATAAAATAACCTTCTTCATCCTCGATTGCGGGAACCCGCTCTAAAGACTTTCGAGGAAACTCAAAAGAATGAACTGCGGAATCAAGTAAATCTTGTACCATTTTCATAGTATCTTCTTTAGTTAATTCCATATACATATCATCAGTAATCTTACTGAAGAATAAGTCATATACTACTGAAAAAGATGTCATTTTAGTCACCTCACTCTTATTGAGTAACTTTTCTAACAACTTTTCTTACAGGAGTTGCGGA
>JAEIGA010002480.1_pt1 | contig 29466 bp, 54 predicted proteins | sample 9270691 | NCBI WGS metagenome assembly JAEIGA01 (sample SAMN17057246, study PRJNA624740) | gut metagenome | biome: biome; isolation source: fecal sample | host: Bos grunniens | place: China: Xizang | collected 2019
CCTTTGAACACCTGGACTAAAAAATCACTAGTTTTTTCGTTTTTTGAGGGGTTTTATTACAGATTTAAAATATATAGTCATTTTTGCAAGATTTTGAAAAAAGTTTTTACGATTTCGATGCCACTTTTTACGGAATGGCCAGATACCTAGAAAGGAAAGAGCCGAATGAGAAGTGAAAAAGAAATTGCCGAAACTTTGGAGCGAATTAAGAAGTCAAAACGCAGATTCGAAGAGGACGCGAAGCGCTTAAACCTATTCGAGAACTATCTTTTTGCTTCAACTTACGGCATTTATGAAGATCAGATTGATATTATGGAGTCGCTTCTGATTGAGATTAAGCTGGAAGGCGTTACCGTAGAAAAAACTTACAGAAAAGGCGAAGCCAATACCTACATCAATCCAGCCGTTGCTGAATTTAACAAATATGCTTCCGCAGCTAACGGCACGGCCAAAACTTTGAATCTATTTTTGAAGCCGGCCGATGGTAAGGCGGTCGCTTCTGATCCGTTCATTGATTTTGTAAGAAATGATTAAGAAATACAACTATATCCGGAAATACTGGAAGCAGATTGAAGCCGGAAAGATTGAAGTAAGCGAAAAGGTCCTTGCTACCATGAAAATGCTTATGGTCATTGTGGAAGGCAAGGATAAAAAATATCATTTTGACGCGGTTAAAGCTAATAGGCCAATTTACTTTATTGAAACATTTTGCAAGCAATCAAAGGGCGCGGTCGGCCAGCCTTTAAAGTTAGAGCTATTTGAGAAGGCAATAATTCAAGCAATCTACGGAATCGTTGACAAGCAAGGGAATAGGCGCTTTTCTGAAGCATTCCTTGATTTTGCCAGAAAGAACGGCAAAAGTACATTGCTTTCAGGCCTTAGTATTTACGGACTTGTTGGGGACGGCGAAGGTGGCCCAGAAGTTGATTGTGTTTCGACCAAAAAGGATGCTGCAAAGATAGTTTTTAATACTGCTAAAGCGATGGTGCAACAATCGCCTTATTTAAGAGCTTACATCAAAAGCCGCAAAAGTGATCTATATTGTGATTTCAACCTGGGGACATTTCAACCACTTTCAAGCGATTCGAATACATTGGACGGCCTGAACCCGTCTATGGTAATCCTGGACGAATGCCACGCAATTAAGGACCGTAATTTGTATGACGTAATGAAGCAAGCGCTTTCAGCTGAAACTAGAAAGCAGCCGCTTTTTTTGACTATAACAACAGCCGGATTCAATCGTGAAGGAATCTATGACGAATTATATGACTATGCTGATCAGTGTCTTCATGATCCGACTAAAGACGAACATTTTATAAGCTTTATCTATGAGTTGGATTCACTAGAAGAAATCGAAGACGAATCAAAATGGATCAAAGCGAATCCTGGACTTGGAACTATTAAGAGCCTTGCGAAGCTTCGAAGCGCAGTAGAGCGTGCGAAGAGTACGCCGGGATATAAAAGAACCGTTCTAGTCAAGGATTTTAATATTAAAAATATAGCAGCTTCCAGCTGGCTATCATGGGAAGAGCTGGACAATGAAGATACATTTGACGTTGAGAAGATTCGGAACAGCTACGCAATCGGCGGCTGTGACTTATCTAGTACACGAGATTTAACTTGTGCTTCGCTTCTGATCAGGCTGAAGAATGACGAAACATTTTATTTGTTGCAGCACTATTTTCTTCCTGAAGAGCGCGTTGACTTCCTGGAAGCACAGAGTTCGAAAGAAGCACCATATCGCATTTGGGAAGAGCGTGGGCTTTTGACATTGTGCCGTGGTTCGATGGTTAGATATTCGGACGTAACTAAATGGTTCAAGGAAATGTGCGACCAGTACGACATTCTGATCTGGCGACTTGGATATGATAGAGCTTTAGCTAACTACTGGGTTCAGGAAATGACGGAAACTTTCGGCAACATCATGGAAGCAGTTCCACAGGGACCAATAACATGGACGGCGCCAATGAATGAGCTGGGCGCAATGATCTGCGATAAACGAGTAAATTATAACAACAATCCAATATTCAAGTGGTGTTTGTCGAATACGGCAGTTAAAAAGACGGGCACCAACGAAGCAATTCAACCTATAAAGATACAAGCACACCGGCGTATTGACGGGCTTGTGTCTTTTTTAAATGCATACACAATTTTTGTCAAATATCGGGACGATTATCTGAATCTTGTCGGATAGGAGAAGCAAGCAATGAGCATTTTCAAAAGAAAATCAACAATTACCCAGGAAAGAAGCAAAGCAATCCCTTTTTCGGTAGAAACGTGGCACTATAAGCGATTCAACCGTGAGCTTCTCGACATTGATACTATTGTCACTTGTATTGATGCCCTGGCTAGGAATCTGGCGAAGATGCGATTGACTTCAATCCGAAGGGATAAGAATCAAATTGCTACAACAGACTTTACCAGCGAAATAGCAAAAGTCTTACAGCAGCCTAACAAGTACATGACGCAATATGATTTTATTTACAAGATTGCAGCCCAGTATTTCGTTAGCAATAACGTTTATATCTGGCCAGAGTACGACAATGAAGGCAAGTTAATCAATCTGTGGCCAGTTAATTACAGGATGGCCAAAATCTACGAGATAGACGGCACTGAACTGATCAGGTTCGAGCTGAGACATAACCACTATTACACTTGCCCGTACAGCCAGATCATTCACCTGAGAAATCATTATTGCGAAGATAATCTATACGGCGATGGCAATGAAGCTTTCAGAGCTATCGCTGAACTAATGGACGCCCAGCAGCAAGGAATTAAGGGCGGAATTAAAAACAGCGCTTTAATCCGTGGACTTCTTAAGGCTGCGCAAGTCATGAAAGAAGACGATATTAAGGCGGCCAGGGACAGATTCGTCAAGGAAAACTTCGAAGCTTCTAATTCTGGCGGCGTGATGCTTGTTGATGGCAAGTTTGATTATACGCCACTTGAATCGAAGCCTTACCAGGTAGACGCGGACACGCTGAAGGTAACAAGGGAAGCAGCCTATTCATATTTCGGAGTTAATGAGGATTTTATACAAAACAAATTTACTTCAGAAAAGTATGAAGCAATCTACGAAGGACGCCTGGAACCGTTCGCTATCATGCTATGTGACGCTTTGACTAAACATCTATTTACCGAACGCGAAAGAGCTTTCGGCAATCAAATAGACGCTAATATGTCAAAACTTAAATATCAACCACTTTCACAAGTTACGACAATGATTTCGGCGACCCGTGAGCTTGGACTTTTTACCCGTGATGAATACCGCGAAATGCTGGGCTATGAACCACTAGGGCCAGAACGCGGCGGCGACGAAATAATGATTGCGGTTAATAACTATGATTCTAATACAGTAGATCAGTCTGATCAGGAAGGAGAAGAAAACAATGAACAGTAATGCTGAAATTCGTACCTTTATCGGCGAGGTTGAAAGCAGAGCAAAGGAAAGTGACGACGGCAAGCTTTTGATTGCTGGTCAGCCTATCGTATTCAATCAGGCAACTGACATCGGTGGATTCTGGGAAGAAAAGATTGACCCGTCAGCCATTGACGAAGAGACGCTTCGAGACGTTCGCCTTCTTGTTAATCACAATTTTGATGGTATTCCACTGGCAAGAAGCCGAAGAAATACAAAAAATTCGACTATGCGTTTAAAAATTACAGAAGAGGCGGTTGAAATGGAAGCGGACTTGGATCCGAACAATCCGAAGGCCGTCGAATTAGATTCAGCTATTAAGCGAGGTGACATTTCCGGAATGTCCTTCGCTTTTTTAGTAGATGGAGATAGTTGGGAAGATCTGGATTCAGATTATCCTAAACGAACCATTACCCACATATCCGAAATCTTTGAGGTTTCGGCGGTTACATGGCCAGCATATGAACAGACTTCTATCTCTTCCCGTTCGATGGAAATCGGGCAGAAGAGTCTGGCGGAAGCTAGAAACGCGCTGGAAAGCGCTAGAGCGAAGGCTGAAAAGATTGCTGCGCTTAACAGGCAGTTAGAGGAGATTAAATCATGACAAAAGAAATGAAAGAAATCCTTGACTTGCTTCAGGCCAACGAAGAAAGAGCTGCGGCGCTTTCGCCACTTGCTGAAACAGCTGAAGACGCTGAAATCGATGCAAGAGCTAAAGAGCTTGAAGCTATCACAGAGGAAAGAAAGGATCTGGAAGCTAAGAAGGCGCTTCTGGAAGAAGAAGAAAGAAAAGCTGAAAAGCTTCAGCAGAATCCAGTTCTTGGAAAAGAAATTGAACAGAAAGGAGTCAAAGAAATGACAATTGACGAAATAAGAAACAGCGCTGAGTATATCGACGCTTATGCTAACGCTATTCGTTGCAAGGATGATAAGTTTACAGAGTGCCGCGCGCTTTTGACAGAAAACGCAACTTCTGGCACTGTAGCCGTTCCTGATGTTGTTTACGACATTGTTAAAAATGCATGGGACCGCGAAGGCTTAATGCGTAGAGTTAGAAAGCTTTACGTTAAGGGTAACATTAAGGTAGGTTTCGAGATTTCAGCAGATGGTGCTGTAGTACACACAGAAGGCGGCGCAGCTGTATCTGAAGAAAGTCTTGTAATCGGAACAGTTGAAATTATCCCTTCTTCAATCAAGAAGTGGATTTCTGTCAGCGATGAAGTTCTTGATATGCGCGGCGAAGAGTTCCTTCAGTACATTTATGATGAACTTACTTACCAGATTGCAAAGAAGGCAGCTAATGAGCTTGTAAAGCTTATTGTTGATGCTGGAACTGAGTCAGTATCAACAGCTGTAGGTCTTCCAGTAATCGAAGCTTCGTCCGTAAGCGTTGGCCTTACAGCCCAGGCAATGGCTGCGTTATCTGATCAGGCAGCTAATCCTATCATTGTAATGAATAAAGCTACATGGGGCAGCTTCAAGTCTGCGCAGTACGCAAATAAGTTCAACGTTGACCCATTTGAGGGCCTTGAAGTTGAGTTTAACAACAGCCTTAAGTCATTCGACGCTGCTTCTTCAGGCGATACCTTCATGATCGTCGGAGATTTTGCAGAAGGCGCTATTGCGAACTTCCCAGCTGGCGAAGATATTACTCTTAAGGTAGATGATAAGACTCTTATGGCCCAGGATCTTGTTAGAATCCTTGGACGCGAATATGTAGGCCTTGGAATTATCGGACCTAGCAGCTTCGTAAGAGTTAATAAGCCAGCAAATTAGAAGAATAAGGAGATTGAATCATGAACATACTGATAGCCGTTCCTTCGATGGATTCCGTTCCGGCTGCTTTTGCACAATCCCTTGCAATGCTTGAAAAAGTTGGGAATTGTGCGATTGCTTTCCAGGTGGGTTCTTTAGTCTATAATTCCAGAAACAAATTAGCGACTAAAGCGCTTGAAATGGGTGCTGATTTCGTTTTTTGGCTCGATAGCGATATGGTTTTTGAGTCTGACACACTTAAAAGATTAATGAGCGTGTTAGAAGCACACGATCTTGATATAGTCACAGGCTTATATTATAGGCGTGTGCCACCATATAAGCCGGTAGCATTTAAAGAGCTTCGAGTCGAAGGAAATGATTGCATTCATTTGGACTTTGAAATTATTCCGAACGGATTATTTGAAATGGAAGGCTGTGGCTTCGGTTGTGTTTTGATGAAATCCGACGTTCTTTTTGATGTAATAGCAAAATTTCAAGATGCGTTTTCGCCGATTCATGGGATCGGCGAAGACCTATCTTTTTGCATCCGTGCCAGGGAATGCGGTTATAAGATTATTTGCGATCCGTCTATTCCACTGGGGCATTGTTCGCATTCGATTATTACAAAGCAGTTTTTTGAAGCATATAACCAGACCTTGAAAGGACAAAAAAATGACTAGTGAACAGCTTTTTAACTTCACAAAAAAGTCGCTTCGAATTACAAGCACTTCCTTCGACGACGAAATTTCTGTACTTCTTGAAAGTGCAAAAAATGATATTTCGCAAGCGACGGACGTGCCTTTTAGTTTGATTGATCCAGTTCAGTGCAATGCTGCGGCTGTATATGTCCAGGCACATTTCGGTTTTGGCGATGATAAAGCAGAAGAGCGTTATCAGAAAATGCTTCAGGCGATTGGACTTCGTAAGATTAAGGGCTTTGTTGAAGTTATTTCAACAGTTGGGGGGACACCATGAGAGACGAAGGAATTTTGAATTTCTACAATTTGACCGATGTATCGGTGAATGGTGCTATGCCAGCCGAAAAGCTTGTTTCTTTGAATCTGAGCGCGTACTATGCGAATCGTACAATCGGACAACAGCGTCTATTTATTGCGCAAGGCGAACATTATAAGCTTGATAAGCTTGTTAGATGTTTAAATATGCTGGTTCTGCCAGAGACTGCAAAATATGTAATCCTGGAAGATAACAACCAGTACATGATTAAAGACATCAATCTGATTGTTGACGAAGATGCTATTGACCTATCGCTTGAAAGGTTGAGTAATAACTATGACGTACTTGACAACGTTACTATCTAAGCCGAAAGAAGCTTTTAAGAATCTTAATTATGTGCATCACTACACGAAACCGTCAGGGGTTTCGGCCGGTTATGCTATATGGAAAGAGGACGACGAAGAAAGATTCGAAGCGGATAATCGCAAGGCGGAACGCGCTTTAAATGGCACGTTAGATTATTACACGCTTCATGATTTTGATCCGAATCTTGATTCGTTAGAGCTGGCGCTTGAGTCGATGGGAGCGACCTGGGCGCTTGTTGGCACGTTCTATGAGGATGAAACCCATTTAATTCATTATTCATGGGATTGGAGTGTAACATAATGGCCAAAAATCAGGTAACGGTTAAAGGACTTTCAGAAGTAGCAGCTGCTTTTGAAGCGTTGGCTTCTTCGAAAGTGTATGAAGAAGTAGCAACTGACGCACTTAAAGAAGGCGGCGGTATTGCTGCCGATTATATGCGCAGTCAGCTGAACAAACTTCATACTACTGATGAAAATTATCGAAGTGATAAAAGATACGCTTCAAAGAAAGAAAAAGAGCTGCTTTTGAAAGAAATGGGCGTCACACCAGTTAAAAGCAAAGGCGACAACATCAATATAAAGGTAGGCTTCGATGGATATGGCTATCCGACGAAAGCACATCCTGACGGGGTTCCGACGGCGTTAATAGCTAATTCTATCAACCGCGGAACCAGTTTCTTGATTCCACAGCCGTTCATCAATAGAACTATGAGTTCTGGAAAAAAAGAAGTGATTGCAGCAATGCAAAAAAAATTTGAAGACGAAACTGTTAAAATCTTCAATCAAAAAACAAAATCCTAGAAAGGAGAATAAGAAATGAGTGCAGTAGGCAAAGTTATTACTGGTTTTTCGAAGCCTTACGTTGCTAAGTATTCAGCTTCTTCTGGTGTAGTAACATACACAGATTGCCAGAAGATTGCGCGCGGCGTTTCGGTCCAGATCAATCCAGAATCTTCAGACGTAAATAATTTTTACGCTGATAATATCGTAGCTGAATCCAGCCCTGGCTTATTCAACGGTGGAACCGCAGTGTTGACTGTTGACGGATTGCTTCAGGATATGGAAAGCTATCTGAATGGCCTTGCGGCAGCTGACGCCGATGGTTTCATTAACTACGGCAACAGCCAGGCAATTCCGTTCGTAGGAATCGGCTTTGTAGTTCGTTATTTGTCAGAAGGTACGACATATTACACACCTGTTATTCTGACAAAAACAAACTTGCAGCAGATTTCTACAAGTGCAGCAACACAGGCGGAAAGCGTTGAATATCAGACTGAAGAACTGACATTTAATTTGTTCCGCGACGATACCAGCGCCGGCGTCTGGAAGAAAGTAGGTGGCGACTTAGCAAGCGAATCCGCAGCTGAAAGCGCCATTACAACATTCTTCGGCGTTACAGTAACACCACCAGTTACTACTTAAGTAGTGGCGACTTACTAGTTCATTAAGGGCTTTCGACTTCCCCCGGAAGCCCTTTTTATTTTAAAGAGAAGGACAAAAATATGATAGAAGAAGCAAAATTTGAACGAACTGTATGGGCCAATATGCAACTTGCAAAGTTATGCCCTAACCAGAATATTAAGCAGCTGGGCGACATCTTGGACGGTGACGACACATTTAACCAGCTTGACAAAATGATAGACGTTATTTTGATTATGAACAAGGCGTATGTAAGAAAATATAAGCGCCTTAATCCTGAAGAAGAACATTATACGATTCGTCGTGAAGAACTGGAAGATTTATCCGATCAGGAATTAATTAAGTTAGTTAATACAGCCTTCGGAGATTTTAAGGCTGACGGCGAAACTACGGTTGAAATAGAAGAAAAAAAAGAGAACGCGGAAGTAGATCAGACAGAATTTATCTAAATGATTCCTGGTATAAATATTTTGCCTTCAAGATAGGAATACCGGAAAAAGATTATCTTGATATGCGTTACGGTGAATTTATTGATCTATTTCGTTGCTATCTGGTGCAGCAAGGTTCCGCGAAACAGAAGCCACCAGTTAGAAAATGGGATTTTTGGGATGCTTTGGCGTTGAGGTGAATCTATGGCTACAATTGGCGTAAAGGTAGAGCTGGAAGGCGCTCCACAATACAAAGAAAATATGTCTAACCTTACAGCTCAGACAAAGCTGTATGATGCACAACTTAAGCGCTTACAGACTGAAATGAATGGTTCGGCTTCAGCATTTTCTAAGTCTATGGCCGAATCAAAGGCTTTGCAGCAACAGCTTGAAGCGCAGACTAATAAATCTAAGCTCTTAGAAGAGCAGATTGCAAAAACTGCCGAAAAGTATGGCGAAGATTCCACCCAGGTGATTAAGCTAAAAACGGAATACGAAAAACTTCAGACTTCCATCGCTAAAACTAACCAGGCCATTGAAGAAAATGGCGGCGTTTTTGGTGCTGTAAGTGCTGAAATAGACGAACTTTCGGATAAACTTGGCGCCGTAGGCGAAAAGATTTCGAAAGTTGGCGATACACTTACGAAGAGCGTAACGGCTCCAATCGTAGGAATCGGAACGGCTTCAGTCGCAGCCTGGAAAGAAGTCGATGAAGGACTTGATATTATTATCAAGAAAACAGGCGCGACGGGCGAAGCTTTACAATCTATGCAAGATTCTGCTAGAAATATCGCCACAACGATACCAGCAAGCTTCGAAGAAGCTGGTACGGCGATCGGTGAAGTTAACGCAAGATTCGGATTAACTGGCGAAGAGCTGGAAAGCTTATCAACTAAGTTTATTGAATTTGCACAGCTTAATGAAACGGACGTATCTGGCGCCATTGATTCAGTTCAGGCTGCAATGGCTGCTTTTGGCGTTGACGCTTCTGAAGCTGGCAACGTACTGGATATATTGAATAAAGCCGGCCAGGATACTGGTATATCTATGGATTCGTTAAGCGGCGCACTTCTTTCGAACGCTACAAGTTTGACCGAAATGGGCTTTTCTATCTCTGAAGCTTCTGGGCTTATTGCTAACCTGGAAAAGAACGGTGTAGATACTGGTTCGGCAATGGCCGGACTTAAAAAAGCCTTCCAAAATGCAACAAAGGAAGGCAAAACAATGGATCAGGCCCTTTCTGAACTTGAAAAAGCAATGAAATCCGGCGATTCTACAACAGAAAGCTATCAGGCTGCTATGGAATTGTTCGGTAATAAAGCCGGTCCACAATTAGCAAAAGCTATCGAAGAAGGAAGGCTTTCGCTGGATGCCGCTTCGAATGCTGTTGAAGGCTATGGCGATTCTGTTAATTCGACTTTTGAATCTACCCAGGACCCACTAGATCAGTTTCAGGTTAATATGAATAACCTTAAATTGGTCGGTGAAGATCTGGTTAATACAGCGGCGCCATTAATTACTGACGTGATGGGAAAAATGGGCGAAGCAATTCAAAAATTATCCGATGCCTGGAATAGCCTGGGAGAAGACGAACAAGAACAAATTATTCAGATTGCTCTTATTGTAGCGGCAGTTGGTCCAGCTTTGTCTATTTTGGGCCGCGTTATTACTACAATATCGACAGTTGGCCACGCAATTAGTTCAGTAGTTTCTTTTATTCCGACATTAATAGGCGGAATTACTACTATCGGCACGGTTATTACCGGCACGGTAATCCCGGCCATTGCTTCGGTGGTGGCTGCGATAGCTCCGTTCTTAGCGGTGGCGGCAGCTGTAGCGGCTGCGATTGCTGCTATTATTTTAATCGTAAAAAACTGGGGCGCAATTACCGACTGGATTAAAGAAAAATGGATCGTGGTCACAAATTTCCTAGATCAATTGTTAACCAATATGCAAGAATTCTTCGAATCACATTTCGGCATAATTGGACAGATTATTTCGACCAGAATCGAAATTTTCAAAACAGTTATTTCAACCGGATTCGAAATTATAAAAACAATAATTAAAACGGTTCTTGAAGTAATAAAGGCCATTATGGAAGGCGACTGGGCTAAGGTTGGCGAAATTATAAAAGCAGCCTGGGAGCACATCAAAGAAACGATAAAACAAGCAGCTTTAAAAGTTTTATCCTCAATTTCCGATTTATTGTCGAGCATAACAAATAAATTCGCTGAAATGAAAAACAAAGCCCTTACCTGGGGCAAGGATATGATTCAGGGATTTATCGACGGAATTAAATCGAAATTCGAAGCTGTAAAGAATGCTGTGACCGATATAGCCAACAAGGTTAAGGATATACTGGGCTTTTCGGTACCGAAGGAAGGCCCACTTGCGGACGCGGACACTTATGGCCCTGACTTCATGAAGCTCTACGCGGAAGGCATTGAAAATGCTAAGTATCTGGTTAAGGATGCGGCTTTGGATGTAGCTATGGACGTATCGACCATTATGGGCGCTTCGCTTTCAGCTGACGAAATGTATGATGCAATCCGAAAGGGCGCTTCTGACGCGACTATTAGTTTGTCAATTGGTGACAGAGAATTTACACGCGGCCTTCGCGATATGGGGGTAGTATTCGATGGCTAACTTATATTATTTATCTTCAAGGGGTAAAAAATTTAATTTGTTGAGCTTCGAATCTGCGAAGCTTCAAGCGGCAAAGTTCCATTCGGTCAAGTGGAATCCTGAAGTAATCAAAAGGCGCTATGGTTCCCGTGTCAGCAGAATGACAAAGGACAGCCAGACATTTCCATGTACTTTTAAATTTAAAGGAAATCCGGCAAAAAGGAAGCAGCAGATTGACGCCCTGATCTACGAAACAGAATGGGATTGCTTTCATGAAACGCCTGGAAAAATCTACTGGAATGATCAGTATATCGATGTATTCCTTACGGTACATGACACTTATCCGGACGGATTAGGATTATCATATACAACGCTTGAAGCGTCATTCTTTGCACCATATCCGTTTTGGATTGAAGAGCTTTTGATTACTTTGCGACCTTCCGGCGGTTCTACTGGCGAATTTGCTGCCGATGTAAAAGGCTACCCAGCGACAAGAAGCTATAAGTATGGATATACATACAGTTATCCATACAGCCCACTAGCGACTTACTTTGATGTAGATAGTCCACTGGATGCGGAGTTTATGGCCGTATGCTATGGGCCGGCTAACAACGTAACATTCTACATCAACGGGCACAAATACCAGGTTAATCGAACCTTAAGAGCTAACCAGGTAATGATTATCGATACAAGAGAAATAACACCACCAGAAAAGCGTTGTTATGTTATCTATGAAAATGGAACTGAAGTTAATTGCTTCAACGATAGAGCTGTAGACAGCCCACTTTTTACGCCAATTTCTGGCGGCAGCGCGGTAATTAACTACAGCCGTGGTTTTGGTATTGATCTAACAATCTTCCAGGAAAGAAGCGCACCAGTATGATTCTAATTGACAAAGATCTGAAAGAACTAAGCGAAATAGAACTTGATATTGATGCGGAGTTTGGAACTTCTAAGGATTCAACGAACGACTTTGAAATGACCGACGCGCTTATTCAAAATATAGGCGCGGCCGGTTTTTACATTCCTGGGACGGAAATCGGCGGCTTCTTCGAATACGATAAGACGAAGAGCAGCGAAGAAATCACTACGCTTAAAGGATTTACCTGGCGCGGCCTTCTGACTCAAAGTATTCTGATTCCACCAGTCGGATCTGACTACTTATCAGTTTCTGGTGAAGCGAATGACATAATTCAGACGCTGCTTCTGAATGTCCTGGGCGGATTCTTCACAGTCTCTTCTGAAGATTCGGGCCTTACGATTTCGAACTACCAGTTTCCGCTTTATATTAATACGCTGGACGGAATCGAAGGAATGCTTGAAGAATATGGCTACAAGCTGAAGATAACAGCCAACAAGGTAGCTTCTGGCCAGCCTATTCAGGTTAAAGTTGAAGCTGTAGAAGCGGAGACTATAACAGGAACTTACAACGAAGATAACGGCATACCTATGACATTTGTTCGTAACAACATGGGGATTAATCATTTGTTATGCGCTGGAAAAGGCGAACTTCAGGATCGTGTTAAAGTTAATCTATACATTAATCAGAACGGAGCAGTTTCAACGTCTAGCCAGTATTATTTTGGCTTTGACGAAAGAACTGCTTTTTATGATTATTCTTCGGCAGAATCAGAGGATGATCTAATAACCAATGGAACTAAGAGACTCAAAGAACTGGCTTCTTCAAAGACTTTAAGCTTGAAGGCGCCAGAAGAATCTGATCTGACCATTGGTGACCTGGTAACGGGCCAATTTCCAGATGGCACTATAATCACGAAGCCCGTAGTTCAAAAGATTTACAAGATTTCGGGCGGACTGTTAACCACAGAAATTAAGATAAAAGGAGAAAATTAAAATGGCTGTATTAATCAATGGAGACGGAAATCAGGCGATTTATGCGCAGCAAGATGCTGACTGGTACGCTGGCGTTATTGGTCCTATGACGGCCATTTTGAACATTGGCCAGAAATTCGACTATGAACAGATTGACGCGGCAGCTGTAGAAGTTAAGGATGGCGTTATAATTACAAAGGAAGGCCGAAGGATCCAGCTGGATAAGGATCAGGTGGATGTTTTTGACATTCCGACAGGCGACCAGGCAACAACCAACTATTATATAATTGGCTACCATCTATATACAGACGACAATTCGGAACAGCTCTGTGAAACCTTCGTGCAGCTTATGGATAATGGAACCGACACGATTCCAGAAGGCACGCTTCGAGGTGGCGATACTGACGTATATATTTCACTTTACAGAATTACACAAACGGGCCTTACTATTACGGATCACACGAAGCTTCTGACTACTGTGGCCGTTACAATCGCCGACGTAATGAGTTCGCTCACGGATATTGCAGCCCTTCAGGATGATCTAGGAACTAAGGCGGCCGCTTCAGCTATTTCTGGCGATGACGCTTTCGCTAAAATCGTTACTTTGAATGCAAACATTGGTAATGTTGTGGCAGCGATGGCATCGAAGGCCGGATTATATTGTGTTTCTACAGAACCAGCATCTACTTCGGCCAAAACGGCAGCGCTTTCGGGCTTCGAGCTTGCAGAAGGCGCCCAGGTTGTTGTTAATTTTGCGTATGCAAATACAGCAGCTTCGCCATCACTTTCGGTTAATGGATCCGAAGCGAAGAGCATTAAGAAGCGCACAGCAAACGGCACTTACACAACATTTACAGCAATCCCTTGCGGTCCGGTTCTTTTGACCTACGACGGAACCCAGTGGCTTGTTGAAGGTACCACTGACATAACATATAACGGTAGCCCAGTAAATAGCGTTGATTTTGCACTTTCGGGCGATACTTTGACAATTACAACAACGTAAATTATGGCAGCTGAAGAGCTGCCTTTTTGTTACTGTAAATTTTGATTTATCCGATACTTTGAGGTGAATTATGCCTATATATCTTAATACTACAAAAGTGGGTTCTAATGCTTATGATGTTCATAGCGCTGTATCTACGAAGCTAAATAAGATAAAAATGGGGAGTGCTGACGTTTGGAGTGGAGTTCCACCTATTTACAACACAGTAAAAAATGCGACTTCAGCAATATCACAATCTGACTGGATAGAATTTGTGAATTCTGGTTGCGCTGCGATGGTTGTCGCAAATAATGATATATCAAGCTTCTTAAATAAAAAAGTAACAATAAATACAACATTTAGCAGTGGGGGCATAAAAAACATCTGGACAATTGCAGACTTTAATCATGACTCAGCAGCCGGGGCCGTTGATTTAATTCAGACGCAAACTATTTTTAATCAAAAATTTAATTCCAATAATTATAATGGTCAGGGCATAATTTATGCTTCGTCTGAAATTCGAACATGGCTTATAAATACCTATCTACCAACTTTAGACGCATCAATTCGAAATATCTTAAAAAATATGTCGATAAGCTCTAACGAAACAACTTTAAATGATAAAATTAAACTTTTAAGTGGTACCGAAGTAGGTTTGTCTTCTGGTAGTATGCTAACAGAAGGAGTTGCATATCCTATTTTTACGAGCGATTCAACTAGAGTTCGAACTGGAACATCTAGTTATTGGTGGCTACGTTCAAGAGTAACATCAGCTAATAACATGGTGTGGATGATTGATGAATCTGGAAGGCTCTCAGGCGAATATTATAATGCTACACAAGGAACCGTTCCGTGCATTCGTTTTTAATATTTTGCTACGCGAATCTTATGCAAGGTACTACCCCGTTGTAACTGGTATAATTATCGAGATTAAAGCCACCGTCATCCATGACGCAGTAGACATACTCTGATATAGAAGGATGGCAAGTTCTAAGCCACCACTTATTAGTATACCCCGAACGAACTCTTGAAGAATTAGCGGTACTTCCCGAACTACTTGTAAATATTGGATATTTAGTTCCTTCTTCAATAATATAAACATTAGAATTTCCGACTTCGGACATACTCAGGATTTTAACTTTATCATTTAAAATGTTGTTGTTACTAGATACTGCCATAGTAATCATTTTATCCCTTATACTATCACTGAAACCGCGGTAATATGTACCTACTATCCAGTCCCTCAGGCTTGAAGACGAATAATTATTAGAATATCCAAAAAAAGAACTTTTAATAGTGTTCGCTTGTATTAAATCACATGTTCCGCTTGTATTATCATGGTTAAAATCGGCAATAATCCAATTTTTATATGATTGAGTCTGACTATTTTCAACTTGAACTTGTTTACCTCGAAAATTAGCCTGATCATTTAGCTGTATTACTTTAGCAATACCACCACCATTCAAGAATTCTAACCACTGGGATTCTGTTAAAATTGTACCATTTTTTAAATCGCTATAATATGGTGGAAGCCCTTCCCAGACTTTAATATTTCCTAACATTATCTTATTCAACTTTGTAGAATTACCATGTACGTTATAAGCTTCTGAACCTAGTTTTGTACTATTGATATAAATAGGCATAATTCACCTCAAAGTATCGGATAAATCAAAATTATTCGGGCTTGAAGAAAGGAAGAAAATCATGAAAGAACTTAAAACAAAAGAGTTCTGGGAAGCAGCTGGCGCCAGAGCATTAAGAACTTTCTGCCAGACGTTCCTGGCAGTCGGCGGTTCGGCCGTTCTGCTTGAAGATATTGATCTAAAATATAGTTTATCAGCTGCCGCGATGGCAGCTATTTTTTCGCTTGTTACTTCAATAATCACAGGCCTTCCTGAAGTGGAAGAGTAAGGCAAATATATGTTGAATCAGGACACAACTTTGAATATTGGCATTATTTTGGCGCTTATTGGCGCAATCAGTACAATCTACAATATGACGCGCAGCTCCAAACAGGATAAGGCTGTAGATGTTAGTAAGGCGGTGGAAAATGCAACAGAGTTCACCAGGCTAAACGTAAAGTTAGACGTATTAAGCCAGCAGTTTGCCGAACTGATAAGGTCGAACGAAAAAACGCTTGAAAAGATTTCACAGCTTAATTCAGAGCTTGCCGAAGCATTTTCGAGAATCAAATTGTTATTTGAATATAAGGATCAGTTAGAAAGGCGTATTGAACGCCTAGAAGGGGGAAAATATGACAATCCAGGAAGGAACGAAAAGAGCGCAGAACATAACAAAGAGCTATAAATATTTGTATGGAGCCAAAGGCGAAGATTACACTAAGGCCCTGGTGGAACGCCTAGCTAAACAATACAAAAGTAAATTCACGGCGGATCTGAAAAAGGAAGCGCTAAAAGATGCCGATAAGGGCCATAAAGCTGGTGATTGTTCTTTTCTTGTGTGCGCAGCTCTGGGATTGTCTATGATCAATTCCCTGGCTATCAAGCAGAAGGCCGTTGTATTGTTTAAACCCGAAAAGAATAAGGCCCTGGAAGGAATGGCCTTATGGAAAAACGGCCACGTTGCATATGTTGGCGATGGGCTTAAGATCTACGAGCTGAAAAACACAAAAGCAGATGCTTGCGTGTCTTCCTTCGAATCCAGAGCAAAAGACTTTACCTATATGTTTGTTGTTAAGGGGTCGCCTTTATATGATCAACAGCTTAAGGAATCCATTGCAGAAACTTCTGTATATTATCCTAAATATACCGGCAACGCCGTTTCTATAGTTGCAGCTCTTACGGCAGTCGGCGAAAAAGATACTACTTTCGCCCACAGAAGCCGCATAGCGGCAAAGAACGACATTAAGAACTATGAAGGTACTGCGAAGCAGAATCTTGCACTTGTGGCCTTAATTAAGGCCGGAAAACTGAAAAAATGTTAATCAATACCACGCTTTTATGTCTTTCTCCCGTGGTATTTGATGAAACCGCTGGCTGCGTTGAACGGACGCAGCCAGCGGCTTTTTTTATTGCGGAAATATATGCGGAAAGAAATCTATTAAAATCGGAAGAAAGTCTAAACTTTTGATAATTCACAATTTGTTCATTAAATATGTATTTACATATGTATATACATATGGTATATTATAATCAAGCAAGGGAGATAAGGAAGGAGCCAAACATGAAAAAATTAGTAGATTTAAAATTAGCAATGTGGTTTCTAAATAAGAATCAGTATCTTCTTGCAGCAGCTTGTAACGTAGCATATGAATACGAAGAGCTGAAGGAAACAGAAAAAGCAATTCAGATCAGAATTATCTCAAAAGACTGGTCAAAGCTTGAAGCAGCTAGAAAGAACTGGACTGTATGGGTTCCAAAGTCAGCAATAGAAGCATAGAAAGGAAGGTGTTTAACATGATGGAAGCAAAGAAGTATATTATCAATGAAAAGAGACAGGCCGGCGGCAAGAACTATAAAACTTATACCTGGAAGGAAGTTCTTAAATGGTTTTCAGCACCTGAAGATATTGATACCATTGAAGAACTGGCCAACTGGTGCGAACAAAGAGATGGCATTGGTTTCATGTATGAAGTAGAAGAATTTTAGAAAGGAAGGTGTTGATTATGATGTACTATTTAAGCGATTATAACGGAAATATTGCAGCAGAACGTCAGGCAAATTCGGCCCAGGAAGCCGAAGAATATTTTTATAATGCTGGCTATGATATGAATAAACATTTTGTAATTTCTGAGAAAGAAGAGGATGAAGAATGAAAACGACAAATATAATCCTAAGATGTTCGGAACGGGAAAAAGAGCTTGTCAGGGAAAGAGCTGAAGCGCTTCAAATGAGCATGAGCGAATATATATTAAATTTGATTCGCCTAGACATCAAAAAGTGATTCATAATTTAATCATAGTATTTGTGTATCATGAGCGAAAAGGGGGATAGTAAAGAAAGGAGCCAGAGCATGAATTATAGTATTGAATTCAACGGGAAAACAATGAAATTAGACGATACCGGCGTGTCAATTAACATCTTTTTGGGTGACGACTTCTATATGTATTTAATTGATAACGAAGAGCTGGCGAAGAAGGATGCTGAAACAAACGCGGCGAATTGTTTTGATGAAATAATGGATTTCTTCGAAAATCCAGAATATAGTGACGAAGATAAAGAAAATCTTCTGGTTATCCTGGAAAGGATTCTATTAACAAAATCAAAGGACGGAATTGCCTAAAATACAAAAATATTGTTACTTAGATACTAAAATACAATAATTTAAAGTATACAAAAAGAAGCTTCCAGCATTACCTGATGAAGCTTCTTTTTGTGTATTCACTGGATCAACAGGATCCATATGTTGAATATACTACTTCTTTAAACCCGAATCAAGCGGTTGAAATTACATCGAAAAAGAATATAATGATTGTACATTCAATGTACACTTAATGTACAGTGAATGTACAAAGAATGTGCAAAAATGCACAAGAAAGGGGGATATATGAAAAGAATTCTATTTTGCAATCAGAAGGGCGGAGTAGGCAAGACTCTACTTGCCGACGAAACTGCCTGGCATTTTGAGAAGTTCAAAAGAGTCGGTTTCATCGATCTGGATCAGCAAGGCGGAGCTGTACACGAATCAAATGATATTGAAGGCACTGATCTGGTTATAATCGACACACCTGGCGCACTTCAAAAAGATACCAGGAAATGGATGGAAGCAGCCAGCTTGATAGTCATTCCTACAAACTGCAACAGGCATGATATGATTCCACTAACCAGAATGATGGAAATTGCAGCAGATTTTGACAAGGATAAGATTATCATTGTGTTTAATCGTTGGAATCGCTTCACGGGCACGGCTGAATTCATTAACTGGTTTAATGTGACTTATCCAGGCTATAAGACATTTTTGCTTCAGGCGTCCGTAGCTCTGACTGACGCAGCTGCGCGCGGTATGTCTATCACAGACTATAAGCCAAAGCACAAAGCGGCGGCAGCCATTGAAGACTTTATGAATTTACTAGAAAAAGAAATCGGAGAATAAGAGCATGAGCGATATTTTTTCACAAGCTCTAAAAGAGCGCGAAATCAACCAGGAAGCTATTAAGGCGGCCAACGGCTTAGAAGCAAAGAAGATTCGGGAACAGATTCATTTGAGCATTCCGGCAGACTGTAAACAGAAATTTGTTAGTTACTGTGAAAAGAATTACATTACACCTTCGGCACAGCTTCGTCAATGGATCAATCGATTTTGCTAATCGTGTACATTAAGTGTACATAGAATGTACATCAATGCACAGAGAACGCACAAGAAGTATATCCCTTAAAATGTTATGCTTGCAAATTATATAAAAATTGCATAACATTAAAATTGCATTCAAGTATTAACAGAAAACAAAGTTATCTAACCTTACTGGCATAGTTACATCTATCGGATAAATATCTGGTTTATCGATTTTAGTAACGTGCCAATTCTGGGCACGTTTTTTTATTCCCATTTTTAGGCAAGAAAAAACTCCCAGGAAAGAAAACCTGAGAGCGTGCGCATTCGTATTACCCAGAAAACTCAGAACTTACTGGTCTTTTGGAACGATTAGAATGATAGCACGTTCACAGAAAAAACACAACTACTTTTATTAAATTTGAATGCAATTTTAAGGGAGATTAATTCAATAATGGCGGAATCTATTCACATTCCTAGAAATCAAAATCAAATTGTGATTCCTTCTTTTGATGCTGTAATACCGGCATTCGTGCGCTACGATTCAAGTCTTTCGGGCGATGCGAAGCTGCTTTATGGTGAGATCAGAGCGCTTACGAGTGCCTACGGCTTCAGCTGGGCCACGAACGAATATTTTGCGAAGCTTTACAACGTGGATGTTCGAACGATAAAGCGATGGCTGAAACAGCTGGAAGATGCCGGGCATATTGTTCAGACGAAAGAAAGGGACGACGAAACTGGGCTTCTGGTCCGAATCCTTCGCTTAAAATTTCCTTCCCAGGAAGAGCAGAATGAAAAAATGGACAAAGTTGTCCAAAATTCTGGACAAAATTGTCCAAAAAAAATGGACAAAACTGTCCACAAGAATAATACAAGTAATATTAATAATAATATATATAACCGCGCGCACGCGCGAATAACACAACAGAAGAACAAAAACAAGTCTAAGTTTCAAAATTTTGAACAGCGAGATTATAGCGATGGCTTCTTTGCAGATCTTGAAAGAGCTATGAGCGTCGGAAAGCAAGGCGATAGTTCTTGAACGAATGCCATATCTATATCGAGACATCACTGAATTGGCCGAAGAAGGGGAACGCTATCGTTGGCATTATCTTTACTGATGAAGGCGACGAGCATTCGAAAACTTTATTCGGTCAAGTTAAAGATTGCAACACTAACCTTGCAATTCTTTCGGGGCTTAAAAATGCCCTGAAGTATTGCGAATCTTTTACTACCATACACTTCCATCTAAGCAATTCCTATGTAGCTGGCGGCTTTGGCCGCCTGGCTGCCTGGGAAGCTTCGAACTGGCTAACCAGCAGAAAGCAGCCTGTTAAGTACGCAAGTGAATGGCAATGCATTTCGGAAGAATTAAAAGGCAAGACGATTGAAATACATCTTGATCAGTTCAACGGCTATTACAAATGGTTAAAAAGCGAATGTATTAACAGAGCTGTGAAGCATGGATTTATTTTTTGACGTCTGGCTAAACTTAAAACTTGATTATTGGCTATCTAGGTGGGTCTGGATTGATCTGAACGAAATAGTGATTCGAATCTATTCGGGCGATGATCTGATTGTGATTGTCAAAATGGAATCGGATCAGGTCGAACTGGCCTATCTAATGGCGGCCAAAAATCTAATAGATTGGGCGAAAAGGAACTACAATCATGCTAAGAGCGCCACCAATAACGAAGTGAGCTGGACGGATAGACTTAAGCAGCTGCTTCCTGAAGAGGTTGAAGAATGAAGTCAATTATGCAGCAGAATGATGGCCGTTGCTATCTATGCGAATGGCTTAATGGCGACGTGTCGGTGAAGGACTACCTGGAAGAACATCATGCTATTTTTGGCACGGCTCAAAGAAAATTATCAGAACGCTATGGGCTAAAAGTCTATCTTTGTCCATACCATCACAGACTTGGACCCGATGCGGTCCACGTCAACAACGCGATTGCTAGGGCTGTAAAGGCAAAAGCCCAGGAAGCTTTCGAAGAGAACTTCCCAGAACTGGATTTTAGGACCATATTCGGTAAAAACTATAAGCTTTGAAAGGAGTGATTTTATGATTATTAAATAAGCGTGAAAGGGGGAGCGTTATGAAAATGACAGCTGAAGAAATCCTTGAAGCGTATAATCGTGACAAAAGCCACGCAAATATGCAACGGATTGCCGACGAAAATGGCTGTACCATCAAGGAAATAGGCGAATTTCTGAAGGCGGCAGCCGCGGAGCCGCAAAAAAGAAAACCAGGAAGGCCTAAAGGCAGCAAAAATACCCAGACGGACGCAACAAAAAAAGACGTTTCGAAACAAACGTGTAACAAAGTTGAACCGCTACCAGACGAATTAAGGGCTAAGAAGTATTTGATTCCGCCGGTAATTGAGTCGATAAGCTTGGAAAAAATCGACGAATATAGGCGCCTGGCAAAAATCCACCTGGACGAAGCTAAAAGGTTGGAGCTTGAAGCGAACGAACTTCAAGACTTTTTGAACGGGGGGATTGTAACGAATGGCGACTAAAACGGAATACACAGGAAAATACAAGCTATCAAAATTCGATTATGGTTATGCAAAATGGTTCAGCTTGAAATATCCGGAATGGCTTGAAGAATACAATCGGCTAAAGGATTCCGTTAAGAGTGTTAACTATGATCAGATCGGCCACGGCAAAGGCAACGTATTAGATTCGACTTCAGAGAACGCCGTGAAGCGTGCGGAGCTTCGACGCAAAATGCTGCTTGTAGAACACGCGGCTTTTGACGCTGGTGGCGACATAGGTGAGTATATCCTGAAGAGCGTGATCTATGAACACGTTACTTTCGAGTCGATGAAGAGAATGGGATTGCCATGCGAAAGAACGCTTTTTTATGACAAGCGCCGAAAATATTACTGGCTGCTTGCAAAAGCAATCTAATCATGAAGGGGAGATTTATGAAGAAGTGGATGTTAAAAGCAAAAGGGCCGAAAAGCCCTGAAGAGCTGAAGAAAGACAGCAAGAACCTTCTTGAAAGCTTCAACCGTTCCCTTGTATTCATAAGATCGGGAGATTATGAGCTTATCGAAGTTAAAACGGAATGGATTGAAGCAAAAAAAGCGAGGCCACCAGAATATACTGATATTTTATTTCAGGATGCTGCCGGAATCATGTACTTAGGATTCATGGATCACTTGAATAGATTCATAGCAAAAGCCGAAGGCCATATCGATGGCGTTATAGTATGGATGCCGGCGCCAGATAGGTATTGAAATGAGCTTTGAAAACTACGAATGTGAAGGCCAGACGATAATTTTTGATTTTTTGCCGAAATCAGTAGAAGCTAAAGGAATTTGCGATGATCCATATTGCCCGGTATGCGATTACTGGCTTGACGAAATCGACGCTGACCGCTGTCCAGAATGTGGTACGTTATTGGACTGGGATAGGTGGCACTATATTTCGGGAGAATAGACGAAATAAGTTAAAAGGGAGAATGCACTAAACGAAAGGAGTATGTTTATGAGTTTAGAGCATTTTCAAAAAACACTGTTCCAGGAAATTATTCAAGGAATTGCGTTAAGCTGTGAAGGCTATCTTCTTGAAGGCAAAGAAATGGTGGACGCAGCTGCTAGAATCTATCTGGAAATCACAAAAGAGAAAGAAACCGAAGAAACGACTCTAATAGGTGAATGGGTGGAGCAGCGCGAAGTAACATTTCGAAAGCTGGTCACTTGCACAAAATGCGGCAAAGCCAGGGCGAAGTTCGTGGGCGAAGAACTAAATTATTGTCAATTTTGCGGAAGGAGAATCAAGGCCGATGAATGATTTAATTTACACGATTGTTCTTGCAATCGTAGGAATCGCAATTGTGGTGTATATTGTCGCGATTGTGATGAATTTCTTCAAGAACTTGCGAAAAAAGCAATCGGATCAGTTCAACGAAGCGCAAAAAACACGATGCCGGGCAGCAGCCAAAGCAAAGAAATGCCCTGGGAACTGCAAAAAATGCGCACTGGCCCTACGAATGGAAGACGGCAAAATCGTAGAATTTAGGGGTAAGCATGAAGATTAAAAGAATCTTAGGAATGTGCGAAGCGCAAGGCTGCAAGCACAAGGCTAAAAGATTGATCATACTGAAGGATAAAAAAGGCAAATTATTTGAGCTTCAGCTATGCGAAGAATGTACCTGGAAGCTATATTTTGGGGGAGAAAAATGAGAATTAAGAAAAGGGATGAACGCCTTGACAAAGCTTTGGGAAAAACTGTGATTATTGAATTCACCGACGGCCAGAGAATCATGGGAATCCTGGAATGGTTAAGCGGTAAGGAAGAAGGGCGCTTTAAACAGGTTTATAGAGTTGGCAAAATCGCTTTTTCAAAAACACAAGTAAGACAGTTCAAAGTGAAGGGTTGTGAAAAATGGGAAAAACCTATAAAAAACGTAAGGCTAAACGGGCATTATATGCCTTAATTGCGTCGCTTGCACTTCTGGGCTTCGATTGCAGCAGAACGGAAGCAGCTTATGAGCCAATTGAACCGTATGCGTATTTTTATCCGCAGATCATTCGCTGCACTTGTTACTGCGAACACCAGGGAACGGCAACGCTTAAAACACCATACTACGGCATAGCTGCCGGAAAAAAAGAATGGCTGTATTATGTTGCGGAGCTGAACGAAGTCAATCCGGACGGATCGGTCGGGGATTTTATCGGTTATTTTGAATTTCGCGATACTGGTGCCGGCATGGATTCCGACGGGGATGGTAAAGGTGACACAATCAAAAGGGGCCTATCTATCGACGTATGGGTGAATAGCCTGGCGGATGCTTATGAATGGCGCGATAAATATGGCGATTATGTTTATATCAAACTTATTAAAGCAAAGGGATAGCCTATGATCAATATACAAGTGGAAAAAGAAAGCCAGAAAACGCGAATTTTACTAGCTGCGACACTGATTTCAAATGTTACCGCGGAAGTGGACGAAGGACAGGTTGAAGATATTATAAGCGAAGTCTTAGATTGTCAGCTGAATGTCGTAAGATTGTTGCATAAAATTGAGCGTAAAAGGGGGTAATGTATGAACTGGGGTTTTAACTGGAAATTCAAAGAGAAGAAGGAAAAAAAGAAAGAGACAAAAGAAGAGCAGCTGAAGAAAGCACTTCTTCAAGCAGCCCACGACTATATGAATCAAATGCCTTATTCGGCAGAAGCTCTGAAGGGACCGAAGAACATCCGATTCGAAAGGCGCTAGTATGAAGGATGCGATACTTGAACCCAGGGCCATGTATTTGTGTGATCAGAAGAAGGATTGTAATACTTCGCCCAACTGCGGAATCTGCAAGCACACAAAAGACGTAAATCATGCAAAGAACGGGCCAGTTGCCAATGTACGCGACTGGAAGAAGTATTTTGATCTGGTTGAATACGAACATCTAGTGACCTGGTGGGAGAAAGAGGATGCGAACAGATAGAAATTTCTTTTATTCGACGCTTATATGTCCCGTCTGCAAGACTAGAATGACCATACCCAGAAAACGAAGACGCAAAGAAGGGCATATAAAAACAATGTTTTGCGGAGTTTGCCGGAAAATACGGAACTTTGAAGAATGCAATTCTGTTAGCCTGGCGGAAAGGGAAGATAATGGGTTCTAGTTACTGGAAAGCTGAATTTGAAAATTCTGTTTTAACTTGTATCTACGACAGAAATATCCGCGGCTATATCGCATCATGCAAAAAGATGCGCGTAGCCTATAACCATTTTTACAGGTGGTGCCCGTACTGCGGCCGCAGAATTGCAAACGTTTCACGGGAAAGGGTAGAAAATGACGAATGCCGAAAAGTTCAGGGAAGTTTTTGGTGAAGAGCTTTATGAAATTGAATTAAATAAAACATATATGTGTCCACCAGCATCAAAACGCGGTTGTACCAAAGGATTAAGCTGCGCAAAATGCCGAAGCTGGTGGGAAGAAGAGTATAAAAAACCTAAGAGGAAGCGGTTATGAAAGATTATTTTAAACAAATTAAAGAAGCCAATTATGATATTATGGCGATTGATAGGTGGCTGGAAAAACGTCCACGGACCACGCTGGCCGCTGCTATCGAATATGACAAGCAGACGATAAACGAACAGCTGAATCTTCCATTTGCGGATCAGGAATTAATTGCAGCAGTATTTTCACATCTTGCCGAAGAGTTTGAAACACTAAACAAGGACTTCAAGAGCTATGACGATTTTGTTCGTTCCTGGATGTCTGACGAAGAGTATAAGAAAATGACGTCGGCCTGGGCTGCTTCGCGCTACAATGGAATTTTGGAAGAAAACGAGCTGGACGCAAGCCAGCCAATGAGTATATTCCGGTTAAAAGTACAAAGAGGTGAAGAAAATGGAAATTGAAATAATAAAGCGCCAGATTGAAGGCATTGCAGCAGATTGCGAAGCTGTAGAAAAAGCTCTATGGAATCATAACCTTCAGCTTGAAGGCCCAGTGGAATCAGTTAGCAACTTCATGAATGCCTTGGCTGGCCTAAAAAGCCGCGCAGAACTGTGTAAGTTAGCTATTGAGAGGATGGAAGACGATTAAATATGAATCTGACGATACCGGTGAAGATCGAATTTAGCGACCTTGCCCGAAGGAATTGCCTGGAATATCCTACTTGCGAAGGGTGTCCATTTTGCCTTATTGGAAAAGGCTGCTATTTTAGGCAAGGCAGAACGCCCAGGGAATGGCCTGATTTTGAAGAAATATTTGAAAGGATGAAAATAAATGACTGCGGAAGAAATGCAAAAAATAATTGATGATGCTTGCATTAAATTTAGTTTTATCAAAAGCGAAGGTACAACTGGCGATATAATGCTAGAAGATTATAACAATGCTGGATTATTGATTTTGGCCTATACAATAATTCAAGTATTGGAAGACGAAACTGGCATGGATTACAATGAATGCCTTAAAGACATAAGAATATTGTGCAAAAATTTTAGTTCGGAGATAAGGAAACACCAAAATGAATAACAGAAGGATGATTATTTCAAAGCAAATGGCCAGAGCCATCCAGAAGGCCGAAGCGGAGATTATTAGAGAAGGCGACAGGCAGCTTGATATTCAAGTGTGCGCTGCTATGCTTGCACTATCAAGATTCTGGAACTGGAAGAAGGAAGAGCTTGTAAAGCTCGCTGACATCCATCGCGAGATTTGGAACGAAGTAGGAAGCGATAACGATATATCAATGCTTCAGCTTCTTGATGAAGAATGCGACATAGAGCTGACCAACATGGAAGGCGTAAGCTATAAAGAATTTAAGTTCTTGAATACAGCCATAGACGACGGCAGCGAGCTGACACCACAACAGTGGCTAGTAATGCGAATGCATCAAAAGGAATGGTTGGAATGTCAAATAATGGCGTGCATATTCTTGGGAATGTACAGAAAAGAAGGATGGAGCGCTAAGCGCGTCAAGGAATTGATGGATAGAATGCAAGAAATTAAATCAGATTTTGATTACAAAGAAAAAGAGTTAATCAAGGCGGTAAACGAAGAATGCCGTTTTGACTGGCTGGATTATAGGGGTAAATATGAATCTTGAAGATAGTATCAGATGGCTGGCGGATCAGGTGAAGGAAATAGAATCACAAGGCGCGCCAGAAAAGCAGATTGAAACATATAAAAAGTTTTATTATTGGCTTGATGAACTGGAACGCTATCGTCTTATGATGTCGGAGCTGACCAGGGAAATAGAATATTCTAGGCAGTCAACGACTGTAAAGGCTCAGATATTAAAACTTATTGACGAAGAACTTAGGGATTGGAAATTAACAAAGGATCAGGTGATTGAATGACTAAGGAAGAGGCGATAAAAGGTTTAAAAGAAAATCTGTGTTCTTTATATGCTTATGGTTCACAAAATATGGATAGTTGCGATATAAGAGAGTGTGACAATAGAGATTATATCAAGGCACTAGAGCAAAATGAGGTATTACAGAAAGAAAACGAGGATTTTAGAAATTATATTGATAAGGCTAATCATACAAACTCACAACTAATTCAGCTTATTGAAAAGCATAAAATGAATAGAGATACTTGTGATGATTGCGTGAGTAGACAGACGGTAATTGAAATTATAAAGAAAAGTGATGCTTGTTTATATGAGAAATCAGATAATAATGTGCTTATCGAGGAAATTAAGACTGTGCCACCTGAAACACCTACACATGGAACTTGTAAGGATTGCACAAATTATGTTATGGGAGCATTAGACGAAGAAATCTGTTTAAGGGGACACGAATTAATACACAAGGATTTCTTTTGCGCCGACTTTGAAAAGTAAGGTAATGAAGAATGAGGGATTTTGTTGGATATAGAACAATAAATATTTAGGAGAAAATGGTGATGGGCTATCAACCTAATGTAGTATCTAAAAAGGATATTGTAGAGATTAATGGAGTTCTTTTTGAATGTCAGAATGATTTCAATAAACTAAAAGGTGATAAAAAACTTAAACTTAAATATATAGGTGATGCACCAGTTGACAAAGCGTTGAGCCTAAAGCTGAAGGTTTTTAGTCGGGAAAGGGTAAAGAAGAATGAAAAGGTAGGTGATTAAATGACAAGGGAAGAAATAAATGCATGGTTTTCGAGAGTGTGCCAGGAATGTCTGCGCGAATGTAATGAGCTGGAAAGCCCAGGCGCTTCATTCGGCGCTGGGATGGCTTTGGGAGTAATAGCAAAAAATTTGTATTTATTGGAAGATGCGGATAAATTGGATTGAGGTGATTTTATTGAGAATTTTAGAAATTATGAAAAAGTTTGATTTAAGGGAAAAATGTGCTTTGGTTTTGTCTATAATAGCGTTTTTAATAGTCCTTGGAAACTTAATATTTTGGAACAATGAAATTGTTAGAACGATAGTGTGGGTTATTGTAACAATTGTTTTTGTCTTAGATTATTTAAGTTTAGTGTCTAAATACAAGGAACTGGGAAAGTATTTAGAGATAGTGATCTACGAGAAAAAAGAGCTAGTATATTCATACAAACAAATGGGTAAATATATTAAGCGCCTTAATATTGACGAATTAGAAGACATCGAACAAAGGATTGAAAACGAATTGACTGATATAGATGTTAAAGTGATGCATTATGCGGATTCTTTGGAATGTAAGGAGGAAAAATGAAAAAGAAGATTGCAATTATTTTATTAATTGCTGCTATATGCAGCAGTATTTTTACGGGTTGTACCGAACAGTACGTGACTAAAGAACTTGGTGGAGATATGACTATCTATTTAGATCCGGGCCTAAAGCTGGAAGAAATTACTTGGAAAGACGAAGATAGTCTTTGGTATTTGACTAGACCAATGAAAGAAGGCGAGAAAGCGGAGACTCACACCTTCGAAGAATCATCGGCTTGGGGAATGATAGAAGGCAAGGTTATAATTGTTGAAAAAGAGATTGACAAATAAATTGCGGTACTCACTGGGAGTATAAAAAGATTATAATATATGCAATCGTTGAATGTACTTGCCAGTACAATCTTCTTGATATGCAGCAAAAAAGGACCTTAATCGGGTCCTTTTTTGTTGATAGGAAAAAATATAAAAATACCAAAGCGGAAACACCTGATAATTTTATGATAGTCATATATGCCGAAATAATCAAATAAATTTAAAATTCGTATAGTGATACACAATAGTGGTTTAAAATGCAGCCTTGCCTAGAATATGCGCGTTATTTTGGCAAGCGATTGCAGCAGTATGAAAAAACTTTCAAACAAGTGCGGTACTCACAGGGAGTAATTTCGTGTTATTGTGTTATCAGGTTGAGGTGGCTGAAGAGCCACACCTGACTGTGATCTGGTTTTGTATAACCATATCCCCCCGTTAGAAAGAAGCCGATTAACACGGCTTCTTTTTCTTTTGCATGAGGTGTGAAAATGATTAAAAACAAAAAACGAAGCTGTGATATATGTGGCTGTGATATGCCTATGCTAATCGACTTCGACGATCCCGAAATCATACCATTCGACATTATAGCCCTTGGTCACAAGACTAAAAGCGGCAAGTTAATCAATAAATATTACGATGTATGTCAGGATTGCATGGGGAATATTAATGAGCTTCTTCCGGGAAGATAGGCCTGAACAAAAGCGTTTCTATTCGTCGAAGAAATGGAAAGCTTGCCGGGCTGCTTACTTGTCAGAACATCCGTTATGCGAACGTTGCCAGCTTGTTGGAATTGCTTCGGTCGCTGAACACGTTCATCACAAGATTGAGCTGACGGCCGACACTGTTCATAATCCAATGCTTGCATTGAATCCCGACAACCTGGAAGCGCTTTGCTTTAATTGCCACCAGAAGGAACATCATGGCCGCGTTGAAATTGATCCATCGTTATATTTTGATGTCAATGGAAACGTGAAACAATTAGATGTTTCACGGACTCAAACAGGGGGGGCCTAAAAGCGCCAAAAACGCGCGCAGCTTGA
>JAEIGA010002481.1_pt1 | contig 29455 bp, 25 predicted proteins | sample 9270691 | NCBI WGS metagenome assembly JAEIGA01 (sample SAMN17057246, study PRJNA624740) | gut metagenome | biome: biome; isolation source: fecal sample | host: Bos grunniens | place: China: Xizang | collected 2019
CGAGGACCGTAGCGAAGCGGCCGGCCACGGCGTAGCAAGCGAGCGCAGCGAGACGCGAAGACGGGAGCTCCGAGCCGTTGCGGGCGCGTGTTTTATCATGTTCGCGGCATTTTGAAACAATGCGGCATTTTTGCGCCACGCTTTATGCCACCCCTCCGGGGTTCGCATTTATTTTTTGGGGCGGTTCCCGGGGTTTGGGGCTTCGAGTCTTCGCTTTCTACGCCCTCACAGGCCGCCCCTTGCGGGGCTCCACCGCCGGGCTATTGTATGGCGCCCCTCCGGGGCTCAAATTTAGGCTCGCCTACGGCTCGCAATCTGTTCTTCAACTTCCGATTTATCGTGCAGAATGCCGATAACCATACCGTAAATGAAGCGACCGCCCCAAGTGGTGGGGCGGTCGCTTCATGGGATTAGTTGTGCATCAGGTGTTTGATGTGTGCCAGCTTTTCCCTTAGCTCTTTATGCGCGTTGAATAGTCGCGTTCGCAGGGTGGCATGCGGTATACCGAGCAGTTTTGCCACATCCTCAGGTTTTTCTCCCTGAACCGTGCAAAGCATAACTACTACACGGTGCTTTTCCGACAAACTGTTGATGGCTATCATTGTTTCTTTTTTTATCACCTTTCTATCTGCACTGCGTCTGGGGTCTGACTCCTTCGTCTCGTCCACCGGTTGCACAGCGCGCGAACCCTCATCGTCATCTTGGTTGTTACCGTTGGTGTGGTCAATGGTCTCCATCGGCTTATGGCTGCGGAAGTGGTCGCGAATGAGGTTGTACGCGATGTTGTAAAGCCAGCTGAAGAATTTATCACGCTCCTTGAGTTTACGCAGGGAATGGAAAGCTTTGAGGAAGGCTTTTTGGGCAATATCGTATGAATCCGCCTCTGAGCGTACCTGATTCATGATGATAAGGAAAAGCTTGCGGGAGTAGCGCAAAACGAGTTCATCGAAGGCAGCCATTTGCTTGTTGCAGGTGGCTTCCACCAACTGTTCGTCTGTCATACTCTTGTACGTAAGTTTCTCGTTTTTAGTGCTCATGGTTACGAAAATGGTATACAGCGTGTAAAGTGAGGGGGAGGAATCTTGTGTGGTGTTATCTTAAATCTTCCAGCAGGCCTTGCAGTTGTTTGTGGGCGTAGTGCAGGCGCGAGCGCAGCGTGCCCTCCGAGATATTGAGCATGCTGGCAATCTCCGGGTTGGAGAGCCCTGCAATGTCGCTGAGGGTGACTACTTCTCTATGGTTGGGGGATAGCTGCTCCAGCGCGGCGCGCAGGCGTTTGTTGAGGTCCTTGAGATTGGCTTTTCTGATGGGGTCGGATTCGAGTGAGGTATCCGCCAAGTCATCATTTTTCTCGTGCTGGTTGCCCTTGTCATCGTTGTCGATGGTGGTGGTGCGGTCGCGGCCTCGTTTGCGGATGAAGTTGCGGGCGTTGTTGGCGGCAATGGTGTAGAGCCAAGTGTAGAAGGCACTTTGGCCGTTGAAGTAACGGAGCGCGCGGAAGGCCTTAATGAAGGAATCTTGCGCTACGTCGTAGGCATCTGCCTCGCAATTGAGCATTTGCATGAGCATGGAGTGAATTTTGCGTGAATGGCGCTTTACCAGCACGTCAAAGGCACGCGTATTCCCATCGAGCGTCAATTTGATGAGGCTCTCGTCATCCTGTTCGGATAGGGAAATGTGTTTGTTGCCGGGGCTCATGATTGAGAAATGGTGTGGGGTAGGGTGGTTGGGGGGGGGATTTTCCGGCGGGGAGGTGCCGCCTTGCTACAGGCGGCACCATTGCCGTGAATGGGGGGTATCAGAGGCTGTACTCACGCTTATCGCGGCTTTCAAACCATTCGATAAACGCTTTGTTCACCGTCGTGTAACCGCCGGGGGTGGGGTAATCACCACTGAAGTACCAGTCGCCGCACTCGCCTTCGATGGCTTCGTGCAGGCCGTCCAAGCTCTGGTAGATGACTTGGATGGCGCAGGGGCTGTTGTCCGGTGTTACCATGCGGGAGACTTCCTCCGTAATCTCGTCTTCCGTGAAGGGCTCGTAGATTTTCTTGACGGGGTTTGTTCTCTCCGCTGCGGGGAGGGTAAGCTGGCGCTTGCACTCCTCATATACATTGATGATGTGGGTGTACATGCCTCGCTTCTTCAGCAGGGTGATGGCTGCCTGGAACGCGATGAACTTGCCCATCTCGCTCATGTCAATACCGTAGCAGTCCGGGTAGCGCACTTGCGGCGCGGAGGAGGCAATGACAATCTTGCGGGCTTTGGAGCGTGCCAAGAGGCGCAGCAGGCTCATCTTGAGCGTGGTACCACGTACGATGGAGTCATCAATGGCGACCAATACCTCATCGCTGGAAACAGCACCGTAGGTGAGGTCATACACCATGGCTGCAAGCTGCTTGCGGCTGCTTTCCTCTGAGATGAAGGTGCGCAGTTTGATGTCCTTGTGCGCAATCTTCTCTGCACGGGGCCAGCGGCGGAGAATGAGCTCGTTGATGAGCTCCTCGCTCATGGTGCCCTCCTTGTAAGCCTTGATCATGGCCTCCGTCACCTTGTTACGGCGGTAAGCGCGCAGCCCCTCCAGCAAGCCGTAGTAGGATACCTCAGCCGTGTTCGGGATGAAGGTGATGGCCGCCTTGGAGAAGTTGCCGTCCAAGCTGGCTACCACTTGCTCCGTCAGGTTGGAGCCCAGTGCCTTACGCTCGCGGTAAATGACGGGGTCATTGCCGCGTGAGGTGTACACATCCTCAAAGCAGCAGGGGGTAAGCTTGCCGGGCGTGGTGTACTCCTTGATGGTGACTTGACCGTCGGACTTGACGACAATCATGTTACCGGCGGGCAGGGACTTGACGTCTTCCTCCTCTACCTCCATCACGCTCATCAGCGGCACGCGCTCGCTGGCTACGGCCAAGTACTCATCCGTCAGGATGTAGTGGCAGTGGCGGATGCCGTTCGGGTCGCGCAGGCAGAAGAAGTCACCGTTACCCACGGCGCCCATCAGCGTGTAGCCACCGTCCCAATCCTTGGACGCCTTCGCGATGATGTCGTACAGGTCGAGCTCTGCGGAGATGACGTGCGGAATTTCCTGGCCGTCCACGTTCTGGTCACGCAGGCTGCGGTAAATGTCCGTATGGGCTTCATCCAAGTAGTAGCCTACCTCCTCCAGCAGGGTTTGAATATCCGTGCCGAACACCGGATGCTGACCGCGGGAAATGAGCTTCTGGTGCAGCTCCGGCAGGTTGGTGATGCCCATGTCACCCTGCAGCATAAGGGTGCGCGTGGTCCAGTTCGTGCGGCGCATGTAGGGGTGGCAGGTGCCCTCATCATAGGCGGTGCCACTCGCTCCGTAGAGCAGGTGCCCCATCAGCACCTCACCGCCGAAGTTGAAGTGCTTCTTATAGGTCTCTGCATCCAACCCGCGGATGGTGCCTTCATCACGCATGCGGCGCAGGTGGCGCTGCTGTGTGGAGAAAATGTTGGTGATGGCGTTGGCGGAGGCATCACGAGCACGGAAAACGTACGGCTCACCCAACGGCATGTTGAGCTTGATGCAGCCGATGCCGGCGCCGTCCTGACCGCGATTGTGCTGCTTTTCCATCAGTAGGAAAAGCTTGTTGAATGCCCAGTCGGGCGAGCCGTATTTCTCTACATAGTAGGAAATCGGCTTGAGTAATCTGATTGCTGCGGACATAAAATCTTGTCTTGGCTTATGTGCGTGAGCTTACTTGCGTACGCTCACGGTAATGCCCTTACCGGCGCGCATGGTGCCGATGACCGTGCCGCCGGGGCCTGCGGTGCAGGCTTGCTCCACTTGGTCTTCGGAGACGATGGCCACCCAGCCGATGCCCATGTTGAAGGTGTGGAAGCGGTCCTCTGCGTCCACGAACTGCAGCACCTTCTGTGCGGGCTCGTTATCCCAGTAGGGAATCTCGAGGTCAGCGCCGTTCTCACCGAGGAAGCGCTCCAAGTTCTCCGGCAGACCACCGCCGGTGATGTGGGCGTATGCCTTCGGGGTGATGCCGAGCTTGCGCATGTCGTTCACCACGTCATGGTACAGGCGGGTAGGGGCAAGCAGGCTGCGCAGCTCCTCCTCCGTGAGCAGGTCCGGGTTCTGAGCAAGAATGCGGCGCACCAAGCTCCAGCCGTTGGCGTGGAAACCGTCGCTGGGGTAGCCGATGAGCACATCTCCCGGCTTCACCTGTGAGGGGTCAATCATCTGGCTCTTCTCAACGCAGCCGATGCTGAAACCGGCCATCTCCACCAAGTTCTCGGGCACTACCCCCGGCATCTCGGCCGTCTCGCCACCGGCGAGAATGCAGTTGCAGCTCTCCAGGTAATCGCACATGCCGGCCACGAGGCGGGTGATGCGCGGCTTCTCTACCTCCAAGTTAGAGATGCCCAAGTAGTCAAGGAATACGAGCGGGTCACCGCCGGTCGTCAGGATGTCATTAACATTCATGGCAACCAGGTCTTTACCTGCGGTTTCCAGCATGTCCATCTCGAAAAGGACCTCTGTCTTGGTGCCGACACCGTCCGTGCCGGTTACAATGACGGGTTCTTTATAGGAGGACAAGTCATATGCTGCAGCAAAGAGCCCGAAGGCATTGCAGAGCTGACGGTTCTTCTGCGTACGCTTTACGTGTGCGCTGATGTCCTTGACAAAAGACTGTGCCTCAATGGTATCGACACCGGATTGCTTGTATGTGAGATTACCTGACATAGGAAAAGTGATCACGTGGATTCGCGCGCATTATACCCTTTTCCTGAGCCTTTGGCAAGCCGTATTTTTAAGATGCGACTCTATTTGTTGTGTTGTAGCTTATTCTCCCTGCTTACGGAGGAGCTCGATTTCTTTCTTGAGCAGTGAGCCGACTCGGTGGCGAGCAAGGTAAATTTGGGCGAGGCTGATGCCGAGCTTGCGGCGAACCTCCAGTGTACCCATCCCGCGCAATATGCTGTAGTCAAAGATTTGAAAATGGAGCGGGTTGACTTGCATTTTTACCCTTTCCGTGGCAGCTTTGATGAGGTTGCGTTGCCACTCTTTTTCCCAAATGGCGTCGAATTCATTGCTCAGGTCGGGCAGCTCTTCCGCCGTGGGGGTATAGGTGTTTTCCTCGAGGTTGGTGGGGGCTGTTTCCGGGGTGCGGTTGCGCAGGGTGTCCGCAATGCGCCAGCGGGTCAGGTTCCACAACCACTGCTTGAAGGAGCCTTTCTGTGGGTCATACCCTTTCTCTTTGCTTTGCTTGGCTATGGAGAGGATGGTCTCCTGCACGGTGTCCCAAGCCTCATCATCACGCAATCCGGCTTTGGTGGCAACGGAATATATCAAACGCCAGTATGTGCGGTAAAACTCATCCCAGCTGCGGCGGTCTTCCCAGTTTTGCAAGCGGGCTATCAGGCTGCGCCTCGTGCGGTCGGCGTACTGTTCCAGCTCGCCGTCATCAGGTGTTTTCCATGGCAGTCCTTCTTGCATCTGCCCGGAAGTATAGCTGTTGCTGTACCTCATGGCAAGCATATTTGTTGTTTTTCTGTGGTTGCGGTCGTAGTTTTGCCTTTGTTTCCCTCTGTTTTACCAAATAGCTTATATTTTATTGTTAAACAACGATAAGAAAAAGTTTATTTTCCTTGTTTTATGCGGGATTTGAGTGTAGAGTTAAACTATCCTTATCGTCGTTATGAAAAACAGTATTTTCTCATTGGCGTTAGCCTCATTGTTATTTAGTGGAATGCTTCCGGTGTGGGCTCAGCAAGCACCCGCATCGGCGGTGAGTGTTCCGTCCGCCGCCGCATGGCAATCTCCGGATGAACTGAGTCAAAAACTTGCGGAGACGCTCATTGGGCGTCTGCCGGAGCCGGATGCCAAGGCGCTGCACAATTTCGTTAAAAAAGAAGAAAACCTGCAGCTATTGCTCATTTGCCATTTTGCCCGCATAGAGAGGGGGCATGCGCAGTGGAATAATAATTATAATAATGCGCTGAAGCAAAACGTGCAGAAGAAGAAAGACCAAATTGCGAATCTTGAGAAAGAGGTCAGCAATAAGCGTGGGCCGGAGAAGAAAAATGCAGAATACCGCTTAACCCGAGCCAAAGCAGATTTGAAGAAGCTGGAGGCTGAGGCTAAGTATGAAATTGACATGGCTAAGAGTGAAAAAGTGCTCAAGGCTATTTTGTCTGATACAGAGTGGATGGAGCAGATTGCTTTGTCCGGCGAGATTCACCACTTTTTCCGAGTCGTCCAGATTATAGATGCCATCTCTAAGGCCGATTCCGGAGCTCTTAAAAAGGGTGTAGCGCGAGATACCACAACTGCCGTGGCGTTGGAATATGCAAAACAGGGTGCTAAAACGGTGGATGCCATTGAACGCGCCAAGTATTTCCTGAAATATGCCAAGCAGGGGCGCTTGAATACCACCTTCTACAGTCTGCCCATGCACCACCGCCGTATCGTGTGCGGCTGGAAACCGGAGCACCGCAGTGGTACCGTTACCGCTTTTGAGTGGGCGTTGAATAATGTGCATGTTCCGGATTGGCAGTATCCGGCCAGTTGCTGGCGCTGTGGCTATATTCTGGATAATGTGTACGGTGACAGTATTCATGGCGCTCACTATTTTGCGCCTTGGGAGGGTGTGAAAACGGATAACCACATGTGGCTCACGAAGCACGTGGGTGGCGTGTGCGGAGGTCTGTCTCACTTCGGCGCAGCATCCGCCTGCGCCAATGGTGTGCCGGCCTTGACTAACGGTGAACCCGGGCACTGCGCCTACCTTGTTCTGGTGGATGGTCGGTGGACTCCGGCATATTCCCTGACTTGGGAACGCGGTTTGCACTGGATTCCGTGGGATAATAACTGGACGTACTCCGCCCTGCATCTTACAGATGCTCTGTTTGATAAAAAGAATGAAGCCAAGTCACGCCTTTCTTTCGCCGCGCGCGTATCGGCTCATGCTTATCAGGACATGAACGATGTAGACAAAACGCTTGCTTACTATCAGCTTTCCGCAAAGGCAGCTCCGCTTAATTACCCCATGTGGCGTGAGTATACAGCCTTCCTTGCGGACAAAAAGCCCAAAGACGTTCAAGCTTGGAAAAAGCTCAATGCCACTCTTTGTAAAGGTGTGGCTAAAGAGTTCCCGGAGCAGGCTGCTGAATTGCTTAAACAGTTTGTTTATGGCAGAATGGGGAACTCCGGAATGGACTCTGAGGCGTTGATTGCTGCCTGCGCTCTCTTCTGGAAACACGCAGAGGTAATGGGCCCGGACAGATGGTACATTGAGAAGTTTGCCAATGAGCAAATGAATCTGTGCAAAAAGGCGGGTGGCGATGCTGAGACTACTGCCATCAGTCTGTATTCTGCCGTGTTACGTGAGGCTGCTCCGCATGATGCATACTCCGGCATGATGATGGCGTGGGGGAACAAAGTTGCCGAAGGTCTCAGCGAACGTGGCCGCGATAAGCTTTCCAAGGCCATCGTGGATACACTCTCTTCCGGTAAGAATATTGACGCCGGCCAAAAAGCCAAGCTACTGGGTGGGCTCATTCTGACAGCGGAGCGGAATCGTGATACAACGACCTTCTACGCCATTACCAAGATGATTGACCCGAAGATGATTAAGGGTACAGCTGCTATACCGGACATGAAGACCTTCCCCGGTAAACTGGTGTCCGAAGGCGGCTTGCCTTTTGCCAGTTCAACGAGCCAATGGGATGCTCCGCACACCCACTCCGGCTTGCTTACCAAGCAGGGTGGGCAGATTCACACCGGTAAAGATAAAGATGCATGGATTGCGGTGAAACTTCCCAAGCATGCTTATATCACAGGTGTGGTATTTGCCGGTACCAATAATTGGGCGCTTATCCACCGCTTCCGTCCGCTGCGTGTTCAGGTGTCTGACACCGGTAAGCCTGATGATTGGCGTGATGTCGGCCCGGTTATCCAAAATACCGGTAACTATATCAACAGCTTCGATTTGCAGCAAGAACGTCCCAAGGCTCTCTATGTGCGAGTCTTGCGTCCCGGTGGTCCGGAGTTCTTCCATGCCAACGGTATTTACGTGTACGGTGAACCTGCTGCATAATACCTCTCATTTTTAACATCTTTTCAAAGTCATGAAAAAATATCTTTCAACGTTCGCGCTGGCTCTGTTGGCACTCTCTCAGAGCACTCCGCTTTTTGCTGCTCAGCAATTCCCCACTTATGAGGCCGCTCAAGAGGTCGGGAAAAAGGAGGGTTACATTCTCTTTATTTATCCTGCCGGATGGGATAAGTATGGAGAAAAACTGTGCCGCAAGCTCATCGCTAACGATAAAGTGCGTGCTGCTGCCGGTAACTCCGCCTTGATTCTCGCTCCGATGTACCAGAAGCGTACGGACAAGACCAATGCCGAAGTCAAGCAAATATTCGGTAAGTTGGGTGCCCCGGGCGATATGTCGGATATCTCATATCCTGCCATTGTTTTCTATGAGACGGATGGTCGCATGTATGCAACCATTTGCGGTGAATCCCTGATGTCTGCCTCTGAGGCAGAGGTTGCCAAGCTCATCAGCAAGCAGCTTGCTGCCCGAGAGAAGCAGGCCAAATTGCTGCAACAAGCTCACGCCTCAAAGGACCCCAAGGAGAAAAATCGCCTCTTCTTGGCCGCCGCTCGTGTTGAGGGAATGGGCTGGCCTCCCGGTTTGAAGGGCGTTATGAATCAGGTTGACCCTGAAGATCACCATGGCTGCCGCGCCGCTCTGGAGTTCGGCTTCGGAGTCAAAAAGGATGAAAAATTGGAGGATTTCCTCAAGCGTTTGGATGGCGTGCTGAAGAATGACTTGCTCACCCCTTGGCAAAAGCAGCGCGCTTGCGCGACTGCCATTGGGCATATTCGCCGTACTCTCGGTTCCATGGCGGGCGGCCCGCTCATCACCAAGTATGCCAAAGCCATGCACAAGCTTGACCCCAAGTCGGCGCTGGGTATTTCTGCTCCGGTCGTGATGCGCGATTGGGTGAAAACCTACCATTATGGCAATGGGTGGAGTGATCAGATTATTCCTGCAGCCCCTGTTCCCATGTTGATGCACGATGTGCCGATGTCAAAGCCGGGTACTTACAACATCTCCTTCAAGCTGACTACCGGGCGCGATGGTATCATCGTGAAGCGCCTCCGCTTGCTGGATGGTAATAAGTGCGTCGCTACGCATGATACTCCGTGCGAAGTCTCTTGGTCCGCCGGTACTCAAAAGAGCATCACCCTCACTGTCAAAAAAGCCGTGAAGGAACCCGTGCTTGAGATTACATACGGCAACGACCCGAATAAGCGTAGTACATGGGGAAATATCACCATAACTCCCCAATAAGTTAACAGTCAAGAATTTGTTTGCTATCCCGGTGGTAGGCCTTCTTTATATCCTACCACCGGGGACTTCTTTTAGGTGGAGGCGGGTTTGCTCATATGCGCTGTTTAAGTATTTCGTTGATTTCAAACAGCGCGATAAATCGGAAGTTGAAGGGGGGATGTGTAACATAGATTCACTCGGAGCGAGGGACTTTAGTCCCTCTTATATGTTAGCCTCGCGCGTATTTATGGGACTAAAGTCCCACGCTCCGATAGATTTTGTTGCTCGTCAACTTCCGATTTATCGCGAAGAGCATATGTGGCATCACACATAAACTTTAAACTCCATTCGCCGAACACGTCGATTTTTTCTGATGCTCGGAAAACAAAGAAGAACAGCATGTTTGGTGCTGCTCTTCGGGTTAAGCTGTTTTGTCTGCGGTGATTCAGGGCTGTTCGGACACACTGTTGCCGGCGGACATGGTGCGTACAAAGCGCTTGCGGTAGCTGCTGTACATGCAATCCAACACGGTGGGTAATCCCAACTTGAGTTGCTGCTCCGCCTTGCCGGTGAGGGTGGGCAGGGCGCTCTCATCCAGCTTGCTCATGCCATCTATGCTGCTGGCGGTCTTGCGGATGTGGGATTCCACCCACGCGTCGCTGTAGTCGGCTCGGGTGGCCGCTGTCTTCAGCTCCGTGAAGGCTTTGTCCGCCACGCCGGCATCCGCATGCATGATGCAGATGTCATGGAATGTGACGGTTCGGTTCGAGCTCAAGAACTTGCGCTCGGCTCGTTCGTAGACGATGGCGCCGACGGTCGTGCCGTTGGCACATACTGCTGCCACGGCGTACACCTTGCCGTTCACCTTCTTACCCAGCTTGCGGTTCAGTCGGTCGCGCCCCATGCGGAAGTTCGCCAAATCCTCCGGCACGCTGTACAGGGTGGCTTCCGTCAGCGTGGTTTGCTCACAGCCGGGCATTTGTCGCACGGCGGGCAGCAACAGCTCTGCCAGCTGCATCGCGCTCGGGTTCTTGCGGCGCAGCGGTGCCTCGTAGGCGGAGATGTAGTTTACGGTGATGTCGTCTTTCGGTTTGATAACTTGCATTGTTCTTACACACAAGGTGCCGTCATGCGCTGCCTCTGTGTTCCACGTCACGTTACCTGCTCCCGCCCACCCATTGGGCAGGGTATAGGTAACGGCAGGCCGGTTGTCCCGGCCGTCTTTCAATACTACCTTGGTCTCAGCTTGTAAGCTCCCGGTAGCCAGTAGTCCGGCTACCACTGCGGTACAAAGTTGGATGCGGGCCTTTTCCATAACACCATTCTGCCTGATTTGTTCCCATTTGTCAACACTAAAGTAAAGTTAATTTTTGCAGAATGGATAATTTTGTGCATGATGAAAAACACTCTGTAGAAAATTGCATTCGGGAAACTTCTGATAGGCTCCTATCAGCAATTATCACGGTAAATATGAGTAGCGTTCAAGATTTTTAGCCCCCATGTATGACGTCAGCTCTCGTATACACCGAAAAATCCGACAAAAAAGTGCACAGCAAGGAATCCGATGACGGAATATACTATCACTCCGGGCAAGATGCCCATATTAAAACACGAGAATCCGATGATGTTAGTCACTATGCACCCGATGATAAGTGCAATTTTCAATTTCGGCGGTGTGGAACCTTCCCAACGATGCGTTTTTTTGTTATAAGTGAAGATGTGAGGGCAAAGGCATGTTCCTGAATTGCCATTAATGATGGATACCTCCTTTTTGCAATCCGGGCAAGTAACGTAGGTGGTTTCCTGCATCCAGTTGTCGGTATAAGTATTCCAAGAGTATCGAGTTTTGCACTCTTCGCAAAGGAGGTGATGACCGGCGGTGGGGGCAGGGGTACGTGTTTTGCAAATGTTACAAAACAAAGCGGGTAAAGTCGGGGCGGCCTCTTGGACTCTCCAGTCATTGGTGGAGGTATCAAAATAGACGAGACTTCCGCAGGCCGTACATTTTACCGGTGAGGGCGTATTCACCGGTACAACATGACCACAGGTGCAACTGATTTGCATGCCCGTTGCCGTCCATTTTGTGTGCTTTTTCTCGTAAGGCATGCCGCAGCAGCTGCATGCTGCATGGCTGCTCCCCTGAGCGCGTATCTCCTTGTTGCAGATGTTGCAGGTAAATGTTTGAACCTCGGGGGCGTTCTTCTTTTTCGGGGGGACTGCCTTTGCCGGGGGAGTCTCAACTTCCCCTTGCGCGTCGAGCGAGTATTGGTAAGCTTGTGATTCTGAGCCGTCGGCGTAGAAGAACTTGACGACGAGCGTTTTTCTTTTCAACTTACCTTGGTAGTAGTAACGGCCTTCCGGGGAAATGGTGAGCATACGAGCGTGTTTCGTCGGCTCATTTCCGTTGGTGGTATATCTCCACTTACCATTGGTGTGAGCGGAGTGGAGGGTGACTTCAAATAAATCGTCATCCAGTTTTTTGCATGAGAAAGCACAGCTTTCTTTCCTCTCCGCTTTCTCCATCACCTCAAACTCTGACTCACCGCAGTCAGCGCACTCCGCTACGTGTTCGTTCCGGTATTCTACAGCGTTGTACGCACCGCAACTACAGCAGCGAATTAACAAATTCTGTCGATTTGTCGTATCTATGTAACCATCCGCCCCCACTGAAACCGCCTTCCATGCGTAGAGGTTGCGGTTCTTGAGGTCTTCTTGAGTTACCAGTTGGGATTTGCTGAGGTGATGGATTTTTGCGGAAGGCATGTGTTAAATCAAAGCTTATAAAGAGCCAGGAGCGTCAGGCCTTGTTTGCCGGAGCTTCTGCCGCAAAGAGTAATCAAGTCGCCCTGTTTGATGGCTGCTTCTCCTTGAACGGGGGTGCCGTTGAGGGTGGTCGCGTTGCGGGTGCCGTCTATGGATTGCAGGTAGCATGTGTCTTTTTTCCACAGTAAGCGGAATTGCACGGGCTCCGCTTGTTTGCTGCAGGAAGAAATAGTGCTCAGCATGCGTTGCCCCACCTCCAAGGGGAATTTCATTTTGCGAACATCGATGGAATTGCCTGTATCCCCGGTAAGTGTCAGATAATTCACCTCCGGCGGCATGGGTGGTGGAGGTGTTTCTTCTACTCGATAGTCGTTGGGGGCGTTCGTTTCACCGCAATCCGTGCACTCCGGCAGCGGGGCCCAATGTTTGATGCCGCAATGAGGGCAAATGTATTGTTTCATGTGATCTTATGTAATAAAAGCTTGTTTGATGGGGGATTAAGAAAAACAGTCGTTATACAGAGCTTGCTCTTTCTCGGCAGGCGTTTTGGCCTGCTCGGCTACCGGGGCGGCCTGTTCTTCTGACACTTGCTCGGGGGCGGTTTCTTCTGCGTGAACGGTGGAAGAGAAAACGGGCTCTTCGGCAGTCTCGTTTGCTGCTTCACCGTCGATTTCATCGTAGCCCGGTCCGTTTGCGGTCATATCCGGCTCGCTGGGTTGCTCTGCAGGTGCCGTAGCACAAAGCTCCGTGCATTCTTGCTCCTCCGGTTCACTAATCTCACCGGCAGGTATGCGGTAAAGCACGAGTGATTTGTACTTGCTCCAGTGAACCAGAGACGGTAATCGCTCGCCATACATGCTTCCCGGTGTTTCATCCGGCTCCATGGAGTTTATCGTCAATAATCCACAGGTGTTAAGCCGGCGTTTTTTGCTGTCCGGGCAATACACTTCATCGTAGCTGCAAAGCTTATAGCCCGGGCGCTCGTGGTCATGGCCTCTGATGATGAAGGAAATGGCGCGCCCTGTGAGCTTGTGGTGGAGTGTGCGGAAATCGTTGATATCCTCCGTTCCCATTTCGCAGCCGCTGGAGGCCCGGTTGGGCAATTTACGCGGCAATTTTTCGGATATGCGATTCCAGGTGAAATCTTTACTGCATTGTTTGTGAAGTTGTTTCGGCAGGTATGAGAACAGGCTTTTGCTGAGGGTATCTTCGCCGGATTCCGTGTCCACGCTGTAGATTTCGCCTTGTTGCAGCTGCTCGGTGAGCTTTTTTTGCAAATCGCTATGCATCACACCTCCGTGGGTAAGCAGTATGGAATTATTCTCATAAGTCCCGCCGATATTGGTGATTTCCACCATGCAGGGGGAGATGCGGGCAAACTCCATCGCCGCTGTGGCAAGCGTCTTTGCCTCCACTTCATTGGTTTGTGAGAGTTTGTTAAGTTCTTCCGCACATTCAGAAGGCAAGACCGTGGAGGTAATCATACCTTCCGGGGTGATTTTCAGCCCGGCATCATGATTTCCGCGAATACAGATAAGCTGAATTTCTTGGTTGTTGTGGTAATTCATCATGAAATTCATAATGAATGTCAGCAAGGGTAAGGAATCCTTACCTCGGTCCAAGATGTCACCCAGCAAGATGATATAGTGTTTTCCGCAGTTGCTGTCCGGGGCATATTTTGCGGTGTACCTGTATTTTATAATCCATGTGAGGATTTTGAGCATCGTGTGGATGGAGCCGTGTAAGTCCCCTATAAACCAGAAATGCGTATTGCCGGAGGCTTGAATCACCGCGTCTGTTGCGTCCGGAATTTCGTTGTCCTGCACCCATTTGCAGAAGCTCTCTGCCACGTTTGTCTGGTAGCTCAGTGTCTTATATGTGTCCAATAATGTATCGTATCCTATCTCCTTTGCGAACTGACGGAGCTCCTGCAACGTGGGTAATGTTTCGCTTTCGCAATCTATGTTTTCCGCAAGCATGAACGCCGGGAACGGTGTGAGAAGTGCTTCATCAATGCTCGGAGCAGGAGCTGTGGTTGATTGCCCTTGGGTATCGGAAGGCTTCATTTCCGGCTGTTGCCAAGCTGCTTCCGCTTGCTGTGTTGCGGCGTCTAGCTGCTGTTGAGCCTCCGATGAACTCTCGGTATTTTCTTGCGCGAGTGGCTCTGTGGAGGGGACGGACTTTTCTTCGCCGGTGGACTCTGGGGCAGGAGGTATAGGGGGGAAGTTTATTATCGTGCCGTCCGGGCGTTTGAAAACAGGTTTCACCGGAGGCGGTGCCTGCGGTGGGTATTCGTTCTGAATGTATGGAGAATTGTTCATTGTATGAATAGCATGCGTGGTGCGGATGGTGATGAACTGCTCGTTTTTTTTACAAAGCAGGGGTGGCGGGATTCACGAAATCGCGGAGAAATCGCAATACCACAGACCACCCCTGCCGTAACTGAGTATTTGACGTCGATTATTTGAAGGAAACAGCGAGGTTCATGGCTGTCTTGCCGGAGGCTTTGCCAATCAGGCAGACGGTGTCACCCTCTGTCAGTTTTACTTCCTGAGTGATAGGTGTGCCGTTTACCGCTGTCAGGTTGCGGGTAACAGCTTTTGCCGGGCTGATATACCATTCATCCCCACGTTTTTCTAAGTGGAACTGCATCTTTTCGCAGAATCTGGCCTGCGAGGTAACGTCTCCCAGAATCGTGGAACCTGCATCCATGCTCAAGCGGAACTCCCTGTTGCCAAGGTCTCCGGTGAGCACCAAGGTGGTGGCTTTGGGCGGTGCAGGGGGCAGCTCCGGTTCAGGAGTCGTCTCCGGCTCAGGCTCAGGCTCCGGCTCACGCTCAGGCTCAGGCTCAGGCTCAGGCTCAGGCCGTGGAATCGGCTCCGGTCGTGGCGGGATGGTTGAGCTTACCTTGTCCAGCTCCAAGAGTTTACGGTGCAGCATTTCGCAAGTCGGGCGTTTTGAAGGGCTCGGCGAGAAGCACAGCTCGATGAGTTTGGCGTATTCAGCCGCGTGGGCTTGGTTATCACCCAGGGTGCCCATCAAGGTGACAGGCGTGAATCGGTTGCCTGCATGTACTGCTGCAGCGTAGGCTTCTTTGCCTTGCTCATGGGCTTTGGCAAAGGGATGCGTGTTGGCCAGTAGCTCTGACAGGATGATGCCGATGGTGAACACATCGGAGGCGGAGGTCGGGGTGGAGTTATTGAGGTGCTCCGGCGAGAAATAGCCGGGTGTGCCGGTGTATCCGGTCTTGTCCGCTCCCACCGTCCAAGGGGCGCGCTCATTCTCGATGATGGAGAAGTCCATATCAATCATGCGCGGAATCAAGCCCATGGTGCTGTTACTGTCCGGCAACATCTGGATGTTCTCCGGCTTCAGGTCGCAGTGCACCACCCCGGCCTTGTGTACCCTGCGCATAGAGGCCAAGAAAACCTTGGCCATCTTCTTGCGTTGGTCCCAAGAAAGCGTACCGGAGTCCAGCATTTTGCGCATATCATTACCACCTGTTATGAACTCATAGGTGGAGAAGAAGAAGTCCGAGGGGCACATCCCGGGCTTGGGATTGGCCGTGAAGAGGTCTTGTGCCAGCACGCAGTATTGGTGGGCTTCCGATTCTTCAAGCCTGCGATTGAGCTTGGCTACATAGCTCAGGTAGTCCTCATACCAAGACACCGTGGGAGTGGGGGACTTGTAGTATTTCAGGAATACCTGTTCTTTGGTAGCGGTGTTGCGAGCCTTGAGCGCCCAGGACATATTGCCCTCGGTGATGAGCTCTTCCAGCAGGTAGCTACCCTTTTTGCCCTTGATGGTGGACCCTATTTTCGGGGTTGGAGGCATACGGTAAAATGCTTATGTTAGTTGTCAGACCCGAATTCACCGTTGCCGGCCACCCATCCCTCTTGCTCGTATGTCGGCATGGGGGCATTGGTGCCGCCGTCGTATGATTGAGAGACGGAAACGGAGCGCCCGATGGTTTGCAGCATCTTGCTGAAATCTACCGTGCGCAGACCGTCAGCCGTTTCTGACAAATCCGTGTATTCGCAGCGGTCCACCATGGAAAGCTCGTAGAAAGCCTTACTCTCAGGGGCGATGATGAACAGTTTGACCCGCTTCTTCATGATTTTGTCGATGAGCTTGCTCATTTTAGCGACTTGCTCTTCGATGCGAATGCCGGTCTCAACGGGTTCATCCGTCAACAACACAACGACGCGGTGACAATCAGAGGAGGAGCGCCACGGGAAGTCCAGCGCGATATCCAAGGCCAAGAGCTGCATCTCTTCACCCTCCAACGGCTCTTTCAGCAAGGCGTTTTTGAACTCATTCACGTCTTTTGTAAAGAACTGAGAATAGTCTTGGCTGTTGCCCTGGTTTTTGTAGATGTTGTCAACAAGCGGGCAAGAGGGCAAGCGCATACTGCTGCAATAGTGCAGTACGGAGCCGTCGGGTTGGTGTGAGTTATGGAAAGCTAAGTAGTCGAAGCGTACATCCCAGTATGACTGGGTGTCACTCTTCAAGCCCTCCAGCAGTTTTTCCAGGTTGGCAGCTACAGCATCACGGCAAGGCTGCATGGAGCCCGAGGTGTCGATGCAGAAGACGATGTCTGCACAATTTCTTCCGGCCATATGTTTTGAAGTGTTGGGTGTTCAGGTATCAGAGTTCTTCCACATCAGCCGCTCCGGACTGTGATATGGATTTTGCAAGCAGTTCCAAGGTCTTATTGAAGTTTTCCGGGTTGCTGACGTAGTCTGCCACAGCTTTTTGAATAGCCTTCGTATTGGTGGAGGATGTGGTGTCGGTGGTCGGTACTTCAATGGCTTCGTAAGTGCACTTGTCCAAGCATGACAAGGCATAGTGGCACGGCAACTCCGGCGCGAAAAGGCTCAGGCGAATGCGCTCTTGCTGTAAAATCGGGATGAGGTCGTTTACCGTGGCGCCATCCTCATGTTCGCCCATTTTCTCGTGGTACGTAGCATCCGTCAATACAATGATGCAGCGTGCAGCTTCGCTGGTGTAGCGCCATTTCTTGGCATCCATGGGTTCGCCCTTTTCCGTTTTGCCTCTGTTGACGACATGATACAGCGCATCAAACAAAGATTCCGGTTCTTCACCACCGCCTTGTGCGTGTAAGGCATCCAGTTGTGCGTGCAAAAGTGAGACATCATCCGTGAAATCATTGATGATAAGCCATTCTTTGTTGAATCGCGGTTCGTACGTGATATCACGATAGCCACAAATGCTGGCTCGCCAGTTCTCAATACGGATACCTCCGTTCGATTCAGGCGAGGTTAAGGTGGAGATGAACGTGCGGATGCCATTCTTCACTGCGTCAATGCAGGGTTGCATGGATCCGGTTACATCCAAAAGGAAACAGATATCAACGACTCCCTTTGGCTTGAATTCTTGTGTGGTCTTGTAGTCTTCCATGATCGGTGAGTTAGATAACATTCTTCTTCTACCTTTTTTGACTGCCTTTGTCAAGAGAATAAAGGGTGTAACCGTAAAAAAAGCTATACACGAATTGATGATGCGTAGCGAAAATAATATAGTTCCGATAAGGCGTCCCTGTTCGATAAATGAGTGATTTTGTACTCGTAATCTCAGCTTCAAATTATCATTTAACGGAGTAAATGCGGATTGGCAGACTTAGCACAAGCCTCGCTGTCGTTTTTTTGGGAATTGACATTATGGCGGAAATATAGTAATGTATCGTCGTTATGGCAGGACTTATCATAGCGCCCAAGGCGCGCATTTTTCACGGGCATGATTGGGTGTACGGCACGGAGGTGCGAACGGTATTCGGGAATCCCGCTCCCGGAGATGTGGTAGCGCTTAAAGATCAGCGTGACCATTATCTTGGTTCCGCTATGTATAATCCTCATTCTCAGATTGTGGCGCGTCGTTTCTCTCGTCGCAAGCAGGATTTGGACCGCGACTTCTTTGCCCGCCGCATATCGCAGGCCATCACGCTGCGCGACCGTTGGTTGCCCGGTGAGGAGCTGATGCGCTTGGTGTGGAGTGAGAGTGATGGCCTGCCGGGATTAATCATTGACCGCTACCGCGATGTGCTGGTGGTGCAGACCCTCACGCTGGCTATGTACCAGCGCCTGGGGCTGATTCGTGACATTTTGGGTGATTTGCTGGAGCCCTCCGCCATCATCGTGCGCAATGATTCCCCGATGCTCCTTGCGGAGGGTATAGAGCCCTCCACCTACGTGGCTGCCGGCACCATGCCGGAGCCCTTTGTTGCCACCGGGCGAGGCCTGAAGTTCATGGTGGACCTCGCTACGGGGCAGAAAACCGGTCTGTACCTTGACCAAATGCAGAATTACCAAGAGGTTGCGCGTTTTGCTCGTGGCCGCCGTGTGTTGGATTGCTTCAGCAACCAAGGTGGCTTTGCCTTGGCCTGCGCAAAGGCCGGTGCTGCCAGCGTGACTGCGGTGGATATCTCGGAGGAGGCTGCTGCAGCCGTGCGCCGCAATGCGGAGCTGAACGGTGTGCAGGTGGAGGCCGTGGCGGAGAACGCCTTTGACTTCCTGAAGCGTGAGAGTGATGCCGTGCGTAACGGCGCAGATCCGAAGTGGGACCTCATCATTCTGGACCCGCCCAGCTTCACCCGCAATAAGAAGAGCCTGAGCGGTGCCATGCGTGGCTACAAGGAGATTCACCTGCGTGCCATGCAAATGCTGCCTGTGGGTGGTGTTCTGTCCACCTTCTGCTGTTCGCACCACGCCAGCACCGCCATGTTCCGCGAGGTGATTGCAGAGGCTGCGGTGGATGGTCACTGCACCCTACGCTTGGTGGCGAACCATGGGCAGAGCCCGGATCACCCCGTGTTGCTCAATATTCCGGAGACAGAGTACCTCAAAGGCTTTACCTTTGAGATGGTGCCCGGTCGTTAATAAGAGGATGCCGTTGATATGAGATTCCTGTATGCCATAACGTTTTGGCTGCCCGGCTTTGCAACTTGCGCCGGTGCAGTATATGCCGCGCCTGCAGCAGTGGTAATGCCAGTGTTCGAGGATGATGAGGATGCCGAGGTGGTGGAAGAAGTGGATGAACCTACCGAGCTTACGCCTGCAACACCGGTGGAAACCGTAGTCCCTGCCACTCCTGCCGGTGATGCTACAGTGCAGCCTCGCCCCATGCAGCCCGAGGAGGTCGCAACACTTAACCCGGAGAAACCAGCCCCCCAGCCTACGCAGATGGAAGCCCCTGAGGGGATGGCCTTGGTGGAAACCTACCTCAAGCCCATTTACGCGGACCTCAGCAAGCGTACCCCCACGGGTGATTGGGTAACCTCACACTTCAAGCAGCCGCTTGTCCCGCGCGAGAAAACCCAGGTGGCCGTGCTGGGGTATCATGACTTTACCAATACGAAATCCATCACCGAGATGCGTATGCGCACGGCAGAGTTCTGCCGCCAGATGCAGTTCCTCAAAGATTCCGACATTTGCGTGATTTCCATGCAGGACTTTTTGGAGTGGCGATTCGGTACTCGCTGTTTGCCGGAGCGTTGCGTGCTCATTACCATTGATGATGGCTGGAAGAGCGTGTACACGGATGCGTACCCCATTCTCAAGGCATACGGTTATCCTTTCACTCTGTTCCTGTATGTTCGCTACATCGATGTGAAGGGCTCATCCATGACGATGGAGCAAATCCGCGAGATGATGGCATTCGGCGCTACCATCGGCAGCCATTCCTGGAATCACCTTTACCCCAGCAAGTGGAAGCGTTATGGCCAGAGCTCCGACCAGTACGCCGCCCAGCTGCAAAAGGAGTTTTTGGATTCGCAGGTGAAGTTGTGTGAGCTCTTCTTCAACTGCTCCACCTACTGTTACCCCGGCGGTTACAATACCCCGCCCATGCTTTCCACGCTGGAGAGTTCTCCTTACCGCGCCGCTTTCACGGTGATTGAGGGCAAGGTGAATCACACGGTTTCTCCGTATTTGGTGAATCGTTACATGGTGTTCGGTGTGGATTCCCGCATCTTCCGTCGCGCGGTGAATTTCCGCGGCAAAGATGGGGTGGATACCACCATTGCTGCTATCAATGCTGCGGAAACCCCGGCACGTGCCTTTTTCCCGCAGGCTTTCGTGGGCGCTCCTGCAGCGCTGACTCAGCAGGAACAAACCTCCGCCCAAAAGCTCGCCGCTGCCAAAGCTGCTGCTGAGGCCGAGGCTGCAGCCAAAGCTGCGGAGGCTGCAGCAGCTGCTGCTCAGGAAGCAGCCACTCCCACAGATACACCCGTGGAGCCCGCGCCGGTGGAAGAGGAAGATGATGAGTTGTTCCTCTATTGATAACACTTACTTTTTATTGACACCGCACCCCACCGAGGCCCGTGCCTCCGGTGGGGTGCGGTGTTTTTTGAATGCCCCTGTTAAAGTTTATGGCTGATGCCACTATTTACGCAGAGCGATAAATCGGAATTGGAGGGCAACAAAATCTATCGGAGCGTGGGACTTTAGTCCCACAAATACGTGCGGGGCTAATCCATAAGAGGGACTAAAGTCCCTCGCTCCGAGTGAATGAATGTTACAAATCCCCCCTCAAATCCCGATTTATCGAGCAATTTGATATCAACCAAAACTTATCAGAGCGGGTTGAACCATTGTGCAATGGTGCGTCGGGTGTTAGGGCTGCGGGTTAATGCGTACGGGGACTTCCTCGAGGTGAAGTCCTGCTGCGCTCAGGGTGTCCAACACCTGAATAAAACGGCCGAGCTCGGCTCCCTGCGCGGCGGAAACCTGCACGGAGGCGTCGGGGTTATCTTTCAGCAGTTGTTGTACGGCGTTCGGGATTTCCTCCGCCGTCAGCACCTTGCCACCCAATGCCATTTCACCGTTTTCGCCGAGCTCCAGCAATACTTGATTGCGGTCACCGGTGGTGCCGGCCAGGTTGCGTGTCTCGGGGAGGTCCAGATGCAGCACATTGACTTGACGCTTGAACTCAGTCTGCACAATGAAGAAAATGAGCAGAATAGTCAGGATATCCAGCATGGGCACAATGTTAATGCCCTGTAGAACCGGTTTTCGCGTGTAAATTTTCATGCCTGCGGTGCTTATAGTTTGTGGCGGTTTGCCAGTAGGTAGGTAAAGTCTTCATTCATGCGTGAGGCTTGGCGCTCCAGTGCTCGCTCGAACCAAGTCTGCGCAATAATGCCCGGCACCGCAATGGCTAAGCCGAAAATGGTGGTGTAGAGTGCTTTCGAGATGCCCAAGGCAATGCCTTCCTGCGCTCCCGGTGTGCCGAACACGCCGAAAATGTCCACCAAGCCCCATGCTGTGCCCAAAATGCCGAGCATGGGGGCAATGTTGGTAATGACGGCAATGGTGCTCATCCCCGCGCGCGATTCCTCCACACAGCGACGCAGCCTGCTTTCCATGACGGCGGTGAGGTCCGCGTGGTCTTTGTGCTGCAGCAAGTACGCGAGCTCCGAGAGCAGGGGGCTGCCGCTTTTGTTTTGTTGTTGGGTGAGGTAAAGTTTTGCCGCCTCGCGTTCCGCAGCGTTTTCACTGAGCAGTTGGCGGCTCAGTTGGTGGATGCTGCCGCTGCAACGGCACTTGAGGTGGTAAAAAATAGCACTGATGAGGATGACGGAGCAGGCCAGCAGGGGGTAGCCGAAGGGGTGGCATGCGTCCATGAATTGTTGTAATGTTTGGATCATAAGCTTATGTGTGTTGTCAATCGAAGTTAAAGGTGATGATGAGCTCCATTTGCTCACCCAGCAGGGTTTTCTGAACTTCCTTGGGCATGGGTGGTATTTGAGCCTTGCGTATGGCAGCGAAGGTGAAAGATTGCTGGATGACTCCTGCCCCACGCCGTGTTACCAGATTCATGTTGACTACTTGCCCTCGTTTGTTGATGCGAATGGCCAGAATAATGGTGCCGGGGATAATGTCGCCACGGTGTGTGTCGCACGCGGCGTACCATTGGCGCGCAATCAGGCGGTATACTAGCTCTTCATAGCGCCCGCGCGGAGTTGCCTCCACATTTAACGACGGGCGGCTGCCCAATATGAATTGCCCGGTGCTACGGCTGCGTTTTTCCGCTGTTCGCAGGCCGGGGGGCTGCATGTGGTCCGCTTGGGTGGGGTCATACACCGGGCCTCGCTTACGGCGGGGTTGTACCGGTAAGGGGGCTTTGCCCTCGGCCTGCGGTATGCCTGCGTTCGGTGAGGCAGGTGCTTCTTCCGTAGGCGTTTTGTCTGAATCATCAGGGTGTTGCAGCCGCAGGTCGCCCTCTTGCTGCTGCGGGATGGGTGCTACCGAGTCCGTCGCTTCTCGGGTGCCTTGTGTGGTGGTGTCGGCATCCGCCGGTTCTTCTGTAGGGGTGCCTGTCACTTGCCCCGGAGCAGGGGGCTCAGGGGGTGTGACGGTTTGGTCATCGAGGGTGTTTTCGCCACCGGTAGTACTCGGGGCATCTTTTTTGCCGTAGTGCTCCACATCACCATCTTGACGCGCTTGCTCCAGAGTGTTTATTTCTTCCTTTTCTTCGCCATCCATGGTAGGCACGGGGGCATCGCTGTTGTGCTCAGGGGGGAGCATGCCCTCTGCCCGGGCGTCACGTTGTCCCTCAAAATCCGCTTTTGCGGGGCGCTGCTGCGGGCGGTCTGCATCGGTTTTGGCAAAGGGACGGGGTGTTTGCTCCGGCTCTGGGGCTGCGGGGGGAGTTTCGCTTTTTTTGCCGCGCTTGATTTTTATCATGGTGCTACCGGAGGGCTGTAGTTTGCGCTCCGGTCTCGGTGTAGTATGCTGCGGCAGGCACACCCACAGCGCAATCAACGCCGTGTGCAGTACCAAGGACCACGCCACGCTGCTCACCAGCGCCCGTGTGTGCTTGGTCCTCTCATGCTGTTCACCTGACTGCATTCATCCCTATTCAACACCATGGGGCAGGGCTTGGCAAGCTTTTATCGCGTGTGCGCTGCTCTTATTTGTCGTGCCTATGCGCCTCAGCGTATGATTTTATCCGGCGGCAGGCTGCGGAGGAACGCTCGCTTTTTTCGGCTGTAGTGGGTAATGAACACGCTGGCGATGCCTATCAGCAGTAAGAACGCGCTCAAGCCGTAGGTGGCGTAGTTCCCCTTGCTGTTGGTGAACAGCGCGGATTCCTCGGGATTTGCCGGGTTCACATAGCAGACCCCGTACTGCTCCTCGGCGTAGCTTTCGCCATCTTCTTCCATGAGCTCCAGCACATCCTCATTCGTATAGATGCCCATCTCGGTATTCTCATACATATCACCCCCGACCCAGTACTGATAGCTACCCGTGATTTTGAGCTCTTTTGATATGGGGATAAAGAGGAAGTCTCGCGTTTCTTCTTCTATTTTGGTAAGGTGGATGAGCGCTGACGTTGCTTCCCATCCCTTGATTTGCCTGTCCTTGTTCCACGCGAACCAGCTCAGCCCCACACAGATAAGCACCAAGATGGGTAGCGATACCCAGGTGATGATGTGGTCGCACTTGCTGAACCAGGTGGGTGTTTTCAGTATGCGCATTTCTGTGTAGCTCAGTTTGTACACCTCATCCACGCAGGCATCGTTATGTTGTGCCTGCTGTGTTTGCGCTTCTTCTTTCGAGGTGTAGGTGCCGATGGTGGTGCCGTCCGCGCCGGTGACTCTGTACAGTGTTTTCATGATTATCTTGTATGCCAACGGTATATGATGCTGCCGTCAGTCGGGCTTACCAAATAATAGGCGGAACCTCCTACCATGTCTTTGCTCAGGCGCTTGCCGATGATGACTATCAGGTAATGAGCCTCCCGCAGCTCAGGTATATCAGGGTTATAGCGGCGTGCTTCCGCTGCCGTAACGTATTGGTAGCGGGTGCTTGTGTTTGCCGGGGTGAGCTTTGCTCCCTTGCGGTAGGTCGCGCGGTAATCCTGCGTGCAGCGCTCGATTGCCTTGGTGATGGCGGGGCCGGTGGGGCGGGGGGCTTCCGTGCCGGTGGCACTCAGGCAAAGGAGTGCAATAACGGCTGTGTTGTGCAAAAGTCTGTTCATTGTTCGGATTCCGTGGTTTGGGGGGCTCTCAGCGGGGCTTCTTTGCCGGATAATGCTTGGCGGCGCTCCGCTTTGCTCATGGCTTTCAGCTCTTCTGTGGTGTGAACATTCAGCCCGGCAGCACGTAGTTGCTCATATAGCTTTGCATGGTAAATCTCGCGCCCGTTGCCGTGGCGTATCCAAGCTCCGTCATGTTTGACAGCGTGGTAGATGGTGAATACGCCGTGCGTGTTATTCACCTCTATCACGTATGTTTTGCCATCGATGCGCACCGCCAGCCATTGCGGGGCACCGAACACGGCGGTATCCGTTTTTTCACCATCCTTTTCCGGTGAAAAATCCGCGAACGCTGCGGAAAAATCCGCCTCCGCTGCTGCCGGGTGCTGCACGTAGCGCTTGCCTTCCGGCTTTACCACGCGGGCATATTGCACCTCTGCTGCAGTCGCAAGCCCCGCCCCCAAAAGCATCATGAACAACACGCGTTTCATATGTGCGGTATTGTAACATAAAAAAAATCAATGTCTAGCATTATGCTGAGTTTTGAGCTCGTTTTTGCGCTGTGTGGCGGGGAAATCTGCATGAATCCGCTCTATGCTGTGTTTTGGGGTTGCAATCCGCGCCGTTAAGCGTTAGAATATCGGTGTTATGAGTAAAGCTAAATCTGAATTGCTTGAAATCTTGCTGGCTAAGTCCATCAAGACCGGTCATTTTATTCTTGCCTCCGGTAAGGAGAGCGACCTGTACTGCGACTGCCGCGTGACTGCTTTGGATGCCCGTGGCGCTAACCTCATCGGTGAGGTAGGTTGGCAGCTGGTGCAGGAGGAAATCCTGCCCAAGTTCCCCGAGGCGGAGGCCATCGGCGGTATGACCATGGGTGCGGACCCCATCTCCTTGGCTATCGGCATGTACTCCGCCTCTGCGGAAAAGCCCCTGTGCGTCTTCACTGTGCGCAAGGAGGCCAAGGACCACGGCCGTGGCAAGCGCATTGAGGGTAACTTCTCTGCCGGGCAGCAGGTGATTGTGGTGGATGACGTCATCACCACCGGCGGTTCCACGCTGAAGGCTATCGACGCCATCGAGGCTGAGGGCGGCAAGGTGGTAGCAGCTCTGGTGCTGGTAGACCGCCAAGAGGGCGGTCGCGAGGCTATCGAGAGCCGCGGCATCCCCGTATTCCCCATGTTTACCCGCGCCAGCATTTTCGGCGATAAGTAAATCTGTTGATTGATATCGGGTGGGTCGGCTTTTGTCGGCTCACCCTTTACGTATTATCACATTATGCTTCCTGTCATTGTCGGTATAGAGGGCGTTATGCTTACACCTCGTGAGAGGGAGCTTTTCTCTCGCCTGCAACCCGCGGGCTACATTCTCTTCTCCCGTAATATCACGGACTATGAGCTCACGCGCGAGCTGACGGATGAGCTGCGCGCCCTCACCGAGGGGCAAGATGAGCCCATTATCGCCATCGACCAAGAGGGCGGTCGCGTTGTGCGTACGGCGGATATCGCCGTGCAGCATCCCTCCGCTGCAGAGCTCTGCGCCACGGAGGATGATTCCCTCATCACCCGCGCAGCGTACTACAATGCGCAGTGCCTGCATACCCTCGGTGTCAACACAAACTTTGCCCCCGTGCTCGACATCGCCTCCCCCCATGCCAATGCCTTGCCCAGCCGCTGCTGGGGGGCGGATTCTCAAGCCGTTACCTCATGGGCAGGCGTATGGAACCGCGCTCACACGCGCGCCGGTATAGCCACTTGTGGCAAGCATTTCCCCGGCATGGGCTTGGCGGAGTGCGACCCTCATTTCGATTTGCCGGTACTGCACGGCACGCGTGATGCCTTTTTGGCGGAGGCGTCCATCCCCTTCAATGCACTCATGCCGGAGCTACCCTCCATGATGATTGCCCACGTGCTCATCCCGGAGATTGACCCCGTGCTGCCCACCTCGCTTTCTCCCGCCTTGGTGCAGGATTTTCTGCGCGCGCAGCTCGGGTACGAGGGCATCATCTTCACGGATGATCTCTGCATGGGAGCCATCGCCAAGCAATATACCCCGGCGGAGTCCGTCGCCCTCGCTCTGCGTGCCGGCTGCGACCTACCCTTAGTGTGCCATCAGGCCTGCGAGCACCTGGAAGCCATCGCGGAGGCCGTTTCCCGCCTCCCTGAGGATATCATGGAAGAAGTGGAGCGCCGCATCAACGCCTTCCGCTTCCCCCTCGCCGCCCGCCCGCCCATGTCCTTTATCGCTTGGCATGATTACCTTGCGGACAATCGCGAGTTCAATTCCCTCATCCCCTCTCTCTCCACCCCCGCCCCCGGCTCCCCCGTGCAGGATTATTGAGAGAGTTACTCATCCTCATCACGCTTGCTCGTCTTCACGTTCTTGTTTTCATTGGCAATCTGATGAAAATTTAACATCTCCTTTGTATTTTTTAACTTGAAAAATAGATAGGGAGGGGGTAATATATGGGTAATGAAAATTCATTTTTGCGGAGCAGCTGAAACGACTACCGGTTCCCAGCATCTGCTGGAAGTGAACGGTAAACGCATACTGTTAGATTGCGGTATGTACCAGGGACATCGTGAGGACCAAATGCGCATTAACCGCGATTTTCCCTATTTTGACCCCAAGAGCGTGCATTGCGTGGTGTTGTCGCACGCCCATATCGACCACTCCGGAAACCTCCCCAACTTAGTGAAAAAGGGGTTCAACGGATTCATTTATTCCACTTACGGCACGCGAGATTTGTGTTCCGTGATGTTGGCGGACGCCGCGCGTATTCAGGCGAGTGACGTGAAGTTCCTCAATAAGATGGACGCCCGCAAGGGTGGCTCCGGTAATGTGGCGCAGGTCATTTACACGGAGCAGGATGCGGAGGCATGCATGCGCCGATTCCTTACCTTGGGCTACCACATGCCTATCCCCATTGCACCCGGCGTGACCCTGACTTTTTATGATGCCGGGCACATTCTCGGCGCTGCTCAGGTGGTGCTGGATATCGATGATGAGGAGGACGGCAAGCACAAGCGCCTGTTGTTCTCCGGCGACGTAGGCCGTGGCAACAATGAGTTGCTGCGCGACCCGGAACCGGTGGAGGGCGTGGACATCATGCTGATGGAGAGCACCTACGGCGGGCGTTTCCATGAGTCCAATACGCGTGCGGATGATACCTTCATCGCTACGATTAAGTCCGCCATGAAGCGCGGGGGCAATGTGTACATACCCGCCTTTGCCGTGGAGCGTACGCAGCAGTTGCTTTACCTGCTTAACCGCGCCTACCGTGAGGGCAAGATGCCGAATTACCCCGTCTTTGTGGATAGCCCGATGGCTGTGAGCGCTACGGAGATTTTCCGCATTCACCCGGAGTGCTTCAATAAGGAGGTGTATGATTTCCTCTTCAATGAGCGCGACCCCTTCGGCTTTGAGCAGCTGCACATGGTGCGCACCGTGTCGGAATCACAGCGCCTCAATAATATGCGCGAAAAGGCAATCATCATTTCCGCTTCCGGCATGTGCGAGGCAGGGCGCATTCTGCACCACCTGAAGAATGGCATCAGCCGTGATAACAATACCGTGCTCTTCGTGGGCTATTGCGCTGCCAATACGCTGGGTCGCCGCATCATGGACGGCGCGCTCGAGGTCCGCATCCTCGGTGATTTGTACCCGGTTCGCGCCAAAGTGCACACACTGGATTCGTTCTCCGGCCATGCGGACCATGGCGAGCTCATTAACTACTTCGGCCGCACCGGTGGTCCCAAGAGCAAGGTGTTCCTCGTGCACGGCGAACGTGCTTGCACCTCCGCCCTCAAGGCTGCTCTTGAGCCGCTGCACCATGGCGAGGTTCATGTCGCCCATTTGAACTCCGTTGTTACCTGTTAAGCTGTAATACAGGAATAGAGCAGCCGCCGTCTTTCCCCTGCGGAAAGATGGTGGCTGTTTTCTCTTGAATTGTGCTGTAATTATTGTAAAATAACGGAGTATGAAGTTGCGAGTGTTGATGGGGCTGTTTACAATGCTGCTTGTTCCGGCGGCAAATGCCTATTGCCCGGAGAATGAGCGGGTGCGCGTGTATGAGATGATGCAGGAGGCTGCATCTCCTGCGGATGTGTTTTTTACGGAGCTCTGCGCCCGCAATTACAGTGGCGTCTGTGGTGCCATGCAATGGGAGGTGGATGAGGAGGAATTCGGCCGTAGCACTTATGACCGCACGGAGGAATACAGCGAGACTCGCTCCGTAGAGTTGTACAACATCCTGCACAGTGGTGAAAGTGTGGAGAACAAGGTGCAGGCGTACCGCGAACTGCTTTTGGCGCATCCCGAGATGGCGGAGGAGTTCATGGAAAATCTGCTCATGCAGTATTACTTGGTCGGCAAAAATACGTCGGCGCATGATTTGCTGTTATCGCATACCCGTGAGCAGTATTTGCAGATGGCGGAGCAGCTGTTCCGTACTCCGGGCCTGAATTGGGGCTTGCGGGGCAAAAGTCACTTGACTCCTTCGGGTATCCTGTTCCGTTTCCTGATGGGCACGGCGGAGGTGGAACCCATCGCGGAGCTCTTTTGCCGCTATGCCTTATTCGATGAGACGGATTGCCTGCATGACCACCCACCCGTAGCCTTGGCGGCGATGGCGGATTGCCCATCGGCTCTGCGCCTGTTGTTGGCTCGTGGAAATACCTCTCCGGAGTTGGCTGCGTATTGCATTCGCCGCTTGCGGGATTCTCATTCGCAGGCCTTTTCTCCGCAAGACGTGGCAAAAAAGTATTGTGGCTATTTTTACCTGAGCCATGACATTATGTACCGCGAGCGCTTGCTGTTGGGCTGTGCTCAGGAGCTTTGCCGTCCCAAGCAACACGGGGCGGAGCTGTTGGATATGCTGCTGCCGCTGCTGTCGGAGGCTGTGTTTCAGGCTGCCCCGGCAGAGTCTCTGCCCTGCACGTATGCCGTGAGCCCCTCATACCCCGCGCTGCAGCAGCGCTGTCCCTCCCTGTTGCCACCACTTGTTCCTTCCCCTGTGGAGGATGACTCCGAGCCGAAAACGGAGAATGAGCCCGAACCGTCTGTTGAAGATGAGGAAGATATAGCAGACGAGGAAGACTATGAGGAAGCTGAGGCAACAATCACTGCGCCTCCTCCCTCCTACACAGAAGCTGAGCTCCGCCGTGCTGCGGCCCGTATGGAGGCTTTGCTGAGTGCCACTGCGGTGGATTCTGTCCGCATTCCGGTATTGGATGAAACGCACGAAATCACGGCTCGACTCCGCGAGGAGATGCAAGAAGTGGCGTTTATTCTTTGTTTTGAGACGCTGCGGAATAGGCGCATACCGCCCTGTGTGGAGGAATTCCCCTTGGTGCAGCGCTTGTTGGAGGATGAGTTTTGGGAA
>JAEIGA010002482.1_pt1 | contig 29436 bp, 19 predicted proteins | sample 9270691 | NCBI WGS metagenome assembly JAEIGA01 (sample SAMN17057246, study PRJNA624740) | gut metagenome | biome: biome; isolation source: fecal sample | host: Bos grunniens | place: China: Xizang | collected 2019
TATTTAGGTTCACAGTTCGCGAAAATGTTACTTTTTCTTCTGATACAAAAAATGATGAAAAACTTTTTGAAGTTTTAAAACAAAGTGGACTTGCAAACGACGTAGAAAATCTTCCCAAAAAAGCTGATACTTGGATGTGGAAAATTTTTGATAAAAAAGGTGTTGAATTTAGTGGCGGTCAGCAACAAAAACTTGCAATTGCCAGAGCGTTGTACAAAGATTCTCCAATTGTAATTTTGGATGAACCAACCGCTGCCCTAGACCCAATTGCCGAAGCCGACATTTACAATCGTTTTAATACAACTTTAGCCGGTGGAAAAACAGCGGTTTATATTTCACACAGACTTTCTTCTTGTAAATTCTGTGACAAAATTGCTGTTTTTAGCGAAGGTACAATAAAAGAATACGGAAATCACGACGAATTAATGAATCTTAAAAACGGCGTTTATCAACAAATGTTTACAACACAAGCAAAACAGTATAAGTAAAAAGTTTTAAGGAATACGTCCGGTCAAGGCACGCTTTGCTCAAGGCCTTGACTCGGCCGTTTTTAGGATTTGTAATAAACCCTAAATATTTGTAAATTAAGAATTCAGAATTGTGAATTCTTAATTTACTAAACTCACTACATATTAATAAAGAACAATGAGAAGAATAAATAAATACTACCAGCCAACATAAAAATGTTACCAATAACGTGCATATATTTTACTTTTCTTAAAGAATAGAAAATTAATCCAACTAAGTAAAATGCACCAGATAAAACTAACATTTTAAAACTTTGAGCTGTTAATACTTCGTATAAAGTTTTACAAATTGTAAGGCCAGCCCAGCCAGCAATAAAATAGAACGCAATATTTAGTTTTTCATATTTTGTTCCAAAAATAGCGTAAATAATTGCACCAACTAATACTAATGCCCAAACTATGCCAAAAAGAATCCAACCTGTTACATCTTGAACTTTTGTTAATGTATAAACAGTGTAGGCAAAACCAATAATTAAAAACGAAGCAACGTGAGAAAGTCTTTTAAAAACTTCTTTTGCGCCACTGTGTGTAATTGCGTGGTGTAAAACAGAAAATAAATACATTAAAATCATTGAGCTTCCGAACAAAGCGTACATTGTAGTTGTTAAAGTAATGTATGATTCTGCACTTTTAATTGCAATTGATTCCAAAATAGCAGTTGCTGCAATAAATAATCCAAAACCAACCCCTTGAATAATAGCACTAAAAATTTCTTCACCTAAAGTGTATTTTCTTAATTTACTGTTCATTTCAAAAAGTTGTTTTTCTTTTGCAATTTTTTGTTCAGCTTTCTTTTTTGCACGTTCTGATTTTGCAAAATTTGAAGCTGCATATTTTGCTTTTAAACGTTCTGGATCTTTTGCATATTGAACATTGATTTCTTGAACAGATTTTTCATAATCATCTTTCAATTGAGCAAGTCTAATTTTCTTTTTTTGTTTTAATGAAATTAATGTTGATTTTCTTACTGCTTTTGAAGCAATTTCATCTTCTCTTTTTGACATTTTCTCACCTCATAAAGATTATATATTGTTTCGTCTAAAAATTTCGTACAACAAAACTCCAGTTGCAACAGAAACATTTAAACTGTCAATTTTCCCGCAAGTTGGAATAGAAACAATTGTATCGCATTGTTTTTCCAATAATTGTGAAATTCCTTGACCTTCGCTTCCCATAACCAACACAGTTTTTTCAGCAAAATCAATTTTTCCACAAGTTTGCCCACCAGCATCTGCGCCATAAACCCAGAAACCTGCTTCTTTCAATTTTTCTACCGCACGAACCAAATTATTTACAATTGAAACAGGAACCCAAGCCGAAGCTCCAGCGCTACTTCTTGCAATAACATCGTTGTCTTCAATATTATTTGAACTTTTGTGTTCCGGAATTAAAACAAGAGAAACCCCAAACTGATCACAGCTACGAATAATTGCGCCTACGTTATGTGGATCTGTAATTTTATCTAAAACAACAACTGTAATAGATTTTTTATGTGTATTATAATCTGCTTCTGCCTGCTTTAACCAAGAATCAAATTCCACAATATTTGCATTTGCAGATTCTTTATTTTGAACTTCTTTTTGTAAAACAATTCCACGGTGATCTTGCAAAGATTCTGGTAAATCTTTTACTAATTCATTAAGTTTGTGATTTTCAACTTGAAAAGATTTTATACTAGCGTCGTTTGCTGTTGCTAAAATTTTTTTTACGCGCGGCCCAACTTTACTGTAGAAAAGTTTTACATTTTGAGGATTTTTTTTAGATTTTTGAATGGCATTCACGCTTTCTTCAATAGCGTGAAAACCAGTTACAACAATTTGCATAGTAAAAAAGATTCCTTAATAAATAACCTTATTTACCACAGCATTTTTTGTATTTTTTGCCACTGCCACAAGGACAAGGATCATTTCTTCCAATTTTGTCACCAACACGTGTAACTGTTGTTGGAATTACGTTTCCTGCAACATATTTCCATTCACCATTAATTTGTTTGAACAAAGAAATTTCGTGATGAAGATTATGAATATTGTGTAAAGTGTAATCAGCTTGGAATTCTACAATTTGTTCATCATCTTTTTCGCCTTTTTCTGTGCGCAAGATTTTTAAACCATTCCATTTTGCTTCTTTACTCCAATCTTCAGTTGCCTGACGATCAATTTCTGCAATTCCATCACCTTCACTACAAGAACTAATAATAAAATCAATTTCTTGTTTTTCATAAGCTGAATAGCGAGCACGCATTAAAGCTTCTGCAGTTTGTGCTTTTACGCTACCTTTAATAATTGGTTCACAACATTCGCCGTAAGATTTTCCCGAACCACAAGGACACATTTTATTTTCACTCATACATTCTAATATATCAAAAGAAAAGCAAAAATGGAAGAGACTGACATTATGTTTGATTTAGGGTTTAATACAAACCCTAAAAACGGCTGAGTCAAGGCCTCGAACGTAGTGTGCCTTGACCAGACGTATTTTGTAGGAAAATAGAAAGAGGTTAAAATTATCCTAGGTTTAAATTAAATTCAGAATTCAGAATTCAGAGAATTATTACTACATTCAGATATTCTTTCTTGTGCACTAAAAAATCTTATTGATTTATGCATTTTATATAAAGTGAAATATGATGTAAAATTATTCATTCCTCCGCCCGCTACGTTCTGTGATTTTGCAAACAAAGTTTGGCGCTTAGGTGTACGAACGTACACATCTTGCCCAGGTCTCCTCGGGCGCTCATGGTTTATTTAAACACTTTTGCAGATGCCCTGTGTTGATATGCGCGAAGGAGTGGGCTTTGGGCAAAAACATTCTGTTTTGCTGCTGCGTGAGCAGCAACTTATATAGTTCCACCGCAAAACAGCGTGTAGCAGGATACCTGCGGTTTTGACCCAAAGCAGCACGACTGTGAGCATATCAACAGAATTTAAATTGGAGGTAAAAATTGTTTAATTTAAACCTACTTTATTTTTCTTATATTTCCCATTATAGTTTTTATATGAATACATCAAATAATGAAAGTTTTGCAGAAGTTCAATATAACAAAATGATTAATACCCCAGTTTCCAAACTTATTGTTGGGCTAGCAATCCCAACCGTAATTTCAATGCTTGTAACTTCAATTTATAACATGGCGGACACTTTTTTTGTTTCGCAAATTAGTACACAGGCAAGTGCGGCTGTTGGGGTTGTTTTCCCAATTATGTCAATTATCCAAGCTTTTGGATTTACTTTAGGAATGGGATCTGGAAGTTTAATTTCTATAAGGCTTGGTCAAAAAAGAAACGAAGAAGCAAATGTAATTGTTTCAACAGCATTTTTTACAGCAATAGGTATTGGTCTTTTAATTACTTTTCTTGGAAATATTTTTTCATCCCAAATTTTAAGTCTTATTGGGGCTTCAAATACAGTTTTACCTTATGCACACGCTTATGCAAAGTATATTTTCTTTGGCGCACCAATTATGACGGCATCTTTTGTATTGAATAATGTGTTGCGTTCAGAAGGAAAAGCGTTGTTTTCAATGATAGGACTTACTTCTGGTGGAGTTTTAAATATCATTCTTGATCCTATTTTTATTTATACATTTGATATGGGAATTGCTGGTGCTGCAATTGCAACACTTTGTAGTCAGTGTGTAAGTTTTATTATTTTGCTTTTTTGTTTTTTAAGAAAAAAAACTGTTTGCCGAATCAATATAAAATCATATTCAACAAGCAAAGAAATTCTTCCAAAAATTGTTACAACAGGCTTTCCTTCGCTTTCAAGACAAGGACTTGCAAGTGTTTCTTCCATTTTATTAAATACTGCTGCTGGGGCATACGGAGATGCCGCTATTGCGGGAATGACAATTACAACAAAAATTGTAATGTTTGTAGCAAGCATTATGATTGGTGTAGGTCAGGGATTTTCGCCTGTTTCGGGGTACAATTATGGTGCAAAACATTATGACAGAGTAAAACAAGCTTATAAATTTACTGTTACAACAGGATTCATTTTAATGGGTTCTCTTGCTGTTTTAATTTTTATTTTTGCAAATAATATTATGAATATGTTTATTAAAGATTTTGATGTAGTAGCAATTGGTGTTGAAACATTACGCTGGCAAGTAACTTTTCTTCCATTTCATTCTGTAATTATTGGAACAAATATGCTTATGCAATCAACTCGACACATAAAATCTGCAACATATCTTTCAATGAACAGAAACGGAATTTATTTTATTCCTGCAATTTTAATTTTACCAAGATTAATTGGGCTACAAGGTGTTGAAATTGCACAATTTGTAGCGGATGTGTTAAGTACATTTACTGCAATTCCTTTTGCAATTTTATTTTTTAAGAAAATTCAAAAAAAGATGTAGATTTAAAAAAATGAGATTTGCGGGTGTTGTCAGAGGGGTAAACAATTTGCATTACATTTCTTACTGCAAAAGGAATTTAACTCTAATTTTTTCATTATCTTGCATTTATAAATAACAAAATATAAAATATGGGCTATGGCGAATTTAAAAGATAACAAAAAGACAAATATTTTTTCAAATTTTATATCTTATCTAAATGATCATGAAAGTTATGTAAAATGGCTTGGAATTTTAGTTTGTGTTTTATTGATGATAGCGTTTTATTTTATTAATTTAAAACGACAACGCATAACTGAACTTTCAAAATTGGAATTTAAGAATACTCAAATTGAAACAGTTGCCGACGGAACTTATTTTGGAAAATGTAAAACTAGTTTTATGTATGTTGAAGTTGAAGTTTGTGTAAAAGATGGAAGGTTTGGAAAAATTTCAATTGTAGATTCCAAAGGTTTTAAAGGGAAAAATGCGGAATTAATTTTGGATAATATGGTAAAAGAAAATAAAATTCTTGTGTCGCCAATTGAACATGAAGAACTTTACAGCATTGTTTTTTACGTTGCAGTAGACGACGCAGTGCGTAAGGGATGCCAACGATCGAAGAAGCGTTAAAAAACAAGCCGAAAGGGTTGTTTTAGCTTCAACGAAAGAACGGCTTGACGAGCTTTAGCTCGGCTAAAAAATCCCGCCTTACTTGCGTGAGGGATTGTAGGTGCAGCGAAGCTGTCGACCGCAAGGGGCTATTGAAAAAAGTTTTTTCAAACTGTATTTATTTTTTGAGATTGCCGCATCAAGTGCGGCAATGACATTTAGGGTTTATTACAAATCCTAAAAACGGCCGAGTCAAGGGCTTGAAGGTCGTGTCCCTTGACCGGACGTATTTAGAATAGCCCCTGAGGACGATGAAGCGAAAGCGGAACACCGCAAAGCCCGACCCGAAGGCGAAAATAGCCTGAGGGGTACGCCCAAATAAGAATAAAAAAATGGAACAAAAACAAAATTTTCAAAAACAACTTGATTCTCTTTTGGCAAATCTTAAAATTGGCGAAAAACCTTCTCTTTTGTTGCATGCTTGTTGTGGGCCGTGTTCGTCCTATGTAATTGAATATTTGGCTACTTTTTTAGATATCACAATTTTGTATTACAATCCGAATATTTACCCAAAAGAAGAATATAATAGAAGGTTGCAGGAAATTATTGATTTTTTGCCTGAATTTTCGCCTGCGGTTCGGAATAAAGTTTATTTTATTGAAGATATTTATGAGCCTCAAGAATTTTATGATGCTGTAAATACAAAAGAAGAGCCAGAGCTTGCAAACGAGGCCGAAAAGGGAGATCGCTGTCGTCGTTGTTATGAATTTAGATTGCGTCGTGCATTTAATTATGCTAAAAAAAATGATTTTGATTATTTTTGTACAACATTGAGCATTAGTCCATTTAAAGATGCAGAAAAAATTAATCAACTTGGAATACAAATTGAAAAGGAATGTAGACAAAAATTTTCTAAGGATGGCTCGGACGCGGAAGTTCAAAATTGCAAAAAAATTCCAAAATGGCTTGTTTCTGATTTTAAAAAGAAGGGTGGCTTTAAGCGCAGTTTAGAAATTAGTGAGGAATTTAATCTTTATAGGCAGCAATATTGTGGTTGCGTTTATTCAAAAACAAATAAGGAAAATTATGAAAACTAAATATATTTCTATAAAAAATTGTAAAATTGCAGATTCTAAAAACACTTTTATTGAAAAACTTGATTGGGAATTAAATTCTGGGGAATTTTGGCTTGTTTTTGGAGAAAATGGTGGTGGAAAAGCTGATTTTTTGCATGCACTTTGTGGAATTGGTTCTAAAAAGATTATTTTGAATGATGAACTTTGTACAAGTTCTGATTCTGGTTCTGAGTATTTTAATGATTTTTCTGATTCTTGTGAAATTGTTTCTTTGGAGCAGGCGGCAAAGCTTATTGAAGAAGAAAGAATGAACGATGAAAGCGAATTTATTGACGGTGGTGTTGATATTGGGCGCACAGGTCGTTTTTATATTGCGCAAAAGATTTATGGGAAATTAGAAAAAAACAAACCTTTGCCTGCGCAAATGCAAAAGCTTGAAAATGAAGAGGCTGTAAAACTTTGTGGAATTGCACACATTTTGGACAGAGGCTTAAAATATATGTCTACAGGCGAAATTAGGCGAACAATGTTGGCGGCGGCTTTGCTTAGCAAAAAGAAACTTTTGGTTTTAAGTAATCCGTTTGCGGGGCTTGATGTGGAAAGCAGAAAGATTTTGTTTGATTTTGTTTGTGGTGTTGGTTTGGAACGCCAGAAAGCTGGGGATAAGTGTAGTTCTCTATACGAGGGGCAAGAATTCGGGGCTGGCAAAATTGGTTCTACGGAATGTGCACTTGGTTCAGGGGGCAGCCAGTTCCCTATTGTAGTTTTGTGTATGGACAGATGGCACGAAATTCCAGAGTCTGTTACAAATGTAATTGAATTTACAAGCAAAAAAGTTTCGTTTTGTGGGACAAAAGACAATTTTATTAAACATCAAAAAACAAATTCAAAAAATGATGATTTTACTTCGGCTAATTTTTCCAAAGAATTTTTAAATGCTGTAGCAGAATCTTCTGTTTGTGTAAAAAAAGATGATGATGAAAAAACAGAAACTCTTTTTGAACTAAAAAATGTTAATGTTGGCTGGGATGGAAAACTTGTATTAAAAAATCTTTCCTGGACGCTAAAAAAAGGGGAACATTGGCTTATTCAAGGTCCAAATGGTTGTGGAAAGACAACTTTACTTGAATTGATTACTGGCGACAACAAACAGGTTTATTCTAATGATGTAACAATTTTTGGAATAAAAAGAGGTTCTGGGGAATCTATTTGGGACATTAAAAAGCATTTGGGAATTGTTTCGTACAGACTTCACGTTGAATACAGAATGGTGGGAAGCACTTCTATTCAAAATGTAATTATTTCTGGATTTAAAGATTCAATTGGCTTGTATGAAACTCCTACAGATGTTGAAATGCAAATTGCAAAAAAATGGCTTTCTTTGGCTGGTTTTGAAGGGCGCGAACAGGAAAGTTTTGGCTCTTTGAGTTATGGTGAGCAACGCGCAGTTTTAATTTTGCGTTCTGTTGTAAAAGCACCAAAAATTTTAATTTTAGATGAACCTTGCCACGGGCTAGATGAAAAATTTAGAACGAAAATCTTAAATTTAATGGAATTAATTGCAGAAAAAGGGGAAACAACTATGTTGCACGTTACCCACGATATAACAGAAATTCTTCCTTTTGAAAAACATACTTTGCAATTTGTACCAGACGAAGAGCCTATGTATAAAGTTAGACAAAATTAAAACAATAAAAAACAAAACTCAAATTTGCAAAATATAAAAATCAATAATATAATTTTTAGCATGAAAAAAATTGTTTTATTATTCATTTCGTTATTTTTAATTCAAATTAATTTACACTCGTTAAATAATACCGATCTATTTTTTAAAGACTTTATTTCTAGAAGTTGGAATGCTCAAGATGGAATTCCTGGAAACACAATTACGGATATTATGCAAAGTTCCAATGGGTATATTTATTTTGGAACTTATGGCGGCCTTGTTAGATTTGATGGATTAAATTTTACAGTATTGAATCAGAATTACAATTCAGATTTTGCTTTTAGATCAACTAGAGTTGTTGTTCAAGATAAAAGAGGAAATCTTTGGGTTGGATCAAACGATGAAGGTGTTTTTTGTATAAAGACTGATGGCCAGGTAATTTCGTTTTCAACCGAAAATGGGCTTACTAATAATTCAGTTCGTGCAATTTGTGAAGATTTTGAAAACAATATTTGGGTAGGTACAGCTTCTGGAATAAATGTAATTTCTGATGAGTTTCAGATTATAAAACCAAAAGGATTTGATACAGTTCCAGAAAATAACATTTTTATAGTTAATCAAATGTATTGTGATACTGCAGGGAGAATTTGGATTTTATCTTTAACAGAAAAAAGTACATATACGTATTCAGAAAATAAATTTGAAAAATTTTTGAATATTAATTCTATAAAGAACCCTATCATAACAACTATGAATCAAGACGCTACTGGTGCCCTTTGGTTTGGTGTGGCTCCTCATTATGCAGTAAGATTGCTGGGGGACGAAGAAACTGTTTTTGATTTAAGTGCAAAAAATCATAATGGTTCTTATGTAAATTGTATTTTTCAAGACAAAGAAAAAAATTTATGGTTTGGAATGGATGGTGGAATTACAATTATTCATGATGGAAAACTATCTTACATAAATAAAAACTCCGGTCTTGCAGATGATGGAATTACAAAAATCTATCAAGATTCAGAGAAAAATATTTGGATTGCAACAGACAGAGGTGGTTTACAAAAATTAAGTAATGGAAAATTTCAAACAACAAAGATGTCTACCGCAGTAAATGCTATTGCCCAAGATTTGGAGCGTAATGTAACTTGGATTGCAGGAGATAACGGGCTTTATTGTTATAAAAACAATCATTTTTATGAAAATGAAATTACAGAATATTGTAAAGGGGTAAGAATAAGACATGTTTCCGTTACAGAAGATGGATCTTTGTTGGTAAGCGCGTACGAAAAAATTGGGCAAGTAAAATTCAATCTGGATGGTACTGTTGAAAAATGGACAACAGACAATGGACTTGCTGGTAGCCGTGTTAGAGTTGCAGAGCGTTTTTCAAATGGCGATATTTATGCAGGAACAACTTCGGGGCTTTCAATAATTTCACCAGATGGTTCAATAACGAATATTAATAAAAATGAAAAAATCCAAAATGATTATATAATGTGTGTTCACGAAGCAACAGACGGTTCTGTGTGGGTTGGAACTGACGGTGGAGGAATTTTTGTATTAAAAGATAGAGAGGTTGTTCAAACTTTTACAAAAGATGATAATCTTGCAGGAAACGTAATTTTTAAAATTGAAAATTTAAGAGATGATGAACTATGGATTTGTACAGGAACAGGTTTAAGCATTTATAAAGACGGAAAAATTATATCTTTTTCTGATATAAATGGACTTGGATACGACAGTGTTTTCCAAGTAATTCTTGATTATACAAAAAGAGTTTGGTTTACAACAAATCAAGGAATATTTAGTTTAAAACTTTCGGAAATTGATGAAGTTATCAATGGAACAAAAAATTATGTAAATCCAAAATTCTTTACAAGACAAGATGGAATTGATTCTGGCGGTGTAACATCAACTTCTCTTTCTATGAAAGATAATTTGGGACGCATTTGGTTTACTTTGATTGATGGATTTACAATTTTTGATCCAGTAAGAAATGAATCAAATAATTCGGCTCCAAAAATTACAATAGAAGATGTCTTGTTAGATTCTGAAAGAATAAAACTTCAAGATAACAAAATTTTTATTGCACCGGAAGTAAAAAGATTAAGAATTAATTATACAGGAATTAGTTTTATTTCTCCGGAACAAATAACTTTTAAAACAAAATTGGAAGGTTTTGAAAAAGATTATTCTGAATGGTCAAATTTAAGAATTGCAACTTATACAAACTTAAAGCCAGGAACTTATACATTTAATGTAATTGCGCAAAATGGTGATGAAATTCAAAGCAAAGATATAGCAAAACTTACAATTGTAAAAGAACCATATTTTTATCAACGCCCAATGTTTCTTATTTCCGTATTAGTAATAATTCTTGGCCTTGCTATATTAATAATTAAGTTGCGTTTTAATCGTTTGGAATATCAAAAACAAGAAATTGAAAAAATGTCAATTGAAGTAATTCAAACATTGGTAGGCACAATTGATGCAAAAGATAAATATACAAACGGACATTCTATTCGTGTTGCACAATATTCAAAGTTAATTTCAAAAGCCTTAGGTGACACAGAAGAAGAACAAAAAAGAGTATATTATTCGGCACTTCTTCATGATATTGGAAAAATTGGAATTCCAGATACAATTATTAATAAACCCGCGGCTCTTACCGCAGAAGAATATGATATTGTAAAAACTCACCCAGATATTGGAAGCCAGATTTTAAAATCAATTACTTCTATGAAAGAAATTTCTGTAGGGGCAAGATGGCATCACGAACATTTTGATGGCTCTGGATATCCAGATAAATTAAAAGGCGAAAATATTCCAAAAATTGCCCGTATAATTTGTGTTGCTGATGCTTATGATGCAATGACATCAAATAGAAGTTACAGAAATTATATGGCTCAAGCTGATGTTAGGAAGGAATTTGAAGAAAATAAAGGCAGTCAGTTTGATTCACAGATGGCAGATGTTATGATAAAAATAATTGATAGCGACACAGATTATTTGTTACATGAATAATAAAATATAAGAAAAATCACTGCTTGACTATTAAACTTATAATAGTAGAATTAGAGTGTATTTTTAAATATTTAGAAGTTCTTTTGGAGGAATTATATTATGAAAATTGTTGCAGGTATTGACCTTGGAACACAAAGTATGAAAGTAGTTCTTTATGACTACGAAAATCACGAAATTATTGAAAAATCTACTTGTCCAATGGACTTGATTTCTGAAAATGATGGAACTCGTGAACAGACAACAGAATGGTTTGATAATGGACTTACAGTTTGTTTTGGAAAACTTTCTGCAGAAAATAAAGCTAAAATTGAAGCTATTGGTGTTTCTGGACAACAACACGGTTTTGTTCCATTAGACAAAGACGGAAAGCCTTTGTACAACATCAAACTCTGGAATGACACTTCTACTGTAGAAGAATGTAATATTATTACAGAAGCTGCTGGTGGAAACGCTAAAGTTGTAGAAGCTCTTGGAAACTTAATGCTCCCTGGTTTTACAGCTCCAAAAATTCTTTGGCTTAAACGTCACAAACCAGAAGCTTGGGCAAACTTAAAATACATTATGCTTCCACACGACTATTTGAACTATAAATTAACTGGCGAATATGTAATGGAATACGGAGATAGTTCTGGAACTGCATTATTTGATTCAAAAAATCGTGTTTGGTCAAAAAAGATTTGTGATATTATTGATCCAAAACTTATAGATTTACTTCCAAAATTAATTGAACCAACTGCTCCTGCAGGAAAAGTTTCTGCCGAAGCTGCAAAAGCTTATGGAATTCCAGAAGGTGTTCCAGTTTCTGCTGGTGGTGGTGACAACATGATGGGAGCTATTGGAACTGGTACTGTTTCTGATGGATTTTTAACAATGAGTATGGGAACTTCTGGAACATTGTACGGTTATTCTGCAAAACCAATTGCAGATCCAGAAAACGGACTTTCAGGATTCTGTGCATCTAGTGACGGATGGCTTCCACTTCTTTGTACAATGAACTGTACTGTTGCAACAGAATTTATTCGTGGATTATTCAATATTGAAATTAAAGATTTGGATTCTGTTGCTTCAAAATCTGTGCCAGGTGCAGACGGAGTTGTTGTTCTTCCATTCTTTAATGGTGAACGTACACCAAACTTACCAAACGGACGTGCTAGTATTACAGGATTAACAGCTGCAAACACAAGTCGCGAAAACATTTGTCGCGCAGCTTTAGAAAGTGCTGTTTTTGCAATGCGCGGAGGATTAGAAGCTTTCCGTAAACTTGGTTTTGAACCAAAAGAAATTCGTTTAATTGGTGGTGGTTCTAAGAGTCCTTTGTGGCGTCAAATTGCTGCTGACGTTATGAATCTTCCAATTCGTATTCCTGTTTTAGATGAAGCTGCTGCTTTGGGTGCTGCTGTTCAAGCTTTGTGGTGTCTTAAAAATCAAAATGGAAAATGTGACATTGCAGAACTTTGTGCAGAACACATCAAATTGGATGAATCAAAAGGTACAACACCAAATCCAGAAAACGTTGCAAAATACAACGAAGCTTACAAAGAATATTGTAAATTGGTAGATACAGTTTCTCCTTTGTACAAATAAATAAAATAAATCTGTAGAAAAAGGCGAAGTTTTGCGCAATTGCACAAAACTTCGCCTTTTTTTATGCTTAAAATTTCTGTACAAAATTATTATTTGACAAGATGTAATGGGGGGGGGGTACAATTGTATTGTACAATTTTGTTTTGATTACCACCCATTGAATTACTTGAAACAAAAAGAAATGCAAAATTTTAGATTTATAATAGTAAATGGAGTTTATTTATGAAAAAATCAATTAAATGGTTGGGAAGTTTGTTATTGGCAACTTCTTTTATTTTGAGCTGTTCTAGTCCAACTGGAGGCGGAAATGATAATGTAGCTGATGATCCTGGAACTCCAATTCCAGGTTTTGAATATGCGACACAAAAAAATGGAATGCCAATAATTTGTATTACAGCAAATTATTTTGCAACATCTAAAGAAGATGGGTATGTAGAAAAAAATGTTAATGACTTTGTAAAATTGCCAGTTGCAAAATCTGTAAAAGAACAAACTGCAGGACAGGATTGGGCTGCAGAATACGCAACAGCACCAGATCCTTTTTACAAAGATTCAACTATTACAGTAATTAATGAAGATGGAACTGTAGTTTTAAATGAAGTAGCAGGAGAAGTAAAAGTTAGAGGAAATTGGACAACAACTTATAAAAAGAAACCTTTAAGAATTAAGTTTAAGGGAAAACAAAGTATGCTTGGTTTAAATGAAGGTAACGAATTTAAAAACTGGGTTTTACTTGCATCTTACAAAGATCGTTCATTCTTAAGAGATATTACTGGTTTTACTTTGGGTAAAGAACTTTCTCCAAATTATTATGCAAGCGATTTTAAACTTGTTGAAGTTTATGTAAATGAGGAATATTTTGGTGTTTATATTTTGGCTGAACAACAAGAAGTTAAAAAAGAAAGAATTAACATTGATGATGCAGAAAAGAATTCTTCAACAGAAACTGGATATTTAATTGAATATGACAGATATTATGAATTTGAAGATGAAGAAACTGTTTTTGAACTTAAACATGGTAGTGAAGTAAAAGATAGAAATGGCGAAGTTGTTTCTGAATTTAATATTGAAAGCAAACAAGGCTATGCAGGATATACAATTAAAAATGATTTAAATGAAGTTAATTACGCTGCCCAAAGAGAATATATTGCAAGCTATATGCAAAATCTTTGGGATGAATGTTATGCAGCTGTTAATGATTCAACTAAATCAGAAGTAGAGGTAAAAGCTGTCATTGAAAAATATATTGATGTTCAATCTTTGGTAGATACATATTTATTGCAAGAAATTGTATGTGACCCAGATCTTTACATAACAAGTTTCTTTATGACTCTTGATATGAGTGCTTCTGGAAATAAAAAACTTACTTTCCAAGCACCATGGGATTTTGACTCTACAATGGGTAACAAAAAACATGATGCAAATGATCAAGGTGTGTATGCTGGGGTTGTTGGACATGATGTGAATTGTGAAAGAAGAGGAACTGGAAACCCTTGGATGATGTTGTTAGTAAATCAACCTTGGTTTAATGAAATGGTAAAAGAAAAATGGAATGCTGTTAAAGCTTCTGTTTTCTCTAAGGTAACAAACCAAATAACTTCATTTACAAGTGAATATTCTGCTAATTTTAAAGATAACTACGAAAAATGGCCAATGGAACCAAATGATGAATATCGTCCAGAAGCCGCTGCTTGTAACACACAGAGAGCGGCTGCAAACCAACTTAAAAATTGGTTGAATGCTAGAAAATCTTCTTTAGATAAGGGAATTAATAGTTTTGAAAAGAAGGATCTATATAAAGCTCAATCTGAACATATGAAGGCTTATCAAGATGAAAATGGAAAAGGAATTGTTATAGAGGTGAAATTTCCTGCTGGTAAGAATATTCCTGACTATGCAAGCTTATTTGAAGAAAAAACAAAACTTAGATTGAAGTTCTATAAAAATGAATCATGGGACAATGATGGTTCAACGGATTGTATGAACACAGCTATAAACAGTGGAAAAACTGTAAAATTATTATTTCCATTTACTGAAGCAGAAGAATTTTATACTTTCAAGTTTGAAAATGTAGATGGTGTGAATGAATCTATTAGGATAAAAGCAAAGGATACTGTTGTTCCTATAGATTTATCTGATTTTTATGATAGCTCTGAAACTACTTGTAAACTTGATGGTTTTGAAATTTCAACTTCAAATAATAAAATAGACGAAATAAAGAATTACTTAGAAACGAAAGGAATGAAAAATGTAGAATTTGGAGTAGAAAATTTAGCAGGAAATGCAGGATATGCAGGTCCTCTTGGTGCAGAATGGATAAGCTCGGATGTAAATGTTGGCCTTGATCAAGATAAGGTTAGTAAAATTCGTAAAAGAGATAATAAATATGCTTCTGGAGCTTATTTTAAATTTAGACATCCGTATACAGAAAGTGATGTAAATCAAGGAATTTTGTTACATAAATGGGAATGTCAAAAAGTTTGGTCGGAAACTCATACTTTACCAAAATCGGAAAGAATGACTCTTGCTTCTACAAAAGATGGTATAACAATAACATATAAGTTAGAACCAGGTGAAAGTTATGTTGATTGGTCTGGAATAAGGGAAAAAACTACAGGTTTAAAAATAAAGTTTGGTGATCCTAGTAATTTTATAGATGGTATTTTTTCTTGTACTTTTCCTTATGTAGAAGGCGCACAAACTTACGAGTTCTGTTTTGATGGACAGTTATATAACATTGCGGCTCTTTATGATTCAGTAGATACTATTGTTGCTACAAACACAGTAAAACCTCTTGATGTTTCAATATTGAAGGAGTTTTATGAATCAGAAAATGTTTGTACATTAGATTATCCTAATTATAAAATTACAAACCCAAAAAGTGATTTAGTTGAGAAAATGCTAAGTGAAAAACTTGGTACATATACTGTTGAAGAAGACCTAGTTGAAATTACCAAAGAGTGTTTTTTTGCTGACTATGGTTTTATATGTGGAAAAAAAGATTGGTCAAATAATACTCATTGGGTTGTAGGGGGAGTCTCAAATCTTGTATCTGCTCAAACTGTTAGCGATAATTGTTCTGGATGTGGGCACAAAACATATTTTGTAACTTTGTGTTATAAATTGATATATGGGGGTTATGAATGGGAGACAGAGGTTGTTAATTCTGATGAATATTCATTTTAAAGACTAATTGATTTCGTCATGTAGCAAATGTTAATGTTTTTAGGGTATTTCATTTTTATTTTGCAATGACGTTTCTTTGCGTGAGGGATTGGAAGGGCAGCGCAGCTGTCGGCCTGCAAGTTTTGAGCAACGCAAAAAACTTGTTAGCAAGCGTTCAGCTTGCGACAGGACGATGACCGTTAGGGAACCCTGAAAAGCCCGACCGTGGTGCTGGCGCATTTGCGACAGTGCCACGGGCACGCCCAATTTTTTATATCCTTTCTTTTATTTTTTCTAATAATGCTTGGCAGCCTAATTGGATGTCGGCGTATGTTTTGTCAAAGTTGCCGGTGTACCATGGGTCTGCAATGTCGCGGCAAAGGTTTGCAAATTCTAAAAGCAGGCTGATTTTGTTTTCTGCGTCGTTTGGCCAGCGTTTATTCATATAGTAAAGATTTTCTTCATCCATTCCAATTAAATAATCAAAATTGTTGTAATCTTGGGCTGTAATTTGGCGTGCTCTGTGATTTGTAAATGGAATGTTTTCTTGTGTAAGTTTTGTGACGGTGCCTCTGTGCATTCCATTTCCAAGTTCTTCTGTGCTTGTTGCGGCTGACTCAATATAAATTTTGTCTTGTAGATTTGCTTTTTGAACTAAATCTTTCATTACAAATTCTGCCATTGGGGAGCGGCAGATGTTTCCGTGGCATATAAATAAAATTTTTATCATAGCGAAAAATATAATATTTAAGCAAAAAAAAATCTATCTTTATTTGAAAAGTTATGGTATTATGTTATTTACGGTAGATTTTTTAAGTTGGAGTTTAATTTATGGAAAATAAAAATTCAATTTTAAGCCTTTCAAAAACTGCTTATGTATGTTTGTTTTTGGTAATGGTTGCACCTTTGCTCTTTTTTATTCCTATTGCTTTGGTAATTGGGTTGTTCACAATGCAGGAAATTATTTCTGTTTTGTTTAATCCTATTTTAATAATTTTTTATGCAGTGCAGGTTCTTGTTGGTGCTGCTATTCCTTTTATTTTGAAATTATTTGTTGATAAATATGATGGGTCTACTGATGCAATAAGAGCATTTAATAAATTTGCAAAAGCTTTTTTTAATGGTCTTATTATTGTGGCAATTATTTTTGCTATTGGTGGTGGTTTTCTTATTAGTTTTGTAATGTCTCTTAAAGGTATTGGTTTGGAATCTTTTATGGGATATTCTTCAACTTTTGTAATGGTTATGTATTCTTTTAGTTTGGCTTGTGATTTTTCTTTAGCATTCTATATTTTTGCAATACGTACTATTGAGCCTCAGTTATATAATGTTCCATATACAAGTAAAGAAATAATTATGGGAATTTTTAAACGTAATGTTTTAACTGTTGTTTTTGCTGTACTTGGTTGTATTGCTTTAATTTTGTCTGTTGTATTGCAACCAATGATTATTGCTTCTGGTGTTGAAGTAATTATGCAAAGAATTATTCCTGTTCTTGTTTTTGCTATTGCTTATATTACTTTTGTAATGTGGTGTCTTGTTAGTGATGTTCAAAATGTAATTAAAGATATTCGTGTATTTACAAAAAACTTGGCTAGAAAAAATTATTCTTTTGAAGATTTACCTCCTCGTCACCGTTCTGAACTTGGTGTAATTATTCGTGATATGAATAATATTAAAGCGGAAACTTCAAGAGTTGTTTCGGAAATTATTAACTCTACAAAAACTACTGTAAAACAATCTGATGATTTAGTTGCAAATATGGAACTAACTCAGAAAAATGTAAAAAATATTGCTGGTTCGGTAGAATCTATTAAAGGTGCTATTGAAAATCAGTCGGCTGGTGTTCAAGAGTCTAATGCTTCTGTTGAACAGATTATGCAAAATATTCGTGAATTAAATAATGCTATTGAAACACAGGCTTCTGGTGTTACTCAATCTTCTGCGGCTGTTGAAGAAATGGTTGCAAATATTATTAGTGTTTCTGAAATTCTTGAAAAAAACCAATCTGTTGTAAATGAATTAAGTGAAGCGTCTGAAAAAGGTCAAAAAACTGTAAAGGTTGCTGTTGATACTGCTGATTCTGTATTGCAACAGTCTGCTGGTATTTTACAAGCCAGTAGTATTATTCAGTCAATTGCAAGTAGAACAAACTTGCTTGCTATGAATGCGGCTATTGAGTCTGCTCACGCTGGTGAAGCTGGTAAAGGTTTTGCTGTTGTTGCTGAAGAAATTCGTAAACTTGCTGAACAAACTTCAAGCCAAAGTAAAAGTATTGATGACAGTTTGAAAGCTCTTTCTGAATCTCTTTCAAATATTACAACTGATATTAAACATGTTCAGGCTGTATTTGCTTCTATCTACGATTTATCTGGTAAAGTAAAACATCAAGAAAGTGTTATTGCTAACGCAATGGAAGAACAAAACTCTGGTAACCAACAGATTTTGGAAGCTATGCATTCAATTACAGAAACAACATCTCTTGTTCGTGATGGTTCTGCCGAAATGATGATTGGTGGTGAACAAATTGTAAAAGAAATGAAGCAATTAAGTGACGATACAAGAAATATTAATGAAAGTATGAATGAAATTAGTTCTTACATTATGCAAATTTCTGATGCGGTAACTGTAACAAGTGCTTCTACAACACAGACTCAATCTAGTTTGAAGAACTTGTTGGAAGGTTTGAGCAGATTTAGTGTATAATTCTTTTTTTTGAATAATTTTATAAGACTGTCTAAATTTTTTTAGGCAGTCTTTTTTGTCGTTTTGTTGTTTGGTGGGGACAAAATGATATTTTGTTAGCTACTCTGTTGTAAATCAATCTGTCTTTTCCATTTTTTTGTTATTAATTTCTAATTTTAGTTTTGAGGAGTTTTTTTTAATGGCTGATTATCATGAATTTCCGGGGGCGCCAGAAGGTACACCAGTTTCTAACTTTGTTCATTTGCATGTCCACTCCGATTATTCTCTTTTGGACAGTTGTGCTACAATCGATAAACTTGTTGCAAAAGCAAAAGCTTTGAATATGCCTGCTTTGGCTTTAACAGACCACGGCAATATGTTTGGGGCTTTGAACTTTGAAAAACTTTGTCACGTAAATGGAATTAATCCTATTGTTGGGGAAGAATTTTATGTTGCTTACGGAAGCCATTTAGAAAAAAACGATGTTCCTTATAGTCACAAGGGCGAAGAAGGTGACAGGCATGCCCATTATTTTCACTTGGTGTTGTTGTGTGAAAATCAAAAGGGTTATGAAAATATGTGTTGGCTTTCTTCTATTGCTTATACGGAAGGTTTGTATTACGGAAAGCCACGAATTGACTTTGAACTTTTGGAAAAGTATCACGAAGGTTTAATTTGTTGTTCTGCTTGTATTCAAGGTGAGTTGCCACAACTTCTTATGGCTGGAATGGAAGAAGAAGCAAAGGAACTTGCGTTAAAATATAAAAATCTTTTTGGTCCAGATCATTATTATATTGAAATTCAAGACCACGGGTTGCCTGACCAAAAAATTGCTTGTGAAAAACTTGTAAAACTTGCTCGGGAACTTGATATTCCGCTTGTTGCAACAAACGACGTTCACTATGTGGAAGAAGAAGATGCAATTGCTCAGGATGCGTTGCGTTGTATTGGTTTTAAAAATCTTTTGCATGAGCCTCACTCAAAAATGGGGGGCGAAAAAGATTTGTCTTCTTGGTATTTAAAAACTGAATCTGAAATGCGCTCTCTTTTTCCAGAAGAATGGCAAGATGCTTGTGATAATACTGTAAAGATTGCAAATATGTGTGATCTTACAATTAAACAATATTCAATTCCTCAGCTTAAAGAATGTTTGCCACGATTTGAACTTCCAAAAGAATTCCAAACTCACGGAGATGATTATCAGGCAAATCAAAATGATTATGTTAGGCACATTGTAGAAACTGGTCTTGTAAAACGTTACGGAGAAATTACTCCAGAAATTAGAGAACGTGCAGAATATGAAATGGGCATTATCTTTAGTATGGGGTTTGCTGGCTACTTTTTGATTGTATGGGAATTTATTAACTGGGCAAAAGAACATAATAAGCCAATTGGTCCGGGACGTGGTTCGGGTGCTGGTTCTTTGGTTGCTTATGCTATGACAATTACCGACATTGATCCATTCCGATTTAAATTACTGTTTGAACGCTTTTTGAATCCTGAACGTGTTAGTATGCCCGACTTTGATATTGATATGGATTTCGACTATCGCCAAGATATCATTCAGCATACGCGAGAATTGTATGGTGAAGAAAACGTTGGACATATTGTAACTTTTGGTACGTTAAAACCAAAAAACTGTATTGCGGATGTTGGTCGTGTTTTGGGAATTCCTTTGTCTGAAGTTAACATGCTCAAGAAATGTATTCCAGATAGTCCAAAGGCAAGATTAAAAAATGCTTTTGAAGAACCAAATGAAAAATTTCCAGATGGTGGCCAGCTTATTCCGTATAAAGATGATCCAAGGTATCAGGAATTGTTTGATTTGGCATTCCGTTTGGAAGGCGTAAAACGTAACACAGGTTTGCATGCTTCGGGAATGGTAATTGGTTTAACAGAATTGCCAAACTGGGCTCCAATCTTCAAAGATTATAAAACTGGTGAAGTTGGTGTTCAGTACACAATGGATATTATTGAACCTTGTGGGCTTGTAAAATTTGACTATCTTGGATTAAAAACACTTTCTTTAATTCGTTACGCGGAAACAATTATTAATAAACATAAAAAGCCTGGAGAACCAGACCTTGTAACTGCTGAAGTTAGCGAATCTGACCCATTAACTTTTGAATTGTTCAAACGCGGAGATTCTGTTGCTGTATTCCAGTTTGAAAGTCCGGGAATGCAGAAAATTTTGCGTCAGTTTCAACCAGAAAAACTTGAAGATTTGGTTGCGTTGAATGCTTTGTATCGCCCAGGACCAATGGATTGTATTCCTCAGTATATTGACGGAAAATGGAAACCAGAAACAATTCATTATCCTGACCCTTGTTTGGAAGATATTTTAAAAGAAACTTACGGTGTAATGGTTTATCAGGAACAGGTAATGCAAGTTTCCCAAAAAATTGCCGGATTTAGTCTTGGTGGGGCAGATATGCTTCGTCGTGCTATGGGAAAGAAAAAGCCTGAAGTTCTTATGGGAAAAAAGAAAGAGTTTATTGAAGGTGCAATAAAACAAGGTTTTACCGAACAACACGCTGGTGAAATTTTTGAAATTATGGTTCCTTTTGCTGGATACGGATTTAATAAATCCCATGCGGCGGCTTATTCGGTTTTAGCTTACAGAACTGGTTGGCTAAAAGCGCATTATCCTGCTGAATTTATGGCGGCAAACTTAACAAACGAAATTACTTCTACAGATGGATTGCCGTTTTATATAGAAGAAGCTCGTAGAATGGGAGTTCCTGTTGATGCACCAGACGTAAACCGTTCCGACGTAATTTTTGATGTTGTTGATGGAAGAATTGTTTTTGGGCTCAAAGGAATTAAAGGAATGGGCGAAAATGCCGCTGCTGCAATTGTAAAAGAGCGTGAAACAAACGGGCCATTTGAATCATTCATGGATTTTATAAAACGCGTAGGTGCTATTTCTGAACGGGACGAAGACGGACGTGAAAAAACATTGGTAAATAAAAAGGCTATAGAAGTATTAATTAAAACTGGTGCTTTTGATAATGTTGGTAAAGAAATTGGCCAAAATTATAACAGACCAACTTTGCTTGCAAATATGGAAGATGCAATTGATTTTGTTTCTGATATTTTGGAAGACAAAAGAAAAGGGCAGGGTGATTTATTTGGCGATTTGAGTCCTGAAGATTCTGTAAGTGTTGATTTTCAATTTAAATTGATTGATAACCTTCCAACTATGCAACTTTTAGATATGGAACTTGAATGTATTGGTTGTTACGTTAGTGGGCACCCTTTGGATGATTATAAAAAAGCAATTCAAAGTGCCGTAACATTAAAATCAACAAATATTGAAAGAGCGGCGGCCGAAGATAAAGCTGAAAAAGAAAGACTTATGGCTTCAGGTGCTAAATTCTGGCAAATTAGAAATTCAGGACGTTCTTTTATTGCATTGGGAATGATTATGGATTTGCGCGTTATTCGTACAAAGACAAAGAATGAAGAAATGGCATTCTGTAAATTGCAAGATATTGAAGGTTCGATTGATTGTACATTCTTCCCTTCTGTATGGGAAAAATTAAAAACTCAAGTTGAAAATAATGGAATTTATGCATTTAAAGGTAAAGTTGATGGAACTCGTGATACTCCAAGTTTCTGTATAGATTCTTTGGAAGATGCGCAAAAGCTTGAAAATATGTCAAAAAGTTCGGTTCATATTCGTATTGATGAAAAATTTGCCAAAACTCAGGATATGATTCCAATTCGTGATTATTTATTTGATAATATGGGCGATTGTTCAGTATATTTTCATGTGGGAATAAATAAAGTTCCTTACATTGTAAAAAGTGAAGCTCAATTAAAAGTTGCATATTCAGAAAGATTAATAAAAGAACTATCTGAATATAATTATGTATTGGAAGTTTGGGCGGAATAGATTATTATATTGAAGATAGAATGTTAAATATTGAGGTAAAAAAATGATAAGTGCAATTCTTTCTGTGCTTTCTGCGGCAGTTTCTATTTATACTATTTTATGTTTAATTGACATTTTTATGAGTTGGATTCCTGGTTTAAAATTTACTTCTTTTGGAAGATTTATTTCTTCTGTAACTGATCCTTATATGAACTTTTTTTCAAGATTTGGATTTTTAAGATTTGGAAATGTTGATTTTTCACCAATTCTTTCTATTGGAATTTTATCGTTAATTTCTTCTGTTTTGGGTGGGATTAATTCAACAGGAAGAATTTGGTTTGGAGGAATTTTAGCTTCTATAATTTCAATGTTATGGAGTGTTGTTTCTTCTGTTTTTACAATTTTTGGAATTATAATTTTTGTTCGCTGGATTATTTTGCTTTTTACAAAAAATAATTCATATAATCCAATGTGGGGACAACTTGATAATATGCTTGGAAAATTTTCTTATAAAGTTGCAAGAACTTTTTCTAAAGGGCAAATATCATACAAAACTTCTTTGTTAATTACTTGGATTGTTATGGCTGTTGCAATGTTCCTTTGCCAGTTCTTAGTTTCTATTTTGTTTAATTTGTGTAGAGCAATTCCTTTTTAATTTTTAATGAAATTAGAGCAAATTAAAACACCAGTTTCTGCGGTTTCTGGTGTTGGTCCACAATTAAGTAAATCTCTTACGCGACTTAACATTTTTACGGTTGGAGATTTGTTAAGTCATTTTCCAAAGGATTACGACGATAAATCAAAAAAAGTGTATTTAAAAGATTTTGCAAAAGTAAAAAAAGTTCATACGGTTGCAAAAGTTTTAAGACATGAATGGTTTGGCTTTGGAAAAATGCGGACTTTAAAAATCATCATAAATGATGGAACTGCAACCGCTGAATTAATTTGTTTTAATCGTCAGTTTTTAGAAAAAATGATTTTGCCTGGTTCTGTTGTAAATGTTTCTGGGCAATTTTTTGTAAAATATAATTCGTTGCAAAGTTCTTCTTTTGATGTTTCCAAATTTAAGCAAAATGTTGATTGTAATGATTTAAAACAGTTGATTGAACTTATGCCAGAAGATTCTTCTGTAATTCCTGTTTATAAACTTACAGAAGGTGTTACTCAAAAACAAATGATTAAAATTATAAAAAATGCACTTAATCAATATGGCCACGGAATTGAAGATGAAATTCCATTTGAACTAATTGAAAAATATAAACTTGTTTCAAAACAGCAGGCAATTTTTATGGTTCATAATCCAGAAACTTTGGAAGAAGCGCTTGCTGCAAGAAGAACTCTGTCTTATGAAGAATTACTTAAATTTCAATATGCAATTTTAAAAAGGTCATATAAAAGACGAGGTGTAATTCCTTCAAAAATTTTGGAATTTGATGAAAATGGAAATGTAGTTTATGAACAAAAAAATCAAATTTCTAATGTGGATGATGTAAAAAATCAAAAATCAGAAAATCAAAATGCTACAAAAAATGTAAATAAAATTTCAAAAGCGGAATTTGTGGATTCTCTTTCTCCGTTGCAAAAAAAATTAATAGAAAAAATTCCTTTTGATTTAACTCAAGACCAAATGAGTGTGATTTTTCAAATGGATGAAGAAATTGACCAAGGTTATTTGGAACGAAACAAAATTGCAATTGAAGAAAATGCCACAGTTGGTGATGTGGGCGAGAATGGTAGTGATTTTGATGCGTTGAACGTGGGTGCTTTTGGATCTGGGGCTTCGGGTACAGCGGGGGCGTCGGCCGTAAAAGTTCACACAATGAACAGGCTTTTGCAAGGCGATGTTGGTTCTGGAAAAACTTTGGTTGCGTTATTTGTTTGTTTGCGGGCAATTAGTTGGAAAGGTCAATGTGCGTTTATGGCGCCAACAGAAATTCTTGCAAAACAACATGCAGATAAAATTGCAAAAATGTTAGATTGCCTTGGCGTTCGTACTGCCTTTTTAACGGGGAATGTAAAATCTTCGGGCAGAAATCAATTATTAAAAGCGTTAAAAGATGGTGAAATTGATATTTTAATTGGAACACACGCATTGTTTTCGGCAAATGTTGTTTATAATGATTTGCAATTGGCTGTAATTGATGAACAACACAGATTTGGAGTTGCGCAACGGCAAGCAATTTTGGCAAAGGGTAGAAAAGCCGAAAATAATGTAATTTTGGAACCTCATATGTTAATGATGAGTGCAACTCCAATTCCTCAAAGTTTGGCATTAACAATGTTTAGCGATTTAGATATTTCTGTGATGAAAACTATGCCAAGCAACAGAAAACCTGTAATTACTTATCTTGTAAAAGAAGGAAACGAAAAAAACGCATACGACGCTGTGCGAAAAGAACTTGAAAAAGGGAATCAAGCTTATTTTGTTTACCCTGCCATTGAAAATGAATTTGAATCTTTTGATGATGAGTCTTCTGCTGGGGAAAAATCTTCTTTTGAATATTCTGATGATGAGGTAATTTCTACAAGAAGGCTTAAATCTGCAGAAAGGAATTTTGAACATTTGGCACAAACCGTTTTTCCAGAGTTTAAGTGCGCTTTAGTTCATGGCAGAATTGACGATGAAGAGCAAAGTAAAATTTTAAATGATTTTCACAGCGGAAAAATCCAAGTGCTTGTGGCAACAACAGTTATTGAAGTTGGTGTTGATAATCCAAAGGCAACTTGTATGGTTATTGAACAAGCTGATCATTTTGGAATGTCGCAACTTCACCAATTGCGTGGGCGTGTGGGGCGTGGCGGGGAACAATCGTATTGTTTTATGATTTACAGCAAAAATATTACAGAAAGCGGAATTGAGCGAATGAAAGCTTTGCGTCAAAGTGCTGACGGTTTTTATATTGCTGAACAAGATTTGAAAAATCGTGGACCTGGTGAAATGAATGGAACCTTGCAAGCGGGAGCATTGGAATTTAAAATTGCAGATGTTTCTAGAGATAAGAAAATGCTTTTGGCTGCCAGAAACGATGCTATTTGGTTATTAACAAAATAGATTCTTTTGTTGATAAATGCTACCAATATTCTGGGGCTTTGTAGTCAATTTTCCACCCGCCGGCGTAAAATCCATTTTCTGTAAAATTTGGAGAAACAAAAATTACATTTGTAGGATTTTCTGTGTTGTATTCAAAAGTATTGCTTTGCCATTCAAAAGGTTTTGTTTCTGTTGAATATGTAAACATATTTTGATTTTCAACTGGTGTGTAAACTGTAATTTTGTATTTACCTTTTTTTAAGTTTAAGTGTGTTGCCATGCCACCGCTTAAAAAATATGATTTTTTGTAATTTTGAACTTTTCCTTGATACGGTTTTTGAAAAACAGAAAAAAAATTGCGTGCGTCTTTTTTTGCAATAAAAGTTAAATCACTACGCCAGCTTACCCATTCGTATGTTGCGGTGCACAAATTTTTATCATAAGTAACATCGTTTCCGTCTTGGTCTTGAATGCGCAAAAAGCAGCGGATTTCGTTCATTTCTCCTTTGTTTTCTGGGCGATAAATAATTAGAGTTGCAGGATTTGGTTTTACTTCCATATTTTCTGTTTGTTCAATAAAGTCGTAATACGAACCTGGCATTGGTTGCGCATTCAAACAAATTGGAAAAAAGAGAAAAATTAAAAATGCAAACAGGAATGATTTTTTCATTAGTTTATTTTCGGAATAAAAAAGTGAAAAATTCACAAAAGATGATATAATTCTATTTATGAAAAATAAAGCAGAATTTAAACTTTGGATAAGTCAGTTTGATAGTGATGTAATTAATTCGTATCCGCAAAAAGTAGTTAGTGTAAAAAATAAATTTTTCTTTAGAGAAGTTGTTATTCAAAATGTTTCTACTCATGAAGATTTTGAACTTTTTGATTTTCCAAAAGAAAAAGGCGAAAAAGATTATTTGGAAAGCACAAATCTTGTTGATTATGAAAACTCAATTATAAAAGAAGCCTACGAAAATCTTAAGCTTTCAGAAATGAGCAATTCAGAAGCAATTAAAACAGCACTTTCTTTTGTAAAAGGTACAGTTCAGTTTGATATGGATTTGGCAAAACAAATTGGACGTGGAAAATCTTCTGGCAGAAGCGCAAGCAAAACTTTGCAGTTAAAAAAAGGAACTTGTGGTGAATGTGTAAATCTTTTTGCTTCGTTTATGCGCTTAAAAGGCATCCCTTGTAAATTTATAACGGGATTTTGTATAGATATGAACGGAAATAGACATTCTTTGCATGCGTGGGCCGAAGTTTTTGATCAGAATATTGGTTGGTTTGCAGTTTGTCCGCAATCAGGTTTGTGGGGTGTTCCAAATTTTTTTGTAAAAACACATCAAGGTTTAGATTTTGATGATTCTGGTGCGAATTTTTCAAAGATGTTTTTTATGGTAAAATATGCAAAAAAAGTAGAGTAACAAAAAGGAGATAATAAATATGTCAAATGTAGAAAAACCTTTGCCTCCTTGGGCAGATAAAATTCCTGAAGGGGCATTTATTTCTTACAATACAACTTACAATGTTGGTGAATATTTTTCTTTGTTTCATAAAGATCATTTTGGCACAATGGATTATTATTTTTATGATCCAACAGAACACGGCTTTTCAAAAAACAAAAACTATCCACTTTTCATTTTTTTGCATGGTGCAACAAATGCGTTGGAAGGGGAGGTTTGTATAAATTATGCAGGGGCAGAATTTTATGCCACAGAAGAATATCAAAAAGATTTTGGTGGCGCATATATTTTGGTTCCTTTGGCAAATGAATATTATGATGAAGACCACAATCTTTATGGTGTGTGGGATGAATCTTACACAGAACCTTTGTTCAAGTTGATTAATAATTTTATTCAGACAAAAACAAATGGTGTTTCTAAAAAAGTTGTTTTTGGAAATTCTGCTGGCGCGACAATGAGTTTTGCAATGGTAAATGCATACACAGATTTTTTTGATGCTTTAATTCCAAATGGAAGTTCAGATATTCCAAGTGATGAAATTTTAGACGAATACGACAGAAATAACGTTTGTTTGTTTTTTGCGTACGCCAAACACGATGAATTTCACAGTTATGAAGAAGAAGTTTTGCCACGGCTTTCTCGCCTGCAAAAAATGAAGCATTGTTTTGTTTTTATTCCTGAATGGGTGTATAACGGTGACGGCGGAATTGCTTCAATTAATTTTGGAAGAGAAATGGGACAACATTGTATTGTAAATTCAATGCACACAAACTTAAAACTTGATGATGGAACTTTTTTAGACAAAAGATTTCCGCGGGGTGTTACAGGCTGGTTAGATGAATTCTTAAATTAGAAAATGTTTTTTCCAGCTAGTTTAAAAAACTCGTTAATGGAATGGCCAGTTGATTTTTTTATTTCTGGATCCATATCTGAAAGCGACTTAATAATTTTTCCTGAGTTTTTGACCCAGTTTGATGTTAATTCAGAGTTTGTTTTAGCGTTTGTTGATTCCACGGCATCAAAAATGGTTTTTATTAATTCTTCTTTTTGAGAATAATCAAGACTAATGAACCATTCATTAAAAATCTTGTGAAAGAATGCGCTGCTTTTTTCTAATTTGTCGCATAAAAGAAAGGATGTTCCTTCAAGTTTCCAAGTAAAAGGATCGTGCTGCATTATGAAAAATCCGTCACTTTGCACAACAAGAAAATTATTTTGATGTTTAAAAATCATTCCAATAATTGAACCTTGTGGAAATACGGTAGTTGTCTTTTTTAAAATTTCGACAAAATGTGGTTTAGTAATTTCTTCTTCTACAAATCCCGGGCCATCAAAATTAAAAACTGCTTTAATTTTATTTTGATATTTTGGTTTTAAATGTGCGCCACTAAAAATTGCAAGATTTCCCCCTTTTGAATGCCCTGCTATAAAAAAAGTTCTAAATCTAAAATTTTCAATTGCATTTTCAAGATATTTTAAAGATTCTTTTTGCGCAGGGACAGTTTGTTTTAATGCAAGATTAAAATCTTCTTTCCAACCGACAATTGTGTCATCAGTTCCTCTAAAAATTACAACAGCAGAATCATCATCAAGAAGGGCTGTAATTGCGCAAAATTGTTCTTCTATATTTGGATTAAATGAATCTTTGTAATTGCAAAGTTGTATATTTGAAAATCTTGGAGTATTTGCAGCTTCTTGTAATAAATCAATTGTTTTGGGATTTATTACTAGTCCCAAATTGCTTCTTGAATCTTTTTCCTGATGATTTGAAAATTCAGTAGCAACTTGTTTTAATGACTTTTGTTTGCGTGGTAATTCACTAATTATTCCACTAAAATTAATGTAAGAAAGCTGAGAAAGTATTAACGCATCAATTTGATTTAATGGCGAATTAGTAAAAGATAAATCTCCACGCCATTTTAAATATGCAAATAAATCTGCCATGGAAAACTCCAAAAAAACAACTTATATTACATAAAGTAGTAATAAACGTGGAAAAAATCAATAAAAAAGGGTGGGTTAGTTCTCTCTAGTTAAATCTTTTACCCATTTGTATTTTTTGTAGTGATGAATTACCCATGGGATTTTTCCAACTTCGTCTACACAAGTGCAGGCGTAAACTAAAAAAATTGGCCAGTGGAAAACAAAGGCGCCCAGTGCTGCTAATGGAACTGCAATTCCCCACATACAAACTGCAAGGCTGTACATATCAAACATTGTGTCGCCGCCGGCCGCAAAAATCCCGTTGATAACAATTGTGTTTACAGTTCGACCAAACATGTAAACGCTCAAAATAATCATCATTTGAACAAAATATGTGTTTGCTTGGTCAGTTAAATTTACAAGCCTAGTCAAAATTGGCGTAGAAGCAAAAGTCAAAAGCGTAATGAACA
>JAEIGA010002483.1_pt1 | contig 29436 bp, 31 predicted proteins | sample 9270691 | NCBI WGS metagenome assembly JAEIGA01 (sample SAMN17057246, study PRJNA624740) | gut metagenome | biome: biome; isolation source: fecal sample | host: Bos grunniens | place: China: Xizang | collected 2019
GGACTTGTACACAAGGCAAATGTACTGCCTCGGAAAATACTACAAGGATGCGCTGATAGGCATAGAAGCTAACTTCGACTCCTATCCCATCATGGAGCTACAGAGGCTTGGGTATCCGAAGCAGTACACAAGAGAAGCGCAGGACACTTACACCGGGAAAACGGAGAAGCGGTTTGGCTTCAAGACCACAGCTTTGACTAGACCTACCATCATAAGCAAGCTGATAGAGATCGTTAGAGAACACTGTGAGACCATCTGTGACAAGGAAACACTGGAAGAGCTGTTAACTATCGTCCGCAATGAAAAAGGCCGTATAGAAGCTCCACAGGGCGGTCACGATGACTGCATGATGGGACTGGCCATTGCGCATCACATCCGAGACCAGGTGGTATTCATCAATGATCCGATAGAGGTCAAGCCGAAGCACAACTTTGAGTGGGAGAGACAGTATGACATCCAGCAAGACTGGGGTGAAAGTATTGTCATCATATAGGAGGAACTATGGAAGGATTATTCTGGATAGCATTGCTTCTGTTGCTTACCGGAGCAAACAGCATTGTATGCTTCATGCTGGGTGCAAAGCTGGGACAGACAGTGAGCAAGGGCGAGGAAATCAAGCTGCCCAATCTCAATCCTCTGGATGCGTACAGAGCGCACGAAGCCCGGAGAGAGGCAGAGGTAGAGCAAGAGATACACGATACCATCCTACAGAATGTGGAATGCTACGATGGTACATCCAATGGGCAGAAAGATGTGCCTGGGAGGTGAGGTAAATGGATTTAAGAGAGATTCAAGAGACACTAATCTGGGTGCTGTATGAGAAGGGTAGAAACTTCCACAGAATGATGGGAGTCTACACGGACACAGACAGAAACTACCGGATGTACAATGGCAATCAGTGGGAAGGAGCTAAGCTGGGCGATGTAGAGCCTGTGCAGAAGAACTTCATCAAGCCTATTGTCAAGTACAAGGTATCCGTCATCCATGACAATCTGTATGCCATTCACTACTCCTCCCAGAACTATGAGAACAGAGCTTTCCGTCCGGTAGCAGAGCGAGTGTGCGAGATGCTCAACCGCTATGCCGGGAATGTGTGGGAAAGAGACAAGATGGATTTCAAAGGCCGAAGAATCACGAAGGACAGTGCCATCAACGATGAAGGCATCATCTATGTAGACTTCGACCAGGAGAAGATGACTCCTGTCAATGAGATCATCAAGAAGAATGACATCTATTACGGCAACGAGAATGACGATGACATCCAGAACCAGCCGTACATCCTTATCGCTAAGAGAATGCCTGTTGTAGAGGCCGTAGAGCTGGCACACAGCTTCGGAACTACCAACAAGGATGAGTACATCATCGGTGATACAGACACCTTTGAGCAGAGCGGTGAGGATGCCAAGTATGAGCTGGATAACATGGTCACTGTTGTCTACAAGATGTACAAGGAGAACGGCACAGTCCATTTCTCTGCTGCCACTAGATGGGTGACATTGAAGGAGGATGCCGACCTTGGCATTAAGCTCTATCCCATTGCACACTTCAATTGGGAAGAGCGAGAAGGCAGTGCCAGAGGCGAAGGCGAGGTAAGATATCTCATCCCCAACCAGATCGAAGCGAATAAAGTGGAAATGAGACGAGTCCTCACTGTCAAAATGCAGGCATATCCGATGAAGGTAGCTGACCGGAGCAAGATATCTAATCCCAGCGCAGTGGGTACTGTGGGCGGTACAATCTGGACGAATGGACAGCCAGTCGAGGATGTTCACAAGATTATTGGCACACTGCCTCCTGCACAGATGTCTCCGGATGTAGTCCAGCTACAGAATGACTTGATCCAGATGACCAGAGACTTGGCTGGTGCTGGCGATACGGCAACAGGCCAGGTTGACCCGGAATCCGCATCCGGTAGAGCTATTCTGGCAGTCCAGCAGGCATCCCAAGCTCCTATGACAGAGCAGAAGGAAAGCTACAAGAACTTCATCGAAGACCTGGCACGAATCTGGCTGGAGTATCTTATCGCATACTCTGTCGATGGTGTAAACCTTGAGGAAGAGGTAACAGACCCGGCAACAGGCGAGAAGATGGTTCAGCTTGTAAACATTCCGCAGAGTGTGCTGGAACAGCTCCAGGCTACAGTGAAGATTGATGTCACTCCCAAGAGTGTGTATGACAAGTTTGCACAGGAGCAGACCATCGAGAATCTGCTGATTCAAGGCTTCTTCAATGTCCAGCGGATGAGTGAGCTGGAGACCTATGCGGAAGTCTTGGACGATGACTCTGTAGCTCCCAAGCTGAAGATCATGGAAGCTATCGAACACATGAAGCAGGAGCAGAGACGAATCGCTGAGTTTGAAGCCAGGGCGGCAGAGATGCAACAGAGAGCGCAGCAATTCCTCACGGAAGATGTTGACGGACAGGCACAGCAGATTGCCGATGCACAGAGCCAGCTTATGGCAGAACAGGAAGCACAGTATGCCCAGCAGGAAGCAGAGCTGGACGAGGAAATCCCGGAAGAGGAAATGCCAGAAATGGAGGAATAAATCATGACTGAGCTTAAGGAAACTGTCGGCATGATGAACAGTGCTGATTACAAGGAGCGATTCAAGGCTGAGTATTACCAGACCAAGATTCGCTATGAGAAGCTGAAGGCGTTCAACACGAAAATCGAGGCGGCACGCAATGTCGCATATACCATGTGCAAGTATAAGTGTCCGATGCCAGAGCATGACTGCCCGGATGAATTGCTTCGTGAACAGCAGAGTGTCATGGGCAATTATCTGCACATTCTGGAAGTAAGAGCCGCAATTGAAGGCATTGAACTGTAATTAAGCATTATGGAAGGGTGTATGCGACAGTCACCCATTCATAGTGCTTTTTTATTGCCCAGGCGTGGAAGGCGTTAAAAGCTACGGAATATGGTGGAGCAAGCACCGACCAAAAAGTAGGAAAGGAAATCGTTATGAACGAAAACGAGAACTTTGTCACTGAGACTGAAAATGTGGTGGTGACCACAGAAGAAACACCCAAGACCTTTACACAGGCTGATGTTGACAGAATGGTCAAGGAGAAGCTGGATGAGGTCTTGCCCGGTAAGATTGCCAGAAAGGAAGCCAAGATACGCAAGGAGTACGAAGGAAAGTACGGAGACCTTGAGAGTGTGCTGAAGGCTGGCACAGGCAAAGAGAATGTGGAGGAAATGACCGACACCTTCCGTCAGTTTTACCAGAAGAAGGGCATCCGTATGCCGGAGAAGCCTAACTACACGGCACAGGACATCGAGGTTCTGGCCAGAGCCGAAGCCGAGGAAATCATCAGCTCCGGTTTTGAGGAAGTAGTGGAAGAGGTAGAGCGACTAGCGAAGAAGGGTGCTGCCAATATGACCGCCAGAGAGAAGGCGGTCTTTAAAACTTTGGCAGAGCATCGGCAGAACGCAGAGCGAGGCTATGAGCTTGGCAAGATTGGTGTGACCGAGGATGTCTACAACAGCCAGGATTTCAAGGACTTCGCTGGCAAGTTTAACTCCAACATTCCCATCACGGATGTCTATGACATCTATCGCAAGACCACAAACAAGAAAGAAATTCAAACTATGGGAAGCATGAAACGCACGAATGTCAATGACAGTGCGGTCAAGGAGTTTTACTCTTATGAAGAGGCATCGAAGTTTAGCAAGGCTGACTTCGACAAGAATCCTGCGCTATATGCCGCAGTAGAAAAGTCTATGGCTAAGTGGTAATGCTTCCCTTCCAATGAAAGGAAGGAACTACAATGGCTGTTACTCATTTTATTCAAACTATTTGGAGCAAGAAGATCCAGGACGATCTGGAGCTGAAGTGTAAGCTGGTACAGAACTGTCTGTCCAAGTACGAAGGCGATTGCGATTTTGCCCGGACTGTCAAGATTCTGGGTGTCGGTGAGCCTACCATCTCTGTTTACGATGGCACTACTCCTCTGACCTATCCCAAGATGACTGACAAGGGGCAGGATCTGGTCATTGACCAGGGTCGCTCCTTCAGCTTCCTCGTGGATGACATCGACCAGGCACAGTCCGTTCCCGGTCTCAAGGAAGAGTACATTCGCAAGTCTACCCATGGTCTGGCCGTGGCTCGTGACACCTATGTGGCAAACCTCATCAAGTCTGCTACCAATGTCACCACCGCTGCCGCACTGACCATGGAGGCCGTGAAGGAAGCTATCGATGAGGCTATCGTTGCTCTGCGTGAGCGCAACTTTGACGAGGATGGCGTTATCGAGATTTCTCCTGCCGTGTACAATGTCTTCAAGAACTGCCTCATCACCCTGTCTACCGACAATCCGGAGTACATCAAGAAGGGCAAGGTCGGTGTGTACGATGGCTTCGATGTCATCATGTCCAACAACCTGGCTAAGGACTCCGGTCATGTGTACTGCGACATCCGTGGCCAGAAGGCCATCGCTTTCGCAGGCCAGATCAACAAGGTCGAGGCTCAGCGGTCTCGTGACTTCTTCGCAGATGAGCTGCGTGGTCTGGACACCTTCGGTGCAAAGGTCATCGACGAGAACCGCATCCAGGTCATCAAAGTGCCTCTGGCATCTTGATAAAGGCGTTGAATCTGCCCAAATAGTGGGAATGTAAAGCGCATAGCTTAAACGCCGGGAGGGGAGCTTCATGCTCCCCTCTTTTCGTGAATATAGGGCATCTATGTTGACGAAAGGAAGGAGGAAACACAATGCAGAAATTTATTCTAAGACCGAGTATTGACCTCTATCCCGGCATCCGGGTAGACAAGGACTCTACTCTGGAATTCCAGAACGAGAATGTCGAGCAGAAGCTGGAGAATCTGGAATTCCATTCTGTTACCAAGTCCAACGGCAAGGACTATGAGAGTCTGTATGAGACTACAATCCATCTTCACGAAGGAGATGTTCTTGTATTCGTTGGAGAGAATCGAGGCTATATCAAGCCTACAGAGCCTCTGGTGACCATTGCGGAAGCCATCGAGGATCTGGAGAACATCAAGGATTTGGGGTGATACAATGTTTACTTTGAATGACGATAAATCCATCTATGCAACCAGAGGCGATATTGTCTTTTTCTCTGTAAGCGCAGAGGAAAATGGTGTGCAGTATAAATTCAAAGCTGGCGATGTGGTGCGCATCAAGGTCTACGGCAAGAAGGATGCCGAGGCTGTGGTGTTGCAGAAGGATTTCCCTGTGACCGAAGAAACGGAAGAGGTAGAAATCTTCCTGTCCGAAGAGGATACCAAGATTGGCAATGTTATCTCCAAGCCTACGGACTACTGGTATGAAGTAGAGCTGAATCCATACAACAATCCGCAGACCATCATCGGCTATGACGAAGACGGAGCGAAGGTGTTCAAGCTGTTCCCGGAAGGTGCGGACATTCCTGCCTTTGAGCCTACACCGGAAGACATTCCCTTCATCGATGACGAGCTGGATCTGGTGTCTACTCGTCCGGTGCAGAACCAGGCTATCGCAAGAGCCGTGGTGAGATTGAGAACGGCTTTTGATAAGACCGATGCCGAGTCTAAGGATACCGCAAATGCGCTGGCCGTGGAGCGAGAAAGAATCGACAATCTGGTTTCTGGTGCTACCGCTGATGGTGCGGAAGTGGTTGACATCCGTGTGGGTGCTGATGGCATTACCTATGCGAGCGCAGGCACTGCTGTTAGAAAGCAATTTTCCGACATGAGTGACAATATCGTGGATGAAATTGCACTGCTGAACGAAAAGAAGCTGGAGATCGTGCCGACCTTGTATGATGGCTTTGCCAAGTATGCAACAGGCATCGTTTCGGATGACAGTTTTGATGGCTACTACAAGCGCACTGGATACATTTATATCCCTTCGCTTTGCAAGAAAATCTTCCACAACTTCATTGCCAATGACACTGGCGTGGATGGCATTGTATTCTACGATGCCGCTAAGCAGTACATTACTGGCTACAAATCCAATGGCACAATCACGAATATCCCGGATGGAGCGAGATATGTTGTCTTTTCCAACTATGACAATCTTCGCACACACAGTGGCAAGACATTTACCATGCTTGCCGAGACCGAAGAGGCGAAGTCTGGCATTAAGACTCTTGTTACATTCGGTGATAGTCATGTTGCAAGAGGCTTGTGGCAGCAGAAAGTAATCGAGCAGTTTGGTGTTGAAAAGCATATTAATCTTGGTATCGGTGGCTCTACTGTTGCCGTGAATGAAGAAGCTACTGTTTTGCCGTTTGTTGATGATGCAAGAATCACTGCGATAGAGGATGCAAACCCGGACATGATTATCATTATCGGTGGCACGAACGATGTTCACCTTCACACACCGCTGGGTTCTATGAGCGATATTGCGAAGAAAGACAAAACCACCTTCTATGGTGCATACGGATATTTGATTGAAACTCTGCTTGAGTGGAAGCATAGTTTGCAAATCATTCTGTGTACCACACCGCACGGATTCTATGACAATATCCATCCGGTTAAGTATTCCGAAGTCTCGGAAGCTGTTCGTGAAATTGCCAAGCACTACTCGTTGCCTGTTGCTGATATCTTTGGTAAGTGTGGCATCAATAAGGTTAATCTCGCAACCTATAGCGATGATTTAATCCACTACAACGAGCTAGGCAACGAGAGAGTGTCTGCTTTGATTGCAAACACCATTAAGGGCGGCTATTTTGACTGATGTGCAAGCACCATCCTGTTGGGTGGTGCTTTTCCCATAGAAAGGAGTGGTTGATATGGGAGAAAATAAGAATTTGAAAGGCACAATTGCTGCCTTTAATACTTACCACACAGATGCCTATATGATCGCTGTGCAGAATGGCTTTGAAGGCACTGAAGCTGAGTGGCTGGAATCGCTGAAGGGTGAGCCTGGATACACACCGCAGAAGGGCATCGACTATGTGGATGGCTATACTCCGCAGAAGGGTGTTGACTATGTGGATGGCGTATCTCCTACCCATGTGTGGGAAGGTACTGTGCTGAAGGTGACATCGGCAAGTGGCACTTCTTCTGCTGACCTTAAAGGCGAGAAGGGTGACAAGGGCGATACTGGTGCAAAGGGCGATAAAGGTGATAAGGGCGATACCGGAGCGCAAGGTATCCAGGGTATTCAAGGTGTCCAGGGCGAGAAGGGTGACAAGGGTGATCCTGGCGAGACTTGTGACCTGGGTGACTTTGTAGAAAGCACCGAATTCCCCGGCTGTTATTACCGGGAAGTAACTACAAAGGTAGAATATGGCACTATCACAGAAAAAGAGTGGTTAAATCCGCCTATGAAAAATGGCGTAGTGTACCGAACTGCTAAGAGATTTCAGCAGAATCGTGCGGTTTATGTTGTAAATTCGCACATGGGGTCTATTTCGGAAGGTGCGACCAAAAGCATTAGTATAAATTGCACACAAGCAACCAATGTTAACGGAATTGAATATGTTCTTTGGTTGGGCTATGACGCAGTATTTCACTCTCGTTTTGACTGTTTTGATATGGATAACAACAAGACAATGTGGAGCGGTGTTAGCGGCTATTGCTATGCCGATGGAGGCTTCGTATATGCAGGTTTGACCGCTAGCGAAGGCAGCTTATCCGAAACCATGGATGCTTGGGCGAGAGTATATGTCGAGTTTACTGCAAATGGCTGAGTGTATTAAGGAGGTAACAGCATGAAGATTATTAAGTATATTCTGGCTGTCAAGACCAACATCGGCACGAAGGAAGAGCCTGTGTGGGAAATCTCCGAAGGTGGCAAGGTTGAAATCCGATGCACCGAAAGCAATCTGGAAGCCAATGAGGAAATCGCCAAGAAGGAAGCCTACAATGGCGAGTACACCATCGAGGATGATGGCCTGGGCGAACAGGAAGCTCCCATCACACTGGAGAATCGTGTTTCTGATCTGGAGACGGACAGCACCGAGATGAAGGAAGCACTGGACATGATTTTGAGTGGGGTGACGGAATGAGACCAGAGCTGAAAGCGAAGATTCTTGCCTATAACAAGTCCGTCAAAGAAAAGGGCGAAAAGGCAACGGATCTGGACATCATTGTCGCAGAAATCATGAAGCTTCCCTATGGCCAGCTCAAGAAGGTGCTGACCGATGAAGTAATGGCTGTGCTGGCGAAGTACGGCTATGGAGAATAAACAGAAGCACCATCCTCCGGGGTGGTGCTTTTCTCATTAAAGGAGTGAGAACATGACTCTTTTGGAAATGAAAAAGAAAGTGCTGGGACTCATCGAAGAGCTGAATCCCAACAGTGAGCATTTGACGGATGACCCGGACATCTCCACCAAAATCAACGATGTCATCAACCAGATTATGTTTGAGCTGGCCAGATTCAAGAAGATTCCCAAGTATGTGGAGCTTGAAGTCAGCACAGGCGATGTGATTGAGTTTGCCGACATCGAGAAGGAATGCGGATACGAAATCTACCAGATTGGCCTTGTGGGTGGCATTGACCATGTATTCAAGGCCGATGGCACTGTCATCAAGGTCTTGAGCGGTGGTACGGCAGAAATCGACTGCTATGTCTTCCCGGAGAGAATCACGGAGAAGACGAAGGACAAAGCTTATGAGTTTGAGCTGACCAACGATGTGCTGGAAATCATGCCTTACGGCATTGCGGCAGACCTTTTGAAGAGCGATGTCTCTACGAATTATGGTGCTGTCTATGCTGAAAGATATAAGGAAATGGTTATGCAGCTTGACCCCAGATACCACATGAATTCCATCTACATTGAAGGGGTGTCTGTATGAGTACCGGAGATCTGGTGACCAGAATGTATAGCAATTTCCGAGGCGTTGACTTCCGAGGCGAGGAAATCAACATTCGGAGAAGTCCAGACAGCTTGAATGTCTGGAAGGACTACAGAGAGACGGAGAGCATTCGCACCAGACCTGGTCTGGAATTGAAGGTGGACTTCCCAGCGATTGTATACGGCATTTTTTTCTACAAGGATACGATGCTGGTACATAGCGGAAAAAACCTCTATACAGTGACCTCTGGGGGTAAGAAGACTATCATCTTCTCTTCTGCAAATGAAGCCAGGAGCGATTGCTTCGTTTACGAGGACATCCTTTATTTCAAGGACGGACTCAACTATTTGCAGTATGACGGAAGCACCATCAAGGAAGTGGAAGGCTATGTACCTACTACTTCTATTGCGAGGAAGCCTGGTGGCGGTGGCACGATTCATGAGGATGTCAATTTGCTTACCGGGCGAAGAATCAATACTTTCCTTGCAGACGGAATGAGCTTTGACTTCCTTCTGGATGCCAAGAACATCGACACAGACTTTGCTCCTATCGTCAAGGTGAATGATGCTGTGGTGACTGGCTACAAGGTCGATTATGCGGCAGGCAAGATATCCTTCACGAAAGCACCGGAAGCACCGAAGACGGACGGACAGGACAATGTATCCGTAGAGTTTCGCAAGACAATTTCCAAGTACCGGGACAGCATCTTGAAATGTACTCTGCTTCAAGTGTTCGACAACAGAGTCTTCTTCAGCGGAAACAAGGACTTCCCCAATACTGTCTGGCATTGCAGTTTGAATGATCCTTCTTATTGCAGTGACATGGACTATTACCGGGAGGGCATGGACGAAGCGCAAGTCAAAGGCATGGTAGCTGGCAACAATGCGCTGTGGGTGTTCCGTGAGCCTAGCGATGCCAATACGAATGTGTTTTACCATACTCCTACCATCGATGACCAGTATGGCAAAATCTATCCATCTGTGCATTCCAGTGTTACCACAGGCTGTGTGGGCAAAGCCATTAACTTCAACGATGACATTGTGTTCTTCAGCGAAAGAGGCATGGAAGGTATCAGCGGTGATATCACTACGGAGCAAGTGGTAGCGCACAGAAGCTCCCTTGTAGACCGGAAGATGGTAGCCGAGGCCGACTACAAAAACATGGTGCTGGAGGAATGGGAAGGATACCTTATGGTGTTCATCGGAGACAAGGTATATCTGGCAGATTCCAGAACGGCCTTCACCAATGAGAATCACATCGAGTATGACTGGTTCTATTGGGATCTGGGCAAGAAGGTAACTTGTGCCAGAGTCAAGGATGGTGTGCTTTACATCGGCACTGCGGATGGCGTGTACACCTTGACGGATAACAATTGCGACATCGAAAGCTATTGGGTGACTCCGAAGGACAAGTTTAACAATCCGCACATGCAGAAGACCACCAACAAGCGAGGCTGTGTGGCAGAGGCAACAGGAGACATTTCTGTTTACGCCAAGCTGGAGGACACAGACTTTGAATTGATTGGCGAATACAAGGGCGTGACGGACTACTTTGTCAGCAGAATCAAGCGGAAGAAATTCAAGGACATCCAGCTCAAATTCTACTCCAAGACCAGATTCAGCTTGGAGACTGTCTCGCTGGAATGCTTCATCGGCGGCTATATAAAGAGGTGAGGTAAATGGCAAACAATTACGATATCAACTACAACGATGACCGCTTCACGGATGTAGAAGCGGATAAAAAGGTTGCTCTCAATGAGGTTGAGAAGACCTATGGTGACATGATTGCGCAGACTGATAAGCACTACCAGGATCAAATCAATGCCACCAACGATTGGGAAAAGAAGCAGACTCAGCTCCAGAATGACCAGCTCAACCAGACTCTCAAGGAAATCAACCAAGAGAAGGAATGGGCAGAGAAGGATTATATCAAAGAGCAGTCCGGTGCTTATGTTGACTGGCAGAAGCAGTCTAACCCGTACGGAGCAAATGCCGAGCAGATGGCCTCTGCTGGCTTAGCTGGCACAGGCTTCAGCGAAAGCTCCCAGGTAAGTATGTACAATACCTACCAGAACCGAGTAGCAACGGCAAGGGAAGCTTTTACTCGCATTGTCGCTGACTTCACAAACCAGATGGCACAGGCCAGACTCCAGAACAGCTCTATTTTGGCTGAGATTGCATTTGAATCCCAGCAGAAGCGGCTTGAGCTTGCGCTTCAAGGCTTCCAGTATAAGAACACTCTTCTCATCGAGCAGGCCAACAAGAAGTCCGAAGTGGAAGACAGATACTACGCACGATACCAGGATGTGCTTCAGCAGATTAACCATGAGAATGCACTGGCTGAACAAGTCCGTCAGTACAATGAGAGCATGGCTATGGAAAAGGCAAAGCTTGCCGAGGAACAGCGGCAGTTTAACGAGACCATGGCATTCAACAAGGCCAAGGCATTTTCTTCTGGCTCTGGTGGTGGTGGCGGCACTAAGGGTAGCGGTGGCACTAAGGGTGGTGGCAAAGTCAAAGGTGGTAGCAAGACTAGCTCCGGTAGTGGAAAAAGCACTGTGAACAAAGGATCTACTGGCAAGTACAACAGAGTGAATCTTTCGGATGGCGAAGGCACTAAGACTGGCGGAGAGAAACCGATAAATGCGAAGAGTGTGCTGAAGGCCGCTGGTGGCCCGGTTAGCGGTGCTGAGCTTGCCAGACTGGAAGAGGAAGGAAAGGTCACTGCCGTTGAAAAGAATGGCACTATCTATTTCCAGAAATCGACTCCGAAGGTCAAAACGAGTTTTACTGACCAAATGAATTTAAGAATTAAGTCTAAATTCTCTAAGTGAGGTGCTTGCGCATGAGCTTGACTGATGAATACTACAAGGCGAAAAAGAAGCGGCAACAGGAAAACCAGCCTACCGGGAATCTTGCTGACGATTACTTTCGTGCTAAGCAGAAACTGGAGAAAGATAAGGAAGAGCAACAGCGGATAGCGGAGGTCGAGCGAGTTAAAAGCGAGATCTTCAACGGTGATATCGCTCCTGTGAAGGATGATAGCGAGAAGTGGTACGATGGCTTTTTGCAATTGGGCGATGCCTTAAAGGATGGCTATCAATTTGGTGATGTCACGAAGACCTTGCTTGGTACAGATAGGGATATTTTGGTGAATATCCCGGCTGGTGTTGTCGGTTGGGGCGAGAACATCGTTGATGCTGGTGCGACTGCTATCGGCAATGTTGCTTCCAATTTCGGAAACAAGGAACTTGCCGAAAAGATGCAAGAATTTGCGAAGAAAGACTTGTACGATGAGGTAGAGGTCACTCGGAAACTCTTGAAGGCAGCTCCTAAAGCGACAACTATTTTCCCCGGACTGAATCAATTTAGTGGCCTCGCAAATGCTGCCAGTGCCATTGTCACTTTGGATGAATGGCTCAGCACTAAAGAAGCGGATAATGGTTTTGGTGGCACAATGACTGTCCGGGATGATAATTCCGTTCTCGGCTATAAGTCCGATTCGCTTATACAGTCTGCTGGCGAGATGGCAGTCAAAACGAGTTTGCCTCCCTTTGTCGGCAATTTAATCACTGGTGTTACTGTCTATGGTGAGCAGGCAGAACAGGCACTGAAAGAGGATGCAACACTTTCGGAAGCACATTGGAGCGGTGCGATTTCTGCTGCTGCGGAAATTATGTTTGAAAAGCTCTCCGGTGGTATCAAGATTGGTGGCAAGACTCTTGACGAAGGACTGACAAGGCTGGTCTCCAAGAATATTTCCAATGTGGCACTGAAGAATCTTGCCCATTTTGGAATTGATACGGCAGGCGAAAGCTTGGAAGAGCTTGCAACAGAGTTCGTTGGCAAATTGGGAACGGCACTGTACAAGGAAGAAGACCTTGCGGAAATCCTGTTCAGCGAGGAAGCACTTAATGATTACATCACTGCCGCTGTTAGCGGTGGCTTGATGGGCGGTGGCTTCAATGCCTACAATGCCGTTTCTGGCACTGCAACAGGCCATGATTACAAGACAGGCTTGACCGCAAATGAGCAGGCTGTGGTCGATAAGGAATTTGAGAATCGTGTAGCGGAACAGGAAAAGAACGGCAAGAAGCTCACGAAAAAAGAGAAGGACAAAATCTACGATGATGTCCTTACTGCTTTGGACAGAGGCTACATCTCTACGGATACCATCGAGGAAGTGCTGGGCAAGGATCTTCGCAGTGGCTACGATGCGCTTCAGCAGGAATCCGATGAATTTGATTCTCTGTATGACACCGCAACAAGCCAGCTCAGCAAGAAACAGCAAGACAGACTGGCAGAGCTGGAATCCAAGAATACTGCTAAGCCTTATAAGACTGCGCTTCAAGAAGCAAGAGGCAAACTGTCTCAAGACATCTTCAACATGGCACAGGGTGACAGACTTGCAGAAAGCTATCGTGAGAGAGCTAGACTTGGACAGGCGTTTGAGGCTGACTTCTCCAAGTATGAGAAGACTCGGCACAAGGATGCGGCCAGAAAGACTTTGGAAAACGCAGTAGCTTTCGGCATGAATAACACCAATCGCATTCACGATTTGGTTGACATGGCGGCACAGATTTCCGGTGACACAGGCCGTGTGTTCAGTTTCCAGAGCCAGGAGAATGTTACCAAAGCTTTCATCGAGCAACAGACCAAGAAAATCGCCAGTCTTGAGAAGATTGCCAACAAGACCGCAGAACAGGCCAAAGAGCTTGCCGATTTGAAGAGCAAGCTTGCCCAGGTGCAGAGTGGCGAAATCACAGTAAACGGCACAGAGGACGGAAGCAGTATTGTACTGAACATGGACTCTCCCAAGCTACTGAATGCGCTGGCTGGCCATGAGGTTACCCATGTGCTGGAAGTGGCAAAATCTTATAATGCACTGAAAAAGGCTGTCTTCTCCTATGCAAAAACCAAGGGTGTCGATATCAACAAAGAAATCGCAAAACGCAAGCAGACATACACAGGCATTGAAAAAGCCAATGCCGAGCAGGAGCTTGTTGCGGATCTGGTTGGTGACTATTTGTTTACGGACTACGATTTTGTCAGCAATCTGGCTGTGCAGGACAGAAATGTCTTCCAGAGGATTTACGATGAAATCAAGTATCTGCTGAAGATTGCGACTACTGGCAGTAAGGAAGCCAGAGAGCTGGAGCGAGTCAAGCATAACTTTGACAAGGCTTACCGGGAGGCTTCCAAGCAATCCAAGGGTGATGGCAAGACACAGCATTCCCTTTCCAAAACTGACACAGCCTACATGGATGCTGTCGAGCATGCTGACATGGAGACTGCACAGCGGATGGTTGACGAGGCGGCAAAGAGAGCGGGATTCCCTGTGGAAGTGTTTCACGGCACAACGCAATTCGGCTTCACAAAAGCGGATGTGAGCAAATCCGATGATCACATCTCCTTCTTTGCTACGGATTCTCCAGAAGTGGCGATGACATACTCTGGCGATGAAAGCGCAAAGAGTATTGCATTGGCTATCAATGAAGACCCTGGAAAGTTTACAAGTGACTACCTCAAGCAGCTGGATGACCTGGAGTCTCTTGTGAACCGGGTGTCTCCCGGCTACGATTTCTGGGGTAAGTCCATGGATCTCAACGGCCTTCGTGTAAAAGCACAGGAAGGGCATGCGGACTACGCAGATATCGCCCAGGAACTGGACAGCTTCGTAGAAAACCTTGTTGCAGATTTGAAGAGAAATGCATCGGTAAAGAGTGAAGATGTCGCAAAAATCCGTGAAGTCACAGATGCAATGTCCGATACACTGTCGGCCATCTCGGAATTCAAGGATGCAAAGAAGGGCAATTACAGACTTTTTGCCAACACTGATGGTCTGTTGGAAATCGATGCAAAAGGCCAAAAGTGGAACGAGATTCCGGTGGTGCTTGACAAGGACAACTTCATGTATAGCAGTGGCAAGGAAACCACAAGAACTGTTGCGGAATATGCATACAGTACTGGCAAGTACAAGGGCGTTGTATTCAAGAATGTCATTGACGATGGTGGCAAGGGCGATGTCCGGCAGACAAAGCCTGCAACAGTCTACATTTTCTTCAATCCTCAAGAGCAGGTGAAATCCGCTGATCCTGTCACTTATGATGACAATGGCAATGTCATTCCTTTGAGTGAACGATTCAATGCGAAGAATGATGACATTCGTTATTCCTTGAGTGACAGCGATGGCAGACAGCTTTCCAAGGGACAGCAGGAGTATTTCAAGAATTCCCAGATGCGTGACGAGAACGGCAATCTTAAGGTCATGTATCATGGCTCGCAGGATGCTGGCTTCCATGTGTTTGATTCCAGCATGTCCGATGATGGCAGAAGCTTCTTCTTCGTTGACAGGAACGAGGTGGCCGCTTCCTACAGTGGCACAAGCGAAACCTACGAGGCAAGGACTTTCCGCACAGCAGAGGATATCAATAAGTTCTTTAGTGAGTTTAGTAATGCCGATGTACTAGAAAGAGCAGATAGTCTTAAAAAGGAATTGGACAGCCAATATGGGGCATTGGTGAATGATTTGTCTGCCCATTATGCAGCCAATCACTATGACACGCCTGAAGCGGCGGCAAAGTCTACTTTGATGGACAAGAAATTTGCCGAAATCAGCATTCGAGTAGGATTGCCGAGTGAACTTGCAGACCGGATAAACGCATACTTTGAACTTAAAACGGAAGAAAACAAAGCACGGATAGAAGCACGAAAATCCGACAATGACATTTGGAAGTACAAAGTTGTCGAGCAGGATGGTAAATTCACTCTTCTGTATGATGGCGAAAGAGTGGCCGACAGCGATACTGCACAGGGCATCTATGAGGAATTCTGCTGGTATGAAGGTGTTGGCGAAGGCGATGCCAATTACAAGGTCTACTTGAATCTCACCCATCCTTTGGTGGTGGATGCGGAAGGAAGAAACTGGAATAATGTGACATTGGAATTTTCGCAGGATCTTGCCGACAAATACAAATCACTGAGCGAAGAGGAAAGAGCGGCTTTGGCCAATCTCGCATCGTGGGAAGATGTCAGTATATTCCGTTCCGAAATTCGTCAAGCATTGGCAGACACAGAAACTGGCACTCCTGGCACTTATGACGAGGATTTTGCGTGGAATGTTCGGAAAGCATACGAAAAACTTGGTGGCAACAGGGTTAACATGCACGACCTTTTCTCTATCGCAGAGGACAACTTCAGCGATTTGGCTATCGAGGCATGGGCAGTCAAGCATATGACTACCAGAGACTATGCGCAGAGAGCGAAGGAACAAGGCTACGATGGCGTTATCTTCAAAAACATCCATGACAATGGCGGCTATTCCAACGGCAGTGAAGGTGCTTCTACTGTAGCTGTGGCCTTTGATTCCGAGCAGATTAAGTCTGTGGCCAATGAGAATCCTACGGCAGATAAGGATATTCGCTATTCCTTGAGCAATGTCACAGATGCGGAGAATGCAAAGGGTCTGGATGCAAAGAGAGAGGTAGCATTCTCGCTGTCCAGAAACACTGAGTATGCAGACAATGCCATTAAAAAGAATCTCACTACGAAAGCGGTAGATCCCAAAGTCCTTGAGGCGGCGAAAGCTGTCCGGGAATATGTGGCAAAGCGGTTGACCGAGATGGTCGACAAGGGTGTTGCTCTTCCACCGGATGAAATCGGCCAGACATGGCATGAGGATAAATCCTACGGCGGTACGATGGAGAACACACTGGTTTGTCCTCGTTCCCTTGCACCGGAAGCATTCATGGATGCGGTATCCAAGAATGTGGGCAGACCGCTGACAGTGAAGGAGCAGATTTATGTCGGCCAAGAGCTGATGACCATGATGACCAGTAACGAGGAGCTGCGGAATCAGTCCTTCCTGGCACAGTGTGTCTACTGCTATGTTGCTGCCGACAGAATGGCTCAGCGAGAATTCCTTGGTGAATACATCAAACAAAGAGATGCAGTGCTACAGAAGGTAGCAAACAATCCCAATATCGATGTATCCATGCTGGAAGCAGACCACACTGCGCTTGCAAACTGGTGGGAGAACAAAAAGAGCAAGAAGCCTGCGCTTTCCGAAATCGGCAAGCTGTACCAAGAGTTCCTCAACAAGAGAAAACCCACTGGTGCAACATATAACCGATTCAAAATGTGGGTGGAGAATTATGCGAACGGCTCTCCGATGATTGACGGAAACCATCTGGCAAGCATTGAAGAGATTTCTGGAGACCTTTCCAATTTCGATGCCGCTCTTGTTCCCCAAATCGAGGATGCATGGCGGTATGCGCAGAGTGCAAGCTGGGCGAAGAAAAGAACCAGCTATGTGGCATACAATGGCCAGATTCTGGAGTGGGACAGCGATGTGGTCGATGCTTTGAACGAGCATTACGGCATGAGAATGTATTCGTTCTCCGACTATCATCCTGCATTCGTTCTGGAGAATATGCAGATGATTACGGATGCTGCGGTGCGTGGGCTGAAGACTCTGGCTTATACCAAGGATCTGGACTTCGCTGAGATTTTCGCACCTACCAATGCGAACATCAACATTTCTACCTTCGGATTTGAGAAGAGTGGCCAGGTCTACGAAGACAACCAGATGGGTGCTGAGTGGGAAAAAGCGAAAGCATTGCGTGAACAGTATCCCAATGTGGGCATTACCTTCGTTGCAACTAACGATGCCATCACCGAGTGGGCAATGAAACAGGACTGGATTGATGTGGTCATTCCGTACCACATGGTCAAGACTGGCAAGATTATCGCAGAACACTTTGGCTACAAGAATTACACCAGAGAGTCTTCCGATAAGAAGAAAGCGGAGTGGAGAAAGGACAAGACATGGAAAGAAGACCATGTAAGCTCCATTGCTCCCACCATGCATGACAACAATCTGGAAACCTATCTGGCAGCTCTGGAAGCCAATGGCTTGAAGCCTAGATTCGAAAGATTCCTCAAAAATCCGGAGACTCGTCCGTACTACATGAAACTGGTCAACGAGTGCCGACTCCCGGCATCCCAGAGCCAGGCGGTTCAGCCTAAGTTCAACGAGGATGCTATCAAGCGGACTCTTGCAAGACTGGAAACCGAAGGCTACTACCAGCCTATTGGTGGCAGTGTGGACAGAATGTATGAGCTTGCTGCCGGGGTTGCCGATAACATGGCGAATCAGTTTGCTCCTACAAAGAATTCTCTTTCCTATGCTGGCGAACAGCCTTTTGCACAAGGAAACTTCCGTGTATCCGGTAAGGATGCGAGAATCCAAAAGCCTGCGGTAGAAGCTCCTGTCGCTCCTGTGGCCGATGAAGCTCCCATGTTCCCGGATACTTCGCACACAGCAGAGGACGAGTCTGCAACACAGGAAAGACTTGCAAGCCTTGGCGATGCCGATGTTCCTCCAGAGACTGAGTCTTACTCTGGTGAAGCTGATGCTCCTATCGCACCGAGAGATCCCTTCGAAGGTAGAGATTTCAAGGGCGTGGGTAAGCAGAATGTCACTGCCTTTATGCATGACAATCCAGAGGTCAAGCCTTTCTTCCAGATGCAGGCCAAGGCAATGCTGGGTGACCTCCAGAACAGTGTTAAGGGTGAGCGGTGGTACAACGATGATGTGTACTATGAATCCGGTGGTGAATACGGCTGGAGCGGAACACAGAGACAGACCACAGATGACATCGCTTATCTGCTGGACATGGGATATACCTACGCACAAATCGAGAAAGGCTTGAATGCCATTATCGAGGACAATGGTGCGGAAAATATCGCCATGGCGAAGCGAATCGAGTTTGCGCTGAATGACAGACTTCGTAAGGGTTACACGGACATCAACGGCGTAGAGATTCCTCCCAACGAGGACTACATCAATCTGCTTGCACAGAAGCAGACCGCTGAAGCTGTTGAGGAGCAGATTGCTCCCCATACTGATGCGGATGCTCCGATGGAAGACATTGCTCCTGTCCGAAGCGATGCAGTCCAGACAGAGCAAACTGAGCAGACTCCTCAGCGCATTGCCCAGGTCAAGGTCAACGAGAAAGTGCCGAAGAAAACACTCCGTGAGAAAATCCGTGGTGCTTTGGAAAGTGTTAGAGAAACACTCAACACTGCGGCATCTACTTTCGGTGATAAGGGATGGGTGTTTGAGAATCTTTCTAAGAAGACAGGCAACCGAGAGCTGGAAGGTAAGTACAACTTCATGCACTACTCCGAGAGCAGAGCGCAGGAGCATATCAAGAAAAAGCTGATGCCTCTTGCCGACAGGATTGAGCAGACCGGGAATGTGAAGGGTTTCTTTGAGTATGCCTACCATCTGCATAACATCGACAGAATGAGCCTTGAAACGGATGAGAATCGCATCAAGCGAGAGAGCTTGCGTGAAAACTTCAAGGGGCTGACCGATAAGCAGATTCAAGCCATTGCCATGGAGTGGATCAAGAAGGATACTCCGAAGGAAGTCCGTGAGCGCATCAAACTGGCAAGAGAGTATATCGATGCCAGCAAGGGCAAGAACAAGCCTGTCTTTGGCGATTCTGTCACTGCTGATGTCTCCAGAGAAAAGGTTGCACAGTATGAGAAAGCTAATCCCGGATTCAAGGAAATTGGCGAGACTCTTGTCGAATATAGCCGTGAGCTTAGAAACATGCTCGTTGATGGTGGTGTCATTTCTCAAGAGACTGCTGATTTGTGGGAAAAGATGTATCCGCACTATGTTCCTATCCGCAGAGAAGGCAAGGATGGCCAGGCCGTTACTGTTCCGCTGGATACCAACAAGACTGGTGTCAATGCTCCTATCAAGGGTGCGACAGGCGGTGACAGCAATATCGAGGACTTGCTGGAGACTATGGTCAAGAGAACCGAGCAAACCTACAAGGCTGTTGCCAAGAACAGTTTTGGCGTTGAGCTGATGCACACACTTGGTACGGAGGTAGCGAAAGAGCAAACCTCTCTCGACCAGATTCTGGATTCGCTTGATTCTCATGAGGATCTGCTCCAGGAAGGCAAAAACGGCAAGAGTCCTACATTCACTGTGTTTGAGAACGGCAAGCGAGTAACCTTTGAAATCACAAAGGAAATGTTCGATGCTCTTAAGCCTACCAGTGAGAAGCTGTCGAAGACCCATAAGATTCCCAACAAGCTGAGCAATTTGCACAGGGCGTTGCTTACCGACAAGAATCCTGTTTTCCTTGTGAAAAATCCCATTAAGGATTCGCAGGATGTATTGTTCAATTCCCAGCATGCAGCTAAGACCTATGCAAATTTCCCGGTTGCGATTAAGGAGATGGCTTCCCATGGTAAGTGGTATGAGGAATACATGGCAAACGGCGGTGAGCAGAACACCTACTTCGACAGCGAAACCAAGGAATTCAAGGGCGAAGCAAAGGGTGTAAGAAAGTGGCTCAACAAAATTTCCGAGGCAAATAACTTCGTTGAGCGACTTCCGAGATTGGCAGAGTACATCGCAAGCAGACAGGCTGGCAGAAGCATTGAAGTATCCATGCTGGATGCGGCCAGAGTGACCACAAACTTTGCCGCTGGTGCTGATGTTACCAAATACCTTAATAGAAACGGCTTCACATTCTTGAATGCTTCCGTACAAGGTACATTGCAGAACATAAGAAATGTCCGTGAGGCGCATGCCCAGGGTGTGAAGGGATGGGCGATTCTTGCCGCCAAGGTTATGGGTGTCGGCCTTTCCGGTATCCTTTTGAATCACCTTATGTGGGACGATGACGAAGAATACGAAGAGCTGTCCGACTATATCAAGCAAAACTACTACATTGTCGCAAAGACCGGGGATGGACAGTTTATCCGCATTCCAAAGGGCAGAGCTGTGGCTGTTATCCAGGAAGCTTTCACGCAGATGGAGAATCTTGTCACAGGCGATGACGAAGTAGATTTGCAGAGTTTCGCACAATTGGTTGTCGAGAATCTCGCACCCAACAATCCTTTGGACAACAACATCCTCGCTCCTGTTCTGCAAGCGGCAACGAACACCACTTGGTATGGCGATGATCTCGTTCCTACCAGATTGCAGGATGTTCCTTCCGGTGAACAGTTTGACGAGACTACGGATGCATTCAGTAGATGGTTGGGTGAAAAGACTGGTTTGAGTCCGTATAAGACCAATTATCTGCTCAACCAATACTCCGGTGCTATTGGCGATGTTTTCTTGCCTATGATGACACCGAAGGCCGAAAGCGGTGCTGATTCTCCTCTCGATTATGCGATTGCTCCTTGGAAGGATGCATTCACCGCAGACAGTGTGCTTAAGAATCAAAATGTTTCCGACTTCTATGATTTGAAGGACGAGCTGGCTATTGCCGCAAATGGCAGTAACGCAACGGATGAGGACATCTTGAAGTCTAAGTACATGAATTCCGTAAATGCCGAGCTGAGTGAATTGTACAAGCAGAAGCGAGAGATCCAGAACAGCAATATGTCCGACTCTGTGAAGTATTCCAAGGTGCGTGACATCCAGCAGCAGATTGTTGACCTTATGAAGGAAAGCATGAACAGCTACGAGGATATCTCCTACGAGGATGACTACAGAGCTGGTGGCCAGTACGCCAGAGTGGGCGAGAGACTGTACAAGGTGAACGATGACGGAGAGTGGCAGAAGCTGACCGATGAGGAAGTAACCAAGTATGAGGTCACGAAGGCCGCTGGAGATTCCGACTATGCTACGGATGGCACAAACCATTACCGCTGGTATGAGAAGGAAAACTCCTGGCGTAAGATTTCCAATGACGAGCTGGAGCGACAGAAAGAAGTCACAAGCGGTCTTGGCATCTCCCCGGAGGACTACTGGAGCGACAAGGACGAGTATGCCTATGCTTACGATTACCCGGAAAACTATGCAATCGCAAAGGCAGTGGGTGGTTACGAAAGCTACACTGGTTACTCGGATGATTTGTACGATATCAAGGCGGATAAGGACGAGAACGGCAAGTCTATCAGCGGAAGCCGCAAAGAGAAGGTCTATGACTACATCTACAGTCTGGATATCCCGGAAGTCCAGAAGCACATTCTCTTCAAGAAAGAGTATCCTTCCGAGGATACTTACAACTATGAAATCATCGACTATCTTAACGAGAGAGAAGATATTTCCTATGATGACATGGTTAACATCTTGAAGAAGCTTGGCTTTGATGTCGATTCTCAAGGCAACATTTCTTGGTAGGGGGCTGGCAACAGCCTCCTACTTTTTTGAAGGGAGAGAGTGAATGTGAGTTCTAAACAGGATGCGGTAGCGGCCAGAACCGCTGCCGATATCGAGCGCAAGTACAACTTCGGCAAGAGCTTCGCAGAGGTTATGGGTCTTGCCAATGATGCGCAGGATGCCGCAGACAGAGCAAATGATGCGGCACAGAAAGCGGAAGCGGCTGTCGGCAATCTGGACGAAGCTCTTACGCAAGAGGAAATCTTCAATCGTCTCACGAAGGATGGTACTATGAAAGGCTTGTACATGGAAAATGGGGAGCTTTATATCAATGCTTCTTACATTATGACTGGCGAATTTCGTGCGGATTTGATTAAGGCAGGCATTATCAAGCCTACTAGCGGACTGACCGAATTCGACCTGGACAATGGCAGTCTTATCTTGAAATCCAATGAAAATTTTGCCTATGTGAAAATCGGCAACGGCAATTTCGACCTTTGTACTCCAGAAGGAAATTCTGTGCTGAAGCTCTGGAATCTGCTTTTCGGTGGTGCAATCTCTTTTGTGAATCCGGAAACTGGTGATTTCATTGGCACTTTGGCTGGTATGCGCACTGGCGTTACATTGTCTCTCGACAGCGGAAGTCATAATCTGCAATGGAAAGACAACGGCGATGGCACATATAGCTTAATTGGCGTTTAAGGCGGTGAGTCCAATGGATCTAACAACTATCGTCACACTGATAGGCGAGATTGGTGTTCTTATTGGCGTGATTGTCCCGGTCATTGTCTCTGTTAGAAAGATTTCCGCAGGCACAAAGTGCCAGCTTCGGAGCGAGATGCTTCGTATCTATTACCACAACAGAGAGAAGAAAACCATTCGCCAGTATGAGTATGAAAACTTTGTGATGCTCTATGAGGCGTACAAAGCATTAAAAGGCAATTCCTTTATTGACAAAATCAATAAAGAGGTTGAAGAGTGGGAAGTCATATCTTGAAAGGATGGATTACTATGAAAAACAAAGAGTATTGGATCAATTGGCTGAAGGCCGCTGGCGTGAGAGCTGTCAAGACTTTCGCACAGACTGCCGTAGCTACCATCGGCACTTCTGTTGCCATCGGTGAGGTAAATTGGGTCATGGTGGCCTCTGCATCCGCACTGGCTGGCATCCTGTCTCTGCTGACTTCTGTCGCAGGCATCCCGGAAGTAACTATGGAGAGTGAGTAACCATGACTAACAAGCAGAAACAGTGCCTCTTGTTTTACCTGGGATTCTACACCGGAAACATTGACGGAAAAATCGGCACAGCATCCAAGAAAGCTATCAAGGCATTCCAGCAGAAGTATGGTGTGGCAGAAAACGAAACCGAAGCTATGCTGGTGAAGGCTGTGGCCGGGGAAATTACCGCAAAGGATTTCTGGGAAGATATCGAGTATTTCAAGAAGGACGAATTCAAGTGCAAGTGCGGTAAATACTGCAACGGATTCCCGGTAGAGCCGAATGAAACACTGGTGCGAGTAGCTGACCGAGTACGCAAGCACTTTGGTGTTTCTGCCATTGTAAGCTCTGGTGTTCGCTGTGAGAAACACAATGCAAATGTCGGTGGTGTATCTGGAAGCAGACACAAGCTGGGCAAGGCCATGGACTTCTGTGTGAAGGGCAAAACTTCTGCGCAAGTGCTGGCCTATGTGAAGCAACAGAAAGAGATCCGCTACTGTTACGCAATCGACAATAACTATGTCCACATGGATGTAGAGTAAACGAAAGGGAGAAGGGCATTACGCCTTTCTCCCTCTTTTTTTATTGCTTAATTTCGTCCAGCAATTCGCTGATGGTGTATGCCTTTAGCATCATGGCAAATCGCTGAGATGTGTCTTTAGAATCATCGTGCAGCTCGATGGCCTCGTTCATCTCTGACTCCAGATAGGCAATGATTTCTTCTGCGGTTTTCATGGTATCACCTCCTGTTGTTGGACTAACTGCATATTGCCAAACGGCAAAGAGCAGTTAGTACAATACAGGGCTAAAAATTAACCCTGGTTATTTCTTTCACCTCTGTTGTCCAATTGATTTCAATGGATCGGACGAATGAACGCCAGAATGACCGCTTGTGTGCATCATCCAGCTTGGCGTAAATTTCACGCCATCCAGCATGAAGGATTGCTTCAATCTCACTGTAGTCCTTGACTGCGGTGTTCCCATGTTCTGCCTCGGCCTTTTCCAGCTTTTCCATTAGCTCGGCATAGTCAGCTTCGTACTTTTCTACTGTTCTGATTTTGCCTGTCTGCCAAGAATAATTCAATCGGTCAATCTGCTCGTGGATCTCATCAATATCATATTGTGGAATTACCACGGCATCCCCGGCAGTGACTTCTACTGTTTTGATCTTGGCGTTCTCCAGATACTTTTCAATGTCGGCAAGCATTAGCTGTTCCAGTACACTTTCATTGACAACTTTGTTGAAATCGCATAAGTCATTCAGCCTGCTGTTAGGGCAGCGGTATTTTTTATACTTGTACACCTTGCCACTTGGTTTTTTATAGGTCTGCACTGTGCCAGACATCTTATTCCCACAATGCGGACACAATATCAAACCGGAAAAGATATAATCACGATTTTCTGCGGTGTTGTTCTTCACATTTCTTGTTGTCACTTCCTGCAATTTGTCAAAGGTTGCTTTATCGATATAGGGTTCACAATATTCTGGATTCCCACGATACATTCCGTATAACATGGGATTTGCCAGCAACTTTGTCAATGTGTTGTATGGAATAGCCACATGATGTTTTGCGTGAATGTATACCAATGTCTTTCGCTTGCTTTGGTGCATCATACAATACTTAATCACATCATCCAGTATGGGTGCTTCTTCCGGATTCTTGACTACCTTCTTTCTGCCTGTGTTCGGATCACGGCCTACCATAAATCCAAACGGAAGTGATTCAGTGCCAACCAATGGCTGTCCTGTCTGCACCTTGTAATCATTGACAACCTTTATGCGTTCCCCACGGATGTCTACTTCCATTTCGGCAATTGTCAGTTTCATGTTGACCAACATACGGCCATTGGCAGTGGTAAGGTCATATTCTTCTTCCGTTGTTGACCACAATACTGGGGCGATGCGCTTCATACATTCGTGGTATTCGGCAACGGAGCGGAAAAATCTGTCCAGCTTGATAAATATGATTCTATCAAACTTTCCTTTTTCAGCATCCTCAATCATGCGCTGGAGTTCCGGGCGATTTTTAATCAATTTTCGACCAGATACACCATCATCCACATACCATTCCACAATCCGCATATTGTTTTCTTTGGCATATTTCTCTAACTTCATTTTCTGGGCATCCAGTGACAGGCCATGCAATTTCTGTTCCTGGGTGGACACGCGCACATAGGCAGCTACCAGCTCCACACTTAACACATTCCTGCACTGCAAATCTTTTTCCATTGGCATTCACTCCTTTTTGTTATTCTGGGTGTTCGACACGATTCGATGGAAAGCATCACCTCCTTTAGGGTAAATTTGCACTGATATCAGTTTCTAACAATTACCGCTATTCGATTATAGGAAATTGTCTTATAATTGCAACAGAACACCAGTTTGCCCCGGTGAAAGGAGAAGACATCATGCAAAAAGAATACTTAAAAGAAATCGCCGCACTTTTAGAGAAATGCACTGACATCCCCACCTTAGACCTCATTTACCAGATTCTACTCAAGAAGAGTCAAAATGCTTGAGAGCTTCTTCCGATCCAATTTATATAGAGATTCAACAGCAGATAGGAAAACATCATCGGTCTGCATCCTTATAACGATATCCGAAAGGGTATCGTTTTTCTTTTGCATTTCTCTATGCTCTTCTGTCTTTTCTTCTATAAGGTCGGACTTTAGAATTCCAAAGTATGCTGCCAGCTTCTCTACTTTATCCATCCGGGGATACTTTGTGCCATTCACCCAGGAAGTTATTGTAAAGTAGCTGATTCCCAATGCCTCGCTAACATCTTGCCTGCTTTTGTTGTGAATCTCCATTTGGTACTTAAGATTGCGAGAAAAGATATCTTTGATGTCCATTCGCTTGCACCTCCTTCTACCTACATTATACTCCTAGAGTACAATTTTTCAAGCATTTCGCAAAAAATATTTTACTTTGGGTATTGACAAAGCTATTCTAGTATAGTATTATGTTACTGTACTTAGAGTACAACACGCAAAGTACAAAACGGAAGGAGATGAGAGTATGGCAATCAGCATCAAGGCAGCACGAGTGAATGCGGGTCTCACCCAGCTAGATGTGGCAAAGGCACTTGGCAAGAGCAAAACCACCATTGTCAGCTATGAGGCGTATACCACCGCACCGGATATCCAAATCGCCATGAAAATGGCAAAGTTGTTCAATATGAGTGTCGATGACATCAATTGGACACAGGAGTGATTTTTTTTACTTTCAAATTGTACTTTAAGTACAATGCGAGAAAGGAAGGGGTCATGGAAACACCCAAAGGAAAAGACTTACTTGCTCTGCTGGTTTCCCTTTACGCAGAACAGGAAGGAGTCAATGTCGAATACGAAGTGGAGGAAGAATCTTGAAGCATGGCAAACGGCCAACTAAGAAGCAGTCCATCTTCATCAAGGAGCATGGACTTGATCCTACTGTCTGGCTTGTAACCAAAGATACGCCAGACGAGCTTCACCTGGTACATAGATGGAGTGACCGCACCACCAGAATCATACATAAAGGAGATTTCTAATGTTGAGTATCAATTATCTGCTGGAGCAGACCAAGCTCCATGCTGGCATCCTCGCAAGAGGCTTGGTAAGGACTCTGTACGGAGCAATGGTCGCTGGACTGATTGGTGTGGCCGTGTATGGCTTCATCAAGCTTGGCGGTGAGACCGGATATTCCGCAGTCATGGACTTCATCGCTTCTCTGGCCACACTGGTTGTGGCACTGAGCAATGCCTATGCGATGGGCAGAAAGAAGAGAGGTGCTAAGAAGTGAGCTATTTCCGCTGCGGAGATCCGCTGGATGACTTCAACCGACTTGATAGGGAGCAGGCACGAAGGGAAGCAAGGCTTCCTATCTGCTCCGAGTGCGGAAAAAGAATCTACGAAGAGACTGCTATCTACAGAGATGGCGAGTGGCTTTGTGAGAAGTGCATCGAAAACTTCCGGGTATGCGTTGATGACTACCTGGATGAATAAATTAAAAGGAGATTTAACTATGAAGAAGAGCCGTATTTACCAGATTGCACAGTGTGCCGTAGTAAACCATCCCACATTGGATGTTCCCGCCAAGCTGGAAATCCTCCGGGAGCTGTTTGATCGAGAAGACATCGCTTTGTTGTATGAGCGAGACGAGGAAAAGGCCGATGAAGCAGTTTGACAGAGGCGTTTCCTACTACACCAAAGCCACAGTAGAGATTGGCTTCCCGGAGGATGACTGCTGTTGCCATTGGTGTCCGCTGATGACCAGAGATCCCAATTTGCGAGATATTTGCTCCAAGACCGGAGAAATCCTTCTCGCACCAAAGCATACCATTGGCGTTGATTGCCCATTGATTTTTGAAAATAAGGAGAAGTAATTATGTGCATGTTTCGTGATTTGAGAGCTGATGAGATTGAGTGCCGGGTGGCACAGGCCAAGAGCAATGGCGTTTCCATTCTTCTGTACAAGGATGCCCGGTGTGACCAGAATATTCTGGACGAGACTGTCGGTGCTATGAATTGGATGCGCTCCCATACTAGGGACAATGCAAACTGCATCGTTTCCTTGTGGGACGAGAAGAAGCAGCAGTGGATTTCCAAGGAGGACACCGGAACGGAGAGCAACACCGAGAAAGAGAAGGGTCTTGCCTCCGACAGCTTCAAGAGAGCTTGCTTCAATTGGGGTATCGGCAGAGAGCTTTACACTGCTCCTTTTGTCTGGATCAAAGCCGAGGACTGCGAGGCACTGAAAGAAAACGGCCAGCGGTGGCAGTGCTTCGATAGCTTCGCTGTCCAGAAAATCATCATCGAAAAGAAGCGCATCGTTGCTCTCGCCATCAAGAACGCCAAGACTGGCAAAACCTGCTTCGTCTGGCAGGATGCCAAGTGGCAGGCAGAGCGAGAGAAGAAGCAGGAGAATGCCAATGTATGAGCTTACCGGGAAGCTGGCTTACATGGTGGGATTTACGGCAAAGGGGAATCCAATCATCACACTGGAGATGAACGAGAAGACGGATACCTTGAAGATGGTGGACGAGCTTCACAATGCTGAGAAACTGACCATCAAAATCAGCAAGCACACCAAGAAGCGGTCTCTGGATGCGAATGCTTACTGCTGGGTTTTGATAAGCAGGCTGGCCGAGAAGCTGAATATTCCGAAGGGAGAGATTTATCGCTCAGCTATCAAGGAAATAGGCGGTAACTGTGACACAGTATGTGTCCAGGACAAAGCGGTGAAATCCTTGTGCGATGGGTGGGAGCGAAACGGCATCGGCTGGCAGACTGACACATTCCAGCAAGATTGACGGATGCACCAATGTGATCCTCTACTACGGCTCAAGCACTTATGACACAGCGCAGATGTCCAGACTGATAGAGGCCATCGTGCAGGAATGTCGGCAAGTGGGCATCGAGACCAAGAGCGCAGAAGAGATTGATAGCTTGCTAGGCCAGTGGGGTGGTCGGTAATGGCGAAAAGTATCCTACAGACCGAGAAGGTGTGCTACATCACCGGGCAGACAAACAATCTGCATAAGCATCATATTTTCGCAGGAAATCCTCGCAGAAGAATCAGCGAAGAGAATGGTTTTTGGGTGTACCTGGCTGGATGGCTACACAATCAGTCCGAAGACGGAGTACACGGCAAGAATGGGCATGAGCTGGATTTGATGCTGAAGAGACACTGCCAAATGAAGTACGAAGAAAGTCATTCCAGAGAAGACTGGATGTCTCTCATGGGAAAAAATTATCTGGATTAAGAAAGGAAAATTATTATGCTGAATCACATTACTATCATGGGTCGAATCTGTAACGAAATCGAGCTTCGCCGCACCGGAAACGGCACTGCGGTTGCCAGCTTCACACTGGCCGTAGACCGGGACTTTGGCGAGAAGGAGACGGACTTCATCGAGTGCGTAGCCTGGAAGAACACTGCCGAGTTTGTCCAGAAGTATTTCGGCAAGGGCAAGATGGCTGTGGTCTCCGGTAGACTCCAGATCCGTGGCTGGACGGACAAGGATGGCAACAAGCGCAAGACTGCGGAAGTGGTTGCCGACAGTGTGTACTTCGGAGAGTCCAAGAAGGAATCCGATTCTGGCTACACTGGCTTCGTTCCCAACGATGCTATCCCGGTATCCCAGGCCAATGACTTTGTGATGCTGACCGACACGGACAGCCAGCTTCCCTTCTAACTATGGCAATCAATAGCAAGCAGAAAGGTGCTAGGTTTGAGCGGACTCTGGCCGGGAAGCTCCGTGAATATGGCTACGAAGCCAGACGAACAGCACAATACTGCGGTAACACTGGTGATGCTTCCGATGTGGTTGGCCTTCCTGGCCTCC
>JAEIGA010002484.1_pt1 | contig 29425 bp, 41 predicted proteins | sample 9270691 | NCBI WGS metagenome assembly JAEIGA01 (sample SAMN17057246, study PRJNA624740) | gut metagenome | biome: biome; isolation source: fecal sample | host: Bos grunniens | place: China: Xizang | collected 2019
CCATTCCACGTCGTCGGACGTCGCATTGTCAGCCAAAGCCAGCGTCTTTCGGCGCGGGTCGCCCGTATGCAGGTCGGTACGCTTGACCACGACCAACTCCGTGCCGTCGGTCTCGACAACGCGAACGGGTGTGTCCTTGTCGATGACCTGCTGAACGCCGTTGCCAGCGACCAGCACACCGTCGGCATCAATGACAACGGAACGCCCAAGACCAGCCTCGTCGATGGACTTGCGGATGCGTTCCTTGTTTTGTTCCGAATGCTTGCGGTAGTTGTTTTCATCTTGAATCAAGTCCGCAGCCGTCTTGATTTCCTTGCCCTGCTCGGCAGGGTCTTTCGTTTGCTTGTCTTTGCTCATTGTGTAGTTATTTTTGTCGAATTTTCGTTCTAAGCCGTTTTCGATGGCAAAGGTATGTAATTATATCGATTGCCGCAAAAAACGCGGCAGAACGCCCAAAAATGCCGTCTATCATCAAACCACCATCGTCTGCATATTGTATGACGAGTTGAGCGCGTCGATGTTGTCATCGTGTTCGCTTATCTTCATCCGCTCGGCAAACGAATACGCCTGCTTCATATACTCGCGGTTTGCAGGTGTGTCAAGTATCGTCATCCGCTCGCGGAAGTTCTGATAGTTGGCGATGATGCGGTCAAACTTGTTGCCACGACTGTACCAGCCTTCGACATCCAATTCGCTGTTGACGGCGAAGTCGTAGAAGTCGATGCCGATAATGCCGTTCGTCTCGACATAAACTTTCGCAATGTCGTAAGTCTTGCACCATTCCCGCAACTTGCGGACGATGCCAGCACGGTCACCCGTGTTGACCGAATAGGTGTCAAGGATATAGACGCGCCCAGCGTCATCCCTCGCAGACAAACAGCAAGCGAACCAGTCCGAGCCACGCAAGGCAGACGGTTCGCAGAATACGGCGAAGTGTCCGATGCTCCCGTAGTCCACGGCATCCGACCAGTTGAAAAAGTCCTCGCTGAAGATGTCGCCGTTGAGTTGGTAGTAACGACCAAGATAATACACCGAGTAATTACGGCGGTCAATCTCGGTCGCCGTCGGGCTTTCGGCAAGGCGTTTCAAGTCGGCGAAATACTCCAACTGGGCGATTGTCAAATAGGGGTTGTCCTGCCATGTGGTGTCGCAGATGTCAGCATCCGTGAAGAAGTCCACGTCCCAAAATTCGCAGTTCGGGTTGTAGTCGATGAACGTCCCGAGGCGGGCGTTCGCCTTCAAGTCGGTGTATTGCTGTTTGCTGAAGTTGTTTGCCTCGTTGACGAACAGCCAGTCGCACGCGATACCCTTTGCCGTCTCGCTGTTGGAATATTGGTTGAAGTGCATCCGCGACCCGTTCATCATCCTAAACTCACGGGGTGACGATAGCACCTCGATGTCGCCATACACGGCAGGCGCAAGGTCTTTGATTGTCTTCCCGTCGGCATACGCGCCAAGTCGTCCCTGCTCGCTGGTCATAGACGCGATGTTGCAGACCGTACCCGGGAAGCCTTCCGACCACAGCATCAAGAACTTCAAGATGCCGAAAGTCTTTCCCGAACGTCGACCGCCACGAAAGACAAACGTCGACTTGCCAGCCTGCAATCGGTCATGGATATATGTGTCAATCTTCGATGCCATATAATTGTTTCAATTGTTCGCGGATGGCGTTGCGCTTGACCTCGTCGTCCACTTGTTCGACCTTCTGCACGTCCTCGCCACGCAGCCGCATCAAGAACGCGGCGGCGGCAGTGTCGCTCTTGTTGATTGCCTTTTGGTATTGCTTCAAGACCACAGCCGCAGCCATGTCGCCCTCGGCGACCTCCTTGCCGTCGGGCGTCTTCATCGTCATCAGCGTTTGACCCAGTATTTCAGCCCATTCCCTCATGTCACGCTTGCGGCGGCGGGCTGCACCGCTGGCGATGCCGCCTCTCTTGGCTTCCTCTTGGCTTAATTGGTACTCGCAAGGCTTCAAGTTTCCATCGTTCATCGTAGTTCTATTTTTGCGGCAAAATTACTGCATCGGCTTCGGTTGCCGCAAAACCGATGACGGGGCAAGACGGCAAGGGAAGACTATCTATTTTTTTTTTTTCTTTTTTTTCTTAGAAAAATAAAGTATTAGGGAAATCGTTGTTTTCCCCTTATTCTCTATATATATTTTTTTCTGCCCCGAAAAAATAGAAAAAAAAAAAAAAAATCTGCCTTATTCCTTGACAATAAACCATTTATCCGATATAAAAAATTCAACGGATAAGCGAAACACCGCCTAATCCGTTGAATGTCAACTTTTAATTTTTTTATTTTTTTTCCAAAACCGCCAAAAAAGTGTCCCAATCGTCCACTATCTTGACCGTATTTGGGAATCGTTCCAGCCACACCCGTTGCATGGGTGACGCCCTGCCTTTGCCGTCTGGTCGTTTGAACTCCACCAACAGGAAACGCCCGTCGGGGTGCAGCATGGAGTAGTCGGGGATGCCCTTCAATCCGTTGTGTTCGTTCTTCCAGCACGTCCAGCCCTGCCGCCGTGCCTCTTTGACACATCGTTGCTCGAAGTATTGCTCGGGATGGTTCATGGCTCAATCCAATAGTTATGAGTTGATATGCGAACACGACAAAAAGAAACGAGTTCAAAAAATTGCTCTTCGGTAAATGTAACGCGACAACCTCTTTTGTCGCCTATTACAGTAAAGTAACCCCAATAATATGAAATTTGAGAAATCGTAAAAAACGGGGTTAAATCGTCAATTTCGTCAATATCGTAATGACCGACTAATTTCTTTCCTTTTAATTCTTCAATTTTCATAGCGCGTTGAGTTTTTTTGTCAGTTCCTTGGCAAGCACCGCGATTTCGCTTTGGATAAATCTCCGCGCTTTCTTTTCGATGTCATTGAGTTTGAAAGCCGTGTTAGGGTAATTGTAACGCGATGCTTCGTGCAGACACTTGGCAAGGTATTCAAGCGAGTGGAAAGAATCGTCTTCCGTTAGACCTTCAAGGGTGGTGATTTCTTCCCACAATCTTTTGATTTCGAATGCTTTTTCTTTTGTCATAGTTCAAGTGTTGTTTGCTTCGGGTCATCCCCGATAATGTTAATAAGTAGGTTGCCGCCTCGGTAGTCGACAATCATTCTGTCAATCTCCTTTTCAAGGTCTTCCGCCTTGCGGAGTGCCAGCGCGTCGCGGTGGGCGAAGTATTCCTTCTGCCATTTGCGCATATGCTCAACCTTCGTGATGATGGCTTCGGCTTGTTCAAGTTTCGTTGTCATAATTCAGTAGTTATTTTTGTCAAATTTTGCGTTTAAGGCGTTTTTATTTCAAAGTTATATAATTTATCAACTCCAAGACAAAAACGCCTTAAAACCGCCTTAAAATCGTTTTTTGCATATAATTCATTGTTTCGTCATCGCAAGGAATTGCCCTTGCTCCTTGTCTTTGCGCTCCAACGCCTTCTGCTTGCCGTCCTCGACCGTCTTCGCAGCCGTGAAGATATGAATCTGCACTGCCTTCCGTTGACCTTGACGCGCAAGCCTTGCGTTGGCTTGGGCATAGTATTCATAGTTGTACGTCAGCGTAGACCACACCAGTATGCGCCCGCCCGCCTGCAAGTTCAAGCCGTGACCCGCACTTGCTGGGTGTGCCATAAGCACCCCGTCGAAGTCGCCCGCGTTCCACTTGTCGATTGCGCCCTTCTCGCGGACTTCCATCGTAGTCACGCCTCGCGCGTCCAGCATCTCACGCAGCCAGTCACGCTCCGCACGGAAGGCGTAGAACAGCAACACGGGCTCCGACTCCGCAAGACACCGTTCGCAGAAGTCGGCGACAGCTTCCAGTTTCGCGGAGCGTTCGCCGCGGATGACGTGGTCGTAGAAGCCTTCTTCCTCGTAGGTGTCGCCCGTGTAGATGAAGCCGTCACACATCGTCTGCAATTTCATAAATTTGGCGTCTTCCTTGACCGACATGCCCACGCCGTCGATGTTGCAGTCAAGGAATGCTTCGAGGTTGTCGTAACGTTCGCGCTCGTCGGGGTACAAGGCTACGGGATGCGCCACCACCGACACGGGCGGGATGTCGAGATAGTCCTTGCTGTCGAGCGTGAAGATGTCCGAGTGCCAGCAATGCAGCGCGTCTTCAAGCGGAACGGTCAGCCTCCATTTGTGCCACGCCATGCCGCTGCCAGCCATCACGTCCTTGAAGTAACGACCGCGCCATGAATAGAACTCCTTCGAGTTCGCGGCAAGTCCCACCGATGCGCATTGCGCGAAGATGTCAATCGCGCCGTTGGCGAGGAAAGTACCCGTCAACCCGACGCAGCGTGAAGCCGCCCGTGCCAGCGCGAAGACACGGCGGGTGCGCTTGCTGTCGATGGACTTGAACGATGTCAACTCGTCCAGCACCACCAATTCAAATTCAAGAATGGGGTCGTTGTAATCCTTTTCCTTGAACAAGTCGTCGAGGTTGTCGCGTCCAATGACCTTGTAAGGATAACGCCCATCGCATAAGGCTTCACGGCGTTGCTTTGCCGTACCTTTGACAATTTCCATGCTTTCAGCGACAAACCAAAGTCCCCATTTCTCAGCCTCCTGCTTCCATACCGTTTCCGCTACCCTTTTCGGGGCTACGATAAGGCAAGACGCTGGGCGCAATCGGTCAAGGTAATGCAGCACGGCTGCTGTCTTGCCCAATCCAACGCCGACCGACAAGACGCAGCGTGGGTGCGCCGCCATAAAATCGACGGCGCTTTGCTGGTATTCGTGCAGTTTCATTCCGTTCCTCCTTCCTTGATTTCTTTCCATTCAGTCATCTTTCCGCAATTATTGCAGAAACACAAGTCATCCTCGTCCCATCCGAACACTTCTGCCGTGTTCGGGTTGAACCACATTTTCTCCTTAATATCATCCGAGCCGCATTCAGCGCAGACGATTTTGTAAGGTGCATTTATGTTGTTTTTCAATGCCATCTTTCGTCCCTTTCCATTTCAATGATTCGTTTCGGGTCTTCAATCTGATAGCAACAGCCGTTGACAACTATGCAGATTTCATCGTGTCCCTCCGTCTCGATGACGAGCGGGAAATGATAGTTTTCTTCCCGTGTCCTTTCGGTTGCGTAATTGATTGCAGCCTCGATGTCTTGCGTTGTTACGCAGACATAAGTAATGCCGTCTTGATGTGTTGTCCTAACTATGTAACTCATTGTTTTGTAATTGTTTAGGTTTGTTTTTAATATGGACATTCAGTTTTGTTCAGCGGTCAATAGGCCGTGTCGTTGACTGACTGCATCAGCAACGTTGCCTGCTGTCGCAACATATCCAGCCGCCAGTACTTGTAGCCGTTCCAACGCTCGCCGAAAACGTCGATTACCGCCTGCTCAATCTCGCGGCGGTGACCGCTCACGGCGTAGCCTTCCGTGCTTGCGAAGTGGTCGACAAAGAACTTCAACGAGATTTGGTTGTCGGGGCTGGTCGCGCTCTTGCCGTCAACCATGTTGAGCAAACGGTTTAGGAAGTCGGGCTTCCGCATCTCGATGGCATACTCCGTCGAAAGCATCTGCCGTTCGCCTTCCTCGTCGCTGTACTGGGCAATCCGTTCCGACCACTCCTGCCAGCCCAAACCCTCACGCGGTGTGCTGTTCAGAACGAAGTCACGCCAAAGGTCATGGATGGCGGGAAAGTCCAACGCCTCTGTAGGCCGGGTCTTGAACTCCACCGAAAGGAAGCGTCTATCGTTCCAGTCCTTTATGAAGGTCTTCAAAGGCTCGTTGCTGGTGGCAACGTAATTCGGCGCACCTGACCATTGGAACTCTTGACCGTAAGGCAGACGGGCAGACCCGCCCGAAGACGTCAAGAAACGCTTAAAGTCATGGTATGTCTTACCCATGTCGGCGTAGAAGCATTCGTCCATCATGCAGCAATAGCAAGACGCAATCTTTGGGACTTTGAAGCCCCCAATCTGCATCTCGTTTGCAAGCGTGGTCGTATAGTCGAGGTCAGTCGCCTGCCAATCCTCCGAGCCGTTGAGCGTTGCGACCAGCATCTTGGCGCAAGTGGTCTTGCCCGTCTTCTTCGTCTTGCCCCAAATATAGAGCATCCGACGAAGACTTGGCGGGAAAGCGTCACGCGCCTTTACCATCTCAACGAAGAAACGCAACTTCTCGATGTCCGAATAGTCAAGCCCGTAGATCTGCATAATACGGAAAGCCGCCGTGTTGAACTTTTCTTCGTTGGGCTTCTTCTTGAACATCTTATCGAAGCGTTCGCGTTTGATGCGCGGCGCGAAATACTTGTGCCAAAGGTCTCCAGACAGCGTGACCGCCAGCTTATCCAGCCGTCCCTCGTTGACAAGCAACTTTTCAGCCTTGATATATAGCATTGACAACATCGGGTCGTTGTCGCGCTTCTTCTTGTTCGACATGAACGGGTCGCCGTAAATGGTGTAGTGCAAGTCGATGACGGCGCGTTGTATCTCGTCGCGGCTCTCGAAGTCGAAGCCTTCAAGGAAAGTCGCCAGCGTCCCGAGTTGCAGGATATGCTCATAGTAAGCCTTCACCATCCCGCACGGCTCTCCGTTCTTCGGCAATCTTGACAAGTCAGCGAATCGGGTCATTGTATTGCCTCCTATGTTGAGCATCCAACAGCCACCATTCGTAAAGGTCAAGTATGTCATAACCAGCCGCGACGTGTTCGTTCGCTGGCAGACATTCCTCGTTGACCGCCCAGCCCTTCGGAATGGCTATCTGCCTCCATTTGACATACATTCCGTTGTCGGGGAACAGTGTCACGTCTCGACCTTCAAGGACTTTCGTCTTTTTGGCGTTCTGCAAGCCACAAGAGCCGCCCGTCGCCAGCCAAACGTACTCGGGTCGGATTGCCGACATCAATAAGGCTGTCTTCTCACTTTCCACGATGGCAACGGGCGCGTCAGGTCGCTCCCCTAATAGATGTTCTCCGAAGAAGCATTGCTTCAAGGTGTCGCCCGTAAATAAGTCCATGTAACGCTTGTCCTTGTGAAGCCAACGAACGGGCAAACCATCCTTGACGCGGTGACCGTCCTTGTATCGGATTATCTTGCCAGCACGGACAACGCCGTCGCAGTCCATCTGCAAGAAGATGCAGCCTCCGTCGTAAGCCGTTGCGATATGATAACGCCTTGCGGCTTCGTTTGACTTCTCTCCACCGACCAGCCAATCGGCATACGGCTTGAGGCTGTTCTTCGCTCCGCGTGTTGGCTCTATCCTTGCGACCATCCGCATCGGCGTTTCGGGCTTGCGCGGCTTCGGGTCTTGGATGACGGGGTTGCCGTTGGGCTTAACCCAGTAGCCGCAACTATTTTCGCGGTCGCAACGTCCCCATTCGGGGTTGACGATGGTCTCGTTGTCCTCGGTCAAGACATACGGCACAAAACGACGCTTGCCGCAGTTCGGGCAGATTTCCTTCCGCCCGCTTCTCCGTAGTTGATACTTATACGTTTCCATGTTTTCGGGTGTATTTGCGTTGGTATTCTCGTTGGTATGCGCGGTAAGCCTCGCGGTGTCTTTCCTGCCAGTTCTTGACCTGCGACATCCTTTCCTCTCGGTGTTCGCGGTAGTAGCGACGGAAGTATTCGCGGCGTTGACGGCGACGGCGTTCAAGGCTCTCGGCGCGTTCCTCGAGTGTCAGTCTTCTGCGCGGCATTGCTTAATATCCTTTCGCAAGGCTTTGAAGATGGTGTAACTTATTGCAGCCGTACCGATGTGCCACCATGCGCCACGGAAGACACCGACCAGCACGACAATGAACAAGGCGAAGAACAAGACTGCGAAGATAGTGTCTATTGTTATTTGAGTTTTCATCGTTGTATATGTTTGATTAATAATTGATTGCTTCTTGTTTGTTGATGAAGAAATGGATGCCGTGCGAGCATTCGTTCCATCTGTCCTCATCGAATGAATCGGGAAATACCATTTCTCCGACTACATATTGTGTTTTGCCATAGTTGTAATTGATAATCAATTCAATAGGATTGCTTCCATCAAGGTCGGTTATTTCCAAGACTTTAGCCTTGTCGCACCTACATTTGTTCGAAGTTGCCGAAGAGCGTAGTGCGTCTATTGTGATAAGCAATTTGACCAGTTTGTTATTGACTTTTTTCCATCCGATAAACTCGCCGTCCGATGGACAAGCCAATGGAACAAAAGGTATGTCTTTTGCGTCACGGAGGTTCGCGCCACAGAGGTTCGCGTCACGGAGGTTCGCGTCACGGAGGTTCGCGTCACGGAGGTTCGCGCCACAGAGGTCTGCGTCATAGAGGTTCGCGTTACGGAGGTCTGCGCCATGGAGGTCTGCGCCATAGAGGTTCGCGCCATAGAGGTTCGCGTTACGGAGGTTCGCGCCACAGAGGTTCGCGTCACGGAGGTTCGCGTCACGGAGGTTCGCGCCATAGAGGTTCGCGCCACAGAGGTTCGCGTCACGGAGGTTCGCGTCACGGAGGTTCGCGTCACGGAGGTTCGCGCCACAGAGGTTCGCGCCACAGAGGTCTGCGTCATTAGTAATTGCATTGATAACGCAATCTTTTATTGTGTTCGAATTATCTTCGAAGATTATCTCATTAATGAATTGTCTTATTATTTTCATTTTATTTTCGATTTAAGACATTTTTATTTCTCGGTAGATAATTCTATTGCTTTTCGATAAAAACGCGGCAGAGGGCGCGAAAATGCGTTTTTCTCACGCCCTTGCCTCGTTAACGGATTACATGGGCGGTTCATAACCAGCCAGCGGTTCAAGTGGTGCTTCCCAGTCATCCGTCGTCGTCGGTGCTGGCGTCCCGCCATCCATCGGCGCGAACGTAATCTCGTCGGCTGGCTTCAACTGCACAGCGTCAGCCCAAAGACCGCGCGGCTGCAATTTGGTCGGGTCGCCGTTCAAGACCTTGTACTGGATGCAGCAATCCCAGCGTTTGCCATCGAGGTCTGCGTTGGCTGGGCGGTCGATGTGCTTGCCGTCCTTGTCGAAGAATCGGCAAATGCGCCCGACCTTGAAGGTGACGTACCAGCGTTTCAAACCGTTGACCTCCGCTTCGCGGATGTACTCGGCTGCGCCGTTTTTGGCGAACTCCTGCGGATATTCCGCAAAGCCAACATTGAAGGAGATAGTATCGCCTTCGGGTTTCATTTGACGGTTTTCCTTCGCAACGTCTTGGCGAAAGATGCGGCAATCAAAGTAGCCGCTAATGACTTGTGTTCTAAATGCTTGTGCCATTGTAATGAATGTTTAAAGGTTAGTTATTAGGTTGATTGATACGCTCGGCAATGGCAGATTTGAAATCCTCCATGCCTTGCTCAAATCTGTTGTTATGGATATACACCAGTGCGCATTGGTCTTTAACGAAGTCGCCGCCCTTGCCAAAATGGATGCAGATGTTTATCCAACTATGAAGGCGTGACGGGTTATTGTACTCGCATATTTCGACGCTGGTAATGTCGTCAAGTTTAGCGTCCATGATTTGCTTACGGATTGCCTTGTAAGCCTTGAGCATCTGCTCGAATGTCTTTGCTTTTTCCATTGTTGTTGATGTTTTAATTGGTTATTGAATAGTGGAGGCGGTGTGCTCCCCACCCCCCCCCCCGTTTGATTGATTAAAGTAATGTCAAGTCCGTTGGTTTGATTCCGTTATACCAGCAATAATGAATGATGGCATCGAAGTCTTGCGGGGCGCAAAGGATTGCTTCGTCCTTTGTTCTCACTAATACCCAGTATGGGTTTTCGCGGCGTTCGACCCAGTGCTCGGGATATTGAACGGTTGCGTAATACTTGGTTTCGACCTTCATTCCTGCGATTGTGTTCTTGTAGTCTTTCATTGTTGTAGATTTTATTGGGTTTGTATCTGGGTGCAAATTTACAACCTTTTTTGATACTGGCAATCTTTTTTTTTTCAAAATTTTTCGATATGTACGATAACTTGCTGATTTTCACAAAGAAAAAATTTGTACTATTTCAGCCTCGTGTCGTACCTTTCGTACAAATCCAGCCCCAACTCGGCGGCTTTCGCCTCCATCATCCGTATGTTCGCCCACGGGTTGCAGTGGATTTCCTTATGGCAACCGTGGCACAACGCCACACAATTACGGCGGTCGTTCCATAGTTCGGGAAAGCGTGCGACGGGTAATATGTGGTGCAGTTCCAGTTCCAACACTTCGCCGCATATCGGGCAACGGTCGCCTTGTGCCGCCTTGACCTCACGGCGAATGTCTTTCATCCGATAGGTGCTGTCGATATTGTCACGGTCGCCGACCTTGCGGTTGTTTCTCTTCTTTACGGGCACATTCGACAACGTGAGGAATAGCCCTGCAATCTTGATGCTTCGTTTCCAAGTCTTCATACTGGTATGATGTTATTATCGTCTACTCGGATAAATGAAACATGCCAACCGCAATTGCAGTTGAATTGGGTCTCTCCGTTCAAGGTTTCTTCTTTTAACTTTCTGCCACACACAGGGCAGTAAATCGTCTTGTATTCTGTCATATTGTATTTGATTTTACATCAGTCTTTTATCCCCAACTTCCGACGCAGCACAACGGCGTGGTTTTGCAGCCATCCGAGCCGTTGGTGGCGTTCCTCGAACGTTATCTCTCCAGCGTCACAAAGGTCGTAAGCCTCTTGTATCTTCGCTTCCGTATCTTCAAGGTCTTTTTTCCATTCTTCTCGCTCGCTCATCTTCTCGATTTTGCGCACCTTCGACAATTGGAATGCCCTGCCGTCCTCGTCGCGGTCTTTGAAGTAACGTACAATCTTGCCGTCGGGCATCCACCCATCGACCAGCCCGCACACCTTCTTTGCCACGTTGTTGTATGTTCCCGTCGTGGGGTACGCCGCGTAAAACTCTTTGAGGCTTCCGTAACGCTCGATGATTTCGCCAGCTTTGTTCTTGACGACGATTCGACGCTTTGAAAAGTATCTTGTCATGATGTTTCTTTTTTATAGTTCAGTTCCACAATAGTCACATATATTGCCATGCATAACAGCACCGCAGTTCGGGCAATTTGCCATTGAATGTTTCATCTTTTTTTGAATATAACGGAAACGCTCCCCGATAGCATTCGCAAAGGCTTCGCTGACTTCTTCTTCCGTGACAGCGACTTCTTTGTCTTCCATTTCTTTGAGCGAATCCATAACTCGCTTCCGCACTGTAAACGCCTCTTGTTGTTTGGTATTGACAACATATTCGCCACTCCTTGCCCGATTTGCCCAAGGTAATTGTAAATCGGTATTGGTCGGATACCCACCAGCGAGGTAAACAGGCGCGTGTTTCTTTCTCTTGAATAATCTTTTTAATCGCTTGAACATGATAAGTTATTTTTGTCGAATTTTGCGCCTGCCGCGTTTTCTTTTCCGAGATAATAATTATATAACTCCGAACCAAAAACGCGGCAGAACTCCTAAAAACGCCGTTTATTGCTTCAAGGTAATCTTGACGCTCGACTTTACCGCCGAAGTCTTGTAATACTTGTCATCCTTCAAGGCTGGGAAGTCAGCTTGCGCCTTCTTCGTGTCAAAGGTCTTGCGCGTCGTCGGGCTGACATACGACACCGTGAAGCCATCGCCCTTGATGTTCAACACGCCGTGCGCCTCCATCCACGCCAGCAAGGTCGCCTTGTGTTCTTCCGCAAGTTTCTCCGCCTCCTTCATCTTTGCAATGACGATGCCTAATGCACGGAAAGCAACGGCAGTATCCTCGTCCATGTCCGACACCGTCACCTCGGTGGTGTCGTAGTCATCAAATACTCCTTCTTCGATTGCCTTGTCAAGTTCGGAGATGCCGTCACGAAGGCAAGCGATGAAGTCATCATCACGGTCGACATAGACTGGCAGCATCCCGTCGACATCGAACGGAAGCACCGCTCCCCAGCCGTGCACCAGCGTAACCGACTGCGCACCGATCATGTAATACCATTGCAGTTGCTCGAAATAGTCTTCAAAGACCTTATAAGTTGGGTCTTGGCTGTACTTGCATTCATAGACTGCGCCCTTTTGCTCGTTGTAGAAGTCGGCGTGGGCAAATACCTTGAAGTGCTTCGACAGCCCCTCACGCTCGATGTATTTCTCCCGTTCGCTGTTCTTGATAAAATTGCCTTGCTCGCACCAGTCCTCGAACAAGTGTCCAGCCTCAGTATAGACATTACCTCCAAAGTCGTCGGCTTCCATCTTGCCCAGCGCGACAAGGATTCTCTTCTTTTCAGTCGTGGAAAGGCTTTCGATACCCTTCGTTCCAATCTTGGCGAACATCTTGGCGTCCGAGCCGCCGAAGCCGTTCGCGTGGCTTCTTCTAAGTTCTTCGTTGTTTCTCATTGTGTTTGATTTTGTGGGGAGTCGGTTGACCGCCCCGTTACCTTGATTTATTAGTCGTTGTCTTGTTTGCCGTTCAGTATGTATTTGACAGCCGCTTCCGCCTTGCCAGCAGCCAAGACGATAAGTTTGTTGTCGTTGCTCAATGCCTTCAGCCAGCCTTGCAGATAGCCGACCGAGTTCTTGAACGCCTTCTCGCATTCGATACCAGCCGTTGAAACCAGCATCGCCGCGCCCATTTCGGCGACAAGTTCTTCCTTTGATATGCAACACTCGCCGCCGTTCCACGGCTTCTGCCACGGGATGATGCCTTTTTCCATTTCCGCGATGATGCGGTCAGTAACCATTTGATAAATGTTGTCATTTGCCATTGTTGTAGATTTTAATTAGTTTATAATTATTTTGAGTAGAAAGTCACTTTCAAGCCTCTGCGGAGTTTGCATGTGCAAACGTCATTGCCTTGCGTGTAGGCGCGGTCGAGGAATTTTTCCATCATCGCCTCGCCGATTAAGGCGATGCAGCCCGAAACGCCGACCAGCGTGTTAATCTTGTTGCCTTCGTTGTTCAGTCCGTTGACCTTGATGCGGAAATCGCGGTTGATTGTTGATGTCATGTAAGTCATTGTCGTGTCGTTTTAATTGGTTTGATGCCGCAAATTTACAACCTTTTTTCAAACTGGCAAGCGTTTTTTTTCAAAATTTTTCGATATATCACATAACTTACTGATTTTCAACAAGAAAAAAATTACACTATTTAGTGACAAAGATAAGTGACAAAGTTATTTTTCCCGAAAATTCGATTTAAGCCGTTTTCTTTTCCGAGATGATAAATTCTATAACTCTGAAGCGAAAACGCCTTAAAACGTCTAAAAATGCGTTTTCAAGGCAAAACAAAAAAGACCGCCAGCGACGGGGAGAAGCCAGCGGTCAAAACCAATTAAAAGTCTACACAACAAGTGGCGGCGGCGGGACTCGAACCCGCGTCAACTTGGTTATGAGCCAAGACTGGAACCATCTCCAGCCACGCCGCGTTGACAATGACGCTGCAAAGATACAACTTTTCATCGGTTGCCGCAAAGCCGATGAATGAAAAGACTTATTTTTTTATTTTTCTTTTTTTTCTTAGAAAAATAAAGTATATAAGAAATGTTCCTATATACTTTTTCCTCGCATACTTTTTTAGGAAAAATAAAAAAAATCCTACTTGAAAAAATCACGCCCACCATGACGGAAGGCGTGGAAAAACATAAACAATATGAATAACAAAACTTTATTCGGGGACTTTATTTTCGTCTTGGTTCAACTCAGACACCCTTTGCAGCGTCAATGTCATGATACCGTCGCTCCATGAAGCGTCAGTCCAAACGTATGCCACGCCGCGCCATGTGTAGACGCATGTCGGGTCGAGCGCGAAGAAGTCGGCGACCTCCGCTGCGATGCGCACATCCAACGCCGTCGAGTTGCTGGCGATGTCGTAGTACCCGACTGGCGACGGCACCTCCACCCGTTGCAGGTATGCATTATTCGCGTCGGCGCGTGCCAGCGTCCATTTCTTGGCAACGAACTTCGGTCCAGCCTCCACGTCACGGACGAGGATGCCGTTCGTGCCAACGCTACCCTCGCTCCATCCGATTTTTTCCTCCCGTTCCTCTTTCTGCTGGTCGTTCATGACTTCGAATGTCGACCTTATCGGCTTGGTGACGTATGGTTCGGAATCGAAGGCGATTGTCGCCTTGCGCGTGCCGTCGCCCCAGCACCTCACGCGGCGCGTCACGCTGTCGACGGATATGACACGCTCCAATGGCGTGAAGTCGTCGACGGTATTCCCGTATAATCCCTCGGTCAGGACGACGCCAGTTTCGCCGTCTACCTTCAACTCGACACCAGCCGCCAACGCGATGGATTTCAAGAACTCGAAGACCGTCATGTCGGGGTGGTTGTTTCTCACGAACCACGATTCCCCATAATTGAGGTCTCCGTTCCTCTCAACGGTGGCAATGAACGACAGCGAGGCGACGTCCGAAGATTTGAAGCCGTAGTAAGGCAGAATGCCAGCCCAAACGTCGGGTGCGCCACGTTGTAGGGCAAGGAAGAAAATATCGCCTTTATTGATATCGAGCGTCATTCCGTTGATATTGGGCATTACTCCGTATGGGTCGGTATATGTGCAGCCCAACGTCTTGCAACGTCTTAACCTGCTGTCCCATTGGATGAGATAGAGGTCGGTGGGCAATGTATTCGGGAAAGTAACCTTCAAGTCCTGCAAAGCCTTGAAGCCTTTCGAAGGTGCAGATCCTCCGCCAACCAATGCACCGAACACCAAAGCCGTCGCCCATTCGATGTCGATGTCGACGACGTCGAGATAGTTCTGCGTCTGCGTCAGCGTGAAGGACGAGGTGCTGACTTGGTCAAGCGTCACAAAGTCGGCGGTGCCGCCTTTTAGGCTCGCTGTGATGAGCCAGTAGGTTTCCTTGATGTCATAGGTTAGCGGGATGCCGAGGTTGGAGAATACGCTCTCGATGTACGCCTTCACACTCAACGACGGGACGATGCACCAATGGCTGCCCGTGTAGTCGTTTTCGTAACGCACGATGAGCGCGAGTTCGTCGGGATCTGCCACGTTCGCGTCGTAGATAGACGCGGCGGAGTCCCAAACCACACCTTTCTCGCCCGTGACGATGCACTCAGAAAGTTTTTTGTTTTGCAAGGTCTCGATCCATTCGGCGTTGCCGATGGTGAAGACGCAGCGGAAAGCGTCGCCCTCGAAGCCCGTGACGGCTATCGTGCCCATCTTCTGCCCACCGTCATAAACGAGTTGGCACGGGAACGTCCTGCGCAGCATCGCGCCCGTCTCGGCAGGGTCTTCGCCGTACCCCAGCATCTCGCGGTTGCGGTCTGTGGCTGGTACGGAGAACTCCACCGTCCTGCCGAGCGACACGTCGCAGAAGCGGAACTGGTGGTTTTCCGTCTTGAATGCCACGCCAGTCGGGTCTGCTATTTCAAGGAATCCGTAGCCGATAATGTTAAAGCGAACCATAATGACGTAGTTTTAGCGTAAATTCAAAGGAGTGGAACCCATTGCCCTGCGGCGTCTCGTCTTCCGTCTTCTCAACGTATGCCGCGCTCTGCTCCGATGCCAGCTGGTCAACCAACGACACGAAGGAAAGCTGGACGACCGCATGCACGTCGGAAGCCTGCAACAAATCCATATAATACCAATATCCGTATGCAGTCAACCCGTCAAGGCGGCAGCGTATCGCGTCAAAGGTGTTCTTGTCGACGAGGTAGCCGTCGCCGTTGGAAAGCAACGATACCTGCTTATCGTTTCCCTTAATGAAGGAAACGATTGGGAAATAGTGGCGGCGCAACGCTCCCGTATGAGACATCCATTGTACGCAGACGAGGTTCGTGCAGTCGTCGGTGCGTGTCATCGTCCACTCTTTGACTTGTTTGCCATCTTTCCCAGCCGTGAGGCGCAGCGTGTCAGCCGCAGCGATAATTGTTATCTCCGCGTTACGCTCCCCTCCAATAGCGGCGATGGTGGGCGCACCGTTCATGAGCGTCTGCCATAGAGAATCTGTGTCGATTTCTGCATAGTTGCTTTCCACGATAACGCCTTGCCCGGCACCGCCCGAGAAATGGAGCGGGTTGATTATGACATTCGGGGGCAATACGACATAATGTTCATGTTCCCAATACAACTGCGGAGCATCCTTTGAACGAGGAGCGAAGATGTCATGGTACGATATGCCGTGCAACGGGTTGACAAAGCGGTGTAGCTCGTCGATGGTTGTCGAATTATCGACTTCACGCATCAATATTGATATTGCACAATTCGTGCGGTTCAATAAGAAATTAACGCCGTTGCGCAACGGCAGGCCGAGCCGACCTTGCGGGTCGGAGTAATACCATACCGTTGGCGTTATTCCTTCCAGCGAACTGTAATAAATGCCGAAAAGCGTCATCTTTTCCTCGTCAAGCCTCTGCACGTTGAGCATCGACTTGGAGCGTGCATACATATCCATCGTCACCGCTCCTGCGCTGTCGGCTTGGAATGTCGCTTTGAAATTGTCGTGAACTGAATTGTAACTTATCATAATTAGTGTAGTTTTGCCGCATCGTCGAGCATGGCTACGCGGTCGGTGAAACGTCTAAATTCCGAATACACCAGCACGGGTGCTGGCATCGCTTGTAATGCCTCGACAAGCGAGGCTGTCAGGTTGGTGGTTGCGCTTCCGTTGGCGATGTCATAGAGGCGTTTCTGCTGGTCGGCGTTGAGCATCATTTCGCCACGCCTTGCGGTTATCGTGACATTATCCTTGCCACGGGTCGCCCCGATGAACTTGTTGCCGATGACGCCTCCGTGTTCGTGGGCTTCTGCCGCCAATGCCTTTGCTTGCGCTATCGCTGACAAGATGGCTCCCAGCATTGTGGCCATCGCAGGGATGGCGGCAGGGAAACCGACATCGACAGCCGAAGCCACACCTTTTGCAACAGCCGTTGCTGCATTGGTGGCTATCTGCACCTTAGCCCATGCCTTCGCTTTGCGTGCCGCCTCGGCGCGTTCCTCCTCGCTCTTTGATTCATCTTTCGCCATAGTCTCATACATTGAAGACAGCGAGCCAAACGAGGATTCCAATGCGGATGAGGTCTCCATGATAGCCTCGGCGTTCTCTTTATAGGTTTGCGAAAAGTCGTATAATGGATTTGACTGTCTTTCAAGTCTATCCATCATGTCGTCAAGTACACCTTTCGGAAAAGCCTTAGCCCATGCCTTTAATTCAAACTCAACTGCTTCAATGCTTTTCCTTAATTCATCCCATTTCTTCGTGAACGCGTCAAGCTCCTCCTGTGCCTTCCGCGTCGAAAGTTCGAACGTCGTTGTCGATTTCAGCTTTGAAAGGTTGATGTCAAGTTCTTCGGATAACTTTCGCAAGGCTTCGCGTTCTTCTTTGAGGCGTTTGATGTATTCAACATGTCTTCTTTTTTGTTCCTCTGCCACAGCGTTCGCCGCTGCTTCCTCTGCTGTGCGGATTCGTTCCCTTTCAAGGTCGATTGCTCGCTGTCGGGCATCCAACGCATCGACAAAGTCAAGCAATTCCTTTTGCTTATCCATTACTTGTTGAAGTCTGTCAATATCGTTCTGCACCCATTCCGCTCCGTCTTTGTCTCCTTGCGCCAGTAGGACGGCACGCTTGACAATCCATTGCTTCATCTGCGAAAGATTGTCTTGGTATGCGTCATTGACAGCGGAATATTGCAATATCGCGCTTTCAGCCGTGCGTTTATCTGCATCCAACGCAGCCTGCAAGTAATCCAATTTCGCAATCTTCAGATTGTTGATTGTCTCGGCGTTCGCTCCAGTGGCTTCAGCCATCTGTATTTGGTAGTCGATTTCATCCGTGGCTACGCTTCGGAGCGATTGGTATTGCTCATTCAATTGCTTCAGCAACGATATTTGCGTGCGCAACTTTTCGTTTGTTTCTTCAAGTTGTTCCTCTTGCTCTTTGCTTCCAGCCGTGAACGCTGCGATAGCACCGACAACGGTAAGGATGACACCCGCCAGCAAGACGTACGGATTCGACTTCGCAACGGTATTGAACACGCGTTGCGCGATGGTGGCACGCCCAGTTGCAGCCGCATACTCGTCTTGCGCCTTTGCAGCCGCCCAAACTTGAATCTTGTGAATCCCCATCATCAACGCGGATTCTTTCTGCAACGCATTTTGTACCGCCTGCAATCCAGTGGTCGCGGCGATGGCGGCTTGCAACTTCTTTTGCGCTTCCGCAAGTTGTTGTGCCGTCTTGCTGTCTTTGTCGCCAATGATGTTGAAGATACCCAATGCTGCCGAGAAAGCACCCGTGGCAAGTTTCGCCGCGTCAAGCACCGAGTTAAGCGTACCCGTGTCCGATGCCATCTGCTTGACCTCGCGCTGCGCATCCGCCATCGCGTCTTTCAATTCTCCCGTTCTCTTGACAAGTTCTTGATATTCAGCCGTGTTCGCCTTGCCTTCCATCCTCAACTGAACAAGCTGTTGTGTCATCTCACGCAATTGGGCTGTGACGGGCTTCATGGCTTCCGGGTAGTTACCCACGTTGCGCTGCATCCTTCCCGTGTCGCCTTCCAATCCCAATATTTGGTCGTGCAAAGCCTTGATTCTGCCTTGCAATTCCTCGCCCGACTTACCCATCCTCTCCATGCCCGACATGCTGTCATATTGCTTGTTGAGGTTGGCAAGTTGCGCCCGTAGTTGAACCAGCGAACCCTCCTGGGCTTGCTGCATCTTGATTTCGTTTTGGATGGATTTCTCGGTCGACGCCATCTGCTGTCGCAATACCTTCTGCTCCTGCGTCAGCGTGATGTAAGCGTCGGATTGTTCCTCGCCAGCGTCTTTCATAGCCTTCAACGCAGCCGTGTTCAGTTCGTATTGCTTCTGCAACTGCCGCAACGAGGCGATGAAGGCATCCAGCCCGATGTCAACGATGATTTGGTTTTCTTCCATAATGTTATGTTTTATAAGTAGTTATGTAAATATTCAGTCACGGTCGCCTTGATGTCTTGGCGCATCTTCGCCAGCCCTTCGTTGACGACTTCCGTGTAGACATTCTCGGGCAATACATGGCGGAGTGTGCCTTGTCGCGCAATCTTTCGGGCTGTCAAGTATGAGAAACGGCGGCGGTCGCCTTCGGTCGGAAATGTCAAGCCCTTGTCGCGTGACCATTGTTCGATGATGTCCGAGAAGCCCAACGGAACTTTTCCGCCAGCGCGACCGACTTCAAGCGTTGCCAACGGTGCGACATCTTGACCCGTCAACACCAGCCGAACACCCGTCTCGTAGCGTTGCACTTGAAGCCCAGCCGATGTTCGCCCGCTTGCATTGATGCCCTTCTCGGCAAGATTCGCCTTGATACGCTCCATCATGTCAAGGAGCGCATTCGTAATCTCATCGACCACTTGGTCATACATTATGCTGTCAGATGCCGTTGCCATATTGCCCGTTTTTAGCCGTTTTTAGCCGTTTTTGTTTTTCGGTTATAAATTTATCATCTTCAAAGGAAAAACCGCTTAGAAGCGATTTTCGGAAAAAATAAGGCAAGGAACGGCGACACCGCAACCGCCTCGCAGGCTGTTTTGATGCGGATATTGAGTCGCCACCCTTGCCTCGTTCAGTTGCAGTACAACAGCCCAGCCTTGACAGCCGCCGTCGACTTCCACTGCCTGCCGTGTCCAGTTCGGTCGATGCCCAACTCCGAATATAACTTTATATGTTGGGAAAGGTTGACCTTCAAGCCGACGCCACCGTCAAACACCATACCGATTGCGGGAGGCTTCGCCGATGGATTCCACGAAAGGCCGAAGTCAGCGAAGGCATAAGCGGCGCGAGCCTTAGCCATGACACCGCACATCGTCGTGCCTGCACGGTCGAAGCCGTTAGGGATAAACCCGTTAACGGATGCGACGGCGCGAAGGCTTGCCCAATCCGTAACCGACTTAGTGGCGATAATGTCAACTCCGATATTGGCTTTTTCGGACTGGCGCGAGTAACGCACGCCGCCGCCAATATCAACATCGTTGAAGAATTGAGCCTTTGCAGGCATCATCATCGCCAAAAGTGAGGCAATCAAAAAAAACATCTTTTTCATAATGAATTGATTTGGTTAATAAATAGGTGAATTTCAATCTTTTACAAGTGAATTATATTCGGCTTTCGCGTCGAAGCACGGGCAAGCCTTGTTGGCGTAGTCACGATGTCCGCTCACCTTTTTGATGGTCGGGAAGCAATATTTCAACGCCATGACAAGATTGCGCAACGCCACCTTCTGCTCGCTTGTCCTCGTGTCAAAAGGTTTATTGTTTGGAAGCAACCCGCCGACATAGCAGATGCCGACCGTGCCCTCGTTGTGGTTCTTGCAATGTGCGCCTTTTTGGTCGATGGGTCGCCCTGCGTGGATAGAACCGTCAAGATAGATGAGGTAATGATAGCCAATGTCTTTCCATCCGTTGTGTTCCATGTGGTACTTGCGGACGGCTTCGACCGTGGTCGATTCGCTCGGTATCGTTCCCGTGCAATGCACGATGATTTCATTCAGTTTCCTCATAGTCGTTTTCGTTTTCGTTTTTGTCCTTGTTCAAGTCTCCGACGGTCAACTCCGTCTTGCCGTGCTTGACCTTCGCGTCCACGCCGTGCTTGATGGCGATGTGTACCGTTTCCAACGTGGCAAAGGCGAAAAGGATTCCGCCCGCAGTCAGCAACGACCCGTCAATCTCGCCATGAGGCGGGACGCAGAACCCCGCCACGAACAGCCCAATCGTTATCGTGAGGCATACCCAAAAGGCTGGGTTCTTTACCGTTGCGTGTTTGTATATCTCGGACATTTCCCTTGTCGTTTCAAGGGGCGACCCGTGAGCCGCCCCTTTCGGTTCTTTACGGTTTCGCTTGGATGTACGCGGCGCGTGCCGACCAATACTGCTTCGCCTTGTATGCGTCAACTGACGCGGCGGGGACATAGATGACGCAGTCTGCCTTCAAGCCAATGATGGTGTTATTTCCAATAGTGGGCGGCGTCTCCGCGTCAACCGTTAACGATGCGCAGGAATAGTTGTTACCGAAGACGTTCGTGGAGTTGTTCATTGTCGCCACATGGTGCGAGGTAATGCCCGTGCAGCCGCTGAACATGCCGTTGTAGCAGGATGCCGCCAGCGTGGTGGCTGGCAACGCAGGGGCTTCGACCAACCCCGTGCAGCCTCTGAACATGCCGCTGTAGCAGTAGTCCGCCAACGCGACGTCTCCACCGATACCGTTGAGCAACGCAGTCACATCGCCCGAGGCGGCGACATTTCCCCGCACATAAGCACGGAAATAGACATAGTCGTCGTCGTCTTCAAGGTAATAAGCCAGCGTGTCGTTCACTCCACGGAAAAGAACGCTGTCTCCTTCATGTTCCAAAGGAATTGACAGACCTTGCATTTCCATATCCTCCACGACATTAACTGTATAAGGTCTCCAAGTTATCCCGTCGTCAATTGAAAATTCGATGTTAGGCTCTTTGTAATCTTTTGGCAATTCGTATCCATCGTTAAAAACCACAAAGCCAACAATGCAGCCATCCATAAGTGCCGTGAACTTGAGATAACGCGGCGTGGCGGGCTTGCCGTCTGCCGTCGCCCAGCCGTAGCCGTCCCAATGGACGTATGCCTTCTTCGTCTCGTCGAAGGCAATCTTGCCAGCGTCCTTGAATCCGTCAAGGACTGGCAACTTGTCGGTCGGGAAGCTGCCGACGATGGAGAAGGCAGAGCCTTTGCCCGTCCAGTCCTCGATGACGAAACGCTTGAAGACGCCACCGACGGTGACGTTGGCGTCGGGCATGGTGAACGTCACCACGTCCTTGCCGTTGATTTTCGTGGGGATGAGGCTGATAGGCGTGACGTTGCCGCCAGCGTCCTTGTAATAGGCTTCCTTGAGACCCCAGCCCGCGTCGGGCTGCCAGTTCAGTACGACGGTCTCGCCCGCCTCGCAATATTGCCCGTCGTTGCCCGCGTGCCTCACTCCGAGCACGCCGTGGGCGACCGATTCGATTTTGATTGAGTGTTTCATGGTGTATGAATTTTATTCTTCATAAGGTTCTGTAATGAGTTGTCCTTCGTCGTTGATATATGTAACAAACTTGTTTCCGTTCGGGTCGTTCATGATTAAAGCCCCACATGTTACCACATTCGTTGACGCATTAATTTCTACACTTGTATCCAAGCTGTACGAATCGAATTTCAAAACTGCCGCTCCGCTGTTATCTCTAATTTCCAAGCCATCGTCCTTGAAGAAGAATTTGAAATTAGATGTGTCGACAGTCATTCCTTCTGGCACAACCGCTCTTAAAGAGCTCAGCAATTCTCCAGCGATTTGAACGTTTCCGTTATCAACATCTTCATGGTAATACTCCAGTTTCCCCTGCTGGTTGGCTTGCACGGCTGCGATGATGCCGAGCAACACGCCTTGCAGAATCGCGCCCGTGATTTCCTTGTTGCCGTTTGTCTTGATTTTGTCGGTAATTTCCGCAATGATTTGTTCGTAAGTTTCCATATCTTTTTCGATTTAATTGTAGTCGTTGTTATAGTCTTCGTTAAAGTCGCCCGCTTCCGTATCGCAGTCGCCGCCGAAGTCGTCGTTGAAGTCGTCGTTGAAGTCGTTGCAGGGCTCTGGCTCTGGGCAATCGGAAACGCCTTCCAATTCCTTCAAGTCGACCATGACGGCGAAGCCAGTCAAGATTGCGTCGAAACGTTCATATACGCGGCTCGTCCGTGTCCATCTTACAAGGTCGATGTCGGGGTCGAATTGCAACGAAGCAAGCCAACGCAATGCGCGACGCTTGCATTGGTCTATTATCCGCTCGTTGTCTTCGGCGTTGAAATCGAACTCCGACCTATCAACGAAGAACACCGCAGCCGACACCACCTCGCGCCATTGCCCGCTTTGTTGGTCGAGTTCGCCCTGCGTGATGAGTTGCACGATGGCGGCTGGCAGCGTCATTGTGTCCGCGATAAGGTTCATTGTCGGGTCATCGTGGTAGTACACCGCGAAGCCTTCGCCGTGGACGCGCTGGATTGAAGCCCTTATTTTCTCGATTATAGTCATTTCTTTGCCTTGATTGCGTTGGCGATGTTACGCTCAACGACGTTATGGTTGTAATCATCCTTCTTTGCCATGATATAGTCGGCAACGGTCAACTCGCGCACGCTGTCGAAGTCCTTCAAGCCGAAGTAAGACCGCGTGAAAAAGTACACCGATTCCTCAAAGGTCAACGGCTTGCAACCGCTTGACTGAGCCATCTGCTTCGCCGTGGGTCGCAGCGTCAACGCTTCGACCGCCGCGATAAACTCGTTGAGCCATTGACGGAACGCGGCAACCCTATACACGTCAAAGACCGTCTCGCCGTGGCATTCCTGCAGCGCGTCGAAGTCATTCTTCATCGCGTCCAGCAAGCCGCCAAGCGTCATGTCGTAGAAGCCACCCGTGCCGAATCTCTCGGCGACAGCCGACCGCATCAATTCCTCAATTTTCGATGCGTTGACATACGGCTCAATCGGCGCGAAGTCTTTGTACAATGTATGTTTGTCAATCTTCATCCGTCCAAAGGTTTTGCGGGAATCTCGTTTGTTTCAACCATTCGACCATATCGGCATCCAGCGTCGCGTCGCTGACAAGACGACCCATCCACAGCACGCCGCGCTTCGCCGCGCCTTTCAGTCGGAAGCCGTTGACGGCTTTCCTTGTGTCACCAAATTTCACGATTGCCATGATAGCGCAATCGCGCCAGCATGACGGGCAACTGGTTTTCTTGGGTGCCTCGATGCCGAGGTCTGCAAGGATGGGCAACAGCCATTCCTTGTCTGCCTTTGTCCAGCCTTTCGTTTTCTCGGCAAGTTTCCGTAGTCTTTCTATATCCATTTTTGTAATGTTTTACGCCACAAAGTTACGACACCGACAACGGTTGCCGCAAGACCGAGAAGCCAAAAAAAGCATTCCTCCAAAACCTCGTTTTTACGGCTTCTGCTGGCTTTTCTTCGGTTTCCTTTGTAATTACTTCACTTTTCATTGAAAACGCGGCAGAATCAAGTTTCTGCACGTTCTCGGTTGTTTTTTCATTCTCTTCATCGTGCGTCTTTTCGATGACCTTCAAAACGGGTCGTAGTTCTCCAGCCGTGTCAGCCTTCAAGATGATGACCTCTCGGATGTAATCGGACACGCTTTCACGGCTTGTCAACGCGTCGACCTTCCGAGCCTCGACCGCGATGCTGTCCGCGTGCCGTGTCGCCATAGCCTCGCGTCGTGACCCGCAAGCCGTCAAAAAGGCAAAAGCGGTCAGCAAGAGCCAACCGCCTTCACACAATGAAAAGAGAATCTTCATAATGGTTTTTCCATTAGAACGAACTTGCCATCAAAGCCTCAAACGCGGCTTTCGTGGTGGCATAGTTGGTGTCGAAAAACGTCGTTTCGAAGTATTGCTCCTCACAACTCATCGTAACGACGATGTCGCCACCGTTTTCGTTCTCGTTACGCACGATGCCGTCAGGGTTGACGGTCAATCCTTGACCGTAGCCGATAATCTCGTACGAACCGTCGCCTACGCGGTCTTTCTTCTCCAATACGGCAAGGTAGCCGAGCGGAGCGTCAGCCAAAGGCTCAACGACGTTCTTTGAGGTTCCAGCACCACGCAACGGGATACGGAAAGCGAATGTCTTGTTATAGACAAGCCTGCCATTGTCGGCGTTGGATTGGGTGTTGCTGTCGTTGAAAGCCGATGGCCATACGTTGTCGATGACAGCCAGTTTGTCGCCGACGGCCATCGTGATGCCCGTGATGATACGCGGGTTCGTTCCATCAACGGCAAAGGTCAGCGTGTTTGTCAAGGGAATGAGCAAGCCACGACCCGTGTAGCCACCGACCATCGGATGCGCACAATCCTTTGCAATGTTGGCAGCGAGGCTGCCTGCACAAGAAGCGTAAGCCAAGATAATGGCGTTGATTTTATTTTGTTTCTTCATAATTGATTGATTTTCACATTGATAAATAACTTCTCATGTAAATCATGCAGATGTCGTCGACCATCTTGTCAATCTTGCCAGCGATGCCACCCGTGGCGGCTTGCAGTTGACGCAACAGCCTATCCGCATTGTCATAGTCCGTCTGCCGTGCCTGCGCATTGTCGGAGAGTTGGGGCGACAATTTCAGTTTGCCGCCCGCTCTCGTTGCGAAGGTATTACGCTGGCATAGCAAGATGAACGCAAGTTGCATGATGGCGGCTTTCGCCGTCGCTGTGGTGTTGTCGGTCGTAACCTTTTCCACATACGCCGCCGTGACGTCAGCCACGGCACGGTCAATCTCTCCTTGCGCAATCTGCAAGGAGACCTTGTAACCGTTAGTGATGAAATCTTGAGCCGTCATCATGCAACCCTTTCACGATTATTCGGTTACACCGAAAGCAACCGACTTCAAGCCGTGGACGGCACCGCCGATATTGCGCTCACGCTGGTAGTTCATGACGTTGAACTCGTACTTCGGATAGGACACCTGCATGGCGTTCTTCTCCTTGACCCAGTACTCGGACGGGATGAAGCACACCACACCGATAGCCTTGTCGGTCACATAGATACGCTCGACACCCAGCATGGCGGCAACCTCTTCCTTGCTGCGGTAGATGGTGTCGCCACCGCTGGCGTACACGAAGGCAGCGAGGGCGGTCAATTGGGCTTGGTTCATAACCAGCCATTTGGCGCCACGACCAGCGATGACAGCGTCAACGATGGAGCGTGCCTCGGTGAAGGTGACGGCGGTCGGGTCGGCGACGGTGACGGCGGTACGGAAGACATCGGTAGTGCCAACTCCCACAAGCGGCTCAATGGTGGTGATGTCCGTGAAGTCGGTCGTGTTGCCCAGCATCACAGCCACAATAGCGTTGATGATTTGGCGGTCAAGTTCCTCGTCCAGCCAACGCAGGAAGGTGGCGGTGCTGCCGCTTTCCTCGATGTCGTCAAGGTCTTCGAAGGCAATCTGCTGACGCTTGTAGATGTACTGCGTTGCGATGGTCTTGCCTTGCACGGTGAGTTGCTGGATTTCCTTCTCGGTTTCAGAAGTCTTGTCCCAGCCGTGAGCCACGATGTCGGGGTCGTTGAAGTCGTCCTCGTTGTAGAAGAATTTGCTGAACTGCACCTTACGCAAGGCGGCGAACAACTCATCACTGTCGCCCCAGTTATCATTGATGGCGAAGTCGATGGTTTCGTTGAAAGTCAAGCCCGTGATGCCGTTCTTGACCAGCACGCCGTTGACGGCATCCTTGATGGCCTCTTTGCCTTTGGCACGAAGGATGGCGGCTGCGACTTGATTCTTGACGGCGGGCGTCAGTTGGTTGCTGACGGGCATCGTCTTCTGCATCTCGGCGAACTTCTTGGCGAGAGCGTTGGCGACGTTGGCAGGCACTTCCTCGTCGGCTCTGCCGTTGAAGGCACGGATGACTTCCTCGACACGGCTGGCGAGTTCGCGTTCGTCGATTTCGATTTCTGCGTTCTCCAACTCGTCGATGAGGTCACGGATAGCGGCGGCGGCTTCTGCGCCTTCCTCGCTGAAAGCGTTCTTGACCTTGCGCTTGATGGCATCCATCTTGTCGGCGAAGTCCTTCACGCTGATAAGTTTCTTTTTCATGGTAATGAATTTTTCGGTTAGTAATTAAGTGAATTATTGCTTGTAGATTGATTTCTTTTTCGGCTTTGGCTGTTCCTCGGTCAAGCGGTTCACAAACTGTAAGCCGTCCTTGACGGGTTCTCCGATGGCTTCAAAGGGGATGGCGTTGGCGGGCATTGTGACCAGCGACACGCTGCACAACTGGAACTCCTTGATTTCGACATAGTCGAACTCTCCGTCCCGCGTGTAGCGGTATTCGTAATCCGTAGCCCAACCCATCTTCGAAAAGCCTTGCAGAATGCCTTCACGCAACAAAGCCTTGACTTGCTCATAGCGGGCGACGCTACGGGGCACATAGGCAACGAAATAGAAGCCGACGGTGTTCACTTCAAGATAGATGACGCGACCGATTTGGCTGTCAATATCCCATCCGTGTTGCAGGTCGACGACCATGTTCAACTCGTGGTCGACAAAGTACTGCTGCACGAACTTGTCAAGGCAGTTCGGGGCGTAGCGTTCGCCGTTCTCATTCGTCACGTTGAACTTGGTCTCGTAGCCCTTGATGATTAAGCCGTCAAGCGTTGCCGTGTCGGTGTCCTTCTTCGTGACCGACGACAACGGCAATCCGCTGACCTCTTGCCAGTCACCCAGCAAGACACCATCGCGGACAAGTCGTTTCTTAGTCTGCTGTTTGGTTTCCATTGATGCGTTGTGGTTTGTTGTAAATAGTATAAGTCAAGTCCATTCCCATCTCCTCGGCAAGCCTCACAAATGTATGGTTGAGCAAGCGTTCAAAGGACTGGTACTTGTTGTAATCGCCCTCGCGCAACTCCGTCCCGTTGGAAAGGGTCTTACTGCTGTTCGCGTCGATGATGGCGACTTGGTTGGCAGGGACTTTCACGCGGTCGCAGATAGCAAGAACGCAAGTGCGCACCTTCTCGGTCAACTTTCGGTCGACACCATCCATGCCGATGACCTGGAAGTGCATCCCACGCGGCAATATCATCATCTGACGTTGCTTCCTCAATGCGCCGTATTGCGTTTCGACTTCCGTTTCGAGGTCTTTCTTTTGTTCTTTCGTCAACACAACGGGTGTCGGGTATCCGTTCGGTGTCTCGGGGCTGGCGACGATGAAAGTGCCAAGCCTTTCGGTGCTGGTGTTCGATGCGTTGAAGACGTTGTCAAGGAACGTCACGAACGGACGGCAAAGATCGTAGTCCGACTTGCCCTCCTCGCGGAACGTCTCCGACTGCATGACGTAGCACTTCCAGCCATCCACCTTGCTGACATAACGCTCCGTGTTGTTCGTGGCGCGTTCCTTGCGCCATTCGTTGTCGTCGAACAAGCGGAAACGCGGGCTGTCGCCATCCTTCACCCCTACAACGGCAAAGCCTTTCTTGTAGACGCGCCACAAAGCCAGTTGCCCGTCGCGCTCAAAGAACACCTTGAACTCGGCAAAGCGAAGGTTGCCGACGTTGCGGTTGTTCTTCCATTCCACGTCGTTCGTCAAGTCCGTAAGCAACTCCACGATGTTGCGGAAGATGGTGTCGCCGAACGGGTGGCAGGTGATGTCACCCCATCCGAAGACGATGGTCTTCACGGTCTCCCATCTGCGGAAGAAACGGTCACGGAATTGCGATATGCGGTCGGTGATTTTCATGGCTGCAAAAATAATACGGCATTATCGGTTGCCGCAAAGTTATTTTTCCGAAAAATTTGTTTTAAGGCGTTTTTATCGTTTGGACGTGTAATTTATCCACCCGAAAAAGAAAACGCATTGAGTGGCTTGAAAACGGCATTAAAAAAGGCGGCACGCTTTCGCACGTCGCCAAAAACTTTTTCCTTTCAGTCGTTGAGCGACTTCCCACTTTGATTTGTTTGAATAATATCGGACTTTCATCGAAATTCAATACCAACTTTGGCAAATTAAAGTCATTTCGCAATCCGATAAAAAAGCAACGTTCTCTTTGTTGCGGAACACCCATTGTTGAAGCATTTAACAAAAAGACCTGCACACGGTAACCTATTTCGGTTATTCGCTTGCATATCTCTTTTGCATAAACTTTGCCATTGCCTTTTACCAATCCAGAAACATTTTCCAATAGATAACTTTTCGGCTTCAGCTTTGCGATGGTGTCGCAATAGACAAAAACAAGGTCGTCAAGCCTTTGGAGTTTCTGACCTTCTGCAAAATGCTTTTCTTTTCCCCAAGCCTTTTCCCTGCTGCCCGCGGTGGAGAAAGTGGAGCATGGTGGCGAGCCGTCCAACAAATCCAACTGGTACAACTCAGCGGGTAAATCTTTGCGTTTGTTGAAATCTCGTATATCTTCGACATATAGATATTGCGGATGATGGTTTGCTTTGTAAATGGCTGCAACTTTCGGGTCAAGTTCCACGCCACCCAAATGGTCAAAGCCTGCGAGTTTGTAACCCATCGTGGAGCCGCCGCCGCAGATAAATGTGCCAAACACCTTTTTTCCGTGGTGCTTTATTCCTTTGGCGGGATAGCCGTCCGACAGCCTCCATTCATACGGAAATAAGTGTTCATTCTTCGCCATAACCCAAAACTTTGAGGAGCGCAATTTCCTTGTTCGCATCAATCCTCGACAAAGCCTCGCGCACAAATGCGTGCTCGTCAATAGTCAACTCAAATTCAATCTTGATTTTGTCGTTGAAGTCTTCGGTGTCTATTTCGGTGTTTTTGCCTTGTGTTGGTTGCGGCTGTTCTTCTTCCCATGAAGGCACACCCCATTCGCCCGCCTCGTCTTCCGTCCAGTCCTCGGCGATGGCTTCGAAGTCCCATTCCACGTCGTCGGACGTCGCATTGTCAGCCAAAGCCAGCGTCTTTCGGCGCGGGTCGCCCGTATGCAGGTCGGTACGCTTGACCACGACCAACTCCGTGCCGTCGGTCTCGACAACGCGAACGGGTGTGTCCTTGTC